>Ga0308158_10005668_pt1 | contig 10187 bp, 7 predicted proteins | sample PhyBR2_FD_201038 | JGI IMG/M metagenome (GOLD analysis project Ga0308158, IMG submission 201038) | Phyllosphere microbial communities from UC Gill Tract Community Farm, Albany, California, United States - DLSLB.R2 | ecosystem: Host-associated > Plants > Phyllosphere > Unclassified | place: USA... | reverse complement strand
GACGCCGTCAAGCGCGCCGCCCGGGAGACCGGTCGCTCCACCATCGTGCTGCCGGGCGAGGCTCGCGGCGAGGACTGGTACGACTCGGTGGCAGAGCTTCGTCCCGACGTGGCATTCATCGAGGTGCTCGATGATCTCCCCCAGACCCGTGCGTCTGCGCGGGAGCTGACCGCGGCGGGGCAGCGCATCGTGGTCCACCACGAGCTCATGCCCTCGGAGGGCTACGACGTCATCCGTCCTCGCCCGGAGCCCGGCGCCGCCCAGATCGTGGCGCACCTGGCCGAGCAGACCGATGACATCGCGTTTCTCACCACCGAGCCGCACAGTCTCGCCGACAACTCGCGCGCGCGTCCCTACCTCGCGGCGATCGGGGGCGGCGTCATCCGCCCGCGTCCGGTCACGGTGTACGACGGCAGCCGCGCGGACGCGTTCCGACAGGCGGTGGCACTGCTGCAGGGCGACGACGCGCCGCGCGCGGTCATGTGTCACACCGACGATGCGGCCCTGCAGGTCATCCAGGCCGCCTACTTCCTCGGCAAACGCGTCCCCGACGACGTGCTGATCGCGGGCATGGACAACACGCAGGACGGGCAGGAGTCCACGCCGTCCCTCACCTCGGCCGGCCCCGACGACGCATTCGCCCGTGAGGCGCAGCTGATCATCGCGGCCGCCGACCGGCCTGCCGGCACGGGGCGCGTCCACGAGTTCGACTGGTCGCTGCGTGCCCGCGCTTCCACATCCATTCCCGACCGCGCAGCGCACGCGCGAGTGCACGGAGAGTCAGAGTAAATGTCACCCTTCCCGGCGGCCGCCGAGGCCGCGATCAGACGCGTGCTCGGAAACGGCGCAGATACCGTCGACGTCCGCATCGAGGAGTCGTCGCACGACTTCTTCGAGGTCTCTGCTCGTGGCGGGCGCACGCTCATCCGAGCATCCTCGCCCGCGCTCTCCCTGGCCGGTCTGCGTGCCTGCCTCGCGGCCAGCGGAGACCAGTTCGATGAGATCCTCACCGGGGCGCGCGGGGTCGTGCCGCATCCGCCCGAGCAGCCACTGCATCGCGTCTTCACACTTGCTCACCGCTTCTACGGCAATGACACGGAAGACGCCTACGTCGGGCCCTACCGCGACTTCGCCGCCTGGGAGGATCTGATCGACGGCATCGCCGCGCGCGGCTACACCGAGGTCTTCGTGCCCGTGGGGACCGAGAGCGCCTATGTCGATCTGCTCACCGCGCACGGCTACTCGCGCGAGGAGGCGCTCGCCTGGATCCCGCTGCCCAGCCATCAGCCCTGGTGGCTGCTGCAGAACATGTCTGGATATCCGTCGGGGATGAACGAGCGTCTGCTTGCGCAGCGCACCCGGCTGGGGCGACGAATCGTCGGGCGACTGCAGGAGCTCGGGATGCGCGCCGTCCTTCCCGGCTACGGCGGGACCGTTCCCCGCGACTTCGGCGACCGGCACCCCGGTGCGCACGTCACGGTTCCCGTCGGCGACTGGCAGGGCTTTGACCGGCCCGGATGGCTGGATCCTTCCGACCCGATGTTCCCCGCGCTCGCCGCGACGTTCTACGCCTCCTCCGCCCGTCATCTCGGCGCCGCCACGATGTACAAGACGGATCTGCTGCACGAGGGCGGACAGCCCGGCGACATCGATGTGAGTGCGGCAGGCGTCGCCGTTCAGCGCGCGATGCTCGCGGCCGTTCCGGAATCGACGTGGGTGATGCTCGGCTGGCAGCACAATCCGCCGCGCGAGGTGCTGGCTGCCGTCGAGCGGGATCGGGTGCTGGTCGTGGATGGTCTGTCCGACCGCTACGAGGACACGGATCGTGAGGCGGAGTTCCTCGGCACCGACTACGCCTTCGGCGGTATCTGGAACTTCGGCGGGGACACCGCGATGGGAGCGCAAGCCAGCACCTGGACGCAGCGCTTCCCCCGCTGGCGGGATCGGCCTGGTTCACACCTGCGCGGAGTCGCCGCGATGCCCGAGGGCGGATTCAACAACCCGCTGGCCATGGACCTGCTCGCGGAGCTGAGCTGGCGTACGGAAGCCGTGCACCTGGAGTCCTGGGTGACCGGCTGGGTCCGGCACCGTTACGGGAGCAGCAACGTCGCGGCCGAGGAGGCATGGCGGCAGATCGTCCGCACCGCCTACTCGCTGCCCGACGACAACGGCTTCTCCGAACCGCACGACTCGCTGTTCGCCGCGTGGCCGTCGTTCACCGTCGGCACCTCGTCCTCCTTCTCTCCGGCGCAGGACACGTACGACCTGCCGACTTTCGCCGGAGCGCTGCCCGTCCTGCTCGCGGCGGCCGACGAACTGGCGCGCCATCGCGCCTACCGGTTCGACCTGGCCGACGTCGCCCGTCAAGCCGTGACGAACACCGCCCGCCAGCTGCTGCCGGTGCTGGCGGAGGCAGCGGCGACCGGAGATCTCGCGCGGTACGACCACGCCACCGAGCTGTGGCTGTCGGCGATGGACCTGCTGGACCGGATCGCGGGAACGCAGGAGCTGTGGCTGCTCGGGCGTCTGCTGGACGAAGCCCGGGCGGCGGGCGTCGATGACGACGAGAGCGATCGGCTCGAACGCAGTCAGCGCCTGATCCTCACCAGCTGGGGCCCGGAGCGCGCCGCCACGCACGGTCAGCTCTCCGACTATGCGGGACGCGATGCCCAGGGGCTGGTCGGAACGCTCTACCGGTCCCGATGGTCGGCCTTCCTCGCGGCCGCGCGCCCGGGAAGCGGCGTCGCACCGTTCACCGAATCGGAGTGGTGGGCCCGTGATCAGAGCTGGGTGGACAGCGTGGACCGCACCGGAATCCGCAGCGCGGCCCAAGGCGACATCGTCGCGCTCGCAGACGAGGCCGTCGTGCTGCTGGCTCGCGTGCACGACGCCACACGAATGATCTCCGCTGCGGCGGGGGAGGACGGGAAGAACAGATGACACTTCGGATCGGTCTCATCGGCTACGGCCAGCGGGCGCGTCTGGCCCGAGAGCTGGAGCGGGAGGGCAACGACGCAGCAGTGGTCGCCGTGTGCGAGGTGAGCGAGCGAGGATCGGCCGATGCGCGTTCCGCATACCCGGACGCACTCGTCACCGCGGAACTGGACGAGCTGCTGGCGCTCGATCTGGACGCCGTGATGATCTTCACGCCCGATGACCTTCACGCGGCACCGGCGATCGCTGCACTCGAAGCGGGAGCAGCGGTGTTCGTGGAGAAGCCGCTCGCCGTGACCGTGGCCGACGCCGATCTCGTCCTGGAGACGGCCCGACGGACGGGTTCCCGGCTGTGCATCGGCCACAACATGCGGCACATGCCCGTGATCACCCTGATGAAGCAGCTGATCGATGACGGGCGCATCGGTGAGGTGAAGGCGGTGTGGTGCCGCCACTTCGTCGGTCACGGCGGCGACTACTACTTCACGGACTGGCACGCCGACCGATCGCGCACCACATCTCTGCTGCTGCAGAAGGGAGCGCATGACCTCGACGTGATCCACTGGCTGGCCGGCGGATACACACGCCGGGTCGCGGCCATGGGCGACAACGTGCTCTACGGCGCCATCACGGATCGCCGGGATCGCTCCGGCGAGCGGATGGGGGACTGGTTCAGTTTCGACAACTGGCCGCCCGCCTCCCTCACCGGCCTCAACCCGGTGATCGACGTGGAGGACATCTCCCAGCTGAACCTGAGGCTGGACAACGGTGTGCTGGCCTCGTACGAGCAATGCCATTTCACGCCCGACTACTGGCGCAACTACACGATCATCGGCACCGAGGGGCGGATCGAGAACTTCGGAGACGGCGCCGGCGAGCGCGTGGGGCTGTGGAATCGGCGTCATCGCGGGTGGGCGGAGCCGGACGAGTCCTTCGAGATCCCCGACGCCGAGGGCGGTCACGGCGGAGCCGATGCCCTTCTGGTGGCGGAGTTCTGCCGCTTCGTCCGCGAGGGCGGGCGCACGCAGACATCGCCGGTGGCCGCCCGGGAAGCGGTGGCCACGGGCGTGATCGCCACCGAGTCGCTGCGGGGCGACGGGTCGGCGCGGGCGGTGCCGGCGCTGGACGCGGACCTGATCGCCTACTTCGAGCGCGGTCAGAGCCCCGCCTGACTCACCCGCCGATCGTGCCGAGTGCGGTGAACAGGCCCAGCTTGTTCGCCGCATCACGGGCGATGAGCAAGCCGATGATCGCGAGGATCCATGCGGTGGTCTCGGCGCCGGATCGCTGCATCCAGCCGGCGATCGTCTCCAGGGGACGTCGCATGGGGCCGGCGGCGACGGCACGCAGCACGAGCAGCACGACTGCCGGAAGGATCATCACGGCGCAGTAGGCGACGAGACCGAGGCCCCGTGCGAACAGCGGCAGGTTCGCCTCCGCCATCATGGTCATGCCCACGATGTACGGGAGCATCGTGGCGACCTCCACGACTCCCGCAGCCAGGGCGATTCCCATCACGGCGAACGGGGAGGTGCGTGCGTCCAGCAGGGCGTCGCGCCACCGCAGCAGCCGAGGCGCACGCGGCGGGGTCGCCGGCGTCGTCGGTGCTGGCGCAGGTGGCCGCAGCGGGTCATCGCCGCCGGTGGTCACTGCCGTGGGTACGGCTTCCCGCTCCTTCTTGCGTTTGCCTGTGGGCATCAGGATGCCGGTGAGCAGGAGCGCTGCCCCCGCGATCAAGCGCAGCACCAGCCCGGCCGTGGAGTCGAGGAAGCCGGAGGCCACCGACACCAGGTTCACCAGTCCGAGCGAGAACAGCACTCCCACCAGCAGGTAGAACACGGAAATGGTGGCCAGATACAGCGCGATCCTGCCTGTGCGCAGCCGCCCGGGTGCCAGGAGCAGGAACACCGGGATGAGCAGGGTGCCGATGCTCAGCCCGTCCAGCAGGGCCAGGCCCAGCAGCGGAAGCGAGAGCGAGGCGTCGAGGAGTGCGTCCATGCTCCCAGCGTCCGTCGTCGCGCTCGCGCGCGGATCGGGCATCGGATCGAGCGCCCCTCATCCTTTGGTCGGAGGTGCGCGGCCGGGCCGTGTGCTTGCATGGGCGAGTGGGCACAGGGATCAGCGGCTGGTATGCGCGTCATCAGGCGCCGCTGGACGCCGCGGGTATCGCGGGCATCGCCGTTCTTGCGGCGTCCCTCGGTGTTCGCGCCCTCTGGGATGTGTTCTCTGTGCTGCCGGCCGAGCCGAACCCGTGGTGGGGACTCGCCACCGCGCTGCCGGGTTCCCTGCTCATCCTCGGCAAGCTGCGCGCTCCGATGGCGATGCTCATCCTGGGCTCGGTGCTGTGGCTGATAGACCTGGTCACGGTGGGCAGCCTCGGCACCATGGTGATGCTCATGGACCTGCTGTGGAACGCTACGCGCCGCGCCGACGAGCGGGGGCGGCGGCGGATCCTCGTCGCCGTGGTGGCCGGGGTGGCGGCGCTCGTGGTCATCGGAGGTGCGCGCTCGGGAAGCGTCCAGCTCGCGGTGATGCTGGCTCTCGGCCTCGGATCGCTCTTCGGCGTCACGTTCGCCACCGCGATGTCGCTGGGGCAGGCGCATGAGCTGGCCGCTCTGCAGTCCCGGCTGCGCCGGGAGGATCAGGCGCGTGCCCGTGCTGAGCTGGAATCCCAGCGGGCGGACGACCGGCGGGCCATGGCGCGCGAACTCCACGACCTCGTCGCCGGTCACGTCTCCGCCGCGGCGCTGCGGGCCGAAGCAGCACTGGTGGCGGACACGGATCTCGACGGCGCGCGCACGGCACTGCGATCGGTGCGCGGCGCGAGCCTCGACGCACATGCGGCGCTGCGGCGGATGATCGATGTCCTCGCCGACCCCACCACGGCGCCGGGCTCGGAGACCAGCGAGCTGGCGAGCGTGATCGACGCAGCACAGGAGCAGGGCCTCGTCGTTGCCGCGGATGTCGCGGCCGCGCCGTCCCTGCCCGAGCCCGCCGGGCGCGCTCTGGCACGAGTCGTCCGCGAGAGCCTCACCAACGCATCGCGCTACGCCGGACGGGGGACCATCACGGTGGGTCTCACGGCGCAGGACGATCTCGCCCGGGTGCGCGTGGTCTCACCGCTCGCGGGGGAGCCTGTGGCGCAGTTGCCGGGCGGTGGGTGGGGGCTGCGTTCCCTGGATCAGGACGTTCGTGTGCTCGGTGGCGATTTCCGTGCCGGGGTGCAGGGGGACTCCTGGGTGGTGGAGGCGACGGTGCCCTGCGCCGGTGCCGCCTCGGAGCAGACATGACCGTCCGGGTGCTGATCGCGGACGATCACGCGGCGATCCGTGAGGGGCTGCGTCTCATCCTCGAGGCGCAGGGCATAGAGGTGGTGGCGGAGGCGGCGGACGGAGCTGTCGCGATCCGCAACGCACGCGCGCTCCGTCCTGACGTCGTGCTGATGGACCTGCGCATGCCGGGCACCGACGGGATCGCCGCCACGGCGCAGATCGTCGCCGAGGCGCTCGCGGACGTTCTCGTCCTCACCAGCTTCGACGAGGACGAGCTGGTGCTCGGTGCGATTCGTGCGGGAGCGGTGGGCTTCCTGCTGAAGACCACGGATGGCCCCACGCTCGCCGACGCGGTGCGGCGCGTGGCGGCGGGGGAGGGCGTGCTGGATCCGGTGGTGACCCGCCGTGCTCTCGCCGCCGTGTCCGCGGCGCCCGAGCCGGTCGCCGCTCCGGAAGGGCTCACCGCGCGTGAGAACGAGGTGCTGGAGGGCATCGTCGCCGGGCACTCGAACGCCCGAATCGCCCGCCAGCTGGGCATCAGTATCCCGACGGTGAAGACGCATGTGTCCAACGTGCTGGCCAAGCTCGGCGCCGAGAGCCGGACCGAGGCGGCCGCGATCGCTCGCGACGCCCGGCCATAGTGCGCCATAGGGCTCCACGATCAGCGAAAGGGGAGCCACGGCGTGCGATGAGTCAGTCCTTGGCCGGGGTGATGGGCTTCGCGGCGTTCGATGCGAGACCGGATACGAGGGCGAGGCCCGCGATGATCAGCAGCGTGTTCAGCAGGCCGATGTGATCGGCGATGAAGCCGAGCACCGGCGGACCGGCGAGGAAGGCCACGTAGCCGATGGTGGACGCCGCGGCGACGCGGGAGGCAGCCTTCGCCGGGTCGTCGGCAGCGGCCGACATGCCCAGCGGGAAGCCGAAGGAGACGCCGACGCCCCACAGCACCGTGCCGACCATCACCAGCGGCATGTTCGGTGCGTAGATGAAGATCAGAAGGCCGACGACGGCGAGAGCGGCCAGGACGCGCAATGAGGGTACCCGGCCGAACCGATCCACGAGAGGGCCGCCCAGCATGCGGGCGATGGTCATCGCTCCGGAGAACACGGCCAGGCCTACGGCGCCGAGTGAGGGAGAGCCGTCGTGGCCCTCGACGATGCCGAGCGCGAGCCAGTCGTTCGCCCCGCCTTCGGCGAAGGCCATGCCGAGCATGATGAGGCCGAGGCCATAGGTGCGGGGCTCGGTCCATGCCGACAGCGCGACCTTGAGACGCTCGCCGAAGCTCTGATGCTCCGCGCCTTCGTCAGGCGCCGTCTCGGCATCGGTCGCCGCGGGAATGTTGGCCACCGCCCACAGGGCGCACGCCACGATCAGGGCGGCGATGATCCCGATGTGCACGCTCACCGGCAGGCGGATGCCCTCGGCGATGGCACCGAGGCCGGCTCCGGCGAAAGTGCCGAGGCTGAAGAAGCCGTGCATCATCGGGAGGACGGTCTTGCCACCGTGCTTCTCGACGCCGGCACCCTCGACGTTCATGATCACGTCGCAGCAGCCGTTGCCGAAGCCGAACAGCGCGAGGCCCGCGATCACGACGCCGAACGAGTGGAACACATCCACTCCCAGACCGATGGTGGTGATGCCGACGGCTGCCACCAGCAGCAGCCCGAGCATCGCCCGGCGCGCACCGAAGCGGAGCATGAGGACGGACGACACCGACAGCCCGATGATCGAGGCGATGCCGCTGGAGACCAGGAGCAGGCCCACCTCGGACTTCGTGATGCCGAGACCCTCCTTGATCGCGGGGACGCGCGACGCCCACGTGGCGAATCCGAGACCGCAGGCGGCGAAGATCACGAAGATGGCCGTGCGCCAGCGCACGAACTGCGAATGGGTGAGGGTGACCTGCATAGCGAACACCTTATATCGAATCGATTCGATATCGAAAGTCGGGCTCCAGCGGCTCGGGCTACACTGGCGGAATGACGCGCAAGCCGACGCTCGCAGACGTGGCCCGCCGAGCGGGGGTGTCCGCCTCGACCGCATCTGTGGTCTACAGCGGCAAGGTGGCCGTCGCGGAGACCACGAAGGACAAGGTGCTCGCCGCCGCCGCCGACCTGGGTTACGCCGGCCCGGACCCGCGCGCCGCTTCCCTGCGACGCGGACGCAGCGGGATCGTCGGGGTGGTGGTCGGCTCCGACCTGCGCAGCGCCTTCGCGGATCCCATCCTCACCGTCACCATGGACGGCGTCGCGGAGTCCATCGCCTCCTCCGGGGCGGGCATCCTGCTGCTGCGCGATGACCCGGAGTGGGGCGGTCCCACGCTCGCCACGGCGCCCATCGACGCGGTAGCGCTCATCGGCTGCAATCCGACGCTCCGCGACTCGCTCGATGCGGCACGCTCGCGGGGCATCCCGATGGTCGTGATCGAGGGCGACGCCGGACCGGACGTTCCGCAGATCACGATCGATTCACTGGAGGCACAACGGCAGCTGGCCCGTCATGTCCGCTCTCTCGGACATGAGCGCGTTGCGCTCGTCACTCTGCCGCTGAGCCGCCGGACCGGGATGTCGGTGGCCGGTGCCGCGCACGCCGTCCAGGCCGAGGTCGACGTCACACGTGAGCGCCTCGAAGGAGCCCGCGAGATCTTCCCCGACGCCGTGGTCGTCAGCACGGCACGCTCGACCATCGACAACGGTTATGAGGCGGGCCGTCTCCTCTTCGGCTCGGGCGAACGGCCCACCGCGGTGCTCGCGCAGAGCGACATGCTGGCCGCCGGGGTGCTCCGCGCCGCACTCGACGCCGGCCTCCGCGTCCCGGAGGAGGTGTCGATCACCGGCTTCGACGGCATCACCGTGGACGGCATCGCCCCGTACCGCCTCACCACCATGGCTCAGCCGGCACTGGATAAGGGCCGCGCCGCGGGCGAGGCACTCGCGCGGCTGCTCGCCGACGAACCTGCCGCGTCCTTCCGCTTCACCTGCGAGTTCGTCGAGGGCAACACGACGGGCCCCGCCCCCGTCTGACCGCGGACCGGCTCACGCCCGCAGGCCCCGGTAGGCCCGGCTTGAGCACTCCGGCCGCGACGGGTGGTGTCCCGAAGCGAGGGGATTTCACTGAATCGAGGACTGAATCCTGGATCTGGTCCTTGTTTGGCGTCATGTTCCTGGTTTGGCGACGAGTCGTCATGTGGGATGGGGAGCCTGGCCTCAGTGCTTCAGCGGTGGGTGCGGATGCTGATGACGGCCCTCAGAGCGATGTCCCGAAACGAGGGCAATTCGTCGAATCGAGGACCGATTCCCGGATCTGGTCCTTGTTTGGCGTCATGCTCCTGGATTCGAGACCATCCATCAATGCGGCCGGCGGCATCGGTGCTTCAGCGGGCTGGCGTGAGCGGAGGTCGGTCGCGGTGCCGGTGTCGTGAAACGAGGAGATCTCGCCCAAACAAGGACTGAATCCTGGATTTGGTCCTGGTTTGGGGGCATGCTCCTGGGTTGGGGACGAGGATTCCGCCGAGGAAGTTCAGGGTGGAGTCGTTGGGGGCAGAAAGCGGCATTGGGAGGCCAGCGGGCTGGCGTGAGCGGAGGTCGGTCGCGGTGCCGGTGTCGTGAAACGAGGAAATTTCGCTCAGACAAGGACTGAATCCTGGATTTGGTCCTGGTTTGGGGGCATGTTCCTGCTTTCGCGACAATTCTTCGGAGGCCGAATGGGGCGCCGAGGCGCTTCAGCGGCTGCGCTTCCGTTGATGTCCGGCCCGGTGCCGAAGCGGTGAGCCGAGGTTCGCCGAGTCGAGGACCGAAGCGGCACGCCTGCGCCCGCCGGGGGAAGCCTTGATTCGAGAAGACATGATCCGGTTCATCAGCATCAGCATCAGTGCGGGCGTCGGTGTCGACGTGACACAGATGCGAGGGTACCGACGCTGACACCGACGCGCTTCCAGCGCCGACGCGATGCCGATGCGATGCCGACGCGATCCCATCA
>Ga0308158_10005667_pt1 | contig 10188 bp, 10 predicted proteins | sample PhyBR2_FD_201038 | JGI IMG/M metagenome (GOLD analysis project Ga0308158, IMG submission 201038) | Phyllosphere microbial communities from UC Gill Tract Community Farm, Albany, California, United States - DLSLB.R2 | ecosystem: Host-associated > Plants > Phyllosphere > Unclassified | place: USA... | reverse complement strand
TCCCCCCCGGGGGGGCGGGCGCGGGGGGCGGGCCGCCCCCCCCCCCCCCGACCCCGGGGGTCGGTCAGGCCTCGACGGGCTCGAGCGCGTCGTCGTCCTCCGCGACCGCGTCGACGCCGGCCTCCTTGCGCTGCTCCGCGGTGATCGGGGCGGGCGCTGCGGTGAGCGGGTCGAAGCCGTTGCCGGTCTTCGGGAACGCGATGACCTCGCGGATCGAGTCGGTCTTGGAAAGGTGCTGCAGCACGCGGTCCATGCCGAGCGCGATGCCGCCGTGCGGCGGGGCGCCGAACTTGAACGCGTCCAGCAGGAAGCCGAACTGCTCCTGCGCGACCTCGTCGGAGAGGCCCATGACCTCGAAGACGCGCTTCTGGATGTCCTCGCGGTGGATGCGGATCGAGCCGCCGCCGAGCTCGGAGCCGTTGCAGACGATGTCGTACGCGTAGGCGAGAGCGGATCCGGGGTCGGTGTCGAACGTCGCCTCGAACTCGGGCTTCGGACCCGTGAACGCGTGGTGCACGGCCGTCCAGGCGCCGGCGCCCACGGCGACGTCGCCCGACGCCACCGCGTCGGCGGCCGGCTCGAACATCGGCGCGTCGACGACCCAGGTGAACGCGAAGACGTCGGGGTCGAGCAGGCCCAGGCGGCGTCCGATCTCGACGCGGGCGGCGCCGAGCAGAGCGCGCGACTCCTTCGCGGAGCCGGCCGCGAAGAAGGCGCAGTCGCCCGGCTTCGCGCCCACGAGCTCGGCGAGGCCCGCCTGCTCGGTCTCCGAGAGGTTCTTGGCGACGGGGCCGCCCAGCGTGCCGTCCTCGTTGAAGAGGACGTAGGCGAGGCCGCGGGCGCCGCGCTGCTTGGCCCAGTCCTGCCAGGCGTCCAGCACCTTGCGGGGCTGCGAGGCGCCGCCGGGCATCACGACCGCGCCGACGTAGTCGGCCTGGAACACGCGGAAGGTCGTCTCGGAGAAGTACGAGGTCGCCTCGACCAGCTCGAGACCGAAGCGCAGGTCGGGCTTGTCGGAGCCGTACTTCGCCATCGCCTCGGCGTAGGTGATCCGCGGCAGCGGGGTCTGCACCTCGACGCCGATCGTCGCCCACATCGCCCGGACGACGGCCTCCATCATCTCGATGACGTCCTCCTGGTCGACGAAGGCCATCTCGATGTCCAGCTGGGTGAACTCGGGCTGACGGTCGGCGCGGAAGTCCTCGTCGCGGTAGCAGCGCGCGATCTGGAAGTACTTCTCGACGCCGCCCACCATGAGCAGCTGCTTGAACAGCTGCGGACTCTGCGGCAGGGCGTACCAGCTGCCGGGGTGCAGGCGCGCGGGCACGACGAAGTCGCGCGCGCCCTCCGGCGTGGAACGGGTGAGGGTCGGCGTCTCCACCTCGGTGAACCCGCGCTCGTGCAGCACGTCGCGCGCCGCCTTGTAGACCTTCGAGCGCAGCTGCAGCGGCGCGATGGCGGCCGGGCGGCGCAGGTCGAGGTAGCGGTGCTTGAACCGCACGTCCTCGCCCACGGGGTCGGTCTCGGCGAGGCCCGAGGACACCTGGAAGGGCAGGGGAGCCGACTCGTTCAGCACGACCACGTCCTGCGCCACGATCTCGATCTCGCCGGACGGCAGGTTGGGGTTCTCGTTCCCGGCGGGGCGGCGGGAGACCTCGCCGGTCACCCGGAGCACGAATTCGCTGCGCAACGGGTGCGCGATCTCCTCGTCCCGGATCACCACCTGGGCGATCCCGGAGGCGTCCCGCAGATCGATGAAGGCGACTCCTCCGTGATCACGACGGCGATCGACCCACCCCGCAAGGGTGACGGTCTGACCGATGTGCTCGGCTCGCAGTGAGCCTGCCGTGTGGGTGCGAAGCACGGAATACGCCTCCAACTAGGGAAAAGGGATCCCCGTCATTCTACGGGGACGGGCCGGATGCCTCGTGGGGAGCGGATGCGCATCACTAGACTCGCGGCAGCACCACCCATCGTCCGACCCCCTGGAAGGCGCTACACATGCACATCCTCCCCACTGAAGACCCCACCGACGCCGCGGGCAACATCTACGCCTCGCTGTTCTCCGGCACCACGAGCGTCTTCGCGCTGATCTTCTACGTGATCGTCGTGATCGCGCTCTGGAAGGTCTTCACCAAGGCCGGCCACGCCGGCTGGCTCGCACTGATCCCGATCGTCAACCTGATCTTCCTGATCAAGATCGCCGGCCTGAGCGGCTGGTTCGTGCTGCTCTACCTGATCCCGATCGTGAACATCGTGATGTCGATCATCGTGGCGATCAAGCTGGGCAAGAACTTCGGAAAGGGCGGCGTCTTCTCGTTCTTCCTGCTCTGGCTGTTCTCGTTCATCGGGTACTTCATCATCGGGTTCGGCTCGGCCCAGTACCGCCGCGCCTGAGCGGACGCCTTCTGAGCTGATGCCCGCGGATCGCCTGCACCTCGTCCGGCACGGAGAGGTCTTCAACCCTGCGCACGTGCTGTACGGGCGGCTGCCCGGGTACCACCTCAGCGACGCGGGTCGGCGGATGGCACAGGCCGCCGCCGACCACGTCGCCTCCCTCGAGCGGCCGGTGTCGACGCTGCGCTGCTCCCCGCTGGAGCGCACCCAGGAGTCGGCCGCGCCGTTCGCGGACCTCTTCGGGATCGCTCCGGTGCTCGAGGAGCGCATCATCGAGCCCTGGAACGTGTTCGAGGGCACGCAGATGCGCCGGGCGCTGATGAACCCGTGGAACTGGCGGCACCTGCGCCGCCCCGCGCTGCCGAGCTGGGGCGAGCCCTACGCGTCGATCGCCGCGCGCATGCGCGATGCGATGGACGACGCCTGGCACGACGCCGACGGCGGCGACGTGGTGTTCGTCTCGCATCAGGCGCCGATCTGGATCACCCACCTGTCCGTCGCGGGGCTGCCGCTGCGGCACGATCCGCGCACCCGCCGCTGCGCGCTGAGCAGCGTCACGTCGTTCGAGCGCGTCGGCGACGTGTGGCGAGAGGTCGCCTACGCCGAGCCCGCGCCGGTCGGCATCGACCTCGGCGCGGTCTGAGACGCGCGTCCCGCTCAGCGACCCTCGAGGGCGAGCGCGTCCCGCACGGCGACCACGCCGCGCAGCGTCTCCTCGTGCGAGGTGCTGAGCGGGGACAGGCCGAGGCGGATCCCGTCCGGGAACCGGAAGTCGGGGATGACGCCCTCGCCCCAGAGGCGCTGCGTCACCGCCTGGAAGTCGGGGTGGCCGATCGTGATGTGACCGCCGCGCAGCGCGCTGTCGCGCGGGCTCAGCAGCCGCACGCCGAGCGGGGCGAGCAACTCGTCCGCGGCGCGCACCGCGAAGTCGGTGAGGGAGACCGACTTGGCGCGCACCGCCTCCATGCCCGCCTCGGCGATCAGGTCCAGCATCGCCTGCATCGCGAGCATGCTCGTCACCGGCGGGGTGCCGCTGAGCAGCTGCCGGATGCCGGGCGTCGGCGCGTACTGCGGCCCCATCGCGAAGATGTCGGCGGCGCTCCACCAGCCCTGGATCGGCTGGCGGATCCGCGCCTGCAGGTCGCGGCGCACATAGGCGAACGCGGGGGAGCCCGGCCCGCCGTTCAGGTACTTGTAGGTGCAGCCGACGGCGAGGTCCGCGCCCCAGGCGTCGAGCTGCATGGGCACGGACCCGGCCGAATGGCACAGATCCCAGAGCATCAGTGCGCCGACGTCGTGCACCTGCGCCGTGATCGCGGCCATGTCGGCCAGCGCCCCGGAGCGGTAGTCGACGTGGCTGAGCACCACCAGCGCGGTGCGCGCGGACAGCACCGGCGCCAGGTCGTCGGCCGTCACGCCGCGCACGGGATCCGGCTGCACCCAGACCAGATCCATGCCCAGCTCTGCGGCGACGCCGGCGGCGATGAAGCGGTCGGTGGGGAAGTTGCCCTCCTCGATCACGATCTCGGTGCGCGCGCCGTCCGGGCCCGCCGGCGCACCGGCCGCGGCTGCTCCGGCGCGGATGAGCTTGTACAGCAGCACGCTCGTCGAATCGGCCACGATCGTCTGTCCCGGGGCGGCACCGAGCGTCACCTCGGCGATCCGGTCGCCCAGACGCTCGGGGAGGTCCATCCACTGCTCGTCCCAGGAGCGGATGAGGCGCGTGCCCCAGTCCTCGCGCACGAAGGCGGCGAGCCGCTCGGGCACCACGGCGAGCGGGCGGCCCAGCGAGTTGCCGTCGAGGTAGGCCTGCACCCCCGGCGCCTCCAGGAACGCGTCGAGGTGCGCGTGCAGCGGGTCGGCGGCGTCGAGGGCGCGCGCCTCGGAGAGCAGCGCTGCGGCGGTGTCCGTGGGGGAGGGGGCGGCGTGGTCGCTCATCGGGTGCCTTCCGGGTCGGCGGATTCGAGGTGGACGGGTTCGATGTCGAAGGGATCGGCGTCGCGCGCGGGCATCAGGAAGCGGCGGCCGGTCGTGGCGGCCACGGGGACGAGGGCGCGGATCAGCGCCGCGCCGCGGATCCCGGCCTCGCGCAGCGCGTCGAGCTCGAGCGGGTTCAGGTCGACCGGGGTGTCGCCGTTGCCCATGTCGGTGCCGTACCGGACGGTGCCGCCGTGGGCGTGGAAGCGGCGCACGTTGTCGAGCGCGATCTCGCGCGCGTCTCCGTCGTGGATGCCGAGGGTCGAGATCCAGGCGATCCGCCCGGCCTGACGGGCCACCTCGTCGTCGCTCAGCCGCTCCGTGAACGGGGCGTGCGCGAGCGCCCGCACGCCGAGCCGTGGCATGCGCTGCGCTTCGCCCGGCCCCTCCGCGTGCGCGACGACCGGCAGCCCGAGCTCGTCGGCGGCGCGGACGATCCCGGCGACGAGCTCGTCGCTGAACACCGGTCCCGCGGTGCTGTTGCTGGCGACCTTGATGACCGAGGCCCCCGCCGCCTTCATCTCCGCGACGGCGGCGGTGGCATCGGCGACGGTCGCCACCTCGCGCACGGATCCGCGCGGCGCCCACGCCCGGTCGGAGGGGTATCCGCCCGGCGGGGTCAGGAACGCGCCCGCGTACGAGATCGAGATCCCGCCGGGGTCATGGCCGAAGCGTGCGGAGACGGCGCCGGCGATGCGGGCGATCTCGACGGGATCCGAGCCGAGATCCAGGCCGCGGCCGAGGCGCGTCTCCTCGAGGTGCGTGGTGTCCACGAGCTGCAGATGCACATGATGATCGGTGAACCCGCCGATGTACAGGGCCTCCGCCATGCGGTCACCGCCCGATCTCGGTGCGCACGGCGTACAGCTCGGGGAAGAACGTGAGATCCAGCGCGCGCTGCAGGAAGTCGACGCCGCTGGATCCGCCGGTGCCGATCTTGCGGCCGATCGTGCGCGTCACGGTGCGCAGGTGCCGGAAGCGCCAGAACTGGAAGTTGTCCTCGACGTCGACGAGCTCCTCGCAGGCCTCGTAGAGGTCCCAGTGCTCGTGCGGGTTCTCGTAGACCTGGGTGAGCACCGGCACCAGGGAGTCGTGCATCCGGTACGGCTCGCGCACATCGCGCTCGAGGATCTCGGCCGGGATCGGCAGCCCGCGCCGCGCGGCGAAGCGGAGGAACTCGTCGTACAGCGTGGGGCGCTCCCACTCGGCGGTGAGCATCGCGAGGTTCTCGGGGTGGTTCCGGAAGACGCCCAGCATGCGCTCGTTCTTGTTGCCGAGCGCGAACTCCACGGCGCGGTACTGCACCGACTGGAACCCGGACGAGTTTCCGAGGTCTCCGCGGAACTCCGCGTACTCGGTGGGCGTGAGGGTCGCGAGCACCGACCACTGCTGGGTGAGCACCTCCTGGATGTGCTTCACGCGCGCCATGTGCTTGAGCGCGGAGCGCAGGTCGTCCTCGGCGAGCCGGTCGCGCGCGGTGCCGAGCTCGTGCAGCACGAGCTTGAGCCACAGCTCCGTCGTCTGGTGCTGGATGATGAACAGCATCTCGTCGTGGTGCTGCGGCACGCTCACCGGATGCTGCGCGCTGAGCAGGCGGTCCAGGTCGAGGTAGGAGCCGTAGGTCATCCGATCCTTGAGATCGGTGACGATGCCCTCCTCGAGCGCTCGTTCGTTGTCCGCCACTCGGCGACCTCCTCGTCGTGAACGACTCCAGTATTCCATCGGCGGCTGTGGAGGATCCTGAGCCGGGTTAGGGTGAGGGGGACAGCGCCTAGGGTTCCGGGGTCCGCCCGCCTGGTCCGAGCGGCGCCACGTCGGCCCTCCGTGGGGCGGGCGTCATCTGAACGGACAAAAGCCTGGAGGAACCACGTTCGTCGCGCCCGCGGCGGATGGAGGGTTCCCCATGTCGCTTCTCGCCTTCGTCCTCGTCTTCTCCGCCGCCGTCGCGCACGCCGGCTGGAACGTGCTCGCGCACGGCGTCAGCCGCGCCGGCTATCCGTTCCTGTGGTGGGGTGCCGTCGCCAGCACGGTCGTCTGGATCGGGGCCGTGCCCTTCACGGGCGGCGTCGGGACGACCGATCTGGGCGCCTTCCTCCTGGGCGTGCTCGTGTCGAGCGTGCTGCACGTCGCCTACATGGTCGTGCTCCAGCACGGCTACCGGGTCGGCAACCTCTCGACCGTGTACGCGACCGCGCGCGGCACCGGCCCGTTCCTGTCGGTGATCATCGCGATGCTGCTGTTCGGCGAGCGGCCCACCCCGCTCGCCCTGGCGGGCGTGGGCGTCGTGATCGCGGGGATCGTCGGGATCGGGTTCGTGGACCGTGCCGGATCCGCGACGGCGAGGGCCTCGGGGCTGGAGGAAGCGGCCGCCGGGGCGGTGCGGCGCAGGATCGACCCGGGACTCCTGTTCGGGCTGCTCACCGGCGTCGCGATCGCGGGCTACACGGTGTGGGACGCGTTCGTCGTGCGCTCGCTGTCGCTGAACCCGGTCGCGTTCATGGTGGGGACGACGCTCGTGCAGATCCCGTTCTACTCGTTCGCGGTGCGCGGGCGATGGAGGGCGGTGGTGGCGCTCGGCCGGATCCAGTGGCGACGGATCCTCGCCTTCGGCATCCTCTCGCCGCTGTCGTACATCCTGGTGCTGCACGCCGTGCAGCTCGCCCCGGTCGCGCTCGTCGCACCGCTGCGCGAGGTGAGCGTGGTGCTGGTCAGCCTGTTCGGCGCCTTCGTGCTGCACGAGGGGAAGCCCGCGTGGCGGGTGGGCGCCTCGGCGGTGGTCGTCGCCGGGATCGCCCTGCTCGCGGTGTGAGCCCCGGCTCCTCCGGACGCACTCCGCCCCCCGGGGAGGAACGCCCGGAGAGCCACCGGTCGTGCGACACATCGTACACTCAATCAAGCCGGTCGGCTTAGTTGACGGACGGGTGCGGCCGGGACCCGCCCTGAGCGGGCGTCAGCCGCCGACCGCGCGGAGGTACTGGCCGTCGGGGGAGATCCCGGATCCGGAGACCGTGAAGCGCACGATGCTGGAGAGGTAGCGGTCCTCGCTGGCCTCGAAGATCCGGCCCTCGGCGTCGCGGGAGGTGCGGCTGAGGCGCAGGATCGGGGTGCCCGCGGGCACCTGCAGCAGCGCGGCGTCCTGCTCGTCGGCCGCGACCGCGTCGATCTCGTGCTGCAGGCCCACGATCGGATGCCCTTGGGAGGCCAGGAACTCGGTGATCGAGATCGCGTCCGTGTCGACGGACAGCAGCAGGCGGCCGACCTCCTCCGTGTAGGACAGCCGCTCGAGCATGGTGGGGCGGTCGTCGAGGAAGCGCAGCCGGGTGACGCTCACGATCGTGTCGTCCGGATCCACGCCGAGCGCCTGCGCCTTCTCGACGCCCGCCCGGCGCAGGCTCAGCTCCTGGGTGCGCGCCCCCGGGCGCGCACCCAGCTCGCGCGCCCACCGCGTGAAGGGCACCGACACGTCCACGGCCTGCGTGGCCTTGCGCTCCACGACGCGGGCCGGGCGTCCGCGCGCCGTCTCGATGAGCCCCTCCGCACGCAGCGCGGCGAGCGCGTTGCGGATCGGGCCGCGCGAGGTGCTCCAGCGTTCGGCGAGCTCGGCCTCGGTGGGCACGGCGTCGCCGGGGCGCAGCCGTCCGGAGGCGATCCGGGCGCGCAGGTCGTCGGCGATCTGGGTGTAGACAACCTCGGGCACATAGGCATACTACTTCGTCGCACGGTCCGAAGGCTGCCCTGTTCCTGCCGTGTTCACTCAGGAGAATCGTCGGTGAACAGTCGGGGAACAGTGCCGAGTTAGGTATACATCTCGGCGCCGCGCTTGAGAGAGTCTTCGAGGATTCCCTCCGCACCAGAACCCGAAAGGTCCTCATGAAGCTTCGCGCTCTCACCGTCGCGGCCGGCGCCGCCGTGCTCGCCCTCGGTCTCGCCGCGTGTTCCGGCACCGCCGGCGCCGCCACCGGCACCGACACGCCCGCCGCCGCGAACGGCGGCTATGCCGTCGACGCGAACACCCTCGTCTTCGGCGTCGTGCCCGACTCGGTCGACACGCAGACGAACTACCAGCCGCTCATGGACTACATCGCCAAGCAGACCGGCAAGAAGGTCGAGTACCACGAGTCGACCGATTACGCCGCGCTCATTGAGGCCGCCGTCGCCGGCAAGGTGGACGTCGCGTCGTTCTCCGGCTTCACCTACATCACCGCCACCAACGCCGGCGCCAAGCTGACCCCGATCTCGTCGATCGTGACCAAGCAGGGCCAGGAGCCGGGCTACTACTCCGAGGCGATCGTGCCGAAGGGCTCCTCGATCACCTCGATCAAGGACTTCAAGGGCAAGAAGGTCTGCTTCGTCGACCCGTCCTCGACCTCGGGCTACCTCTTCCCCAGCTACAACCTGCTCAAGGACGGCATCGACCCCAAGACGGGCGTCACCCCCGTCTTCGCGGGCAAGCACGACGTGAGCGTGCAGAAGGTCGGCGAGGGCACCGAGTGCGAGGCCGGCTTCGCCGAGGACTCCGAGGTCGCCAAGAGCGACAAGGTCAGCGTCGTCGACAAGACGATGGTCCCCGGCGCGCCGCTGGTCTACAACGCGGCGCTGCCGAAGGAGACCGCCGACAAGGTCGTCTCCGCCCTCAAGGAGATCACGATCGACGACATCGTCAAGGCGGGCATCAAGGGCGCCGACAGCGACGCGTTCAAGGCGACCTTCTACGCCACCAAGCCGGTCGACGACAAGTACTACGACATCATCCGCGACATCTGCGAGAAGACGAAGGCCGACCAGTGCAAGAAGTGATCTGAGGATCACATCGCCAGGGCCGCCGGCACCGTCCGGCGGCCCTGCTGCCACCCCGTCTCACACCCAGGAGCACACCACCATGAGCACCCCCGCCTCGTCGGAGCCGGTCATCCGTCTCGCCGGCGTGACCAAGCAGTTCGGCGCCACCACCGCCCTGAAGGGCGCCGACCTCGAGGTCGCACGCGGCGAGATCGTCGTGCTGCTCGGCCTCTCCGGATCCGGCAAGTCGACGCTGCTGCGGCATCTCGACGGCCTGGAGACGCCGACCTCGGGTGCCGTCGAGGTGCTCGGCTCCCCGGTGCCGGCACTGAAGGGCAGGGCCCTGCGCGCGCTGCGCAGCCGGGTGGGCTTCATCTTCCAGCAGTTCGAGCTCGTGCCGTCGCTGACCGTGCTGGAGAACGTGCTGACGGGATCGCTGTCCTCCGTGCGCGGTCCGCGCCTCGGGCTCTGGGGCTACGGGAGGGACGCGAAGCTGCGCGCGCTCGGGCACCTCGAGCGGGTGGGCCTGCTCGAGCGCGCCTACCAGCGCAGCGACACGCTCTCCGGAGGTCAGCAGCAGCGCGTCGCGATCGCCCGTGCGCTCATGCAGCGTCCCGAGATCCTGCTCGCCGACGAGCCGGTCGCCTCGCTCGACCCGGAGTCCAGCGACCAGGTGATGGCGCTCATCCGCGAGATCGCCGCCGACCAGGGCCTCACCGTCGTGTGCAGCCTGCACCAGGTGGACCTCGCGATCAGCTGGGCCGACCGGATCGTGGGCCTGCGGCACGGCGAGGTCGTGCTGAACACCCCGACGACCGGCCTCAGCAAGGCGGAGGTCATGGAGATCTACGGCCGGGTCGCCACGACCACGGCCGACCTGACCGCCGTCGCCCACGAGCTCATCGAGCAGGGCGTCGCGACCCCCGCCGAGGCGCGCGCATGACCTCGGTCGCCGCCCCGCGCCGCCAGGGGTACACCGGCGGCCTGCTGTCGCGCGCCCCGCGCCCCCGCGTCTCGCCGGAGCGCATCGCCGCG
>Ga0308158_10005664_pt1 | contig 10191 bp, 9 predicted proteins | sample PhyBR2_FD_201038 | JGI IMG/M metagenome (GOLD analysis project Ga0308158, IMG submission 201038) | Phyllosphere microbial communities from UC Gill Tract Community Farm, Albany, California, United States - DLSLB.R2 | ecosystem: Host-associated > Plants > Phyllosphere > Unclassified | place: USA... | reverse complement strand
GGCCAGCGAGGAACCCAGCGGGTTGATCTTTTCCGGATCGATGCGGCCCAGCGGAGCATCCAGGCCCAAGCGGTTGCGGCAGTAGTCTTCGCTTTCCCAGGCGCGCAGCGTGCACAGCACCTGCGCGGCGAACGCTTCATGGATTTCGTAGATGTCGAAATCCTGCAGGGTCAGTCCGTTGCGCTTGAGCATTTCCGGTACGGCCACGGTCGGAGCCATCAACAGGCCTTCGCCATGCACGAAATCGACCGCTGCGACCTGCGAGTCACGCAGGTAGGCCAGCGGTTCGTGGCCGTGCGCACGCGCCCATTCTTCGCTGGCCAGCAGCACCGCCGAGGCGCCATCGGTCAGCGGGGTGGAGTTGGCGGCGGTCAACGTGCCGCGGCCGGAGACCTTGTCGAACGCCGGCTTCAGCGTGGCCAGTTTTTCCAGCGAGGTGTCGGCGCGCAGGATGTTGTCGCGCTCCACGCCGCGGAACGGGGCGATCAGGTCGTTGAAGAAGCCACGCTCGTACGCTGCGGCCAGCTTGCGGTGCGAAGACACCGCCCACTCATCCTGCGAATCGCGCGAGATGTTCCATTCCTTGGCCATGTCTTCGCAGTGGTCGCCCATGCTCTTGCCGGTGCGCGGCTCGGCCACACCGGGGAACTCGGGCTTGAACTCGGAGAACTTGAAACCGCGGGTCAGCGCGCGGATCTTGTCGCCGGGGCTCTTGGCCCGGTTGGCCGCCAGCAGGCGGGCACGCAGCTTCTTGCCATAGACGATCGGCACGTCGGAGGTGGTATCCGAACCGCCGCCGATGCCGGATTCGATCTGGCCCAGGGCGATCTTGTTGGCCACCGCGATGATGGTGTCCAGCGAGGTGCCGCAGGCACGCTGCATGGTGATGCCGGGCGTCAGCGCGGACAGCCCCGAGGACAGGGCGGCTTCACGGCCGAGGTTCCAATCGCTGGAGTGCTTGATCACCGCCCCCATCGCGACTTCGCCGAGCTGCTGGCCATGCAGGCCGAACCGTTCGACAAGGGCACCGAGCGTACGCACCGACATGCCAAGGTTGCCGACATCCGAATATGCGGTGTTCTGGCGGCAGAACGGAATACGGACGCCACCGAGGATGGCGACGGGTCGGGCGTTGGGCATGGACATACCTGGCATGGGATAGGGTGTCTGCAACATGGCCTGCACGACATGGCAGGCATAATGGTCCCAAGTGTAGCTGCCGCCCTGTGATGGGCCAACCGTGAAACCATGAGCAAAACCGACCCCGCCATGAACGCCATCGGCGTGCTGGCCCTTGAGCTCGCCGATGGGCAATCGCCCACACAGGCCGCACTGACCGCCGACCAATCCGGCGAACTGGCCGAGCGCATCGGCCGCGACCTGGCCAAGCTGGTGCCACAGGCCAGCGAGCTGGACCTGGTGTTCGCCGCGGCGCATTTCGACCCGGCCGAAGTGCTGCGTCCGGGCTGGCCGATCCACCGCCGCCTGGAAGAGCTGCAGATGCGCGCACCGGGTCGCAGCCAGGGTCCGCGCCTGCTGGCCTTCGGCGCCGACGCCAATGGCGATGTGCCGTTGCCGTTCCAGGCCGATGCCACGCTGAAAGGCGGCGGCCTGCGCGTGCTGCCGTTCCTGCTGACCGGCACGGATGCGGCCACCACGGCGGCGGTATCCGATGCGCTGGAAACGGTGCTGCTGGCCGAGGGCATGGCCCACGCCGATACCGCGCTGCTGGCGCAGAAGGCGTTTGGTGCACGCGTGGAACATGCACGCTATTTCACCGTGAACGATCTCGCCGCGATGATGTCGATGCAGTACGACAACCAGGGCCTGGCGATTCTATGGCCGCTGATCGAGACGGCGATCATGGCGCCGGAACAGGATGAGTGGCTGGATGCCGCGCCGGAGCCGTTGCTGCGTTATACGCAGGGCGAGGCGCGGATGGCGCTGTTCGATCCGGCAGGCTGGTGCACGTACTACGCGCACGGGCGCAATGACTGCGAGCAGTTGAAGGGCGTGTATGAGCAGTACCTGATGCGACAGCGGCAGATGGCGGCGGTGTTGGAGGCGCATGGGGTGCCGGTGTTGTTCGTGCATTGCGAGGCGGGGCAGGATGCGAGGGCGTTGTTGGAACGGTGAATTTCTGCTGCTCGGCGCTTTGACTTTGTCGGGGTGAGGCGATGGTCCGGGTCAGGCAGGACACGCCGTGAACCCTTCCATGGGGGCTCGCTGTTGCCATCCTTGGCAACAGACGGTCCTGCCTGACCCGGACCATCGACTCTGCTGACGGATTTCTGGTGCCGGCGGCGGTGGGGGATTTGAAAGCAGAACGCCGGCTTTCGCCGGCGTTCCTGTTTGCGTGGGGCTGATCTGTTACGGGGCTTTGATTACTGCGCAGGCCAAGCGGGCGCCGGCGTTGCCGGTGGGCTGGGTCTTGTAGTCGTCGGCGTCAGCGTGGACGATCAGGCCGCGGCCGATGATGTCAAAGTCGTCGCCCTTGCCGATGTTGACGTTGGTCGAGACCGGGGCGTCGATGGTGGCTACGCCTTCGGCGTTGGCGGTGATGTTGGGCATGTCGCCGCCGTGGTGCGGGTCGCTGGCCACGCTGCCGTGGTCCTGGGTGCCCGGGTTGAAGTGGCCGCCCGCGCTGGCGCCGTCCGGTGCGCTGCAGTCGCCCTTTTCGTGGATGTGGAAGCCGTGCTCGCTGCCCGGCTTCAGGCCGCTGACCTGGCCGGTGACGTGGACGCGGCCGTCGACCAGCTTGAAGCTGACCGAGCCCTTGGTTTCATTGCCTTGGGTCGGTGCCAGTTCGGCGACGGCGGTGGCGCCGGTTTCTGCGGTCGTGCCGGTCATCGGCGGCGGGGCTTCGGCCGGGGTGGTGGCTGCGGTGGCTTCGGCCGGGGTGGCCGGGGCAACGGTGTCGGCGGCGTTTTCCGGCTGCTTGTTGCAGGCGCTCAGGCCAAGGGCGGCAACGGCAACGAACAGCGAAGTGTGGATCAGGCGCATCAGGTGGTTCTCCATTGGATGGGTGCAGGGCCCGCAGCCCAGGGCTACTTCGTGATGCGGATGAGGCCGCAGGCGATGCGTGCGCCGGCATTGCCGGCAGGCTGGCTGCGATGATCGTCGGACTGGGCGTGCACGATCAGTGCACGTCCGGCGATGTCGTTGGCGGCGCCACCGCCAAGGGTGACGCCTCGCAGGTGGATATCGACGTTGGCGCGGCCCTGCGCATCGGCGCGCAGGTTGGGCATGTCGCCAAGGTGGTGCGGCCCGCTGCCCGGCGCGCCATGCGGCTGCTGGGTCGGGTTGAAATGGTTGCCCGCGCTGCTGGCATCCACGGCGCTGCAGTCACCGCGCTCGTGCACGTGGAACGCCGGCTGCTGCAGCGGCTGCAGTCCGCCGATCACGCCGGTCACGTGCACGCCACCGGTTTCGGGCACCAGGGCGAGGCGACCGCTGACGATGCTGGCCGAAGCCGGCGACAGATTGCTCTCGGCCATCTGCGCGGTGCTGACCACGCTCACCGCTACCGGCGGCGCAGCGGGCGGTGGCGGCGTGGTACCGCAGGCAACCAACAACAGGCCGGCGGCAGCCGGCAGGATCAGGCGGATCGAGGACATCGTGGACTCCTTGCAATGCACGTTACGGGCCTGCCTGTCCACGACACATCAACGCCAGGTGTCGAGCGTGCACAGGCAGCTTTGGATTTCGGTTCAATGGCTGCCACGCCGGCGGCCGGCGCCCAGCTTGCGGGTCAACGTATTGCGGCCCAGCCCCAGCCGCGCGGCCGCTTCGGCGCGGCGACCATGGGTGATCTGCAGGGCGGCTTCCAGCAATGCATGGTCCACGCGCTCGCGGACCTGTGCATGCAGGCCCTCGGCCCCTTCGGCCAGCCGCTGCCGCGCCCACTGCGAAAGCAGCGCTTCCCACTGACCGGGGTCGGCATGGCCGGCGCGCGGGCCGCTGCGCGCGGCTCCCCGGTTCAGCGCCATCTCCACGTCGGCCGCGCCGATGGTATCGCTGGCTGCCAGCGCCGCCATCCGCCAGCACACGTTTTCCAGTTCGCGCACGTTGCCCGGCCAGTCGTGCTCGCGCAGGGCCTGCAGTGCGGCCGCGGTCAGCCGCTTGGCCGGGCCATCAAGCTTGTGCGACGCCGCGGACAGGAACGTGGTGGCGAGCTGGGCGATGTCGTCGCGGCGTTCGCGCAGCGGCGGCAGCTGCAGGCGCACCACGTCCAGCCGGTGCAGCAGGTCGGCGCGGAAACGTCCCTCCGCCACCAGACCTTCCAGGTCCTGGTGGGTGGCGGCGACCACGCGCACGTCGACGTGGATCAACTCGCGGCCGCCCACGCGGAAGAATTCGCCCTGTGCCAGCACGCGCAGCAGGCGCGTCTGCAAGGCCAGCGGCATGTCGCCGATCTCATCCAGGAACAGCGTGCCGCCGTCTGCCTGCTCGAAGCGGCCGACATGGCGCCGCTGTGCGCCGGTGAAGGCACCGGCTTCATGGCCGAACAGTTCGCTTTCCAGCAGTTCGGCCGGAATGGCCGCGGTATTCAGCGCAACGAATGGTGCACGCGACCGCGGCGATTCGCGGTGCAGCGCACTGGCCACCAGCTCCTTGCCGGTGCCGGTTTCGCCGGTGATCAGCACCGCCAGCGGCGCCTGCGCCAGTTTGCCGATGGCGCGGAACAGGGCCCGCATCGGCGGCGTATCCCCCACCAGCTGTGGCGTCTGGTCCACTTGGCCGGGATCGCCCGGGTCGGGATCGTCGGGCAGCAGGGCTTCGGCGCCCGGCAGCGCGCGCCGCGCCAGCGCCACCGCATCGTCCAGGTCGAACGGCTTGGACAGGAACTCGTGCGCGCCGCCGCGGAAGGCACCGGCGGTGCTGGCGACGTCGGTATAGGCGGACATCACGATCACCGGCAGCTGCGGGTGGGCTGCCTTCAGTTTATCCAGCAGCACCAGGCCATCGTCGCCGGGCATCCGCACATCGGTGAACAGCAGCGCCGGCACCGGCTGGCGGGTGAGCGCGTCGAGCGCGGCGGCGGCACTGTCGAACCCCTCCACCTGGTAACCGGCATCGCGCAGCGCGGTGGAGAGCACGAAGCGCACGGCGCGGTCATCGTCGACCACCCAGACCCGTTGGCCGGGGTGGGCGGGATGCGGGGCGTCAGTCATGGGCCACGACCTCATGGGGGGCGCCGCCGCGGATCGGCAGCAGCAGGGTGAATACGGTATGGCCCGGCCGCGAGCGATAGGTCAGCGTACCGCGGTGTTCGCGCGCCACCTGCTGGGCCAGCGCCAGGCCCAATCCGGTGCCCTCGGCGCGGCCACTCACCAGCGGCAGGAACAGGTGTTCGGCAAGCTCTTCGGGCACGCCACGGCCGTCGTCGGCGATTTCCAGCCGCAGGGCAAGCGGGTGAAGCTGCTCGGCGATGCGCACGCCGTGCTCCACCCGCGTGCGCAGGGTGATGCCGCCGGCACCGGCCTGGATGGCGTTGCGCACCAGGTTCCATACCGCCTGGCTGAGACGGTCGGCATCGCCATTGAATTCCGGAATGCTGGGATCGTAATCGCGCTGCAACCTGACCGCCCAGCCGGCTTCGCTTTCTGCCAGGCGCAGCACCTGCTCCAGCGCAGCGTGGATGTTCAGCGCGGCGTGCGGGGCGGCCGGGGCGGGCGACAGCAGCTGGTCGAGCAGGCTGTTGAGGCGCTCGATTTCGGTGCCGATCAGGTCCACCAGTTCGCGCTCGTCGGCATCGCGCTGGGCTATCCGGCGCGCCAGCAGCTGGGCCGCACCCTTCAATCCGGCCAGCGGGTTGCGCAACTCGTGGGCGAGCCCTTTCAGGGCCGCACTGAGCGCGCTGGGCAGGGCCTGGGTCGGGTCCAGCCCGGGGAATTCATCTACCGGATGCGCTTCGAGCAACCAGCCGCCATCGTCCAGCCGGCTCATCCAGCCTTCGGCGAAGCGGGCGCCTTCGCCCGGCAGCGCAAGCGCCAACCGGTGCAGGCGCAGGCTGTCGCGCTCGTCGCGGGCGAGGAAATGCGCCAACGCATCGCCCTGCGCTTCCAGCGCCACCAGCGGCTGGCCGACCAGTCGACGCCCGCTGACCCCCAGCCAGCGCGCAAACGCCGGGTTGCAGCCGGTGATGCGCCCTTCGGCATCGGCCCAGGCAACCGGCGTGCCGAGCTGTTCAACGAGGGGCGGCGGCGGGGAAACAGTCATTGCACCAATGTAGTGCAAAACCCGGGGTATTTCAGTCGGAACAACGGGGCGGTTGCGCGAATGAGAACGCGTTGGAACCGTCAGCGTTCAGGGCGTGCCCGAGGCGTCCCGCGCCTTTTTCCAGGCACTTTCGAATTCGCGGGCGCTGATCTCGTCATCTTCATCGAAATCGAAGAAGGACAGCGGCTGGTCGGCCAGCAGGAAGCGGTCATCGCTCTGCCCGGTGGCATCGGACCACACCGCGCGCAATCCGTACACTTCGACCTGGCGCAGGATCTTTTCGCCGCGGGCTTCCATCAGCACGTTGCCCTTGCCCAGGTCCGATTCGGCCGGGTGCTTGTAATACTTCTTGTCGGTGTTCATCAACTGTCCTGCCCGGGCCAGCAGCCCGGAAATCTGGAAAAGGGCGCTGAGTGTGCCTCAGACCGCTGGTTGGTGCTGCAGCAGCAGCGAATGCAGGATGCGCGCATCTTCGGCGTCCAGCAGCGGGGGCAGGTCGTCGCTGCCGCGGAAGCGCCGGTGGAATGCCCTTACGGCCGCCTCCCGGTCGTCCAGCGGATAGCCGAACGCAGCCAGCGCCTGCCAGGCATCGAAGCCGGCCGGCGGCAGTCCGTCGGCAGCGCGCGGCCAGACCCCGAAACCGGCCTGCGCAAGCTGCTGCCACGGGAAGAACCGGCTGGGATCCTGTTTGCGCGAAGGCGCCAGATCGGCATGGCCGATCACCTGCGAGGGTGGAATCCGCAGGCGCGTGCTGAGGTCCTGCAGCAGCACGATCAAGGACTGGACCTGCGCCTGGCTGAAAGGCGTGTCGCCGTCGTTGTCCAGTTCGATGCCGATCGATGCGGAGTTCAGGTCGGTGATGGTGCCCCAGCGGCCCGGGCCAGCATGCCAGGCGCGGCGATCGTCGGCGACCAGCTGGTAGCGCTTGCCGTCGGCGCCGATCAGGTAATGCGCGCTGACCTTGCCGCCGCTGTTGGCGCTGCGCAGCGTATCCAGGCTCTGCTGCACGGAGTGCTGGTCGGTGTGGTGCAACACGATGATCACCGGCATGCGCGCGTTGTGATTGGCCGATGGCACCCAGGTCGCCAGCGGATTGCGCTCTTCTACCGGCGCACCGGCGCAGGCGGCCAGCAGCGCGCAGGAAAGCAGCAGGGCCAGGTGGCGGATCATCTTCATGCCCCGATTGTACCCATTAAAAAACCGGCGGCCCCCGGACCGCCGGTCACGGCGCACGCAGGCGCCATCAACAAGTTGTTCTGCAGCAGGCAGGTCGATCAGGCCTCGTAAGCGGACTCGCCGTGCGAGGTCACGTCCAGGCCGGTACGCTCGGCCTCTTCGGTGACGCGCAGGCCAACCAGCGCCTTGACCAGCAGCAGGATCAGCGCGGTCACCACGGCGCACCAGGCGATGGTGAAGGCGACGCTGACGAACTGCACCCATACCTGGTGGCCGATATCCAGGTCGGCCTTGGTGCCACCCAGCGACTGCGCGCTGAACACACCGGTGAGCAGTGCACCGACGATGCCGCCGATGCCATGCACGCCGAACACATCGGCCGTGTCATCGACCTTCAGCAGGCGCTTCAGGCCGGTGACGCCCCACACGCAGAGCGCACCGGAGACCACGCCGATGACCAGCGCGCCCATCGGGCCCACGGTGCCGCAGGCCGGCGTGATGCCGACCAGACCGGCGACCGCGCCGGATGCAGCGCCGAGTGCGGACGGCTTGCCCTTGGTGATCGCTTCCACCAGGGTCCAGCCCACCACCGCTGCGGCCGTGGCCAGGATCGTGTTGAGGAAGGCCAGCGATGCCACGGTGTCGGCGGCTGCGGCCGAGCCGGCATTGAAGCCGAACCAGCCCACCCACAGCAGCATCGCGCCGATGTAGGTGAACACCACGTTGTGCGGCTTCAGCGCGGTCTGGCCGTAGCCGATGCGCTTGCCGACGAAGTACGCGCCGACCAGGCCGGCCACGCCGGCGTTGATGTGCACGACGGTGCCGCCGGCGAAATCGATCGCGCCCAGTTCGGCCAGATAGCCGCCGCCCCACACGATGTGCGCCATCGGGATGTAGCTGAGGGTGAACCACAGGATCGAGAACAGGATCACCGCCTTGAACTTGATGCGTTCGGCGAAGGCGCCGACGATCAGTGCGGTGGTGATGCCGGCGAAGGTGGACTGGAAGGCGACGAACAGATAATCCGGCAGGCCGGCGATCGGCGTATTGCCCACCGAATCGGGCGAGAAACCCTTCAGGAAGGCGAACTGGGTGAAGGAGCCGAAGAACGGGTTGCCTTCGCTGAACACCGCGCTGTAGCCGTAGGCCACCCACAGGATGATCACCAGCGAGAACACCACCAGGATCTGGCTGAGTACCGAAAGCACGTTCTTCGAACGCACCAGGCCGCCGTAGAACAGCGCCAGGCCCGGCACCACCATCAGCAGCACCAGCAGCGTGGAGGTCAGCATCCAGGCCACGTCACCGTGGTCGAAGGTGGGCGCGGCGGCGGCTTCGGCCACCGGTGCGGCGACCGGCTCGGCGGCCAGCGGCTCGACGGTCACTTCTTCGGTTGGCACCGGGGTGACCTGCGCCTGGGCATGCGCAGCGCCGGGGAACGCACCCACGGCCAACGCACTGAGCAGCATCAGCAGGCACACCAGATGGAACCGGGCTTGCCACCCGGCGAACAGTCGAATCTTCATGCGAGGGATCTCCGAGTGGGTTACAGCGCGTCCGCGCCGATTTCGCCGGTGCGGATGCGGATGACCTGTTCGACAGGGGTGACGAAGATCTTGCCGTCGCCGATCTTGCCGGTGCCCGCTGCGTTCTGGATCGCTTCGATCACCGCGTCGGTCCGCTCGTCGGTCACCACGGTTTCAATCTTGATCTTGGGCAGGAAATCGACGACGTACTCGGCGCCGCGGTACAGCTCGGTGTGGCCCTTCTGTCGACCGAAACCTTTCACTTCGGTCACGGTGATGCCGGACACGCCCGCATCGGAGAGGGCCTCGCGGACCTCGTCGAGCTTGAACGGCCGGATGATGGCGGAGATCAGTTTCATGCGCATATCCCGATGGTGGATGGGTCCACGGCGGATGCAGGCCGTGGCGTCTGCAACCACGGGCCACCCCGCAGGGTGGCCGTGGCTGTCGCGCCGAACGTGGTCTGGGCCCTGGCGGCTGTGTCTCTCTCCAAACACAGCCAGCGACGCGGGAGGGAGGTAGGCCCATGACGCGCGTCCGGTTTTGCTTGCCCCTGAACGGTGGAACGATTTCTACCGCGTTGCAGGCTCATCCGTCCCGGCTCCCCAGCCGGAAAAGATGCGGCGATGACGAAGGTGGGAGGGGTATCCTCCGCCACCGCCGCGCGTGCTCAGCTGGCGTAGTACAACTGGTATTCCAGCGGGTGGGTGGCCGCACGGAACTTGGTGACTTCCTGCATCTTCAGCGCGATGTAACCGTCGATGAAATCATCGTCCATCACGCCGCCGGCCTTGAGGAACTCGCGGTCCTTGTCGAGTGCTTCCAACGCCTGGTCCAGCGAGGAGCAGACCTGCGGGATCAGCTTCTCTTCTTCCGGCGGCAGGTCGTACAGGTCCTTGTCGCTCGGTGCGCCCGGGTCGATCTGGTTCTTGATGCCGTCCAGGCCGGCCATCATCAGCACGGTGAAGGTCAGGTAGCCGGACTGGATCGGATCGGGGAAGCGCATTTCAATGCGACGCGCCTTCGGGTTGGTCACGAACGGGATGCGGCACGAGGCCGAACGGTTGCGGGCCGAGTAGGCCAGCATCACCGGTGCTTCGAAGCCCGGGACCAGCCGCTTGTAGCTGTTGGTGCCGGCGTTGGCGAAGGCGTTGATCGCCTTGGCGTGCTTGAAGATGCCGCCGATGTACCACAGTGCCAGCTGGCTCAGGCCACCGTAGCCATCACCGGAGAACAGGTTGGTGCCGCCCTTGGACAGCGACTGGTG
>Ga0308158_10005663_pt1 | contig 10193 bp, 8 predicted proteins | sample PhyBR2_FD_201038 | JGI IMG/M metagenome (GOLD analysis project Ga0308158, IMG submission 201038) | Phyllosphere microbial communities from UC Gill Tract Community Farm, Albany, California, United States - DLSLB.R2 | ecosystem: Host-associated > Plants > Phyllosphere > Unclassified | place: USA... | reverse complement strand
GACTTCTTCGGCGATGCCTCGCCGGAGCATGCGCGCATCGCCCCGGACCAGCCGCTGATCCTGTTCGACCACATCCGCTGCGCCGCCTTCGAACTGCCGTTCCTGGTCGGCGATGGCTTCGGCCCGATCGACCCGGAAGTATTCCTGGAAGCATTGGCGGAAACCGAGGTGGTGCACCGCGAAGGCGAGCGCTGGGAGTGGATCGCCGACAGCTACCCCGCCAACGCGGTCAGCCTGCGTTCGGTGGCCGATGGCAACTTCGTGGTGGTCGACCGCAGCGGCGGCAAGCAGCAGATCATCGCCGAAGTGGATTATTCCGCCGCCGCACTGACCCTGTATGAGGGCGCCATCCACATGGTGCAGTCCACCCCTTACCAGGTGGAGACCCTGGACTGGGAAGGCCGCAAGGCCTACGTCACGCGCACGCACGTGGACTACTACACCGACAGCATCGACTTCACCAAGCTCAAGGTGCTGGACCGCTTCGACGGCAACCTCGCCGGGCGCGGCGACTCCCATCATGGCGAGGTGCACGTGGTGCGCCGCGTGGCCGGCTACAAGAAGATCCGTTACTACACCCACGAAAACATCGGCTACGGCCCGGTCAACCTGCCCGACCAGGAACTGCACACCACGGCGGTGTGGTGGCAGTTGCCGCAGGCGCTGCTGCTGCGCGCGTTCGCCAGCAAACAGGACGCACTTGACGGCTTCCTGGGTGCGGCCTACGCGCTGCACATCGTTGCCACGGTGGCGGTGATGGCCGACGCGCGCGACCTGCAGAAGGCGGTCGGCAACGGTGACGGCGCGTGGTTCGCCATCGCCGACCAGAGCGGCCGTGGCCAGCTGCGCGGCGAAGAAGGCGATCCCGGCGCGGTGGAGCTGCTGCAGCAGTTCGTGCCTACCGTGTACCTGTACGACAACTTCCCCGGTGGGGTCGGCCTGAGCGAGCCGTTGTGGCTGCGCCAGCAGGAGCTGGTGCAGCGCGCGCGCGAACTGGTCCAGCGCTGCGACTGCAAGGCGGGCTGCCCGGCCTGCGTCGGCCCGGTGCTGGCCGCACAGGAAACCGACGACACCACCCCGCGTGCGCTGGCCCTGCGCGTGCTGGACCTGTTCGATGCGCAGGCCTGCGAGCACGTGCCGGACGTGTCGGTGGTGGTTGCCGATCCGCTGGAGCTGTCGGCACCGTGAGCCTGAGCCTGGACAAGCTGCGGCTGCTGCGGCGGCAGGCCGGTGACGCCAGGGCGGTTGCCCCGTCAGCGCCCGCCGGACCCTTGCCGGAGCCGACGCCCGGGCTGCCCGCCGCTGCCAACGATGCGAAGCAGCCCGACGCGGCGCGTTCGGTATTTGCCTGGGTGGAAAAGGAGATCCGCCACAAACCCACCGGGGTGGCCACAGCGCCACGCCAGGTGGCCGACGCCAAGGGACTGCGGCGCCTGCTGGGCGTGCGTGAACGCGGTAGCGAGACCCCCCAGGCACCGCGGGCGCGCGCGCAGGACCGCAGCCTGCCCGGCACCGAGATCGCGCCGGGCCTGCACCTGATCGAATCGTTCCTGCCGGGGGATGTCCCATCGGCACCGCTGTCGTTGGCCTTCGCCAAGCGCGAGCAGCAGCACGTGGCGCCGCAGGACCTGCTGTTCTTCGATACCGAAACCACCGGCCTGGCCGGCGGCACCGGCACCCGCGCCTTCATGATCGGCGCGGCCGACTGGCACCAGGATCCAAGCCGGGGGCCGGGCCTGCGCATCCGCCAGCTGATGATCTCCACGATGGCCGCGGAGACCGCCATGCTGCGTACCTTCACCAGCTGGCTCGGATCGACCACGGTGTTTTCCAGCTACAACGGACGCAGCTACGACGCGCCGCTGCTGAAGACCCGCTACCGGCTCGCGCGGCAGGGCGATCCGATCACCGCGCTGGACCACATCGACCTGCTGTACCCGACCCGTCGCCGTTATCGCGGGGTCTGGGAAAACTGCCGGCTGGCCACCATCGAACGGCAGCTGCTGAAGGTGGTGCGCGAGGATGACCTGCCCGGTTCGGAAGCGCCTTCGGCCTGGCTGCGCTACCTGCGCGGCGGCGATGCGGTGAACCTGCGGCGGGTGGTCGAACACAACCACCAGGACGTGGTGACGCTGGCACAGCTGTTCCTGACCCTGGTCGAACAACAGGCGCAGGCCGATGTGCCACCCCCGGTGAACTGCCTGCCGCTGCAGGCAGAGTGAGCGAGCGTTTACCCGACGTTGACGGCGCATGGCGCCTGATGACCCCTCGTGTCATCCATTCATCGACCCGGGAGGTCCGCCATGCGTTCGAATCGTTGGCTGTTGCTCACCTGTCTGCTGCCGCTGGCCGCCTGCAGCAGTACGCCGTCCAGCGCAGACACCGCGCCGACCACGCCGAAGCCGGAAGTTGCAGGCCTGGGCAGCCACTGCCACGGCGACACCTTGACCGCGTTGAGCGGCCAGATGGCCAGCCAGGAGGTCATCGACCGCGCGGTGCGCGACGCCGGTGCGCGGACCCTGCGTGTGGTCAAACCCGGCATGGCGGTCACCATGGACTACCGCGAAGACCGCGTCACCGTGCGCGTGGATGAGCAGAACAAGATCATCTCTGCCAGCTGCGGTTGATCCCTGCGGGCGGGAGCGGGCGAGCGCCCGCTCCCTGGTTGATGCTCAGAGCCGCACCGCACGCCCATCCGCCAGCGCCTTGGCGATGACCTTTTCCGCTTCGCGCGACGCACGTGCCTGCACCTCCGCCTGACGCTCGCCCAGTACCGCCTGCTGTTCGCCCAGCACCGCCTGCTGCCTGCCCAGTTCTCCCTGCCGGGTGGCCAGTCGGGCCAGTTCGTCATGGGCACTGTCCTGGGTCACACCGCGCGACGCACGCGCCGCCTGCGCGGCCGCATCGCGGTTGATGTCCAATCCCCCCAGCGCACTGCGCGCGGTGTCCCTGGCGTGCTGCGCGACCGCGCGTGCCTGTTCACCGGTACGCCGGCCCAGCTCGCCCTGCTGGCGGCCAAGCGCCCCCTGCTTCACCCCCAGGGCGGCCTGTTGCTGGCCCAGTCGCGCAGCATCTGCATACGCGGCCTGCATCTGCTGCAGCAATGCAGTGTCGCGCACCACGTAACGCTGGTCGCCCTGGCGGAACCAGAAGCCCGTTGCACCCGCACCCAGGTCACTCCTCGCCTGGGTCACATCATCCAGCGCACCGTCGGCATAGCTCTCGTTGCCGGTAACCAGCACGTGCGCACGCGCAGGCCGTTCGCCCAGGTCCAGCCGACCATGGGTGACCAGGCTGGTGACGCGGTGGCCGCCGTCACGGGTGACGGTATGGGTGGTGGTGCTGGCGTGTCCGCTGCGTGCGCTCGCCGGTGCCGGCGGCGGTGCGGGTGGTGCAGGCGCAGCGGCAGCGGCAGGCGCCGGCGGTGCTTCCGGTGCCGCCAGTGCAGGCGGAGCAGCCGGTGCAGCGGGCGCCGCAGGTGGCGACGGTGGGGCGGGCGGTGGTGGCATGGCCGCAACCAGGCGCATCGGCAGGATCGCCACGGCCAGCACGGCCGCGGTCAGCAGCGCGGTCAGCGCCTTCGGGCAGGCGTGGTGCTGCTGCAGCGAGATCAAGCGGCGCTTGAGGCTCTGCCGGCTGGGCGCGGCACTGGCCACGCCCAGATGCGGATGCGGCATCACGCCCAGCTGCAACAGCAGCCGACCGTAGTCCTGGCGGCGCTCGCCACGGCCGTCCACCACCGCCGCATCCACCGCTTCTTCGCGGGCCTGGGCATATTCGCTGACCGCCAGCCGCAGCAGCGGATGGAAGAAGAACAGGTGCTGCGCCAAGGCCGGCAGCAAGCCCCACTGCAGGTCGTTGCGCTGCAGGTGCTGCAGTTCATGGGTCAGCGCCAGGTCCAGCGCATCGCCCTGCAGGGCATGCCCACCCACCGGCAGCAGCAGCACCGGCCGCAGCGGTCCTACCACCTGCGGCGCGTCGATGTCGGCACTCATCCACAGCCGCGGGGCACGACGCAGGCCATGCGCTTCGGCCGCCAGCTGCAGGGCGTGTACCAGCGCCTGGTCATCGCACGGGGTGGCATGGGCCAGCAGCGCGCGGCTTCGCCGCCATTCGCGATGGGTCCGCCAGGCCATGGCCAGTACACCGGCCAGCCACAACGCGGCCAGGGCCAGTGCCCACCAGGGCGTGGTCGCCAGCGCGGACGAAGCGATGCCTTCATCGGCAGTCGCCAGCCCCTGTGCCGACAGCGCAGCTGCCTGCACGTACAGCGTTTCACCGACGGCCGGCGTGACCGATCCGGTCGCCAGCGTCGGTGCCGGCAGCACCGCCAGCTGCAGCGGCTGCGCCCAGAACAGGCCCAGCACCGCCTGCAGCGATACCAGCCACCACATCCGGCAGCGCGCGGCCGCACCCAGTGACGGCACGACGCGGCAGACGCCCCACACCAGCGCCACCAGCAGGGCAGTCTGCAGGCTGGTCCAGGCCAACCGTTCCAGCAGCACGATCAGGTTCGCGTCCATGGCTCAGCCCTCCTGCCGGCGTGACTGCAGCTGTTCGACCAGCGCTTCCAGCTCGGCCAGTTCATCATCGCTGACCGTGTCGCGCTGCGACAGATAGGCCACGAACGGCGACACCGAACCCTGCAGCGTGCGGTCGACGAACTGCGCGATGGCACCCTGCACCACGCTGTCCTGCCCGGCCGTGGACTGGTAGCGGTACATGCCATCGGCCTGCTCGCGGCGCAGGTAGTTCTTGCCACGAAGGCGTTCCATCATGGTCAGTACGGTGGACCGGGCCAAGCCGCGCGGCTCGCCGAATCCGACTGCCACTTCGCCCACGCTGGGCGTTCCTGCCTCGTCGATGTACTGCAGCAGGGCCAGTTCCTGGTCCCCGATCGTCTTGCGGTGCATGGCACGGTTCCTTGGGTGACTACACGTGTCGCCACAGTGCCCATGGCGACAGATGTAGTCAACCCCCCGAAGGTCATGCGCCGACGAACGGCAACAGGCCCCGTAGCTGCCGCCCTAAGTCTTGTTACTCAGCCGCGTGGCCCGCCCATCACCGGCAGGATCGCGCCGCTGATGTAACTGGAACAGCTGGGCGCGGCCAGGAACACGTAGGCCGGGGACAGTTCTTCCGGCTGCGCAGCGCGGCCCATGTCGCTGTCCTGGCCGAACTCGCCCACGTCCGGGGCGGCCTTGTCAGCCGGATTCAACGGCGTCCACACCGGTCCCGGCGCCACGCAGTTGACCCGGATGCCGCGCGGCAGCAGCTGGCTGGCCAGTGCCTTGGTGAAGGCATGGATGGCGCCCTTGGTGGCGGAGTAGTCAATCAGCGACTTGCTGCCGAACAGGCCGGTTTCCGAGCCCGAATTGACGATGCTGGCGCCCTCGCCCAAGTGCGGCAGCACGGCGCGGGCCATCTGGATGTAACCGCCGATGTTGGTCTGCAGGGTCTCCTGCAGATGCGCATCATCGAGGTCTTCCAAGCGATGGCAGTGCAGCTGGAAGGCCGCGTTGTTGACCAGGATGTCGATGCCGCCGAAGGCCTTGGCCACCTGCTTCACCGCGCGATTGCAGAACTTCGGATCACGCACGTCCCCGGCGATCACGATGCAGCGTCCACCTTCGCGCTCCACGTGCTGGCGGGTGACATCGGCATCTTCGTGTTCGTCCAGGTGCAGCACCGCCACATCGGCGCCTTCGCGGGCATACAGCACCGCCACCGCACGGCCGATGCCGGAGTCGCCGCCGGTGACGATCGCGCGCAGGCCTTTCAGCTTCCCGCTGCCCACGTAGTCGGGCGCGAGGAAACGGGGTGACAGGTCCAGTTCGTTTTCGTTGCCGGGCTTGGCGATGTTCTGCGCGGGCATCTTTTCCGGTTGCCTGCGGGTGCCGGCCTGGGTCACCTTTTTCTTTGCGGCCTTCTTGCTGGCGCGTGCGTCCTTGGCCTTTTCCTGATCCTGCAGACGGCGCTGGCGTGCGGCCACCCGTGCGCCCCGTTCATCGGTGGCCGCGGTCTTGCGGGTGGCGGTCTTGACCACGCGCCTGCGCGCGCCGCCTTCCGCCTCGGCCGGCGTGGCGCCAGCGGCGCGGGTGCCCTTGCGGACCTTCGGGGTGGCTTTCTGGCGGGCGGGGACTTTCTTTGCCGGGACGGTCTTGGCGGTAGCCATGAGATCTCCTCTTGAAGCGGATTGTCCAGGACAGCGCGGTGTGTCCAGGGCGTGCAACCAGTCTCCACATCGCGCGTTGGCGCGGCAGTGAATGCAACGTGCCCGGCATGTGCACGCGTTCATCCCGGCACCACGCCGCAGGCGTCAGTCTGGGCGCCTCGAACCTGATTGGAGCTGCAACGATGATCCGTTATCTCAGCGTGGCCGCGATGGCCGTTTCCGTGGCCGCCTGCAGCAGCACGCCGGTGGCCCAGGTGCAGCCGATCGACGGCGTGATTTCAGGCCAGTGCCATCTGGACAAGGTGCAGGGCGCGGTCGGCCTGGCGGCCTCGGCGGCGACCGTGGAACGCGCCCGCGTGGACAGTGACAGCCTGCAGGTGCAGGTGCTGCGCGGGAGCCGTGAGCGCAGTGGCCCCACCGCCAGCGGCAGCGCCGATCCGGCCGCCGGTGCCGCGCACGAGGGCGGCGAACGGTTGACGATTGAAACCGGCCGCACCAACAACATCACCGCGATTTACTGCGGCTGACCTTTGCCGCCACCCGGCGCGCCCTGCGCAGGTAGCGCAGGGTCGCCTGTTCCCATTGGCGCGGCCCCCGCAGGCCGGCCAGCGCGACCAGCTCACCCCGCTCCCAGCCGTCGAACACGCTGGGATCGATGTAGGCCTTGCGGCACACCGCCGGCGTATTGCCGAGCAGGTCGGCCACCTTGCACACCACCTCGCGCTGCGCCGCCGCCAGTGCGGTCTTGCTGGCGGGCTCGGGCAGCTCGGTGGCTGCGAACGCCCGCAACGCTTCCACGGTGCCGCCCCAGGTGCGGAAGTCCTTGGCGGTGAACTCCTCGCCCATCACCTCGCGCAGGTAGTCATTGACCTCACCGGAATCCACCGGCTGCAGCGTGCCATCGTCATCGCGGTACTGGAACAGCGCCTGCCCGGGCAGCTGCTGGATGCTTCGCACCTGCCTGGCCAACTGTCTGTCGCCGATCTCCACTTCGTGGTGCTGGCCGGACTTGCCGCGGAAGCGCATCTGCACCCGGCCGCCCGCCACCAGCGCCAGGTGGCGGTTGCGCAGCGTGGTCAGGCCGAAGGATTTGTTTTCGCGCGCATAGGTTTCGTTGCCCACCCGCACCAGCGTTTCGGCCAGAAGCGCTACCACGATCGCAAGGACCTTCTCGCGCGGGAATCCCGCACGCTTCAGGTCGTTGCGCAGGTGTCGGCGCAGCTTCGGCAGGGCCTCGCCGAAGGCGATGATGCGGTCGAACTTGCCCTCCCCGCGCACCCGCGCCCAGTCGGGGTGGTAGCGGTACTGCTTGCGACCCCGTGCGTCACGCCCGGTTGCCTGCAGGTGACCGTTGGGCCAGGGGCAGATCCACACGTCGGTATAGGCCGGGGGCACGGCCAGCGAACGGATGCGGGCCAGCACCTCGGCGTCGCGCACGACGTGTCCGGCCGGGTCGCGGTAGCTGAATCCTTTTCCCGCCCGACGCCGCTGGTAGCCCGGCTGGCTGTCGTCCACGTAACGCAGTCCGGCAGCGCGGGCGGCGGCTTTTTCAGGGGTTGCGGGGGGTGGGCTCATGCGCGCAGTGTGGCGGTCGTACCGAGCACGCCGCGTCAATAACGCAACACAAACACGTGGGCGGCCAACAGCCGCTATGCTCACGCCTTTGTCACCTTGAACGTTCCTGGAGTCCGCATGCCGTTCCTGCAGTTGCCGCGCCTGGCGCGCCCCTTCCTGCTCCTGCTCCCCGCCACCCTGTTGCTGGCCGCCTGTTCGGCACCGCCGATGGACGAACAGGATGCGGTCACCGCCCAGGCCCAGCAGGCCGCTGAAAAGGCCACCGCCCCTGCCGACGAAGCCGGCAAGGCGACCGAAGCCCCACCGATCGGCAACTGCGATGCCACCCAGGTGCAGAGCCTGGTCGGCCAGGCCTATACCGATGCACTCGGCAGCCAGGCCCAGCAGGATGCCAGCGCGAAATCGCTGCGCGTGCTGCGCCCCGGCGACATGACCACGATGGAGTTCGTGGGCGAGCGCCTGAACGTGGAAGTTGACGAGAAGGACGTGGTCAGCGGCCTTCGCTGCGGCTGATTTCCCCAGCGCTGGCAAGCACTTGCCAGCGCCTTGGTTGCGCGTGCAACCGTGTGTTGCGGCATCGCACCATCTATGGTCTAGTCGAAGCATCCGGTGGCATCCCGCGCGCTCCAGGTAGCGCGCCCTGTCTCCTGGAGTGAGCGCGAAAGCGCTTGGCGAGCGCCAGGGGAGGCACGCCACCGCACGGGCATCGGCCCTGCCGGGGGAACGGTCGCATCGACCAACGCCAGGACGCCACTTCGCTTTTCCCTGCCATCCCGGCACGGCACCCTCATTCCGGTGGTCACGGCGCGTCCTGTGGGCAGGCTCAGGAGTCCCCGCTCACCTGACCAAGAGGCAAAGATGGCCCCCCGCAACCGCCACGGGCTTTACGACCCACGACACGAGCGCGATGCCTGTGGTTTCGGCATGGTCGCCCAGTTGGATGACCAGCCGTCCCGGCTGCTCGTGGATACCGCCATCGCCGCGCTTTCGCGGATGACCCACCGTGGTGGCGTCGCCGCCGACGGCGTGACCGGCGACGGCTGCGGCCTGCTGCTGCGTCGCCCGCAGGCGTTCCTGAAAGCCATCGCCGCCGAAGCGGGCATCAACGTCGGCGCGTGCTTCGCTGCCGGCGTGGTGTTCCTGCCGCACGATGAAACCGCCGCCGCACAGTGCCGCGCCGCGCTGGAAGCGGAGCTCTCCAAGGCCGGCACGCAGCCGCGCGGCTGGCGCGTGGTGCCGACCGATCCCAGCGTCTGTGGACAGCTGGCACGCGATACGCTGCCGCGCATCGAACAGGTCTTCGTCGATGCCGGCCAAGCGCAGGACAATGCCGGCTTCACCCTGGCCCTGTTCCTGGCCCGTCGCCGCAGCGAACAGTCGCTGCGCGACCACGCCGATTACTACGTCACCACGCTCAGCCCGAACGCGATCAGCTACAAGGGCATGGTGCTGCCGGACAAGCTGTCGCGCTTCTTCCTGGACCTGCAGCGCAGCGACCTGGCCTCCAGCGCTATCGTGTTCCACCAGCGCTTCTCCACCAATACGCTGCCGCGCTGGCCGCTGGCGCATCCGTTCCGCATGCTCGCCCACAACGGCGAGATCAACACCATCGAAGGCAACCGCCGCTGGGCGCAGGCGCGCAGCAAGGTGTGGAAGACCCCGCGCTTCGACATCGCCGAGTTCGATCCGGTGATCTCCATGCACGGTTCGGACTCGCAGAGCCTGGACAACATGCTGGAACTGATGGTCAGCGCCGGCATGGAGCTGATCCAGGCGCTGCGCATCCTGGTCCCGCCGGCGACCCAGTCGCTGGAATTCAAGGACCCCGACCTCGCCGCGTTCTACGAATTCCACGGGCTCAACAGCGAGCCGTGGGACGGCCCGGCCGGCATCGTCGCCTGCGACGACCGCTACGCGGTGTGCACGCTGGACCGCAATGGCCTGCGCCCGGCGCGCTGGATGCTTACCTCCGACCGCCACTTCCTGGTCGCCTCCGAAGCCGGCGTGTGGGAAGTGCCGACCGAACGCGTGGTGCGCAAGGGCAAGCTGGGGCCGGGCGAGATGATCGCCATCGACCTCAAGCGCGGCGACCTGCTCGATTCGGAGGCGGTGGACCGCATCAACCGCGGACGCGCGCCGTACAAGCAGTGGCTGCAGCAGGGCGTGACCTACCTGCAGACCGAACTGATCGATCCGTCGCTGGTGGAAGAACCGTTCGACGCCCGCACCCTGCGCAGTTACCACAAGCTGTACCAGCTCAGCACCGAGGAAGTGGAGCAGGTGCTGCGCCCGCTGGCGGAGACCGAGCAGGAAGCCACCGGTTCGATGGGCGATGACACGCCGATGGCGGTGCTGAGCCAGCGCAGCCGTCCGCTGTACGACTACTTCCGCCAGGCGTTCGCGCAGGTCACCAACCCGCCGATCGACCCGCTGCGCGAAGAAT
>Ga0308158_10005661_pt1 | contig 10193 bp, 9 predicted proteins | sample PhyBR2_FD_201038 | JGI IMG/M metagenome (GOLD analysis project Ga0308158, IMG submission 201038) | Phyllosphere microbial communities from UC Gill Tract Community Farm, Albany, California, United States - DLSLB.R2 | ecosystem: Host-associated > Plants > Phyllosphere > Unclassified | place: USA... | reverse complement strand
GGTATCCCGGCCGCCGCCCTCCTGTCGTTGACCACCGTTCCGCCCCCTGCACTCAGGCCCCAACGCAGGTTTACCGGGGCACCTCAGGTCCCGCAGAAGGTCAGGTATTTGCCAAAGTCTTCCGGCGCACCTTCCAAGTAGCGCTCCAGCCCGGGCCGTTCGGTGAAGGGGTCGCTGACGGCGTCCAGCAGCTGCTGCAGGGGCGCCAGGTCCCCGGCCGTCGCGGCGGACAAAGCCTCCTCCACGAGATGGTTCCTGGGGATGTAGGCGGGGTTTACGCCGTCCATCAACCCGGCGTCGGGCCTGAGATCCTGCCACCGCTGCGCCCAGGCATCAAACGCTTCCAGGTCAAGCACCATGCCGCGGACCGGACGGAGGTCACCCCTTGCCGCCTTGCCAAGGTTCCGGAAGAAGAGGGTGTAGTCCTCCGGACCGTCCTTGAGGATGGCGATTGCGTCATCAATGAGGCCCGAGACGGCATCCGGGTGGTCCTGACGGGCGTGCTCCAGGCCCAGCTTCTTCTCCATGCCGCTGGACCATGCCTTGCTGTAGTGTCCGCGGAAACCGCCCAGCACCTCCACTGCCGGGGCCACGGCCTTTTCCTGGTCCTCATCGATGAGCGGCAGCATTGCCTCGGCAAGCCGGGCAAGGTTCCATTCGGCAAGCACCGGCTGGTTGGCGTAGGCGTAGCGGCCGCTGACATCGATGGAACTGTAGACGGCTGCCGGATTGAAGGCGTCCATGAACGCGCAGGGGCCGTAGTCGATGGTCTCCCCCGAGATGGTCATGTTGTCCGTGTTCATGACGCCGTGGACGAATCCCACCAGCATCCACCGTGCCACCAGCTCAGCCTGCGCTGAGACCACGGACCCGAACAGCGCAAGATAGGGGTTTTCCGCGTGGGCGGCGCCCGGGTAGTGCCGGCTGATGGCGTGGTCGGCCAGCCTCTTCAGGAGGTCCATGTCTTCCGTGGCCCTGGCGTACTGGAAGCTGCCCACACGCAGATGGCTGGCGGCGACCCGGGCCAGCACGGCGCCGGGGAGCATGCCCTCGCGCCGGACCTGGCGCCCGGTGGCCACGACGGCGAGCGAGCGGGTGGTGGGAATGTGGAGCGCGTGCATGGCCTCACTGACCAGGTATTCACGCAGCATGGGTCCGACGACGGCCCGGCCGTCCCCGCCGCGGGCGAAAGGCGTGCGGCCCGAACCTTTGAGATGGATGTCGAGGAGGTGCCCGCTGCTGTCAGTGACCTCACCCAGGAGGAGTGCGCGTCCATCACCGAGCAGGGGCGAGTAGCCGCCGAATTGGTGCCCGGCGTAGGCCTGCGCGACGGGGGTGGCACCGGCCGGCACGTGGTTGCCCACCAGGAGCCGCACGCCCTCGGGACTGCGCAGGTATTCCGGGTCCAGGCCCAGGTCGTGGGCGAGTGTCTCATTCAGGACCAGGAGCTCGGGGCCGGGCGCTTCCTCGGCCTGCCAGGGAACGGCCAGCTCCGCCAGTTCCCGGGCGAAGCGGCCGTCAAATGCCACGGTGGATTCAGCTGCTGCCGTCATGGTTTAACCCTATCGCCGTCGTAGGTCGCGCAGACTCCCGCACTGGTTGCCGCCGCCGGGGAACGGGAATGCGGTCCAGGTCATTGGCGGCGATGACCGTGGTGCCGGGGGCGCGTTCCCTTGCCTGCTGTGCAAGAAAAGTCGCGTCATTGCCGTAGCGAGACGAGAAATGCGTGAGCACCAGGGTCCGGGACTTCCCGGACGCCGCGAGCTCCCCTGCCTGCCCGGCCGTAAGGTGCAGGTATTGTTGCGCCAGCCCGCCGTCGTCGTCGCTGAACGTTGACTCAGTGACCAGCAGGTCGGTGCCGTCCGCCAGTTCCTCTGCGCCGGGGCAGGGCGCAGTGTCCATGATGAAGGCAAAGCGCTGGCCGGGCCTGGGGATGCTCACGTCCGCCACGCTGACCGGGCCAAGGGTGCCCTGGCGCTGCAGCCGTCCAACGTCGGGCCCGTGGATTCCTGCTGCCTTGAGCCGGTCGGGCAGGAAGGTGCGGCCGTCCGGCTCGGTGAGCAGGTAGCCATATGTCTCGATGCGGTGTTTCAGTGGCCGGGCCTCCAGGCCCTCGGCGACAGGGCCGCTCCCGGCATGCGGGTGCAGCCGGAGGTCGACGCCGGGCGAACTGACAGCGATGAGGGCCCGGACCACCTGTTCTCCGGTGGCCGGATAGTGGAGGTGGACGGGGTGCTCCACGCCATCCAACGCGATCCGCGAGAGGACACCGGGCAGGCCGAAACAATGGTCCCCATGCACGTGGGTAAGGCAGATCCGGGTGATATCGGCGGCGGCCACCCCTGCGTGGATCATCTGGCGCTGGGTTCCCTCACCGGGATCAAACAGCAGCCCTTGGCCGTCCCAGCCCAGGAAGTAGCCGTTATGATTCCGGGTCCGGGTGGGAACCTGGGACGCCGTGCCCAGCACCACGAGTTCACGCACCGGCGGCGCCTGCCGTTCCGGCGGTCAGCCCTTTGACGTAGGCGGCCTGGCCGAGATGCTGGAGGCAGTCCCCCAAAATGCTAACCAGCCGAACACCCAGGGTGACTGGTGGGTCCCAATGCGTGTCAACGACCCGGTCGAGGTCCAGATCATCCATCCCCTCAAGGATCCCGGTGATCTGCTTGTGGACTGCCTGGTAATACTCCAGCAGTAGTTCCGCGGGGGCCCGGACAGCGTCCACCTGGCGGCTCGAGTGCCCGTATCCCGTGTCATTGTCCGCCAGGGGAAGGGCGAAGCGGGACAAGAACCCTCGCGCTGTCCATACCTGTTCCATCCCTGCAGCGGAGGCAACCTGGGCATCTTCCACCCGGGCCGTGTGCCATATCAGCCACGCAATGGAGTTGCCGTTGCCTGCAGGACGGCGCTGCAGGTCCGCCTCGTTGAGCCCCTCCAGCGTGTGCCGGACCAGCCCGGGAAGCCGGCCGAAGGCCTCCAGCAGCAGTTCCTTGGAGTGCATGTCTGTCCTCCCGCGGCCTCTGCGGCCGCCCCGTGCCCGCGTCCCTGACGGGCCGCTAGTGTTCCAGGTCGTCAGGCTCGAACTCGCTGAGCGGTGAGCCGCCGAAGTTTTCCTCGTCGCCACTGGCATCCGCTTCCAGGCCTGCAGGCGCTTCACCAAAGTCGACGTCGGCCGCTGCTTTCCCCAGCGTGGGGGCGTCCGGCGGCACCTGTTCATCGCCTGAGCGGTAACGGGCCCGGGCTGTTTCGTCCCGAAGCGTCTGGTCGCTCAGGAAATCCTCCTCTTCACCCGAGATTCCCTCGTCCTGCAGCAGCGGGTCCTCCTGCCAGCGGTCAGGGTTGTTCTCGGCAGCGCCGGGGTAGCTGTCAGGTTCACCGGATACAGGGTCAAGTTCGAATGAGGACGCGGCACCGGGAGTTTCATCCAGAAGCACGTCGTTTTCCTGCACAACTTCGAGCTCATCGTCGGGAACGTTCTGTTCAGTCATCATGCTGCCCTTTTCCTTGACCGTAAGGCTGACAATAGTAAGCATACTGAGCAATAGGGATGGATGGGAATCACTGGGGTAAGAAAGGAAAGAAGCTGATTCAAAGCTCACAGCCAACTAAGGAGAACACCATGGAACAACATGCAGCACCGGATGGCCCCCCGGCGGGGCCGTTACGGCCCGAGTCTTTCGCCCGCCGAATGTCCGGTCTCTGGCTGGACGGCCTGGGCCGGGCGAGCATCCGGGCCGTCCAGACGCTCACCGTGCTGGCGCTTGCCTGGGTCGTGGTGGTGGCAGCCACGCGGGTTCCGCTGGTCACCATCCCTGTCCTGATCGCCCTGATCCTGGCCTCGGCAATGGCTCCCGTGGTCCGGTGGCTGTCGATGCATGGGTGGCCGCGAGCGCTCGCCGTGCTGTCGTCATTCCTGGTGATCGTGGCAGTTGCCTCAGGCGTGGTAGGCGGCATCATCACCCTCGTCAGGAAGCAGGCTTCGGTCCTCGCCGCCAGGGCCGAAGCAGGGATCGGCCAGTTGCAGCAATTCATCACCACCGGACCGGTTTCCCTGACGAATGCCCAGATAGACGCCGCCCGCAGCGAGTTCCAGAAATTCCTCGCCGGCGGAACTTTGGGTGCGGATGCCCTGACCGGATTGCGGACTGCCGGTGAAATCATTGCCGGTTCGATCCTGACGGCGGTGATCCTTTTCTTCTTCCTCAAGGACGGCGAAAAGATCCGGTCATTCCTGTTTGGTTTCCTGCCCGGGAGCCGCCAGGGCAAGGCACATCTGGCCGCCGAACGCAGCATCGTGGTGCTGGGCGGCTACGTCCGCGGGACCCTCATCATTGCCGCCATTGACGCTGTGATCATCCTGGTGGGCCTCCTGATCCTGCAGGTCCCGCTGGCGGTCCCCCTGGCCGCAGTGGTCTTCCTGGGCGGATTCATACCCATCATTGGCGCCACCTCCGCCGGAAGCCTTGCCGTGCTGGTGGCGCTGGTGGAGAACGGACCTGTTCCTGCGCTCATCGTCCTGGTGCTCCTGGTGGCAGCCAACCAGTTCGAGCACCACATCCTCCAACCGCTCTTCATGGGCAGGGTCCTGCGGATCCATGGACTGGTCATCATCCTTGCCCTGGCAGCCGGGGCTACGCTGGCCGGCGTCATCGGGGCGCTGCTGGCGGTCCCCCTGGCCGCCGTCGGGTGGACCATCTTCAAGACCATCGCCGAAAAGGACACGCCGGGCCCGGAGCCCATCGCACCGGCAGTGCCCGGGGAACAGGCCCCCTGAACAGCGCTTCTGTGACTTTTGGCCCTACAGTGCCGGTGTTCCCCGGGCCAGTCTTGAAAGGCAGGAAGCCAGTTCCCCAAACGAGCAGGAAGTGCGGCCATGACATCCCGGAAACCCATCGCTGTTGGCACCGACGACTCAGCACAGAGCCAGGCCGCCGTCCTCTGGGCAGCCCGCCGCGCACACCGCGCGGGGCTTCCGCTGGTGATCCTCCACGTGGTGGACGACCGGTGGGTGGCTGAACCGTACCCCTGGTTCGGAACCCTCCAGAAGGCCGGCGAGGAACTCCTCAAGACCGCCGCCGGCCGCCTCGAAGGGACCGTGCCCATCACGCCTGACACGGAACTGCTGACCGGCAGCGTGGGAGGGTCGCTGGCCAAATACTCCAAGAAGACCTCGATGATGGTTATTGGCTCCGGCAGCGGCCACTTCGGCGGGGCCCTTGCCGACCGCGCGCTCCAGGTGGCCACGGCCGCCAAGGTACCCGTCGCCGTCGTTGGCACCCAGGACCTCGAAGGCCGGACCGGGGTTGTGGTGGGCGTTGACGGGTCCGCCGAGGCTACTCAGGCCGTCGCCTTCGCGGCCGCCGAAGCGGACCGGGAAGGCGATGAACTCACCGTTGTCTACGCCGTGAATGCCCCGAATCCCATCGTCGACGCCGGGCTCACACCTGGCGCCCTCGCGGAGGCCATCGTGGACGAGGAGCGCGTGGTCCTCTCCGAGACTGTCGCCGGGCTCAAGGAAGACTACCCGGACCTGACCGTGCACCAGCGGCTTGAAACTGAACGGGGCGCGGTGGACGCGCTCGTCCAGGCTGCCGCCGGAGCGCGGCTGCTGGTGGTGGGCAGCCGCGGCAGGGGGGCCTTCAAGCGCCTGCTCCTCGGTTCCACTGCCCACGGGGTCCTGAGGCACCTTCCCTGCCCCACGGTCATCACGCGGACTGACGAAACACTCAGCACCATCTAGGCCGGTCCGCCTGCCGTTCTTGTTGCCACGCCTTTGCGAACTCCGCCGCGGAAGGTCAGGACGCCATGAAGAAGCCCGCCGCCATCATCATGCTGATCCTCGGGATCCTCATCACGCTTCCCGGACTGGCCGCCTTGGCGGGCGGCGCCGTGGCTTCAGCGGTGGGGTCGGTCCAGGGTGACGGGTACCTGACGTCCGGCACGTCACGATTCTCCGTCAACTCCTTTGCCCTGACGTCCCCGCGCGCCGACGCCATCGGCGAGGACGTACCGGGCAGGGTCCCGTTCGATATCGGCACCCTCAGGCTGCGGGTTGCGCCGGTCGCGCCGGACAAACCAGTGTTCGTCGGGATCGGCCGGCAGTCCGACGTCGAACAGTACCTGTCCGGCGTGCACCACTCGGAATTGCTCAATATCCGGCAGCGGCCTTTCCGCGCTGACTACCGCGACGTGCCCGGCGGCAACCCGCCGGGGCCACCGGCCGGCCAGGGCTTTTGGACGGCATCCGTATCAGGATCCGGGGAACAGGAGCTTACCTGGAGCATCTCGCCCGGTGCATGGGAAGTGGTGGTCATGAACGCGGACGCTTCCCCGGGCATTGACGTCCAGGCGCAGGCAGGCTTCCGTTCCGACCTCATCCGCCCGGCAGCAATTGCCCTGCTGGTGGGCGGGGCGATTGCCCTGGTGATTGGCATACCGCTCATCATCCTCGGCGCGGCAGGGCTGGGCAGGCACGCGCAGCCTCCCGTTGCGGGACCGCCAACAGGCGGCCCAACCTATCCGGGCGCAACCTATCCTGGTCCGGCGTATCCGGGGTATCAGCAGCAAGGACCGGCAGCCGGGTGGGACCAGCCGGGGTCCACACCAGTGACCGCCACGCCAGGGACCGCGCCCTTGCCTCCGCCGCAGCCCTTTGTCACTCCTCCCGCGGGCCCTGCACCCTACCCCGCGAGGCTTTTCGGTGAGCTCGACCCAGGCCTCTCACGGTGGATGTGGCTGGTCAAATGGTTCCTGGCGATACCGCATTTCATCCTCCTGTTCTTCCTTTGGTTCGCGTTCGCCATCACCACCATCGTGGCCGGGTTCGCCGTCCTGTTCACGGCCCGGTATCCAAGGGCGCTCTTTGACTTCAACGTAGGCGTGATGCGGTGGAACTGGCGGGTGGCGTTCTACGCGTACGCTGCCGTGGGCACCGACCTGTACCCGCCCTTCACCCTCAAACGCACCGCCTACCCTGCAGATTTTGACGTGGACTACCCGGAGCGGCTCTCCCGGGGCCTGGTCCTGGTGAAATGGTGGCTGCTGTCCATTCCACACCTCCTGCTGATCGCAGCGTTCACCAACACCACGTGGCGGTGGCGTGCTGACACCAACGTCGATGGCACAACCTATGTCCAGGACGCCGGGCCGTCCCTGCTGGGGCTCCTGGTCCTGATCGCGGCAGTCATCCTGCTGTTCACCGGCCGTTACCAGCGCCCGCTGTTCGACTTCATCCTTGGCATCGACCGCTGGATCTACCGGGTGCTGGTGTATACAGCGCTGATGCGGGATGAGTATCCGCCGTTCCGGCTCGACCAGGGGCCGGCCGAACCCGTGTGGCCGCCGGAGGCCGCTCCCCCGGCGGCTGCGCCGTCCGCAAGTGCTCCGCCCACAGGCCCCCCGCCGGCCGGCACCCCTCCCGCAGGTGCCCCGTGACCTTCGGCCCTAGCCCGGCTGCGGGCTCCCGGGCATGATGGGCCTGACAGCGCGGTCCTACCGAGGGAGCAAACATGAGCATTGCCGGGGCACCAATAGCCAGGATCGTGGTGGGCGTGGACGGCTCCGAAGCATCGGTGGAGGCACTCCGCCAGGCCCAACGGCTTGCCACTCCGCTGGGGGCCAAGGTGCAGGCGGTTGCCTGCTGGGAGTACCCGCAGATGTACAGCGGCTACGTCATGATGGGCATCGAGGGCTTCGAAGAAGGTGCCAGGAAGGTCCTGGACGAGGCCGTCGCGCAGGCTTTCGGAGCCGAGACGCCGGCCAACGTCACGTCCACGCTCATCCGCAGCCATCCCCGGGAGGCGCTGATCGACGCCAGCCGCGAGGCAGACATGATCGTGGTGGGGCGCCGCGGGCACGGCGGATTCGGTGGCTTGCTCCTGGGCTCGGTGAGTTCCGCCATCGTCGCGCACGCCCATTGTCCCGTCCTGGTGGTGCACACGCCCGAGGACGGTTCCGAAACGGCCAGGGGTTCCTAAGCGGCACCAGGCGGCAGAAGCTACCGACGTCGGGGGCAGGTGAGGACGGTGCCGGCCAGTGATGGACGACGGCGGGCACTCGCCCTCGCGCTCGCAGGCGGCCTGGTGGTCATCGCCGTCGCCCTCGCCCTGCTCCTTCCGGGACGGACTGCCGGTCCGCCGTCGGGCGCGCCGTCTCCATCCTCCGTTTCACCCTCAGCACTGGCCAGCCAGACCACCGCTCCCAGCCCCGGTGCTTCGTTGCCGGAGGAGACGGACACTCCCGAAGCAGGGGAAACCCCTGTTCAGCCGCCCGTTACGGTGCCGCCCCTACCGGAACCCTCGGATATTCCGCCACAGCCACCGGCGCCGGAGGGTCCGGGCACTCCCCCGCAGCCGGCACCGTTTCCGGAATCCCTCCGCGGCCAGGACCTGACCGCCATTCCGGGGGCCGGCCGGGTGGTTGCACTCACCTTTGACGCCGGCGCGAATGCGGCAGGACTGCCAAAAATCCTCTCCACCCTTTCCGCCAAGGGCGTCACGGGGACTTTCTTCCTGACAGGCAACTGGGTTGGCAACAACCAGGCCGCCGTGGCACAGATCGCCGCAGCCGGGCACCGCGTGGCCAACCACTCCATGACCCACCCCGGATTCACGGGCTTGAGCAACGACCAGATCGCCCAACAGGTGCGCGGTGCGGAGCAGGCCATCCTCGCGGCGGGTGCCGATCCCAGGCCGTTGTTCCGCTTCCCGTTCGGTGAGCGGGATGCCCGGACCATCGCCGCAGTGAACAACCTCGGCTACGTGGCTGTCCGGTGGACCGTGGACACGCTGGGCTGGAAGGGCACCAGCGGAGGGATCAGCGCCCAGATGGTGGCCACCCGCGTCCGCGATGGGCTGCAGCCGGGGGAAATTGTCCTCATGCACATCGGTTCCAACCCGGATGACGGGACCACCCTTGACGCGGATGCCCTCCCCCAGGTGATCGATAACATCCGGGCTGCCGGGTATGGGTTCACTACCCTCGATGCCCTGCCGGCGCAGTGAGCCAACCGTGGCGAAGAGCAGGTCCCCACGCAATCGGCAGGCGAAAGCCGGCCGGCCGGATGACGCCGGTGATGCCGCCCACCACGGGCTGCCGGTCCACGAAGTAGTGCTCCTGCTTGGAACAGACGCTGCCCTGGGCCTTGGCCCGGACGAAGTGGCGCGGAGACGGGCCCAGTTCGGCGCCAACGAGCTCCCCCGCGGGCACGGACCGGGCATTGCCCGCAAGCTGGGGCACCAGTTCAACAACCCGCTGGTGTATGTCCTGCTGGCCGCCGCAATGGTTACCGTCTTCCTGGGTGATGTACTGGACTCCGCCGTCATCCTGGCAGTGGTCCTGGTCAACACACTGATCGGCTTCATCCAGGAGGTACGGGCGGAAGCTGCCCTGGATGCCCTCCATTCACTGGTCCGCACACGGGCCTCGGTCATGCGCGGCGGTGAGCGGAAGCAGGTTCCCTCGGAGGACCTGGTTCCCGGCGACCTCGTCCTGCTTGGGGCCGGCGACAAGGTCCCCGCCGACCTTCGCCTGGTTCGCCTGTCAGCGCTCCGGGTGGACGAATCCGCGCTGACCGGAGAGTCAGACCCAGTGTCCAAGAACGAAGTAGTGCTGCCCCGGCTCACAGCCGTGGCCGACCGCAGGAACATGCTCTACAGCGGAACCCTGGTAACTGCCGGCAGCGGTGCAGGCATCGTCGTGGCCATCGGCGGGGAAACCGAACTTGGCGAAATCCACCGGCTCATGGGCACCGTACAGCCTGCTGCCACGCCGCTGACCCTGAAACTCGCGCGGTTCAGTACCACCCTCACCGTGGCCATCCTTGCCCTCGCCGCCGTGGCCTTCCTTGCCGGCGTGGCACGTGGCGAGCGGCCGGGACAAATGTTCACGGCCGCCGTCGCCCTGGCAGTGGGGGCCATCCCCGAAGGACTGCCCGCCGCGGTGACGGTGACGCTCGCAATCGGCGTCCGCCGCATGGCGCGGCGCCGGGCCGTGGTGCGGCGCCTTCCGGTAGTGGAGACCCTGGGCAGCACCACAGTCATCTGCTCGGACAAGACGGGTACCTTCACCGAGAACCAAATGACAGTCCGTTCGGTGTGGACCCCCTCCGGAACATACGACGTAACAGGATCCGGATACGGGCCGGAAGGACACATCCGGCCGGCAGCAGGCGGCGAACGGCAAGTGGACACCGC
>Ga0308158_10005660_pt1 | contig 10195 bp, 8 predicted proteins | sample PhyBR2_FD_201038 | JGI IMG/M metagenome (GOLD analysis project Ga0308158, IMG submission 201038) | Phyllosphere microbial communities from UC Gill Tract Community Farm, Albany, California, United States - DLSLB.R2 | ecosystem: Host-associated > Plants > Phyllosphere > Unclassified | place: USA... | reverse complement strand
GGTCGCGACGACGACGGCGCCCGCACCCAGCTCGACCTGGCGTACGACTTCGCGGCTCGACGGCTCGCCGCGATCCGCGCCGTCGGCTGCGAGGACGTCCGCGCGCACACCGGTGACGCGCCCGTCCGTCGTGACGAGCGACGTCACGCGGTGGCGCGTGCGCAGCTCGAGCAGCCCAGCGCGGTGCGCGTCGACGGCCGCCCGCACGAACGGCTCGAGGATGCCCGGCCCCGTGCCCCACGTGACGTGGAACCGCGGCACGGAGTTGCCGTGCCCGCCCGCGAGGTGACCGCCGCGCTCGGCCCACTGCACGAGCGGGAACCAGCGCACGCCCAGGCCGTGCAGCCACGGCCGCATGCCCCCGGCAGCGAAGTCGACGAAGCGCCGCGCCCACGCGTAGCCGTACCGGTCGGGACCCTCCCCGCGCTCCGCACCGGGGGTGAATTGCGCGGAGCCGAGCCAGTCGTCGAACGCGAGCTCGGGGGAGTCCTTGACGCCGAGGCGGCGCTGCTCGGGCGAGTCGACGAGGAACAGCCCGCCGAACGACCAGAAGGCCTGCCCGCCGAGCGAGGCGCGTGGCTCTGCGTCGAGGAGCGTGACGCGCGTGCCGCGCGCCGTGAGTGTCGCGGCGGCGACGAGCCCGGACAGGCCCGCACCGATGATGATGACGTCATTGTCAGCCATGCTCGGACAGTAGCCGCTACGCGCGCCGCGCGCGCGGTTGCTGGCCTCAGTGCAGCGTCGCCGCGACGAGCATGAGCACGGGTAGCGCGCCGAGCGTCGTGACGGCGATCGTGTCGCGGGCGAGCACCTCGCCCGCCTCGTAGCGCTGCGCGTAGTTGAAGACGTTCTGCGCGGTGGGCAGCCCTGCGAGCGTCACGACGACGAACAGGTCGTCGCCGTGCAGCCCGAGCGCGAGCCCCGCGAGGAGCGCGACGGCGGGCATGAGCAGGAGCTTGAGGGCGGACGCGAGGAACGCGTCACGGCGCTGCGGCCCCGGCTCGAGGATGTGGCCGCCGGCGAGGGAGATGCCGAACGCGATGAGCATGAGCGGCACCGCGCCGCCCCCGATGATCCGGAACGGCTCGACCGCGGCGTCGGGCAGGTCGATGCCGAGGAGGGACACGCCCAGGCCTAGCGCCGACGCGATGATGATCGGGTTGCGCACAGGCTGGGCGACGACGCTGCGCAGCGTGACGACCCCCGAGGTCGACGAGTCGAGGAGCGTGAGCGCGACCGGGGAGATCACCAGGAGCTGGACGAGGATGACGGGCGCGATGAGCGTCGCGTCACCCAGCACGTAGGCGGCGACGGGCAGTCCGATGTTGTTCGCGTTGACGTACCCGGAGCTCAGCGCACCGACGACCGTGTCCGCGACCGTGCGGCGCCACACGAGCCGCGCCACGAGCGCGTACACGACGAACACGACGGCTGCCGCGATCACAGACGCGAGGACGAGCGGTGTGAGCAGCTCGTCCGGGTCGGCGTCGAGCATGACCGTGAACAGCAGGGACGGCGTCAGCACGAAGAACGTGAGGCGCGCGATCACCGGACGGGCCGCAGGCCCGAGCAGCCCGATGCGACCGATGACGAAGCCCACGAGGATCACGACGGCGATGATCGTGAAGCCCTGCAGGATGTCAGTCACGGACGCCATTCTCCCGGGTCGTGGCGGGCGCGGCGACAGCGCAGCCCCGGACGTCCGTGACCGGGCGTCAGCCCCGCGGCATAGGGTGGCTCGGTGATCATCGCCACCCACAACGGGAAGTTCCATGCCGACGACGTGTTCGGCGTCGCCCTCCTGACGCAGCTGTTCCCCGACGCGCAGGTCGTGCGCTCGCGCGACAAGGACGTCCTCGACGGGGCGGACATCGTGCTGGACGTGGGCGGAACGTACGACGTCGCCGCGCGCCGTTTCGACCACCACCAGCTCACGTCGGGGGCGCGCCCCTCGGGCATCCTCTTCTCGGCGTTCGGGCTGCTGTGGCAGCACTACGGCCTCGAGTTCTGCGGTGGTGACGAGCGGGTGTGGGGCAAGATCGACCGACGTCTCGTCACGGCGATCGACGCGGTCGACAACGGCCAGGACCTCTACACGGTCTCCGACCTCGGCACGCCGCCGGTGGACGTGTCGACCGTGCTCGGGCTGTTCAACCCGATCGGCCAGGAGGAGAGCTTCGACTCGCAGTTCGAGGTCGCTGTGGCTTTCGCCACGCAGATCCTCACCCGCCTCAAGCGTTCCTACGAGGCAGGTTTCGCGGCGGAGGAGGAGTTCCTCGCGGCCTACCGCGCGTCCTCGGACAAGCGTGTCGTGGTGCTCGACCGCTTCATGCCGCACGGCGGCATCGCGACGGCGCAGCCCGAGCTGCTCTACACCGTGTTCCCGGGAGCGACGGGCGCCTGGACCGTGCAGACGGTGCGGCCTGCGGGTTCGGAGTTCGGCTCGCGGAAGCCGTTCCCGGACGCGTGGCGCGGGCTCGACGGCGAGGCGCTCGCGGAGGTCACGGGCGTCGAGGACGCGGTGTTCTGCCACAAGGCGGCCTTCATCTGCGCTGCGCAGAGCCGCGAGGGCGCGCTGCGCCTCGTCGAGCTCGCGATCGCCGACTGACGCCTGACCGCGGTCGCTGAACCGCGGTATCACGCCGATTTCGCTTCCTGCCGCGGAGCAGGTAGTGTTTTCCGCGCTGCCCCCGTAGCTCAGTGGTAGAGCGCAGTCTTGGTAAGACTGAGGTCATGGGTCCGATTCCCATCGGGGGCTCTGTTGGTGCTTTGTCGTCGATCGTGGGATCATTGTCCGCGCGATCGATGCTCGGACCTGGTTCGGCGAGCATCAGCGTGGTGTCACACGACATCGTTCGAGGCGGGGTAGCTCAGCTGGTCAGAGCGCACGACTCATAATCGTGAGGTCGCGGGTTCGAGCCCCGCCTCCGCTACCAAGAACGACACCGCACGCCGGCCGGCGGCTCGCGGACACAGGAGCAATTGCACCCCCTGTGGGTGCGAGAGGTGGCAAGACCGTGGCTAGCAAGAGCACTGACGTTCGCCCCAAGATCACGCTCGCGTGCGTGGACTGCAAGGAGCGCAACTACATCACCAAGAAGAACCGTCGGAACGACCCCGACCGTCTCGAGCTCGCGAAGTTCTGCCCGCGCTGCGGCAAGAAGACCTCGCACCGCGAGACTCGCTGACCTTCGTCAGCTCGCCGCTGCCAGCCCTCGTGTCGATCAACGCGTCGTACGCCGGCCGTGAGTACGCTCCGAACGCGCCCTACCAGGTAGCGCGCGAGAAGATCCGCGAGTTCGCTGCAGCAACAGGCAACACCCACCCCGCGCACCTCGATCTCGAGGCAGCGCGGGGTTTGGGCTATCCGGACATCGTCGCCCCGGTCACGTTCGCGGTGATCATCGCGCAGCGCGCGGAGGCGCAGCTGATCGAGGACTCGGACGCAGGGATCGACTTCTCCCGCGTGGTCCACGCGGACGAGCGTTTCACCCACCACCGGCCGATCGTCGCCGGTGACGAGATCACCACGGTCCTGCACGTCGACGCCGTCGTCGAGCGCGCGGGTCTCGCGATGGTCACCACCCGCTGCGAGCTCTTCGGCGACGCCTCGCTCACCGACCATGTCGCGACCGTCCGGTCGACCCTCGCCGTGCGGGGAGGAGACGCATGAGCGCCCGGCCGCAGCTCGCTGACCTCGAGGTCGGCCAGGAGATCGGCACGCGCACGGTCGAGCTCGACCGCAGCACGCTCGTCCGCTACGCCGGCGCGAGCGGCGACTTCAACCCGATCCACTGGAACGACGTCGTCGCACAGTCGGTCGGCCTTCCCGGCGTGATCGCGCACGGCATGCTCACGATGGGCTCCGTCGTCGCGCTCGTGACCGACTGGGCTCAGGACCCTGGCGCCGTCGTCGACTACCAGACCCGCTTCTCCCGCCCTGTCACCGTGCCCAACCCGGGTGCCAGCACGGTCGAGGTGAGTGGCGCCGTCGGCGCCCTCGCCCCCGAGGCGGGCACCGCCCGCATCGACCTCACCGTCACGTTCGAGGGCGCGCGCGTCCTCGCCAAGTGCCAGGCGGTCGTCCGCCTGGCCTGATCCGGGCGATATGGTGTCGCCACCTGCGGTCCTGCCGCGACGCGTGCCACGAAGGAGTTCCCGGATGTCTCGACGCCCCACGTTGTCGGACGTCGCCCGTGAGGCTGGCGTCTCCGTGTCGACGGCGTCGCTCGCGTTCTCCGGGGCCGGCCCCATCGCGGACCAGACGCGCGAGCGCGTCCACGCGGCCGCCGCCACGCTCGGGTACGCCGGGCCCAATGCGCTCGGGCGCCAGCTCCGCTCGGGCCGCCACGGCATCGTCGGCGTCGTGATCGGGGACAAGGTCAAGCGCAGCTTTCGTGACCCGGTGTCGATCCAGATGCTCGACGGTCTCGTCTCCACGCTGAGCGAGCTGCGCCTCGGCGTGATGCTCATACCAGGCATGGAGCACGACGAGACGGGCGCGATGAAGGTCGACCCGCTGCTCGAGACGAGCGGCATGGACGTCGCCGTCCTCATCTGGGGAGCGCACCTCGACGACCCCCGCCTCGAGGTGCTGCGTCGTCGCTCGGTCCCCGTCGTCATCGGTGAGGGCAACCCGTCGCCCGGCTGCTCGCTCGTCGCGATCGACGACCGGCGCGGCGTCGCTGAGCTTGCCGAGCACCTCTATGCGCTCGGGCACAGGCGCGTCGCGAACGTCACCCTGCCGTTCCGCATGGGCCGGCAGGCCGGCTGGATCGAGAACCCGCGTGATGAGGAGATCGACTGGACGCCGACGCGCAACCGGCTCGAGGCGCTCGAGGAGTCGCGGCTCGACGTCGTCGCGACGTACGAGACGCCTGCGTCGCTCGTCGAGAGCGGTGCCGACGCTGCCCGGCAGATCCTCGACCCGGCCCGGTGGCCGAACCCCGCGGACCGTCCGACGGCGATCGTCGCGCAGTCCGACCTCCTCGCGGCCGGCGTCGTCCTCGCTGCGCGCGAGATGGGGATGCGCGTACCGGAGGACGTGTCGGTCGCGGGCTTCGACGGTGTGACGCTGCCGTGGCTCGGGACGGACCTGCTGACGACGGTGACGCAGCCGCTCGAGGCGAAGGGGGAGGCTCTGGGCCGCGCGGTCGAGGCGCTGCTCGAAGGGCGCGGGGTCACCGAGGTCGTGCTGCCTGTCGAGCTGCGGGTCGGGACGACGACGGGCATGCCACCGGTCCTGTGACGAAGGTCGCTCCGGCTACCTGAGCTTGGCCGAGAATTTACGCCGATCTCCATTGACGAGGTCGCCTCGCCGCGAGGAGACTTGTCCCGTCCTCGAAACGATTCGATTCCGCTTCGGGGTGGAGCCCCCGAACTGAGAGCCGAGCATGAGCACGCCCCAGCCCGCAACGCACGCAGCCCCCCTCCCGGCGCGCACGGTCACGACCGCGCGCTGGTGCCTGATGAGCCTCTTCGCGCTGCTCGGCATCATGATGTCGAGCTGGCTCTCACGGCTCCCGTCGATCCGCAAGAGCCTCGGCATCGCTGAGTCCGAGCTCGGCGTCGTGCTGCTCGTCGGCGCGGTGGGGTCGCTGCTCATGGTCACAGCCGCCGGGCCGATCCTCCAGCGCTTCGGCTCCCGCCGCACGATGACCGCTGCGACGGTCGGCTTCGTCACGGCGATGACGTTGCTCGCCGTCGGCGTCGCCGTCTCGTCGCTCCCTCTCGTGTGCGTCGGGATCTTCCTCAACGGCATGTCGTTCGCGCTCAACAACGTCCCGTTCAACGTGGAGTCCGCGCAGATCGAGCGCGCCGTCGGGCGCACGATCATCCCGCAGTTCCACGCGTGCTTCTCGATCGGCGCCCTGCTCGGCACCCTCCTCGGCGCGGCGGCATCCTGGGGCGGTGTCTCCGTGCCCGTCCAGTTCGGGGCGAGCGCAGTCGTGCTGCTCGTCTGGCGGGTCCTCGCCGTCCCCCACGTCACGCTCGTCGAGCACGTCCCTGCCCGCCCCGAACCGACGGACGGCGACGTCGAGTTCCTCCGACCGCGGCGGCGCCTCGGCGCGTCGCTCGCGGGATGGCGCGAGAAGCGCACGCTCCTCCTCGGGCTCGTCATCATGGCGGCCTCGCTCTCCGAGGGGTCGGCGAACGACTGGCTGTCGATCTCTGTCGTCGACGACTTCGGCCGCACCGAGGCGACAGGGGCGATCGTGTTCGGCGTCTTCGTCGGCTCGATGACAGTTGTGCGGCTCGGCGGGACGGGTCTCATCGACCGCTACGGGCGCGTGCCCGTGCTGCGCGTCTCGGGGGTCACGTCGATCGTCGGTCTCGCCCTGTTCGGTGCGGCGCCGTCGTTCGTGCTCGCCGTCGTCGGCGTGGCTCTGTGGGGCGCGGGCGCTGCGCTCGCGTACCCGATCGGCATCGCCGCGGCCTCAGACGACCCGCTCAAGGCGCCGTCGCGCGTCTCGGTCGTGTCCGCCTTCTCGTCGACCGCGTCGATCGCCGCGCCCCCACTGCTCGGCTTCGCTGCCGAGCACCTGACGACGCGCTACGCGCTCACGCTCATCGTCGTCGGGCTCGCCGTGTCCGTCCTGCTCTCCGCGCAGGCGCGCCGCCAAGAGGTGCGGACCCCGCTCGCACCGCTGCCCGGCGACGCGACCGCAGCCCGCGAGCCCGCGACCGACGGTCCTGCTGCCGAGGAGGAGACCGCCCAGCCCGCGGCTCCGCACGCCGACACGGCGCGCGACAAGGAAGAGGTGCTCCTGTGCCCGACCCCGTGACCTCATCCGCCTCGGTCGAGGCCGCGCTCGCGCGCAAGGCGACCGTCGCCGCGTGGGCCGTCTTCGCGATCTTCGTCCTCAACGGCTTCAACTTCGCGTCCTGGGCCTCTCGTCTCGTCGGCGTGCGCAACTCGCTCGGTCTCAAGGAGACCGAGATGGGCATGCTCCTGCTGTTCGTCGCCTTCGGCTCGATCATCGCGCTCCCGCTCTCGGGCTGGATCATGGAGCGCCTCGGCGCGCGTCGCACGATCGTCGTCTTCGCGGCCATCAACGTCGTCGGGTACAGCATCGCGGCGTGGGCGATCGCGCAGGGCGACGTCGCCGTCCTGCGCGTCGCGCTCGTCCTCGTCGGCATCGGCACCGCGGTGTGGGACGCCGCGATGAACCTCGAGGGTGCGATCGTCGAGCAGGCGGTCGGCCGCACGATCATGCCGCGGCTGCACGCCGGGTTCTCCCTCGGCACGATCGTCGGTTCGGCGCTCGGCGCCCTCATGGCGCGCCTCGGCGTCTCGGTCTCGTGGCACCTTCCCGGCGCCGTCGTGCTGAGCCTCGTGCTCGTGATGGTCGCGGTGCGTGCGCTGCTGCCGGCCGCTGGCCGCGAGCTCGACGAGCGCGTTCCTGCGGCCGACGGCGAGGCCGCCGCAGCGGAGGAGCGCGGTTCGGTCTTCGGGGCGTGGCTCGAGCCGCGCACGATCCTCGTCGGACTCATCGTCCTGGCCGCGGCCCTCACGGAAGGGTCGGCGAACGACTGGGTCGGGCTGGCTGTCGCCGACGGCTTCGCCCAGGACGAGGCCACGGGCGCGCTGGCGCTCACGGTGTTTCTCGTCGCGATGACCGGCATGCGTCTGCTGGGCACGAACCTGCTCGACCAGCTCGGCCGTGTCACGGTTCTGCGCCTCCTCGGTGGTCTCGCGTTCACGGGGCTCGCGCTGTTCGCGTTCGCGCCGTGGATGTGGCTCGCGCTCGTCGGCGTCGTGCTGTGGGGCTTCGGTGCCGCGCTGGGCTTCCCGGTCGGCATGAGCGCCGCGGCTGACGACCCGCGTCGCGCGGCCGCGCGCGTGAGCGTCGTCTCGACGATCGGTTACACGGCGTTCTTCATGGGCCCGCCGCTGATCGGCCTGCTCGCGGAGCACCTGGGGTACCGGCACGCGCTCGCGACGATCCTCGTTCCGGTCGCGCTCGGGCTCGTCATCGCGGGTGCCGCCACGCCGCTCGCGCGGCAGCCGCGCGATACCGTGGAGGGATGACCGCTCCGCTCGACGCCCCGATCCCCGCTGCTGCGACGCCCCCTGTCGCGGGCGCGTCTCCGCGCCTCGCCGACCTCACGACGCTCCGCGTCGGCGGTCCTGCCCGGAGCCTGGTGCAGGCGACGACGGAGGCGGAGCTGATCGACGCGGTGCGCGGCGCAGACTCCGACGGCGTGCCGGTCCTCGTCCTCGGCGGCGGCTCGAACCTTCTCGTCGCTGACGAGGGCTTCGACGGGGTCGTCGTCCAGGACGTCCGCTCGGGCGTGACGATCGACATGGTCGACTCGTGCGGCGGCGGCAGCTTCCGCGTACCGGCGGGGCACTCGTGGGACGCGCTGGTCGAGCAGGCGGTCGCGGAACGCTTCGTCGGGCTCGAGGCGCTGTCGGGAATCCCGGGCACCGTGGGCGCGGCGCCCGTGCAGAACATCGGGGCGTACGGGCAGGAGGTCGCTGGGGTGATCTCGACGGTGCGCGTCTATGACCGCGTGCTCGGGCGAGCGCGCCTGCTCGCGGTGGGCGAGCTCGGCCTGGGCTACCGCACGTCGCTCCTCAAGCGTTCGATGCACCAGCCCGACGACGACGGTCGTGTGTGGACCCCCTCCCCGCGGTATGTCGTGCTGGAGGTGGCGTTCCAGGCGCGCCTCGGTTCGCTGTCGCCCGAGGTCGCGTACCCGGAGCTGGCACGCCGCCTCGGTGTCCAGGTCGGATCGCGTGCCGAGATCGCAGAGGTGCGCGCCGCGGTGCTCGAGCTGCGTGCGGGCAAGGGCATGCTGGTGGGGCCTGCGAGCGACCACGACACGTGGAGCGCCGGCTCGTTCTTCATGAACCCGGTCGTCCCCGCGGCGGAAGCCTCGAGGCTCCCGGAGGGTGCGCCCCGGTTCGAGGTGCGCGGCTCGCTGCCCTCGGTCACGACGGGTCCTGCGCTCGGCGCGGTCGACGCGTCGCTCGTCAAGACGAGCGCCGCATGGCTCATCGAGCACGCTGGCTTCGGCAAGGGCTTCGGCTGTCGACGAAGCACGCGCTCGCGCTCACGAATCGTGGCGAGGCGACGGCAGCCGACGTCGTCGAGCTCGCTCGCGCGGTGCGCGACGGCGTGCGTGACGCGTTCGGCGTCGAGCTCGTCCCGGAGCCTGTGCTGGTGGGCGTCACGCTGTGACGACTGGTGCGAGCGGTGCTGTGACGTCGGGGTGCGAGCGGGCGGTCTCGGGGTGAGTGCGTGGGTTGCTGACGCGCGCGGCAGAGGCAAGTCGGTGTCTACTGGAGACATGACGACCATCGCGACCTCTGCGCCGCGCCTGACGCGCTCGCAGCGGGCCGAGCAGGAGACGGCCGACATCGGTTGGCTCACCGGCCCCGAAGGGCTGGCGGCGCTGGACGCCGTCGTGCGGTCAGCGGGAGCGACCCTGGTGTCCGCGTCCGTGCACGAGGTGCACCACCGTCCGGGCGCCGGTGTGACCGTCGGCTTCGACGCGCGCGTCGCGACCGCCGCTGACCCGCTGGAACGCGCCGAGTACATCCTCCTGACGACCGGACAGGTCGAAGACCCGGTCGCACCGGGCAGCGGGCTGGTGCGGCTCCAGAACGGTGAGCGCGTCCTGCACGCGTGGAAGCACCCCGCCGACCCGGCGCTGCCGGGTCTGCCGAGCGCGTCGGACGTGACGCGCGCGGCGGCGCGCACGCGACTGGACGAGGACCCGGGCACGGCTGTGCTCGAGCTGATCGGGTATCGGCCGATGCGACGCGCGGTGCTGAGCCTGACGTCGCAGCGACGCCGCGTCTTCCTCAAGGTCGTGCGGCCGGACCAGCTCGACGGGCTGCTGATCCGCAACCGGTGCGCCGAGCCGGCTGGCGCTCCGCCGGTCCTCGACGTGTGGGACGAGTCGGTGCTGGTCTTCCCTCAGGCGCAGGGCGAGCCGCTGCCCGAGCTTCTCGCACGCGACGGGGCCGCGAACGTGGACCCGCGCGACCTGCTCGCGTGCCTCGACGCTATCCACCCGGACGCCGCGTCGCTCCCGCTGCGTCGGCCGTGGGCCGAGCGCTCTGCCCACTACGCCGATGCCGCGTGCAACGTCCTCCCGGACCAGACCGACCGCATCCGTAGTCTCGAGGCAAGGATCGCGTCGCTCATCGAACGCTTCCCGCGCGGGCCGGTCGTACCGACGC
>Ga0308158_10005659_pt1 | contig 10195 bp, 10 predicted proteins | sample PhyBR2_FD_201038 | JGI IMG/M metagenome (GOLD analysis project Ga0308158, IMG submission 201038) | Phyllosphere microbial communities from UC Gill Tract Community Farm, Albany, California, United States - DLSLB.R2 | ecosystem: Host-associated > Plants > Phyllosphere > Unclassified | place: USA... | reverse complement strand
TCAATAATCTGCGCCGGAGCCAGACATTCAACGGCCAGATATAATGCACGATCTGCGGTTGCAGTCGTGCCGCTTTTCTCTAGGCCCGCCGTGCGACTGTAACCGGTTCCTGAGCGGCGTTGTATCTTTCGATTTCTCAAGCCGGCACAATCCTCTCCGAGTTCAACGACACGGAGCAGGACATGGAAAAGCTGGAATCTCAATCCTCAAAGGAAGCCGCCTGGCATAGCCGCTTGCTCCGGCAGGCGCAAAGCGGCAAGACCATCGCTGCCTTCTGCCGGGATGAATCGGTGTCGACGGCCAGCTTCCATATTTGGCGGTCAAAGCTGGCCGCCGCCAGCGGGGACTCAGCCCAGCCCGCACAGTCAGCAGTATTCATTGACCTCGGTACCATCGCCAATACTGCCGGCGTCACATCCATGGACCATTCGCCTGTATCGGCGCCGGGGGCGGCTGCTGGAATCGACGTTAGGATTGATCTCGGCGGCGGCATCGTCCTGACGATCACGAAGCGCTGATGTTCTTCCCTGAAGGCCAAGTTCGGGTATTCCTGTACGGTGAGCCGGTCAACATGCGCCTGTCGTTCGACGGTCTCTACGCGTTGGCCAAACACGTCATGCACCAGGACCCGCTGTCTGGGCACCTGTTCGCGTTCATCAACCGACGAGCGACCCAGATCCGCGTCCTGTACTTCGACCGCAGCGGCCTGTGCGTGTGGGCTAAACGTCTCGAGCAAGGTCGGTTTGTCAGCAACTGGGCCGATGTCGCCAGCTGCGAAATGGACTGGACGGGCCTGAAACTGCTGCTCGAGGGGATCGAGCCGAGGCAGGTGCGCAAGCGCTACAAAAAACGTGTCACCGGCACGCAAAATCAGTCGATTCACTCGATGGAAACTTTATAATATTGCTATGCCTTCCGACCAATATCCCGTTCCTGAAACCGCCAGTCCAGCAGTGGGATTGACCGTGCCGCAGATGAGCGCCTTGCTCGACGCGAAGGAGCGCGAAATCATCCGTTTGCGCCGGCAGGTGGCGTGGTTCCAGCGGCAGATCTTCGGGCAGAAGAGCGAGCGTCGGATGCTGGAACCGGATGGCGTCCAGGGCACTCTGGGAGAGGCGTTCGACGTCGTTCCCGATGACGCGGCGGCGCCGGCCAAAAAGACCAGGATCGCGGCGCACGAGCGCGTACCCGGGAAGAAGAACAGCAATCTCATCGGTGGCACCGATGACGCGGTCCTGTTCTTTGACGAGTCGAAGGTGCCGGTCCAGGTCATCGCCGTTGCCAATGACGAGACGGCAGGACTGGACCCGGCAGACTTCGAGGTGATCGGCGAAAAGGTCAGCTACCGCCTGGCCCAGCGTCCCGGCAGCTACGTCATCCTCAAGTACGTGCGCCCGGTCATCAAGCTTCGTGCTGATGGAGCGCTGTCGTGCCCTCTGGCTCCGGTCGGCGTACTGGACGGTTGCCGCGCCGACGTCAGCTTCATCGCCGGCATGATCATCGATAAGTTCGCCTATCACCAGCCGCTGTACCGCCAGCACGTCAAACTGCAGGATTCGGGCATCAACGTCAGCCGTGCATGGATCACGAAGCTGATGCCGGCCGCGGTATCGCTGATCGAGCCGATCTTCAACGCCCAGCTGGAGTCGGTACGGCGCTCGCGCGTGATCGCAATGGACGAAACGCCGATCAAGGCCGGGCGTGCCCCGGGCAAGATGAAGGCGGCCTACTTCTGGCCAGTCGTGGGAGAACGAGATGAGATCTGTTTCCTGTACTACCCCAGCCGGGCGGCAAAGAATGTCGAGACTGCGCTTGGTCTGCAGCGACCGAATGGCGCCGTCTTGCAGAGCGACGGCTACAGCGCCTATGAGCATTACGCGAAAAAGACGGGGATCACGCACGCGCAGTGCTGGGCTCATGCGCGCCGTAAAATCTTTGATGCCAGGGATATCGAGCCAGCGCAAGCCGATCAGGCACTGCACGCGATCGCCGCTCTTTACAAGGTCGAGCAACAGATTCGCGACGATGAGCTGACGGGACAAGCCAAGCTCGTCCGCCGCCAAGAACAATCGAAACCGATCCTCGAGCGCTTCTATACGTGGATCGAAGAGCAGTTCGACAAGCAGGGATTCCTGCCGAGCAGCCCGTTCCTTGCTGCGCTGGCGTATATCCGTGAGCGCCGGGTCGGCCTGTCGGTCTATCTGGACGATCCGGAAGTATCGATCGACACGAACCACCTTGAGCGCGCCCTGCGGGTCATCCCGATGGGCAGAAAAAACTGGCTGTTCAGCTGGACTGAGTTGGGTGCCAAGTACGTCGGCATTGTGCAAAGCCTGCTGGTCACCTGCCGGCTGCACGACATCAATCCGTACGACTATTTCGTGGACGTGCTGCAGCGTGTCGGCCAGCATCAGGCCTCACTCGTGCATCAGCTCACACCGCGGATCTGGAAAGGCCTGTTTGCCGAGAATCTGCTACGGTCGGACCTGCATGACCTCAGTGGCCGGTCGGCTTGCACCACAGCGTGATCGCTTACATCCGTACGACTATTTCGTCGACGTGCTGCAGCGTGTGGGCCTAAATTCGGCGTCCCTCGTGCATCAGCTCACGCCACGGATCTGGAAGGAAATGTTCGCCAACAATCTGCTACGGTCGGACTTGCATGACCTGTACGACCGAAGTACTTTCACCGCGGCCTGATCGCTTACGTTCAGCTGGACTGAACTGGCACCAGGTATGCTGGTAACCTGCGAAGCCTGCTGGCAACCTGCCGGCTGCACCACCTCAATCCGTACAACTAATTCATCGACGTGCTGCAGCGTGCCGGCCAACATTGGGCGTCCCTCGTGCATCAGCTCAGGCCACGGATATGGAATGAGATGTTCGCCAACAATCTGCTACGGACGGACCTGCATGACTTGGGCGACCGACGAGCTTAAACCGCAGCGTAATCACTTATTGTCAGACATTTCTGTTGCACCGCACCAACAGACCGATGTGAATTTTTGATGCAATAATTTAAACATTTGTAGGATTTATCTTACGATGGGTTACTATTGGTCGATGAATTCCGCCACGGCGTTGGTAGGTACCAACAAGACCATCAAAATAATATGAATTTGAATAACAACGACTCCAGCAGGGAAGTTCTAGCGTTTAAGCTTGGAGAGGAAGAATACGGTATCGACATACTCTCGGTACAAGAAATCCGGGGGTATGAGCGCGTAACGCGAATTGCCAACTCGCCTGACTTCATCAAAGGCGTGGTCAATCTGCGCGGCGTAATTGTCCCGATTGTGGACTTGCGAATTAAGTTCAATATAGCCGCCCCAACGTATGACAGTACCACGGTCGTGATCGTTCTCAATCTCGGAAAGAGAACCGTTGGAATTGTCGTTGATAGCGTTTCGGACGTTACTAATCTGAGCGCTGAGGAAATCCGTTCTGCGCCAGAAATGGGTAGCTCCCTTAATACTGACTATTTGACTGGCTTAGGCACGCTTGATGAGCGATTGCTAATTCTGCTCGACATCGTTCGACTGATGTCATCCGACGAAGTACTAGGTTATGTCGATAGTCTAGCGTCGTAACCTCGCAACCTAAACCAAATGTAAGGCGAAAATGTTTTCTAATATGAAAGTAGGCACAAAACTAATTGCAGGGTTTTCGTTCCTAGCAATTCTCGGGGCGATCGTTGCTGCCATCGGCATCTTCAATATGGGCCGGATTAACGACCTGGCACATCATATGTATGGAAAAGAGCTTCTCGGCCTTTCGCATATTAAGGAAGCGAACATCAACCTGATCTACGCCGGCCGCGGGCGGGCCCAGTTCCTATTGTCAACAACTGAACAAGAGCGTGAAACGCATCGTGCCAACATCCGGAAGTACACCGCGTCGATCAAAGAACATCTAGCCGTTGCAAAGCCGCTTTTTGTTAGCGACGAAGCGAAGCGCATTTTCGGCGAGTTTGAGACTGTATCTATTCAATATGACCAAGAGCTAGCCCGAACGTTGGTGTTAGCCGGAGCCGAGCCGCTGACACAGCGAAGTGATGAATTATCGACCGCGCTCACTCTAGCACGTAAGCATGCGAATACACTTGATGACCTACTGACGCTGCTGGCAAAGCAAGAGGAAGCACGCGCAAAGGATGCTGCAACGGAAACAAAAAGCCTTTATGACTCTAGCAGATTGTTCATGATCATGCTAACGCTTGGCAGCGCATTTGTCGGTGTCGCACTCGGTGCACTCATCACGCGCAATTTGACTCGCCAACTCGGCGGTGAGCCGGTCGAAGCATCAAAAATTGCGGCAAAGATTGCAGGCGGCGATTTGAATGTCGCCATCGCTACTCGCTCCGGCGACCAGTCAAGCGTGATGTTTGCCATGAAGCAGATGCGCGACAGCTTGGCAACTGTTGTCGCTCAGGTGCGTAGTGGTACGGACGCTATTGCCACCGCATCGGCGCAAGTCGCAGCCGGGAGCATGGATTTATCCACACGTACCGAACAGCAAGCAAGCTCACTTGAGGAAACTGCCTCGTCGATGGAGGAACTGACTTCGACCGTAAAAGAAAATGCTGAGAACGCACGCCAAGCCAATATACTTGCAGAAAAAGCCTCGGAAGTTGCCGTAAAGGGCGGCACTGTGATTCACGAAGTTGTTGGCACTATGGAGCAGATTAACGACTCTGCCAAGAAGATTGTGGACATCATCACGGTCATTGACGGCATTGCCTTCCAGACCAATATTTTGGCACTGAACGCTGCCGTCGAGGCGGCCCGGGCTGGTGAACAAGGCCGAGGCTTTGCGGTAGTTGCGTCAGAAGTGCGCACGCTCGCACAACGCTCCGCCGGTGCGGCTAGAGAGATAAAAATGCTTATCGGCAACTCGGTCGAGAAAGTCGAAACTGGCAGCAAGTTGGTTGCTGACGCCGGCGCGACGATGAATGAAATCGTCCAAAGCGTTCAGCACGTGACCAACATCATGGCCGAGATTTCTTCGGCCAGTCAGGAACAAACGTCTGGGATCGATCAGATTAATCAGGCGGTAGTCCAAATGGATCAGGTAACGCAGCAAAACGCAGCCTTGGTTGAGGAAGCCGCCGCCGCGTCTGAAGCGATGCAGAAGCAAGCCGCACACCTAGCGGAAGTAGTGAGCGTATTCGAACTCGGCACGTTGCAGAAGGGCATCGTCGAGCCCCTCCACCGCCGGGCCAAAACGCCGCCGAAGTCTGAGGTCACAGCTTCGCGAGCAGCTCTGCCCCGTCCAAACCTAGCGCCGCGTAAAGCAGCAACGGCAGCCGCCACAGAGTGGGAAGAATTCTAAACGACAAAAACCCGCGCTGTAAAAGTGCACTCAAAGTAATGCGCGCCAAAAAATACGTGCTCGTGGCATAAAACCAGGAAACAGGAGAGCACATGGATTTCACTAGAACTGGAGAAAACCAGCAACGGTTCCTTCACGCAATGCTACAATTGAGCAGCTTACCCATCGTCATTACTGATGCGAAGGATGTCGATAATCCAATCGTCTACGTGAACCCGGCCTTTGAACAAATCACTGGATATCGAGCGGATGAAGTTGTGGGGCACAATTGTCGACTTCTTCAAAATGACGATCGCGATCAGCCTGGTCGGGAGATTGTTTCCTACGCGGTCCGTAACGGCATGCAATGTGAAGCGCAGTTCCGTAATTACCGCAAGGACGGACAACTGCTCTGGACACTTCTCCACATGTTTCCGATCTACGATGAGTCGGGCGACATTACCCATTTTGCCGGAATACAGCAGGACGTCACAGCAAGCAAGCAAGCTAGGGACATAGCTCGTCACGCCAGTGCCCAAATTGCATCTGTTCTCGGCAGCATTGCGGAGGGGTGCTTCTCGCTCGATCGCGAATGGAATATCACTTATATGAACGATCAGGCTGGGAGATGGCTTGGCCGGCGGCCCGAAGATCTTATACGAAAGAACGTATGGGATGAATTTCCTGAAGCTGTGAACTTGGCCTTCTACCAGACGTATCACCGTGCGATGGACACCCAACAGTTCGGCCAGTGCGAGGCGTTCTATGCTCCCCTCGCAAAATGGCTCGAAGCGCGGGCTTACCCCTCTGACGATGGGCTGACAATATTCTTCATGGATGTAACTCATCGCAAGGAAAATGAGCAAGCTCTCGCTTACGCGGCTTCGCACGACATGCTCACAAGCTTGCCCAATCGTAGTACTTGCCTACAAACGCTGGCTCGTCAGCTCGATACCTGCGGCACAGCTAGTCAAGACATAGCGGCTGTGTTTATCGACCTCGATCGTTTTAAGGAGATCAACGATGCATTTGGTCATGCGGTCGGCGACGGAATACTCAAGGAAATCGGTGCAAGGCTACTAAAGTTTGCGTCGGAAAATTGCGTCCCAACACGCATTAGCGGGGACGAATTTGTTGCGGTCGTCTCCGACACTAATGAAGGGCACGTCCGTAAACTTGCGACGCAAATTCTCAATACGATCGCGGACCCTATCGCGATTAACGGGCGGGAGATCGTTATCGGTGCAAGCATTGGCGTCGCCCTGGCCCGTTGCACCACGGTCACGCCAGACGAACTGCTCAATCAAGCAGACGCCGCAATGTACGCCTCAAAAGCAAATGGTCGTCATTCTCTTACCATATATAACAGCAGTGTCAATAGCTGGAACCTGAGACGTCACCGCTTGCGCAAGGAGATGCTACACGCGCTTGAAAACGGGGAGTTCCTCTTGCACTATCAGCCTCAAGTTGGCTTGCAGGACAACCGTGTCGTCGGCGCCGAAGCCCTGGTGAGGTGGCAGCATCCAGAGTTTGGGCTACTTAGCCCTGCTGCCTTCATTGAAATCGCAGAGGAATCACCACTCATTATCCAACTGGGGGCGTGGGTCTTTGAAGAGGCATGCCGCCAGCTCCGCCGTTGGGAAGATGATGGATACGCGATCAAAATGTCGATCAATGTATCAGCGCGGCAGTTAGTTAATGACGATTTTCCGGAAATGATGGCCCAAGTAATCAGACGTCATGGTGTCAGCGCAAAGTCCATCAAACTTGAAGTGACCGAGAGCATGCTTGCACAGGACTTCGGGGCGATGTCCAGGGTCTTAGCTAGTTTAAAAGCGAAAGGCTTTCGTATTGCGCTCGATGACTTTGGTACGGGGTACTCTAATCTGGCCTATATTAGTCAGTTACCTGTAACCGCCATCAAGATCGATCGATCATTCGTGACTGCCCTAGCTGTTGATGAACGAGCGCTGCGCTTGATCAACGGCATTATCGCACTCGCCAAGTCTCTGGACTTGCACGTGATTTGCGAAGGTATCGAGACAAGTGAACAGCGGGAAATCATACAGCGTACCGAGTGCGACAGCATCCAAGGCTACCTCATCAGCAAACCTGTATCGGCTGAGACGTTTTACGCGAACTGTTTGCAGGGGCGCATGACGAATGTCTATCCTATCGAATAACTCCTATCTGCGCTTTTACGCCTGGCTCGTCCATTGGACCCCACAGCTTGCCTAACCGTCCGTTGACGAAAATCCTACGGCGTTCGGAAAAAATGCTCCTCAACGTAGGGTACCGCCTGTTTATACGTGCGCTGATACGTATCGAACGCGAGTAGGATTGATCAGGCACAGGTCAAGAAACTATCTAAGAGCTTCAAGGATATCGAGGAAACGACTTCAAGTTTTTTGTACAACATTCATGATTGGTAATTCGCCAATGGTGATCACCGATGCGATTGCGCCTGAAAATCCAATCATGTTTGTCAACCCAGCTTTCAAAGTGTTGACGGGATACACATCAGACGAAGCGGGCGGACAGAACTGTCGCTTCCTGCAGGCCTTCGACCGGCAGCAGCCGGCTCGATATGTTCTAGGGGAAGCAGTTATAGCGGAGGGCGTCAGATTGCATCTGACGCAACTACCGCAAGAAGGCGAATTGTTCTGGAATTGGCTCTACCTGATTCCGGTTGAGAACAGCTGCGGTCGCATAACAAACTTCGTCGGAATTATAGAAGCAACATAATGTGGTTCGATTCAAGGGTATTTGATTAGTAAGCCTCTACTTTCTGACGATTTTAGCCAACAATTTTCACGGTATATATGATCTCCCACTCCCCCTCCGACGAAGCTCAGCGGCAAAAAGTGCTGATGCTGCTTGAGTTGCTCGATTCCCCGGCGGAGCCATTCTTCGATAGGATTACGCGACTGGCCGCGCACGTCACAGGCGTGCCGATCGCTCTCTTTTCCCTTCTAGATACGCGACGCCAGTGGTTCAAATCGAAAGTTGGCCTTGACGTGGCCGAGACTGCGCGTGAATATGCCTTTTGTGCTCACACTGTTTTACAGCAGTGCCCGATGGTCGTGAACGACGCTGCCGCAGACTCTCGTTTTTCGGAAAATCCGTTGGTCACAGGGGCTCCGAACATTCGATTTTACGCAGGAGTTCCAATACACTCACAGGCCGGCACTGCGATTGGCACCCTGTGCGTGATCGGGCAAACACCACGTGAACTCAAGGAGGCTGAGCTCGCAGCGCTTGTCGACCTAGCTGACCTGCTCGAAGCTGAAATTCAAGTGCGTGAGCGATTGAGCGCAACAAAATATCTTCTTCAAGCACCTGGGAAAATCCCTGATTCATCGTTCGATGATGTTCTCAGGCTGTATGGTGAGCTATCGGCCTTTGCCGAAAATACGTCACGCGATCTCGAAAAAACTGCAGAGAAATTGCAGGCTGCTACAAGCGAGCAAGAGCGCACCGGTCTTGAGTTATGGGCGCGCGACGCGGAACTGCGTAGTGTTATCGAAAACGCTAGCGACGCGTACATCTCAACTACTGCTGAGGGAATTATCACGACTTGGAACCACCAGGCGACTACAGTCTTTGGATGGACAGCGCACGAGGCGCTCGGCCAGCGTCTAACGTCATTCCTTGCTTTGTCTGGTGAGCTTGATGGTCCAGACAGCGGCACCGCGTTCCGGCGCCTTTCACAACCCGGCGGTACTCGATTGGAAGTTCTTGCACTGACAAAAGCGCGAGGCACTATCATTGTTGAGATACGCAGTACAGTCCTTGCGTTTCGCAGCCAAACTGTCGTAAGTATGTTTCTGCATGACATATCGGATCGTAAGCGAACTGAACAGCAGCAGGAGCACGACGCTGAGCACGATTGGCTAACCGGACTGCCAAACCGGCGTTCGTTGGCGAAAGTTTTGCCAGAGGCGCGAGCGCGTGCGCGTGAACAGAGCCGGTCTGTCGGATTACTTTTTATAGACCTGGACGGGTTCAAAATCGTTAATGACGAACATGGACACGATATCGGTGACCGTGTCTTAAAGATCCTTGCTAAGCGGGCTTCAACGGTGTTAAGTAGCGGGTGCCGTCTTTTCAGGCTTGGTGGCGACGAGTTTACGGTCGTTCTTCAGGGGGGAGCGGACGTACGGAGCGAAGCCCGCACTGTAGCCGGAAGGTTGATAAACGTTTTCCATGACGAAATCGGCTTGGATAATAAGATGCTTCGACTTGGTGCGAGCATCGGAATCGTTGTTGCAGGCCCAGAAGATGAGCGCACTTCCGATGAACTAATAAAAGCGGCTGACGAGCAGATGTACATGGCGAAAAAAGGCGGAAGTGGCCTAATTTCCCCCCGAGGAATTGGTTTAGATTGAAGGCTTTGGCCGACTCTGCGCGCAGTCCGCGTACTCCATGAGGTCCACTCAAAATAATTGTCGGCTTTGCAGCCGGCCACTCACATCGTTCATACACGTTGGATCAGCGTAGGCCTACACCGCCGGACAAGCTGGAAGTGTTTGCCCAGTCTGGCATTGCCTATACAGGCTAAACCGGACCGATCTGGCATACCAGGAAGCTTGCACGGTCTGAAGAATGCGGCCCTTTACGGGCTAATTAAAGGAATATATGCGGCGTACCCAGCGATACGAGTAGCTGCGCGCGGACTGCGATTCGCTTCCGGAGCCGGCCAAGTACGAATGCTGTATTAGACCAAGGGATAGGGTTCTCGACGGCCTTGTAGCTCCTAGATATAGCGCCGTTCAGGAACCGGTTACGTGCGACTGACTTCCTTCACTGATTACACATTGCGCTCCTTGATTTATCTCGGCAGGAACCGAGAGCAAATTGCGACCATACAAGACATCGCGCAATT
>Ga0308158_10005655_pt1 | contig 10198 bp, 10 predicted proteins | sample PhyBR2_FD_201038 | JGI IMG/M metagenome (GOLD analysis project Ga0308158, IMG submission 201038) | Phyllosphere microbial communities from UC Gill Tract Community Farm, Albany, California, United States - DLSLB.R2 | ecosystem: Host-associated > Plants > Phyllosphere > Unclassified | place: USA... | reverse complement strand
TACTTAAAAAACATTTAATGTAAAAAGCCCTGTCGGAAACAATTTTATAATTTTCGTCATACAAACCCATTTTATCAAAAACGGCACGTTTAAACAACGTACTCTGATGAGGTAATGAGGTACGTACAAAAAACAAAGGCGTTAAACGATCGGGAAAAATCTTCCCTCCTTCTTCATATTTATAATCCCCGTAAATGATGTCCCCCTGAAACCCCTGATGGTTAATAAAATCTTCCAGAGCATTAATGTCATTTAAAACATCTCCACTATTCAGAAATAATAAATACTCTCCTTCAGAGGATTTTATGCCTTTATTCATGGCATTATAAATCCCTGTGTCCGGTTCACTTACCCAATAATGAATAAACTCCTTTTGACTTTTAATATACTCTTTACTTCCATCTTTGCTTCCGCCGTCTATTACTATGTATTCAAAATTTTTGAATGTTTGAGAAAGTACCGATTGAATCGTTTTCTCTAAACCTAAGACATTATTATAGTTAATGGTAATTATTGATAAAAATGGTTTCATAAGTTTATTTTTAAATACCAATCATTTATTTTTTTAAATTTTCTTCTACAACCTAAATTTATCAAATGAATAATTTCAAAATAAGTTTGTGCTTTAGTTCTGTTAGTATCATTTAAAACATTTGTAATTATTTCAAGAACATTTTCCCGGATTTCAGAAGGCGATTCTACCTGCGGATTAAACACAGGCTGTTTTAATATTTCAAGGGCAAGCATTGGATTTTTATCAATTTCAATTAATCTTTCTATCAGAGCTTCTTCTGTTTCAAAATCGTGATAATTTAAAAATCTCTTAGTATTAAATTCTTTACTAACTAGTTTATTTCCCCAATAAATAGGAATACTGTCAACAAACATTGGTTCTATAATTTTTTCTGTCGTATAGCCATCATGGCATTCGTTCTCAAAAGAAATTACAAATTTGTAATCTTGTATAAATTCTTTTTTATTAGGTACAGGACCTCCAACATTATTTAATACTTTACCTCCGGAATCTACATCAATATAGGTGGAGAGTTTATGAAAAAAATTAATTCTTTCTAAAGCATTTGGATTTGAAATGACCATACAGCATAATTTCTTCTTATTAGCCCATACCTCACTTAATTCATTCTTGGATTTAATTTCAGTAATTTTACCATTCATATTTGCCTCATCTAAATACAATAAATACAAGGGCAATCTGTAATGATCTTTTCTATTATTAAAATCAAAAGAAAATGCAAAATCACATGCTGTAAAATCAGGTCTTTTATTTTCTCCTGTAAAATAGATACGTTTACATTTATATTTCAAATAATCATAACCGTAACAAGAGTAAAAAATCAAATCCGGGTTTGCAGTATCAATAATAACATTGTAAAATTCAGAAAGTATATTGTAAAAATAGTTATTGGTTTTATCAAGATTAGGCCAAAAATCTACAAAATCTATTTTAATATCTCTCATGATTGATTTATCCATTTTATTATAAAACTTAATATTTACCACAAGCTTTGCTATATACCTTAAGACATTCTTTAGAAGCTTTTTCCCAACTAAATTTCTTGACCTGTTCCAGTCCTTTAATAGAAAATTCTTCACGCAAAAATACATCTTGAATTAAAGATTGCACTTTCTCTTTTAAATCATTAGCATTATTCAAATCAAAGTAAACTCCGGCATCACCAGCTACTTCCGGAAACGAACTATGACTCGCCAAAACCACCGGACATCCACAAGACATTGATTCTAATACCGGAATACCAAAACCTTCATAAAGCGAAGGAAAAACAAAACAAATTGCATTTTTATAATACAAACCAAGTTCATTTTCCTTAAAATCTTGCTGAATGATTTGATGCTCGAGCTGCATTTTATTTATATAATTTCTTTCCTCTTCAGTAAACTTCCCTCCCCCTGCACATATAAGTTTTAAATCTTTATTTGAATGTAAGAGTTCCTGTATAGCATCAAGCATAAAATAAAAATTTTTATAATTATTACGAGTTCCAACATATAAAATATAGCTATCCGGTAAAAAATCTGCTTTTTTTTCACGTATCGTTATTGAACAACCATGATATACTACATCAATTTTCGTCTCGTTTATATGGGGGTACACTTTTAAAATATCTCTTTTTGTATTTTCAGAAACAGCTATAATTCTGGTTGCATTTTCAATTAAAATTTGTTTATTCTTAATTAAGCCAGTAATTACTTGTCTATGCTCTGTAAAAAGAGCAGGAAACAATTCATAAATCATATCATAAACCGTCAATACAAATGGCTTTGAATCTAAATATTTCAAAAAATCAACTTCATAATAGGTGGGAATAAAAACATCAAAATCTTGCTTAAGAATAAGCTGTTTTAAAAGCTTATCACTTCTTTTTCGGGTCTTTTCTAAATGACGAACTTTTAACCCTGAAAGTAATTTGACATATATCGCATATATTTTTTGTTTAAAAGTCAACAAATTACTTTCATTATAATAAATATTGGATGTTCCATACAACGGAATCCGGACACTATTATTTATGGAAAGCCTTGAAAGAATTTCGGTATAATATCTGGAAATACCTCCATATTTTTGTAAATTAAATGTTTGAGGATGTACTAAAATTTTCATCTACTGCTTTTGAATTAATTTACATTATTCTTTATTTTTTCAATTACCATGTTATAATCTTTCTCCAGTAAATTTTCTAAATAAATCTCTTTTTTTTCCTTGCCCATCATATTTTCTAAATATCTAATAACTTTATATAACACTTTAACAACAAGAGGCTTTTTATTTATACTTTGCCATTCTTCAAAAGGATTTGTAGGTAACTCACACTTTGTTAAAATATGAAGATTATTACCATTTGAATAAAAATAACAATTTAATTTTTCTGCAATAATTTCAAGTGATTTTATATTGTAAAAGGAGATGTGCTGACCTGTTTCCAACGCAAAATATCTCCAATCATTTGCTGTTTCAATTTTTATACTCGGTTGTAATTCTGTTGAAAAAAAAATGGAGTTCGAAAAATCAAACATTTTTTCAATTTCTTCGATTGGATTAGATAAGTGTTCAAAGACTTCAAAAGCTGTTAATAATTCATATTTTTCGGTACTATTTTGATTCGTTACATCAAAATATTGTGCAAAAAAATTTTTACAATAAAAATCTTGCCTATAGAAATCCAAACCTTTATCTCTCATTAATCTTACAAATAAGCCATAACCACCCGCAAAATCAATAAATTTAGCTTTACAATTAAAATAAGATTTAATTATCCAAACCGTAATGTTTTGAAAACTCAAATTCCTAGAGACTAACCCGATATCAGTCATTGCAATAACTGAAGAATAAGATTCTTTTAACCAAAAGGGTTCTTCCGTTTGTATAAAACCACAGTTCTGACATTTAAAATAATCTATCTTGTACTTATTTAATATTTTACCAGAAAATATTTTATTTGAATCCGATTTACAAAGTTTACAATTCATGAATTTTATGTTAGACTTTCAGTGTATCGTTTAAATTTACTCTTTTATTTTCTAAAAAAATAAAAAAGCTTTTTTTAGAAAATCAATTAGTAAACGTTTCATCCCTTTTTTATTTTTAACGATTTTAAAACAGTAATCAGAAATATACCTATCTGCTTCTTTATTCGATTTAACATCCTCAGGATGAACAACATTACTTATATCTTGAGTAGGTAATTTTTCAAAAGGACTTGATCCTTTTGTATGCGTTGCATTTATTCCAAATCCTAAGTTAGAAACAAGATTTACATTTGGTGAAACAACAATTCCTTGATTATTCCAAATAGAAAAAGTCCACTGATAATCCCAAGTATCAATTTCTTTATTGAATACTTTTTCAAAAGTAGGAATCCAATATTTTTTAAATATAGCCCTATTATCTATTCTGTTAATTAAATTCTCGGTCTTAAAATTTTCTAAATGTTCCAGATTAAAATCATAATACTTCCAAGCTCTTCTCCAACTTGCCCACCCCCAAACAAACACATAATTACAAAAAAAATAAGAAGCATTCCCAAATTTTTTTTCTCCTTGTAAATTACTTCCGTTGATAGCAAAAATATTTTCTTCCTCTTTATATTTTTCCAATAATGTTTCGCAATACCCAAAAAAGGAAGGATGAGGCAAGCAATCATCTTCCAGAATTATCCCCTGCTCTACATTCTCAAAAAACCATGTTATTGCCTCTGATACAGCTATACCACAACCCAAATTTTCATTTCTTAATAATGTTTTCACTTCACAATCCCAATCTATACCATTTAAGACTAAATCTCGTGTTATTTTACATTTTTCAGCATCTTGAAAAACATTTGAACGCGCTCCATCTGCAGCTATATATAAATATTTAGGTTTTAGTTTTTTTATTTCTTCAAAAACTTTTGTTGTAGTGTCAGGACGATTGAAAATAAGAAATAATATAGGAGTTTCAAACATGGTCAATTTTTAAGAATACTAATAAAAAATCTTCTCATACATTTGGCAAAAGAAATAAATCTAAAATTCATCAAATACAACTTTATTATAAGGTGCCATTCGTTCAATGTTAGTTTTCGGCTTTTTTTTATTGCCACTTCATATGTCATCAACAATTCTAACCGTTGCTTCTTATTAAAAAAATGAATTTTATCAATTACTACATCCTTAAAAAACTGAATATTTGTCTTGGCCTTAACAAATTCATCTCCCTTTTTTCCAGAAATATTAATATCCGAAATTCTAAAATAAACATTTGATTCATTTATTGTATATATTGGTTTACGATCCGAAAACTCTAATATTGCCTTGTAATCACTACACCAGGCCAAAGGATAATCTGTAAAACCAAACTTAATGTATGCCTTTCTCGAAAAAATATATTCAGATAACGAACTTCTTGTAATACCTTTAAAAATTCTAACAAATGAATCAGATGCTGATTCCCAAACAGGATGACTATAGATTGCTGAAATTGTATTTAATTCTTGCAGAACGACTTTTGTTGCAAATCGAACCACATTTGATTTATCTTTAAAAATTTCATAGTTAGCATACCAAAATGCTACTACTGTGGAATCTAAATAATCATCATCTCCCAAAATCATCAACCATTCTTCATCTTCAGACAAAGCAATACAACGATCCCATTGTTTGGTTAAAGATGTTCCTCCTAAATTTGTCTCAAAACGATGGTAAACAAAATCAAACTTTCCTTTGTATTTTTCTAATACAACAGATGGGTTTTCTGGACTGGCATCGTCACCAATATAAACTTTAAATCGTTTATCAGTTTGAACTGCTAATGATTGAAACGTTTCTTCAAAAAATGAGAGCTTGAAATATGGAATTATGATTGCCAGCATCTCATAATATTTATTATTCTGTACCAAAACCTGTAATGAAATTTTGCTACAGGTTTTAATTTAAAAACCTCAAACCACCAATAAATAGCATCCTTATAAAGTTTACATTCAATTAATTTTGATATAAAATTGGCACATAAGTTAACCTCCTTGTTCTTTAAATTTTCAAGTTTACAAGCTTTATTAGATATAATAGGCAAATATTTTTTATATTTTTTATGAAATAAATTGGATGATTCAACCCATGATTTATCGAGATTACCCACTGAAAAATGTTCAATTAAAATCTTATTTGTTACAATTACTTTTTTTCCTAAAATATGATGTTTCAAAGAAAGATATAAATCATAACAATGAAAACCTTTTAATTTTTCGTCAAATATAATTTTTCCATCATTTTTCATTGCCATAAAAACTCCATCTATCGCCACCACTTCCTCTATATTATCGTTTTTCCATCCCTCATACCAGTCCTCAATTTGTCCTGATTTCAGATGCTGTTTTATATTTATTACTCTGTATTTTTTAGGACAATCCCACCAGGCAGAAGGCATTTTGGATTTTACCTTTGTTCCTGCTATTCCAATCAATCCAATATCCTCTTCAGATTGAAAAATAGATTCAACTATTTTCCCCCAGTTTGTCGTATGAAACCTTATGTCATCGTGTATGAAACATAAGTATTCTCCTTTACTTTTTTCAATTCCTATATTGTATGCTTCAAAAATTGAATAAGTATTTTGTGAATTATCTATAACTATTAATTCATAATCACAACCTATAGTTTTATCTATATTAGTTGTCAATTCCCTTGATATATTACTTTTCCTAGAGCAAATTATAATGGAAATCATTTTTTTAATAGATTTTTAAAAACTTACATATTTTTATTTTTATACTATTTCGAATATCATATTTATCAAAGAATACATTTAATACCGTTAATAAAAGTAAATATCCTCTTAACTTATTATCATTTCTAATATGCAAAAGTGCACTTTCATAAACATATTGACTTTTAATTGCATTGTTATTTTTCCTGATATTGTCAAAATTAATTATATTTTGCTTTAATAAATAATTCATTAATACAACTCGCATTTGAAGATCAATATCAATAATTCTTATTCTATTTTCTGATTGAACCGCTTTAGCAATAACACTTGAAGAATGATGTCTGAAACTATTTAATGACTCGCTAATAAAAGCAACTTTCTTATTTACAATTAACTTAAAATAAAACATCCAATCTCCACAATATCGGAACGTTGAAGCTAATTCAAGATGTTGCTTTATATCAATTGCATCCTTTTTAATTAACACTGCACTTACATTTGGAATCACATTTTTGCAAATTAAAAATTGCTCTATGAATTCATTCCCTTGCATTATAAAATTAGTTAAAAAAATATTCTGAGGATATAAATCTTGGGTATGACTTATCCAATTTCCGGTTACTTCACCATTTTCATTAACTCTATTTGACTGACAATAAGTCAAAACCACTTCCAAATCTTCTTGAAATGGCTGTACTAATTTTTCTAAAAAATTACTCTCACAATAATCATCTGTCTCTGCAATCCAAATTAATTCACCTTTAGCTAATGAAATTCCTTTTTGCCATTGTACAAAAGTATTTCCTGTATTTGTCTTATTAAAAGCACAATGAGCTACTTTGGGATGATTAGCATATTGTTTCAAAATACTTATACTATCATCAGTACTTTTATCATCAAGTAATATAATTTCAAAATTTTCATAGGTTTGATTAAAAATACTCTCTAATCGTTGTTTTAGAAATTTTTCATGATTATAGTTCGGGACAATTATTGAAACTAAAAAATTATTTTTCATACACTCCAACGATTCTTTTCAAATATTTTTTTAATATAAAAAAAGGATAAATTATTAGTGATCCAAGTTTAAAAGTAGTTGTTGATTTAATTTTTTCAACTAAGGAATTATTTAATTCATTAATTAAATTACCTTTCACTCTTTCGATTATTCTATTACTTATTGCACTCCCATCAAAAAAAGATTTTTCTATTAAAAAACTTTTTAAATCAGACGCAATAACTAAATTATAAACGGGATTAAATCTATCTTTATTCAAATAAGTTTCATCTCCTGAATAAACTGTATGATTACTGAATTTTTCCCTACTAGCAATAAAAGAATTCAAATTAAATGAACTTTGAAAATAATACTTTGTGTAACCAAAATATTTATTAATCAATTTTTCAAACTCATTAAAATATAATTCTTTAACATGAAAAGGGTTAACTTGACCTGTTAAATCTGAATAATATTTTTTATCTGGAGATGACATAATTAGAACACCATCCGGTTTTAAAACTCTTTTTATTTCTGACAACATTTCTTCATGTTTATCATGATGTTCTAATGTTTCAAAGCTAACTACCACATCTATTGAATTTGATTGGATAGGAATTTTATCTGCACTGCCCACAAGAAACTTCAAATTATTTTTTGAATATTTTCTTTTAGCATTTTCAATCGTTTCAACATCTATATCAACTCCTATAACTTCCAATGCGTTTTCAGATAAGATATAAGATCCATAGCCTTCACCCGAAGCTATATCCAAAACAACTTTATCCAAAACAAAATCATTTGCTATAGCATATCTATGCAAATGTTCCACCGTTACATCTGAAAAATCAAAAAACTCTAATCTTTCTCCTGTTGACATGTTAATCATTAATTTAATTACTAAACTCTCTAAAAAAAATTAATTCCTTTTTTTTTTAAATAACCATTTACATTAAAAGTTGCATTTATACCAAACATATCACACCACTTTCTATCTACAAAAAACTCAGAATGACTAGGTAAAAATTCTCTTATAGCTCTTAATGGTCCTCCATTATATTTTTTTTCTAATCCTAATTCATTAATAATCCCATCTTCTACAATTAGGTAAGACCCCTCTGAAACCAAAGTATTAAATTTATTCAGTATACCTAATGTATCTTCATATAAATGAGAACCATCTTCAATAATCAAAATTTTTTTAAAATCTTTAGCATTATCCAAATTATAACCTTGCCATCCATCAAAAAAGAACTTTATCCTCCTATCATTTTTAACTTTCTCATCAATATTATCAACTATATCAACAGTATGTACGATACCTCCACCAATATTATCCAATAAATCTGCTAAATAAAGCGCCCCTCCACCAAATCTAGTACCGATTTCAATAATTAAATCTGGCTTTACTTCATTGATTAACATTTGGTAGATGACATAATCAAAAGGACATCTTATAGCTTTTACGCCTCTATATGTAACATTATGATGCCCCTTATCAATACTATTAATAGTAACTTTTACAGATTCTTGCTTATTTTTCTTTCTCCAATTTATCATTTTTTTCTACTTTGTTAGTTTCCCATTTTAGTAAAGGTCTAATCATTCCTCTCATATTACCCACATAATCTCCCCTAGTTGGACTCTCAATTAAAACATCTACCATATTAAATGCAATTATTTCCTTTTCATGAATATGTACTATAAAAGGATCATGAGTTACTAAAGCGACACCTACAATGAGAACTCCTTCAGAAAACAAATTTGATGGAATCCAAACCGTTGTTTTATAAATTCCCTTTCCTTTTTTTATATCGTATAATTTTGTCTTCGTTTCATGAGAATCAAAAACATTAACTCCGCTACTATTAAAAAAATTAAGGGCTACCTGCAACTTTCCAAAATCATCTAAAACTTCATAAAAAACTGTCACTCCCAACTTCTCTGTTAACTTAAAATCACTTTTATTATTTAGCAATTCATCATGTACTAAAACTTTAAGAAGTTTTAATTTTCCACAATTACTAATACAAGATTCCCATTCTTTATTATTTTCAAGTTGAAATTGTTCTTTAAGATATTGTTCAACAATATCAGAAGTAGATCCTTCGTTAATTATTTTTCCATTCTTCATTAAAATACTCCTTGAACATATTCGTAAGACAGCGTCCATATTATGACTCACAAACAAAACAGTCCTGCCTTCCCCTTTAGAAATATCCTGCATTTTACCAATGGCTTTTTTCTGAAACTCGGCGTCACCTACTGCCAACACCTCATCGACAATCAGAATTTCGGGTTCTAAGAATGCTGCTACTGCAAAAGCCAAGCGCACATACATTCCGCTGCTGTAGCGTTTTACTGGGGTATCAATGTAACGCTCACAGCCAGAAAATTCGATAATTTCATCGAGCTTCGAAGCAATTTCTTTTTTGGTCATTCCTAAAATGGCACCGTTGAGGAAAATATTTTCACGACCGGTCATCTCTCCATTGAATCCTGTACCCACTTCTAGTAAAGAAGCCACACGACCTCCAAATTTAATACTCCCAGTAGTAGGTGCTGTAACCCGGGATAAAATTTTTAATAATGTAGATTTTCCGGCTCCGTTTTTTCCAATAATTCCCAAAACCTCACCTCGTTCAACTTCAAAATTAATATCCTGTAAAGCCCAGACATAATCACTCTCTCCTTTTACAGATCGATCATTAATATCACCTATCTTCAAATAGGGATCTTCCTTGCCCCTAATCTGATGCCACCAACGGTTTAGATCGTGCTTAAGCGTACCAGTTCCTACCGTACCCAATCGGTATTGCTTAGAAATATTTTCGGCTTTTAGAATAATATTCTTGTTATGAGTTGTGAGTTGTGAGTTGTGAGACATACTTTGTGTTAATAGTTGTGGATTCTGGGTTGTGAGTTATGTACAGTTCAAAAAACCATAACTACTCCTACTTCCAATTTTGTTCTACATA
>Ga0308158_10005653_pt1 | contig 10199 bp, 7 predicted proteins | sample PhyBR2_FD_201038 | JGI IMG/M metagenome (GOLD analysis project Ga0308158, IMG submission 201038) | Phyllosphere microbial communities from UC Gill Tract Community Farm, Albany, California, United States - DLSLB.R2 | ecosystem: Host-associated > Plants > Phyllosphere > Unclassified | place: USA... | reverse complement strand
TTGCCCTCTTTCGCCAGATCAGTCGCTGCACCCGGGTCCTGTGGAACAAACACGCCCACCACGCCAATACCGCCCGTGGCTTTTGTTGAGGCAACCAGGCTGTTCATCGTGTCAGAATTGTCTTCAACACCATGTTTGTTGCAGCACTGATAGCCCACACATTCACAACCGCAATCGGTGCCACGACCATCGGTGAGATCGAGAATCTTATTTACCGCATCAGCGCCCGTGGCATTAATGGCAATCGCACCGATTTTTTCCGCCAGTGCCAGCCTGTCGGCATGCGTATCGACAACATAGACCTCCGATGCGCCTTTGATAATGGCCGAATGCGCCGCCATGAGTCCCACCGGGCCGGCACCGTAAATAGCCACACTTTCACCAGCTTTTAAGCCCGCAAGCTCTGTGGCGTGCCAGCCGGTCGGGAAAATGTCGGACAGCATGACGTAGTCATCTTCCTTCTCAACCGCATCGGGCGGTAATACCAGGCAGTTAAAATCGGCAAAGGGGACGCGAAGCAACTCGGCCTGACCGCCTTCCCAACTGCCCATTTCGGCAAAGCCATAGGCAGCGCCAGCAGTACCGGGGTTGGCTGTCAGACAGTATCCCGTCAGGCCTTTCTCACAGTTTTCGCAGAATCCACAGCCTACGTTGAACGGCAGGCAGACATAGTCACCTACGCTGATTCGCTCTACGCCACTGCCAATTTCAACCACCTGCCCCAAATTTTCATGCCCTAAAATACGGCCCTGCTCGAAGCTGGTGCGTCCTTCATACATGTGAAGATCTGAGCCGCAGATATTGGTGGTGGTGATGCGAACCAGAACATCGGTGGGGCGGACAATTTTGGCATCGGGCACATCTTTAACTGAAACATCAAAGGGTCCGTTATAAACGACTGCTTTCATACTCATTCCTCTCGGGTCATTGATGATTCTGCGTTAGCGTTTCCTTATTCACAGGACATGGCAATACAGAATCAGCGTTATCTGGCTTATTTATTCGGCCTTTGGCGGATAATAAAGTTACTGCGAAGGTAATGCGGTTTTTCTTAAAAAAGCATTTCAACCAAAACAAAATTAATTATCGACAAAAAAATTTACGCCTGTAAAAAAGGCATTTTCAGACTATTCCGGCCTGATTTATCACAAATAATAATATTGTCGCTTGAAATGATGGCAGTGCCAGTCAATCAGGTAGTTATAAATTGCATTCGCCGTCTTATTTGCTTTTAATCACCTTTCAAAGCGTAACTTATATGACGGAAATTGCAGGCAACCAAAGGAAATAAATGAATAAAAATTTAATTATACTTATTAAACAGCAGCTTATTCCACTTCAATATTATGTGATCGGACGTTACAGAGACGGTAAGCGAAACCGTAAATGATTCATTTTTAAGCATTAATTTCAGCACCTATGGTAATGTCATGCCAGTGATAACGATATTTCCCCCTCCAGGCAGATACTCATACTTCGCTATCATGCTAAGCACGCCTCCGCTTTCATTCATTATTGAGCCCATTATTTTTACTACCGCGCACCGCGAATTAAAATACGGGTTACAACAGGGCGCTATTTCATTCAATGACGTTTATCCCTGCCCTGGCTTCTGGTCATTGATAAAATCATCGCGTTATTGATAGTCAGAGAGTGAACGCGTTTATCTCGTTAGCGCCCCTCTTAACCCGGCCGCTGTTTGGCTGTGCCCTGTGGCACTAAGCAGTAACAAAATGGGATATCTTTTCGCCCAAATCCAAAAGAAAAGTATCTCGCGAGGCAAAGGAATCGGTGACGTGCGGAGGCAATGTATTCATAAAGGTAAAATGACCGGCATCTTTCACAACATGAAGATCTGTCTGCGTGTGATGCGCTAATGCCGCGTTGAGAAAGAGGGCCTCTGAAAGTGGCGTAACGCTGTCCTTTTCACCCGCCCAAATCTGAACAGGGAGGTTGACGGATGCCAGCGACGACGGCGCGCGAAAAAAATCTGCTGGCGGTGCTAAAAGCACCAGTTGATTTAACCTCTGCCTTCCGTCAAAAACGACCGACTCTCTTGCTTTGGTCCAGGCTGTGGCCCCGGCGTGCATCAATAAAATCACCGTCCCAAGTGAATGCCCAACCCCGGTTATCGAGGCATAGCGGTTGCAAAAGTTGTTCCCGGCTAAGGCGAGCCTTTGGCTACGTTCCAGCAATTCAGCCCTGGAGGGAAAGGGAGAGGTCAGGCGTTCAAAATGCGGCGCGACAACGGAAATACCCTGCCGGGTAAAGGTTTGCAGAAGCTCAAGATGGCGCATTGGGCTTCCCCCCAGCCCGGCGACAAACAGGATACATCGCGTCGCCTCCTTTACCTGCAACAAGGTGACTTCAACATTTTTGTCTGCGTGTTTAACGATGGAGGTTTCCACCCCAATGCGTTTAATCATGAAGATGGCACCCTGCTGAACGTCTGTCGGGACAGCCTAACAAGTTATCACAGGCGCTGGAATGAATATTTTATGCCCTGCCTCGCAAACTAAAAACGACGCTCTGCACGAGGAGATGTGCCAGGCGAAGATCCTTGAACGACCCAAAAATAAGGGCCCATGGCGGCCCTGAGCCGGAGCGACAGGGGCTTACTCAGACAAAGCGCCATTCAAACCCGTTTGCGGTTTTATTCAGATAACCCGCAGACGACTGGGCGAAGTGCGAACTGAAACATAATGCCTGATGATCGGCGGCCCATTCCATTGCCCAACGGCGTTGTACTTCCGCCTGGTCGACATCTGCACAAAAGCGAGAGGCCAGATGGGGTTGCCTGACCTGAAGTTCGTTATGCATAAGATCGCCGGTAAATAAGGCATATTCTCCCGCGCTGTGCAGAATAATTGACGCGTGATCGTGGCTGTGACCGGGCGTGGGCACAAAGCGTAATAATTCAGCAAGGATCGGTTTTGTCGTCATATCCAGCGTTTCAAGTAAGCCAGCCTCGATAACCGGATTGATGCTGTCCTCTAACAGGGTTTGTCTTGCAGGATCGTTTTGCCAGTTTTTCAGACCGATATCGGAACAGTAATAGCGCGCATTCCTGAAAAACGGCGTCCACTTGCCTTCCACCTGGTGGGTGTTCCAGCCCACATGATCGCCATGCAAGTGGGTGATCAAAACAAAATCCACCTCATCGGGATCGATGCCCGTCTCGCGGAAACGATGTTCATAAGGTGTATCCAGTTGATGAGAAAGCGGAGATCCGGGACGCTCACGCCCGTTACCACTGGCTGTATCAATGACAAGGGTGGCGCCCGGTGTCCGGACAATCCAGCTATGCACCGAAAGCGAGATGTTTTCAGGGGAAAGGCTATCCAGTGGCTGGTCAGGATAGAGCATACTTACCGATAAAGAGGCCTCAAGTTCAGGCACTTTAAAAACCTCACAGTCACCCACGCGATAGATCGATTTGTGTTTCATAGGGCCCCTTAAAAACAGAATGGAGTGATGCGTCCGGTTTGCATCATCGAATCATGCCATCCACTACGGATGTAAACAAACAGCAGAAGTACAGTTGTCCTGACGTTTATACGGCGATCAGCACCTCTGTACGTTCCACTCTCCCCAAATACGCGATTAGCAGCGGGCTTCTTTGTCTACCGCATCGGCATCGGTCAGGGTTGCCCTGACATGAGGCAAACTCTGCGGATAATTTTGCTGAATAAACTCAATCATTTTTTCCCGTACATAACAGCGTAAATCCCAGGCTGTGGGGGAATTCTGTGCCGTCATCAATAACCTGATGGTCATGGTTCTTTCGGTCGTATCGGTCACCTGAAGCACCTGAGTCTGTTGATCCCAGAGTTTTGTTTCGCTCAGCACTTTTTCAAAATGTCTGCGGAGCGGCTCCAACGGCATGGAGTAATCCACATAAAGAAACACCGATCCTAATATTTGTGCGTTATTACGCGTCCAGTTCTGGAAGGCATTTTCTGTAAAATAGGTAATGGGCAGAACCAGTCGGCGCAGATCCCAGATACGCACAACGACATAGGTCAGATTTATCTCCTCAATCCATCCCCATTCTTTTTCAACGACCACGGCATCGTCAATTTTTATTGGTTGCGTAAAGGCGATCTGGATGCCAGCAAACAGGTTGACCAGCGACTTCTGCAGGGCAAAACCAATGATGATCCCTGCTACCCCGGCACCGGCCAGAATTGTCGTGCCGAATTTACGCACACCCGGAAAACTGAGCAGAATCATCGACAAACAGAATGACACAAGGATGACGATTGCCACTTTTTTTACATAGATTAACTGCGTGCGAATTTTACGGGCACGAAGGTTATTTGAAAGATTAATGTCATAGCGTATAAAAAGCATATCCTGTGCGACATTCGTCAATCGAATCAAAATAGAGCAGACGGATAAAATAATAAATATATTGGCGGTAGCCGTTATGAAATTAAGGGATTGCGGGGGGATATTGATATAATTCACCCCGATATTGATTAACACTAAAGGGATAAAAAGAAACAGGGACCCACGAAGATGCTTTTCAAGGGATTTGAATAACTTTCTGTCGCGACTCTGCCAGTAACGGATAAACCTGAGAAGAATAAATCGAGCAAGAAACCCCACTATTAATGAGAGAATAACGAGTAATACTGCAGGTACCCAGGCTGGCGCACCCGATAACTCACCAAAAATCAAAGACATCATATTCCCTTCCATTCCACCGACAACATTCAGTTGCCAGACAAGTCACTAAAATCAGTAACCGTTGTTCTCTCGGTTATCTGCGAACGACGTGATCACGTTTAATAGTTTATGAAAAATTTGACCCACTGCATTCTTAAGCGGATAAAAAACCGCTATGCGGAGCGAGCAGCCTATCGGCAAGCTGCCACTAACCTTATGAATATGATGTATTTAATTACCCTGCCAGCCAGTACAATTAAGACATGTATTGTTACCTTCTTATTAAAACAGTGATGTTTGCATAGCCCGTTTGTGGCACAAAACGGACCGGTGCGTTGAGCAGTAGCAAACTTCCGTTATACCAGGCGATTTTGCTCAAGATCGGCAAGTAAACCTGGCCCTTGCGGCTTCCAGGCGAGTTCCCGTTGAGTGATTGTCGCAGAAGCAGACATGTCCTGAGTGACAAATTTGCTTAACCAGCCAAAATGTTCAGATGCTTCGGCAGGCTCAATATTCACCATCGGCACATTGAGCATGTGGCCAATCGTTTCGGCAATCCTGTGCATCGCGATGCCTTCTTCTGCAACGGCATGATAGCGATCACCCGCGCGGTTTTTTTCAAGTGCCAGTCGATAAAGATGAGCAGCATCACTGATGTGCACCGCCGACCAGCGGTTCTGGCCCTCTCCAACACAGGCAGAAAAACCTTTTTGCCGGGCCGTCTCAATCAGTGCGGTTACCAGGCCTTGCTTCAGAGGATTGTGTACCTGCGAAAGCCTGATGACAGAAACATTAACCCCCTGTTGTAAGGCAGTTATTGCGCCCAGCTCTGACGCCTTGCGCGGATTAGGATGTTGAGGGTTAAAGTGGTTTTCAACCGCCATGCTGTCCGGGCTGGGAGAGCCCAGCGCCACAGCGGATGTAACAATCAGCGGCCGCTGCGTTCCCACCAGCGCTTCGCCCATCGTCTGAATCGCCAGTCTGTCCTTTTCGCAATTAGAGATGAAAGTGGAAAAATCGTGATTGAACGCCGTATGAATGACGCCGTCGCTCAATAGCGCTCCGCTTCGCAGGCAGGCATGATCGTCAACGTCGCCAAAAAAGGGTTCGACACCCGCAGCAGTCAGGACATCAGCCCCCTTCCGACTTCGGGTAAGGCCTGAAACCTGGTAGCCTGATGCAATAAGCTGAGCGGCAACTGCAGTGCCAATAAACCCCGTTGCACCTGTAAGAAAAATTCGCATCTTATTACTCCTTTATGAACCATGAATTATTTTGCCACCCGATGCGGCTAATTTAGACGTGGGACGTAATACAATCTATGCTGCAACGTCGCTGTTTTATGTCCAATCGTCCGGAGCAGATTATGGATCCCCTTTCACAACTGTTATCGCTACTCAAACCTGAAAGTTATGCTTCGGGCGGGGTTGTGCTGAATCCTACGCTGGCGGTTCAGTGGCCCGCTCACGATGGCGTTAAATGCTACGCCGTGGTATCAGGCGAGTGCTGGCTGTCGGTAGAGGGCATTGCAGAGCCCGTAAGGCTCACCGCCGGAGAGTGTTATCTCTTACCGCCCGGCCCGCCTTTCAGACTGGCGACAGACCTGGGATTAACGCCCGTCGACTTTCGGGAGGTTCGTTCTGAAATGATTTCAGATATCGCCGCAAGGACGCATGAGACGGCAGGTTGTTTTCTGGTCGGTGGCCATTTTCTGTTGGCTGGCCAGGCTGCGCGCATGCTTCTGAATCCACTGTCGCCCGTTGTGCATCTTCGTCAGGAGACAGATAAAAAGGCGATGCACTGGGCGCTTGAACGGATGGCGCAGGAGGTCCGCAATCCTCTACCGGGCAGCGGACTTATCGTGCAGCAACTGGCTTTTATGCTGCTAATACAGGCACTGCGATTGCATGCGGATGACAACGCAGCCGCCAGCGCGGGCTGGCTTTTTGCGCTTCGGGATAAAAAACTGAGCACGGCGATAGCCTGTATACATGACGCGCCCGGATATGGCTGGACACTGGAAAAGCTTGCCATAAAAGTGGCCATGTCGCGTTCAGCGTTTGCACAGCATTTCAGGCAAACCGTGGGAACATCCCCCATTGAATATCTTACGCAATGGAGAATGCTGTTAGCCTGCGACCGGTTACACCGCACCGATGACTCTGTCCTGCATATTGCAACCTCCCTGGGATACGCATCAGAAAGCGCCTTCAGGAAAGCTTTTAAACGCGTTATCGGTTGTTCGCCAGGCAAATTACCGGCAAGGGAGAGCGATAACCCTGCAGCCCACCCTCTTTTTACCTGAGTGTAGTTTTCCCCTTCGCTTTAGGGCTATGCCCGCCGAAGCCAGGAGTGGCGCGCAGCACGCGTTAAAAAAATCACCGAGAGGAGGCGCGATAATCATCACAGCCGCGCCGCATGGTGACCGGCACGCTGTTATTCGTGCGGAAAGACTGAAGATTCGAGTTTACCCCGGCGATCCCATCGGCTGGCGATCAGCCATAGCAGTGCCGTCACCAACCAGCCAATAATCCACGAGATGTCATTGCCGGCAAAAACCCAGGTAAGAGAACCATGATGTAACGGGTTATCGATAAAGGGCAACTGCACCATCACCCCCAGGCAGTAGACCGTGATACCGGCCCAGTTCCAGCGGCCATAGCGTCCGTCTGGCGTTGACAGTGCCGGGACATCCACTTTGCCTTTCGTGATGAGATAGAAATCAGTCAGGCTTATCGCGCTCCAGGGGACAAAGAAGGCCAGCAGGAACAGCAGGAAATGCGTGAAGGATTTCAGGAAGGCCGGTTCACTGAGCAGTGCAATGATGCAGGCAACGGTGACCATCAGTAGCACAAACAGAACGCGTGCCCCCCGACTGAGCGAAGTTTGCTGGCGGAAGCCCGATACAATTGTCGTCAGAGACATAAAGCTGCCGTAGGCATTCAGGGTGGTAAAGGTGATTTTCCCAAAGCAGATCGCAAAATAGATCACCATCGCCATCGTTGCGGTGCTGCCTAAGCTCACAATATAGCCGACCTCATTGCCTGAAAACGCCTTCCCGGCAATCGCGGCAACAATAACTCCCAGGCTCATCGAAGCCTGGGTGCCAGACAGGCTGCCAAAGAACACCGAACTGAACAGCTTCACCGCAGAGACATTGGCGGGCAGATAGCGCGAATAGTCGGAGACGTAAGGACAAAAAGCAATTTGCCAGGAGGAGGAAAGCGACACCGCCAACAGGAAGTTAGCCAGGGTGAAATGCCGGTTCTGCCATACCGCTGTTAAGTCATGGGTCGAGAGCAGCGTAATAAACAGATAGGCAAAAGCCAAAACGCCAATCACGCTCGCCAGTTTTCCTAGCTGATGAATCACGCGATAACCCAGTACGGCAATGACCACAATGAGGACGCTAAACAGGATCATCCCGGCAGCGTTACTGACACTGATAAGCTTAGCCAGCGCCTGTCCTGCCAACACCGTACCGCTGGCAGAAAAGCCCACGTACATGATGCACACCAACACCAGGGGAATGACCGCGCCAAAAACGCCGAATTGCATGCGGCTGGTAATCATCTGCGGTAAACCGAGTCGCGGCCCCTGGATCGCATGTAATGACATGATACCCGCACCGACGATCTGCCCGACCAGCAACCCCACCAGCGACCAGACGACATCGCCCCCCAGAACGACAGCCAGCGCACCTGTGACAATCGCCGTGATTTGAAGATTGCCGCCAAACCAGAGCGTGAACTGGCTAAAAGGATGACCGTGACGTTCGCGCAACGGGATGTAATCAATAGAACGGGTTTCAGACAGGCGCTGTTTCTCTGCGCCTGAATAATCTGCTGCAGATGGTTCGGCTGACATCGTTACCTCGCTGGACCCTGTTCGGGGTAAGTTGGGGTTTTATTGTTGATCGGGTGTTACTGCAATTGGAGATACATGTATATACATGTAGCGATGTTGTCATGCGAGACAGGAAGTTACAAGGGAGTCGGTCATTGGAAAATGTGATGGTGCTGGCAAGCCTGACAGATGTTCGTAGCGGAATGCACTCCCTTGCTGCCGTGTCGTCTTGCCCTCTGTCTCGCGATCTAGGCCGGTGGCTCAGATCTTCATGCGCTGTTGTTCCCCCTGCCTGAGCGCCTTCGGCTAACAGGGAAGACGGGCAAAAACGAATACTGGAGAACCTTACACGCGAGCGCTTTGTAGTTTATCTGCCGGAACGATTTCGTTCACCACGCCCCACGCTTTCGCCGTTTGTGCATCCAGAATCTGGCGGGTTAGCAGGAAATAACGTCCGCGGATTGAGCCAATCACTTCAGGCCAGAGCACCTGGCCGCCCTTCCCTGAATCGCCTTACCAGAATAGGGAGCAATCCATTCTTGTCAGGCAAAAAAAAGCGGCTCCAGAGAGCCGCCTTGATTTCATGACCCGGTCAACTCAGCCGTTTCACCGGCGCGTTCCGTTGACGATCCCAAATTACCGTCAGCAGGCGCTGTAACGCGATAAACGCAAACAACAAAATGCCGATAGCAATCTTGGTCCACCAGGAACTGAGCGTGCCGTCGAAGTTGATCCAGGTTTGGATAAGCCCCTGGATTAACACGCCAAACAACGTGCCCAGTACCGTGCCCACGCCGCCGGACAGTAAGGTACCGCCGATCACGACGGACGCAATCGCATCCAGTTCTACGCCCAACCCTGCCAGAGCATAGCCCGCCGAGGTATAGATGGAAAAAACAATGCCCGCCAGCGTCGCTAAGGTGGTCGACAGCATGTAGATCTTGATGGTGGTGGCGCGGGTTGAAACGCCCATGAGCTGCGCGGAGGTCAGGCTGCCGCCAATTGCATAAACCTGATTACCAAAGCGGGTACGGTGCGCCAGAATAATGCCTCCGGCGACTACCAGCAGCATGATCAGCGCAAGCAGACTGAGCCGCCCGCCGCCAGGAACCTTCCATGCCATGCTGGACAGCGTGGCGTAAAGCGGATGATCGATGGGAATCGAGTTCTCAGACACCAGGTAGCTGCAGCCACGCAGAAAGAACATTCCTGCCAGGGTGATAATAAACGCGGGAATTTTCAGCGCATCGATCAGCCAGCCCATCATGGCACCAAACATCGCCCCCATACTCAGGACCAGGGCGAACGCCAGGACGGGATTGAGGTGATAATCGCCGATAACCTTTGCCAGAAACACGCCAGAAAACGCGATGACGGCCCCCACCGACAGATCGATTCCGCCCGACAGAATCACAAAGGTCATTCCAACAGCGATGATGCCGAGGAAAGCGTTATCCGTCAAAATGTTACAGATCACCCGGGTTGAGGCAAAGCCGGGAAACTGGCTCAGGCAAAACAAATAGCCCATCACAAACACCAGCAGTGTGATCATTAAAGGCAGATGACGTTTAATCATGATGGACGTCTCCGTTTAAACATCGCAATAAAGCGCGGGGATTGCAGCAACAGGACGCACATCACGACTATCGCCTTCACCACCTGATTCAGCTCTGGCGGAAAGC
>Ga0308158_10005652_pt1 | contig 10200 bp, 4 predicted proteins | sample PhyBR2_FD_201038 | JGI IMG/M metagenome (GOLD analysis project Ga0308158, IMG submission 201038) | Phyllosphere microbial communities from UC Gill Tract Community Farm, Albany, California, United States - DLSLB.R2 | ecosystem: Host-associated > Plants > Phyllosphere > Unclassified | place: USA... | reverse complement strand
CGACCGCAAGCTTCGAGGTCGTGAAGGCGCATCACCAGGCAGTCCCGGCACGAGATGGCGGCGCAGTCGGTCCGCTCGGCGTGCTGCGCGCGGAGATCGCCCGCAAGCGCGGTCATATGCCGATCCGTCGCCTGATGGAGAAGGCTGCACCCGCTGTGCAGGCGTTGAAGCCGGTGTTCATGATGAGCCCCTTGTCCGTTGCACAGTTCCTGGCGCCCGGCCTGTTCGACTTCGATCTGCTAGTGATGGACGAAGCGAGCCAGATCCAGCCGGTCGATGCACTCGGTGCGGTCGCGCGGGCAAAGCAGGTCGTCGTTGTTGGCGACCCGAAGCAGCTGCCACCCACTGCTTTCTTCGCTAAGATGACCGGCGGCGGCGCGGACGATGACGACGATGCAGGCACCCGCGTCACCGACATCGAGAGCATCCTCGGCCTGTTCACCGCGCGCGGCCTGCCGATGCGGATGCTGCGCTGGCATTACCGCAGCAAGCACCAGTCGCTGATCGCGGTCAGCAACCGCCAGTTCTACGAGAACAAGCTGTTCATCGTGCCCAGTCCCTACACGGCGGAAGCGGGCATGGGCCTGCGCTTCCATCGCATCCCGCAAGGCGTATTCGACGCTGGTGCCACGCGGACCAACATGGTGGAGGCGAAGGTCGTGGCGCAGGCGATCGTCGCGCACGCTCGCGATCATCCCGAACTCTCGCTCGGCGTCGCGGCCTTCTCCGCAGCCCAGCGCCGCGCGATCATGGACCAGCTCGAAATCCTACGCCGCGGCCTTCCTGCGGAGGTCGAGACGTTCTTCCAGATGCATCACGCCGAGCCGTTCTTCGTCAAGAACCTCGAAAACGTACAGGGCGACGAGCGCGACGTGATCTTCATCTCGGTCGGTTATGGACCGACCGTCCCGGGCGGCCGCGTGCCGATGCGGTTCGGGCCGCTCGGCATGGACGGCGGCGAGCGGCGGCTGAACGTCCTCATCAGCCGCGCCAAGCAACGCTGCGAGGTGTTCGCCTCGATGTCGGACGAGGACATCGATCCCGATTTCGCGGGCACCCGCAAGGGCGTGCTCGCCTTCAAGCTGTTCCTGCACTTCGCGCGCACCGGCAAGATGACGATGGCCGAGAGCACTGGCCGCGATCACGACAGCATGTTCGAGGAACAGGTCGCCAAGGCGCTGCAAGCCAAGGGCTATCAGGTCCACCGGCAGGTCGGCCTCGCGGGCTTCTTCATCGATCTTGCGGTATCCGATGCGGATCGGCCCGGCCGCTATCTTATCGGCATCGAGTGCGACGGCGCATCGTATCACGACGCGCGCTCGGCCCGCGATCGCGACCGGCTTCGTCAGTCGGTGCTGGAGAGCCATGGCTGGACGATCCACCGCATCTGGAGCACCGACTGGTTCCAGCGGCCCAAGGAGCAGATCGACCTCGTCATCGCGCGGATCGAGGCGGCAAAGGCCGAGCATGATTCCCAGGCCGCCGGCGTGAAGGCGACGCGCGCCGTGAACGTCGAGATCACCACCCTCGAACGCGAAGGCTTCACCGAGGTCGGCCTAGCCGCGCCCGACGTGGAGCCCGCGAACACCCTGTACGAGGAGGCCGAACTCACCCGGCCCTCGCATCTGTTCGGCGAGCTTCACGAGACGCCGCGGGGCGCGTTATCGATGCTCGCGGAAGAGGTCGTGCGGATCGAAGGCCCCGTCCATGTCTGCGAAGTCGTCAACCGTATCCGCAACGCTTGGGGACTGAAGCGAGCCGGCGGCCGGATCCAGGAGGCCGTCGAGGCGGCGATCGCGGTGTCAGTCCGCGAAGGCCGCATTACGGATGACCAGGACTTTCTCGACGTGCCGGGCCGAACGCCGACGGTCCGCGACCGCAGCGCGGTCCGGTCCGCCTCGCTACGCAAGTTCGACACGCTCCCGCCGGCCGAACTCGAAACCGCGATCCTCGACGTCGTGCGGATCAACTATGGCGCGACCGACGACCAGGTGATGCAGTCCGCCGCCCGCGCGGTCGGCTTCAAGTCGACGAGCAGCCAGTTGCGCGATCTGTTGGCTGACGTGATCGCGGCGGCGGTCAAGGGCGAGCGACTTGCCCGGCAAAGCGGCATGCTGGTGCTCGGGCCGGCAGTCACTGGCCCTTACATTTCCAGCATGCACGTCGATTAATAACCTGGCGTATTGATACTTTGACTCTCTAAGCGACCGCCGCCTTATCCTGTATAAAGTTAAACATAGGCCGAAATTGCTCAAAGTGTTCCGTGCTGATATTTGGAACTGTATTTTGAGCAAAACTTACCTTGTCTCCGCTAAATTTCAGCCATGCCGCGGGGTGATCGGGATCGACAGAGAAATGTAACTCAAGACCAGCTACGTCATAAAACAAGAGCTCGATCGTTAGTCTCGAGTTTTCGCCGTAGGTTTGACCGGTGTTCGGATTGCAAACCTGGCGTCTGACGCTAAGTCCGGCCGGAACCGGTAGCAGCATAGCATATCCCCGCTGCCCGCTACGTTTGCAGGCTAGGCCGAGGTCGACATTAGGTTGCTCGAAGGTTCCGGCAGCAACCTGATGTGCCTTCAAGCCGCCAACCATAGCCCATTCGCCATACGCTTTGTCAAAATCAAAAAGGCCAAAAAACGATCGTCCCGGATGAGCTTGATAGAGCTCGGCCTTGTTCAATTGCTTGCGGAGGTGCCCGCAGTCAAAGCATTGAATTATTTCAAATGGGCATTCGATCCCGGGGTTAAGCTTGTCCCACGCGATTCGCATGATCTCTGCGTCGGATACGCCTTCAGTAAACAGTACCGGACGCGTCGTATTTGCGACTAGTTGCTCGATATTGAGCGAAGCCTCTCGCTCCGAAAAGGTTATTAACCCTGCTGACAGAGACCTAACTAAGTCTGCCTTGTCCGCAGGTAGCGCGACAGTGCCGGCTTGCCCGCGATCGAAATGGCGAATGCGGCAGGGTACGTCGGCTACGATCGTCGAGGCGCTGTGCGTATTGATCAGTATGTGATTGGTACGCGCTGCCTGATGCGAGACGGCGTTTACCTGACGGAGAAAATCAAACTGCCACTCCGGGTGGAGGAATGCGTCAGGCTCATCGAAAAGGGAGATGATGTTTCGGTCTTTGAACAACTCGGCTGTCGCCAGCATGTAAACCATTTGGAATTGACCATCGCTAAAGCCCGCCGTCCCGCCGGTGAACCCGCTCTCTAGTTCGACCTCGACAGAAATGGTTGACAGCATTCCCAGCACCTTGAGGCTGTAAAACTGTCGAAAGAGCGAGCAAATGCCGTCCCCGGCAAATTCGGCACGCAGCTTATCAAGGTCGAGAAACAGGAAATAGGCATCGGTCTTCTCCTGATACCCCTCGGTACGGATCGGGCCATGCGCAGGTGCAGGGCTTTGGCAACCGTCGAGCCGATCAAGGAAGTCCTTGGTCGCGCCGCGCGGTTTCCAGTATTTATCCCCTTGCACGTCATCCACATTGAATTGGGTGGCGCTCCGGCCCCGTGCATATTGGGGTCGCTGAAGCGTCACGCGGATCACTTGTTTGACGTCGTTGATGCCGAGCCGCCCTATCAGAGCTATGCGGCCCGGATGACCGTCCGGCAAAAGAAGCATCATCGCGAGCAGTAGGTCTTTGATCTCGCCCGTTACAGCTACGAGCTTGGGACTGTCAGAAAAGCCCGGCCCGTCGATGCGTTCCTCGAACCTCAGCTCGTAACGATCTACAAGCTCACCAACGTTCGGGTTGTGGCCAGAATAGTAGATCAGGATGTGATCGGGCAGTGCCGTTACACCGAGCGTGCGACGGCCAAAATCGCCGTTTATCCCGAGAACACTGTTTCGCCACTCGATGTGCGTTTCTGCTCCTGCGATTTCGAAGCTAATCGCATAATCAAACCCGGGCCCAGGCTCGTCGGGCTTAAAACTAAAGATGTGGTCGAAGATCTCAATCAAAGCCTCGAGAAAATTGGATTTACCAGATCCATTTTTGCCGACGAAGATGTCGATGAACCGGTCGCCCTCGAACGAAATCGCGAAATCGCGGAGATTCTTGTACCGGCTAATCGAGACCGATCGAAGGCGCATCAGGCAACCGCACGTTTGGTAATGGCGTTGGCGAGGTTGCGCTGGGTTTGAGCAGCCTCGGATAACTGAGTTTTCAGCGCATCGCACAAAGCCATCAGCGCATCGACCTTCGCGACGATGCGGTGTTGTTCGGCTGTCGGAGGCACGGGCAGAGGAAGCAATTTGAGCTTGGCCGCTTTGATGCCCCGCGCGGTCATACCTGTGGCATGATCATCCAGAACTTTCTGCATGGATCGGCTCATTATCGCCAACATAAAAAAGCGGGTGTTCACATCGCCATATGGTCGAAAGCAGATCAGGCGCTGCGCGATGGCGAACGGTTCTTCGATGTCGTTCTGGCAAATGTTGCCCAGCGGTGCCTCTGTCGTGAAAAACAAGTCATCGACTTTCGGGAAGCCGCGCGTCATCCATTTGGGAAAGGTCTCTTCGGAAATGAACTCCCTTGGTTCGCGATCAAGGTAACCCATCCTGACATTCTTCGCCGTAATCAAAGGTATCCCGTTGCTTGTTTTGGGGGGGGTGTTGCCCCGATAGTCAATAAACAGAAAAATGTTTTCGAAAGATTGGAACGCCCAGTGCTCAGGCAACGGAAATGGGGGTGCCTTGGGGTCAGGCGCGATCTTTATGCGCCTATCCCCGGCGGATTTCAGCGCTGTACCTTTTGCCTTTTTCCAGTCTTGAACAAGCAGCGATACCGGCTCTTCGCGCGAATCGCGTTCCAACAGCTTCCCGCGCACGGCAAGATCGAGGATGGTTTGCTTGAGGGCGTCGATGCTGGCGTCGGTGGTGAAGAGGGTGTCAAAATGGCGTTCCAGCCGCGACCAGTCGCGGGCGAGATCCGTCGCGTCTGCGCTGTTCACCAGAGACGCGAGCAAGATTTCCGCCAGCGCCTGCTGCGCAGCCATCGCCCCCGCGCTCTCCTTTTCCAGCGTATCGCATAGCGCCATCAACTCATCCACCTTGGCCACGATGCGCTGCTGTTCGGCCAAGGGCGGGAGGCCTACCGGTAAGACATTTGCTTCATTGCGATTAAGCCCAGGCTTGATGCCCTTACCCAGTACATCGAGCCCAAGGGTTTGAAATAGAATAAACTGGAACCTCAATTCTATTCCGGCGGGGGGAATGCAATAATAGGCAACATCGGTTACCCAGCACGGTTCAGTAGAAACATTGAGGGCACCGGCCGAGCCCTTTCGCCCCACTACGACGCATGGCTGCTCGATACGATAACTGTGGTGAGTACCTACGACTCCGTTAGAGCCGTAGACGTTGTATTCACCAGTACCCGAGCGTTTAGGTTCGGGAAGGTTGTCACCATACTCAAGGCTAAATATATTGCCAAAGCGTGCTGTTGCCCAAGCATCCGGCACGGAGATCTCATCTAGCCCAACCTTAGGTAAGGCCTTCGGTTTCGAAATCTTGCCTTGCATGATCAGGGCTTTACGATCTGCCGCGACCATTTTTAGCAACTCACTCGCCGGCTCATCTGCCGTATCCTGCGGCACGAGTTTTCCGCGCACCGCCAAGTCAAGAATTAGCGCGCGCAGCCGGTCGATACCGTACAGGCTGATCCGCTTGCCGCCGCCGCGCCCGGCGCCGCTCTTGCGCTCGGTCGCGCCGGTCCAGACGTCAAGATTGTCGGTTACCAACGCGGCAATATCGCTCATGCGGGAGTTCCTGCCAGCGCCTCAGCCAGAATCGTCTTCAACTCGTCGCGCAGGGTGTGGATGCCCGCCTGCTGTTCGGCATAAGTGGCGAGCAGCGCGTCGGGATCGTGGCTGACCTCAGCGGCGCGGTGCGGGTTCTTGTAATCGAGGTTGTAGCCACGCGCGGCGACGTCGGCGGCGCTGATCTTCCACGCCTGCTCCGTTTCCTTGCGGCTGCGAAAGCCATCGGCCTCGTCGCCCCACCAGGCTTGCTCGGCCGCGAACTCCTCGAAGCGCATCGGCTTGGTCTTGTTGTAGCTGGTCACGCCGGCCGGATAGGGGTGTTCATAGAACCAGACGACCCTGGTCGAGGCGCCCTTGCTGAAGAACAGGATGTTGGTCTTGATCCCGGTGTACGGCGCGAACACGCCGTTGGGCAGGCGGACGATGGTGTGCAGGTTGCACTCCTCGATAAGGCTGCGCTTGAGCGTGGTCTTTACGCCCTCGCCGAACAGGAAGCCGTCGGGCAGCACCACCGCCGCGCGACCGCTCGTCTTGAGCAGGCGGATGATAAGCGCCATGAACAGGTCCGCGGTCTCGCGCGTGCGCAGGTGGCTGGGGAAATTGTTCTCGATCCCGTCCTCCTCCATCCCGCCGAATGGAGGGTTGGTGGCGATCACCGCGATGCGGTCCTTCTCGGTATGGTCGGCATAGGCGCGCGCCAACGTGTTGCCGTGGCGGATGCCGCTGGGCGTATCGATGCCGTGCAGGATCATATTGGTGATGCACAGCATGTGCGGCAGCGATTTCTTCTCCACCCCGCGGATCGATCCGCGCAGCACCTCCTCCTCCGCGGTCGACGTCACCGATTTGCGCTTGTGCTCGATCGCGCACGTCAGGAAGCCGCCGGTGCCGCACGCGGGATCGAACACCACCTCGTTCAGCTTGGGATCGAGGCGGTTGACGATGAACTGCGTCACCGCGCGCGGCGTGTAGAACTCGCCGGCGTTGCCCGCACTTTGCAGGTCCTTCAGCACCTGTTCGTAGATCGCGCCGAACGTGTGGCGATCCTCGCTGTTGTTGAAATCGATCTCGTTGATCTTGTTGATCACCTGCCGCAGCAAGGTGCCCGATTTCATGTAGTTATACGTATCCTCGAACACGTCGCGGATCACCTGCGCGCGCTTCGCCACGTCGCCTTGCGCGGGCAGGTCGCCCTTCAGCTTGGCGAACAGCTGCAAGTTGACGAAATCGAGCAGCTTTTCGCCGGTGTCGCCTTCCTTGTCCGCCGCCCAGTTCCGCCAGCGCAGATGCTCGGGCAGCGGGGACTGGAAATCGTCGTCGATCAGTTCGAGCTCGGCTTCGCGGTCGTCGAGGATCTTGAGGAAGAACAGCCAGACCAGCTGGCTGATCCGCTGGGCGTCGCCATCAACGCCGACATCCTTGCGCATGATGTCTTGGATGGATTTGATGACGCCGGAAACATTGCTCATTCGTGCATTCTCATTCGTTCGCGGCGTACTCGTATATCTGGTCTTCGAGCGCCCTCAGCGCAGCCTCATAAGCGGGCTTGCCGCCAAAGGCACCCCTGATGATTTCCATGGGCGTGCCTAGCGCGGTGAACGGTGCGAGGCGGAGGACTTTGGCGTCCTCGATCGTCTCGACGCCCTCGTCGGCATATTTGTCGAGCAAAGCCTCGAGCACGGCGCGGGCCTTGTCGCCATATTGGGCGAAGTAATCGCGTTTCGTCACCCGCTCGGCGCGTTCGCGACGGGTGAGCGGTGGCGCACCGAACGCGACATGGACCAGCAGGTCGAAGTCGCCGAAATCCTTGCCTACTGTTTCGGCAAGATTAGCGAGAATGACGCCGCGCTGCTCCAGTTCATCGATGATCGCCTGTTTGCGTTCGCTGGCGTTCCAGTGCCAGATGAACTCGTTGAGCGATTTGTATTCCTCCGTAATCTGCTTGCCGGCGTAGTCGCGGTAGGATTCGGTCACCAGCTTGCCGTCGCTACCGACATATTCGACGCGTTCGTTCATCACGCGCGCGGTGACGCCGCTGACCACGAACTTGCGGCGCCCGCCGGTGTCGTCACCGTCATCGTCATCGCCGGGATCGCCCTCGCCATCGGGGTCCCCATCATCTTCGGGGTCGGGCGGGACAGGGTCATCGCCGTCGGTCGGCTCGTAGATCACCACCGGGGCACCGTCGAACGCATCGTCGCGGAACAGCTCGGTCGCGCGCTTGAAATCCATGATCGTGAAAAAGAACTTACCGTTGTCCTCGTCGATCCGCGTGCCCCGTCCGATGATCTGCTTGAACATGGTCATCGAATTGATCGTGCGATCGATCACGATCAGCTTGCACGTCTTGGCGTCGACGCCCGTGGTCAGCAGCTGCGACGTGGTGGCGATGACCGGATAGGGCTCTTCGGGGTCGATGAACCGGTCGAGTTGCGCCTTGCCCTCGACGCTGTCGCCGGTGATCCTCATGACGTATCGGCTGTTGTCCGTCGCCAGCTTGCCGGCTGCGTTGACGATCGCCTTGCGCATCCGTTCGGCGTGATCGATGTCCTCGCAGAAGATTATGGTCTTCGACATCGGATCGGTCGCGCGAAGGAATTTCATCACCCGCTCGGCAACCAGCTTGGTGCGCTGGTTGAGGATCAGCGTGCGGTCCATGTCCCGTAGATTATACTCGCGGTCTTCGATTACGCCGCCCAGGTCGTCAACCATACCGGGCGGCGGGGTCCAGCCGAGCACGTCCCGGTCGATGTCGATGCGGATGACCTTGTACGGCGCCAGGAAGCCGTCCTCGATGCCCTGTTTGAGCGTGTAGGTATAAACCGGATCGCCGAAATAGGTGATGTTGGAGACGTATTCGGTCTCTTTCGGGGTGGCGGTCATGCCGACCTGCACCGCGCCATCGAAATAATCGAGGATCTCGCGCCAGGCGGAGTCTTCCGCGGCGCTACCCCGGTGGCATTCGTCGATCACGATCAGGTCGAAAAAGTCTCGTGTTACCGTCTTGAAGATCTTCTCGGATTCATCTGTGCCGGTGATCGCCTGATACAGGCCCAAGTGAATCTCGTAGGCAGGGTCGATCTTGCGGTTCTTGATCTTCGTCATCTGTCCACCAAACGGCTTGAAATCATTCACTAGCGTCTGGTCGATCAGGATGTTGCGGTCGGCGAGGAACAGGATCCGTTTGGCCGTACCGGCCTTCCACAAACGCCATATGATCTGGAACGTGGTGTAGGTTTTGCCAGTGCCGGTCGCCATCACGAGCAAGACCCGCTTCTGGCCCTTTGCTACGGCCTCGACGGTCCGATTGATTGCATCGGCCTGATAATAGCGCGGCGCCTTGCCGGAAGCATCTATGTGGTAGGATTGGCTGACCAGGTCTTGCTCGTCATCGGCGATCTGGTGAAACCGCCTGTAGCGATCCCAAAGGATGTCGGGCGGCGGGAAGTCGTCCAGTTCATGATCGGTTTCCGTAGGCTGGTCGGCTAGTGCTGCGCGATCATGTCCAGCGAATGCGTCTCCGTTGGAACTAAATGCGCTGGGAACGTCGAGTATCTCGGCATACCCCAAAGCCTGCTGAAGCCCGCTGCTGACCGAATGGATATTGGCCTTGGCTTCCACGACCGCCAGAGGCAGCCCCGGTTTGAGCGATAGAACATAGTCTGCGAATTTGCGCTTTTTCTTGTTTCTCGAGGATAGGTTGCCGCGAACGACGATAGGTCCTGGAGCCAGCGTAACTTCTCGGCGGATTTGCAGCATCTGGTCCCAGCCTGCCTTTTTGATGGCAGGGGTAATGAACAGGTCGCAGACATCGATTTCGCTGAGCCGCTTTTTTTCGGAAGGATCCAAGCCAACTATCCTATCAGCAAAATCAATTTACCGGCTTCTCGCCGATCGCCTTTGCTGACATCTACCAAACCATGAACCCGAGTCACCTCAATTCTAGCCTTGAGCTGAAACGCAGGCGTCGCGCGACGGCGGACGCCTGACCATGCCGATCCGACACAGCATCTGGAAGGTCGGCACCGCGCCCGCACCGCTCGGCGAGTCCGCGCTGCCAAGCGAGGCGCTGCTCGAACAGATGATTGTCGCCGCGCCGCGGATCCTCTCCGATGAATGGATGATCATTGGGCGGCAGGAGGATACCGGCTTTGGCGGCCGGATCGATTTGCTCGCGATCGCCCCCGACGGCGGGCTGGTCCTGATCGAGCTGAAACGCGGGCGCACACCGCGCGACGTCGTGGCGCAGGCAATCGACTATGCGACCTGGGCCGAGGCGCTCGATGCGGAGGCGATCGGCCGCGTCTATGCGCGCTTCTCGAACGGCGGCAATCTCGCCGCTGATTTTCGCGCGCGGTTTGGCATGCTGCTCGACGAGGCGACGCTAAACCAGAGCCTGCAAATCGTTATCGTCGCGGCCAGCCTCGAT
>Ga0308158_10005651_pt1 | contig 10204 bp, 8 predicted proteins | sample PhyBR2_FD_201038 | JGI IMG/M metagenome (GOLD analysis project Ga0308158, IMG submission 201038) | Phyllosphere microbial communities from UC Gill Tract Community Farm, Albany, California, United States - DLSLB.R2 | ecosystem: Host-associated > Plants > Phyllosphere > Unclassified | place: USA... | reverse complement strand
CCTCCCGCCTGCGGGAGGGGGTGCGCCAAGCGTCGCGTGCCTGGGCTGCCTCCTCACCTCCGCCCCCTTCTTCTCCCCTCCCGCAGGCGGGAGGGGTTGGGGGAGGGGAAAGCCACAAGCGACACAGCCCGCGGAGAGAACCCTCCCCCCATCCCCCTCCCGCCTGCGGGAGAGGGAACGCCGAGCCGCCAGCGGTGGAAGGTCTCGGCCATCCCCCTTCCGTAATCATTTCGGCAGCGCAGCGGAACGGGAGCGGCGGGGATGGGTTCACTTGGCATGTCCGCATCCGCTATGCTTTCGCCCATGCTGGTCGACCTCGCCCCGCCCCCGCCCCGCCTGTCCGCGACGGACAGCCTGTTCCTCGATTTCGACGGTACGCTGGTCGACCTCGCCGACAATCCCGAAGCTGTGCATGTCGGCGTCGCGCTTTCCGACCGGCTGGACGCGCTCGCCGCGCATATGCCCGGCCGCCTTGCCATCGTCAGCGGCCGTTCGATCGCGCAGCTCGACGCGCTGTTCGGCCCGCAGGCGCAGCATTTCACGTTGGCGGGAAGCCATGGTGCGGAACGCCGCTCCCCCGAGGACGGCCATGTCCAGCCCGACAAGCCCGCGAATCTTGCCACCGCGACGGATGAGATGCGCACGGTGGCCGAGGCCCATGACCTGTATTTCGAGACCAAGAGCTTTGGTGCGGGCCTCCATTACCGTCGCAGGCCCGAGGCCGAACCGCTGGCGCTGCGCGAAGCCACCGCCATCGCCGAGCGGCATGGCCTGACCCTGCAACCTGGCAAGATGATGGTCGAGATCCGCCTGCCCGGCGACAAGGGCCAGGCGATCGAGATGCTGATGCAGGCGCCCGCCATGCGGGGCACCGTCCCGATCTTTTTCGGCGACGATGTGACCGATGAAGACGGCTTCGTCGCCGCCGCCGCACTGGGTGGCGCGGGGGTGCTGGTCGGTCCGATGCGCGAAACCGCCGCCCGTTACCGTCTGCCCGATGTCGCCGCCGTCCATGAATGGCTCGCCCAAGCGCTGGAGAACGCCGAATAATGCAACAGGACATGAACCTCTGGCCGATCGGCAATTGCCAGGTTTCCGCGCTGGTCGATTCGCAGGGCCGCTTCGTCTGGGGCTGTGTGCCGCGCGTCGATGGCGACCCGGCCTTTTGCGCGCTGCTGGGCGATGGCGAGCCGGAGACGGGCTATTGGTCGATCGACCTGGAGGACCGGGTCTCGACCACCCAAGGTTATCTTCGCAACACGCCGATCCTGGTCACGACGCACATGGACGACCGGGGCAACGGCATAGAGATCACCGATTTCTGCCCGCGTTTCGCGCGCGAGGGCCGCGTCTATCGGCCGACCAGCTATGTGCGGATCGTGCGCCCGATCGGCTCCCCACGCATCCGCATCGCCCTTCGCGTCGCGACCGACTGGGGCACGCCCACCGAGCGGACCCAGGGGTCCAACCATATCCGCTATCTGATGACGCAGCAGACGCTGCGCCTGTCGACCGACGCGCCGGTCGGCCATATCGCCGCCGAACAGTGGTTCCGGCTGGAACGTCCGATCCATATGTTCCTCGGCCCCGACGAAAGCTTTGCCGGTGTGCTGAGCGAGGCATGCCGCGCCATGCTGGAACGCACTACGCATGAATGGCATCACTGGGTGCGCGGCTTGGCGACGCCGGTCGAGTGGCAGGCGGTCGTCATCCGCGCCGCGATCACGCTGAAACTGTGCCAGCATGAGGAAACCGGCGCGATCGTCGCCGCGCTGACCACCTCACTGCCCGAACATGCCGATTCGGGGCGCAACTGGGACTATCGCTACTGCTGGATCAGGGATGCCTATTACACGGTGCAGGCGCTCAACCGGCTGGGCGCGCTCGACGTGCTGGAGGGCTATCTCGAATATCTGCGCAATATCGTCGATGCGGCCAAGGGCGGGCATATCCAGCCGCTCTACGGCGTCGGCGGTGAGGCGACGCTGGTCGAGCGGATCGAGACGAACCTGCCCGGCTATCGCGCCATGGGGCCGGTCCGGGTCGGCAACCAGGCCTATGAGCAGATCCAGCACGATGCGTACGGCCAGATCGTGCTGTCCGACGTGCAGGCGTTCTTCGACACCCGCCTGTTCCGCATGTCGGGGGTGGAGGATTTCCACTCGCTCGAGCGCGTCGGCGAGCGCGCCTGGGCCAAATATGACCAGCCCGATGCGGGCCTGTGGGAGCTGCGCACCAAAAGCCATGTCCACACCTACTCCGCCGCCATGTGCTGGGCGGCGTGCGATCGCCTCGCCAATGCCGCGCAGGCGCTGGGCCTGGAGGAGCGCCGCGCCTTCTGGCAGGAGCGCGCCGACCTGATGCGCGAGACGATCGAGCAGTCGGCCTGGCGTCCCGAGACGCAGCGCATGTCGGCGACCTTCGGCGGCGACGATCTGGACGCCAGCATCATCCAGCTGCTCGACCTGCGCTTCCTGTCGCCCGACGATCCCCGCTTCCGCTCGACCCTGGATGCGGTCGAAAAGGGGCTGCGCCGGGGCAGCCATATGCTGCGCTATGCGACCGAGGATGATTTCGGACTTCCGCATACCGCGTTCAATGTCTGCACTTTTTGGCTGATCGAGGCGTTGTATGTTACCGGGCGTCACGAGGACGCCCGCGCGCTGTTCGAGGAGATGGTGGCGCGCTGCACCCCCGCCGGACTGCTGTCCGAGGATATCGACCCGAATACGGGCGAGCTGTGGGGGAATTACCCGCAAACCTATTCGCTGGTCGGCCTGATCAACTGCGCCGTCCTGCTGAGTAAACCATGGAGTGCCGTGCGATGAGTCGCCTGATCGTCATCTCGAACCGGGTCCAGCCGCCCACCACCGGGCCGGGCGGAAATCAGGGCGGGCTGGCGGTCGCGCTTCTCGCGGCGCTGCGCGAACAGGGCGGTATCTGGTTCGGCTGGTCGGGGGAGACCACCGACCAGTTCAGCGGCCATATCAACTTCCAGCAGGGCGGCGGCGTCACCACCGCGACCATCGACCTGGAAGAACAGGATATCGACGAATATTATAACGGCTATGCCAACCGGACGCTGTGGCCGCTCTTCCACTACCGGATCGACCTGACCGAGTTCGAGCGCGATTTCGACTCCGGCTATGCCCGCGTCAACGAACGCTTCGCCGAGACGGTGCAGCCGCTGATCGAGCCGGACGATCTGGTCTGGGTCCACGATTATCACCTGATCCCGCTGGGTCGCTATTTGCGCCAGCGCGGGTTCAAGAACCGGATCGGCTTCTTCCTGCACATCCCCTGGCCGCCGGTGCGCCTGCTGATGTCGCTGCCCAGCCATCGCAAGCTGGTGGAGTCGCTCTTCGCCTATGACGTGGTCGGCTTCCATACCGAGGACTGGCTGGACAGCTTCCGCGATTACGTCACCAAGGAGCTGGGCGGCACGCTCGGCGAGAATGGTGAAGTGACGTGGAACGGCAAGACCATCCAGGCGATCCGCGCGCCGATCGGCATCGAGACCAGGGAGTTCGAGGAAGCCGCCAGCGGCCACGACGCCCGTTTCGCGCGCGAGCGCATGTACATGTCGGCGACGGGTCGCAGCCTGATCGTCGGGGTCGACCGGCTGGACTATTCCAAGGGGCTGACCGAGCGGTTCCTGGGCTATGAGCGCTTCCTGGCGCAGAACCCGGAGCGGCGCGCGCTGGTCTATATGCTCCAGATCGCACCGCCCAGCCGCGAGAAGGTGAACACCTATCAGGAGATTCGCGCCAATCTCGACTCGCTGTCGGGGCGGATCAACGGCGAATATGCCGATATCGACTGGGTGCCGATCCGTTACGTGAACAAGGGGTTTCCGCGCCCGGTGCTGGCGGGCATCTACCGCGCGGCACGGATCGGGCTGGTGACGCCCTTGCGCGACGGGATGAACCTGGTCGCCAAGGAATATGTCGCGGCGCAGGACCCGGAGGACCCCGGCGTGCTGATCCTGTCGCGCTTTGCGGGCGCCGCCGAGCAGTTGAAGGATGCGGTCCTCATCAACCCGTACAGCGCCGAGGAAATGTCCGACGCGATCGTCCAGGCGCTGACCATGCCGCGCGCCGAGCGTATCCGGCGCTGGGAAAGCCTGATCGACAATGTCCGGCGCGAGGATGTGTTCTGGTGGTGCGAGTTGTTCCTCGCCGCGTTGCGCGGGGATGGGGTGGAAGAAGCCAAGGCGATCGAGGCGGCGGCCCACTGATCCTCCCCGGCACGGGGAGGGGGACCGCCGCGAAGCGGTGGTGGAGGGGGATGGCCGCTCAGGATATCCTTTGAGGCACGCCCCCTCCACCAGCCCATGGCTGGTCCCCCTCCCCGTGCCGGGGAGGATTGGAATGCTCCAGCCGCCGCCGGGGCAACGCCTCGGGCATCTCGTGGCGGATATATTCCAGCAACCCCTCGCGAATCTCGCATCGCAGGTCGAACGCGGTCGAGGCGTCGCGCGCGGTCATCAGCCCGCGCACCTCGATCGAATCCGGCTTCACATCGGTCACCTGCATGTTGAAGAAGCGCCGGTCCCAGCGCGTGCTCGCCTCGACCAGTTCGCCCATCTTCTCGCGCAGGCGGGGAATGTCCGCCGCCGGATCGAGATACCAGAAGACCGACCCCAGCAACTGGCTGGTCTCGCGCGTCCAGTTCTGGAAGCTGTTCTCCAGGAATTTGGCGACCGGCACGACCAGCCGCCGCTCGTCCCAGATGCGGACCACAACAAAGGTCAGGTGAATCTGCTCGATCCGCCCCCATTCGTTATCGATGATGACCACGTCGTCGAGGCGGATCGGCTCGGTAAAGGCCATCTGTACGCCCGCGATCAGGTTCTTGAGCGCGGGCTGCGCGGCGGCACCGACGACCAGGCCTGCGATACCCGCCGAGGCCATCAGCGTGACGCCGATGGTGCGGATGCCAGGAACGCTCAACAGCATCAGGCAGACGGTCAGGAACACGATCAGGAAGATGCCGATCCGCCCCAATATCTGTGCCCGCGTCCGCTTGCGCCGGGCGCGCAGATTGTCCTCGACGCTGATATCGGCGCGGAGATAGACCACGCCCTGAAACGCGCGCAGCGCAGAGACTGCCAGCCAGCCAAGCAGCGCGGGCACACAGAAGCCCAATGCCTGCCGCCAGATTTCGCGCCCGTCGCTCGACATCGGCACCAGCCGCATCGCGAAGCTGACCGCGATGGCGATCGCCACCCAGCGCAAGGGCTGACGGATATGTTCGAGGACCAGGTCATCGCTCTGGCTGGCCGTCCGCCGCGCGGCGTGCCCGGCGATCCGCATCGCGACGGCGTGGGCCACCACCGCGATCAGGATCGCGACCGCAATGATCGTCAGGTTCTGAAGCCACAGCCATTCGGCCGGAATGTCGAGCGATCGAAGCCAGCGCATGGGATGGGAAAGGGTCAGGAGGGGTGAAGGTTCCTTGCGGGGGCGGGATTCCCTTTGCCTTCGACTGCGCTTGGGCGGAACGGGTCGAGGGACGAGTCCCACTCCCAACCTCCGTTCCGCCTGAGCGCAGTCGAAGGCCACGCCCCACCTTCTCCCCAAGACAAAAAAACGCCCCCCGACCATAGCCGGAGGGCGTCTTCGTCAAACCCCGATCACCGCGCCGGGCGCACCGCACCCGTGGGGGCAGGAGCCGGAGCACCGGCGGGCGGCGGGGGCGGCGGCACCGCGCCCCGACCACCGGGGCCACCCGGCGGCGGCGGCGGCGGGGGAGCGCCCGGACCACCCGGGGCACCGGGTCCGCCCGGACCGCCAAGGGGCGGCGGAGGCGGGGGCGGGCCGTCACCGCGCGGACCGCCGGGGCCACGCGGACCACCCGGCGGGGGCGGGGGCGGGCCGACCGGGGTGACCGTCCCTTGCGGCCCCACCAGATACTGGGCGTGCATGATACCGTCGTCATAACGGCCCTGCACCATCACGTTGCTGCCGACCGCGGGCATCGCATCGCGGTTGCTGGCGACCATCGCCCGGCCGGTGCCGTCCTGCACGACGAAATGGTCACCGAACACTTCGGCCACCCGCCCCTTGGCGGTGACGACGCCACTGGTCGAGGACAGCTTGGCGATGGGCGTCTGGACGGTCGGGGCCATGGTCACGGTCGGCCGAGTCATCGAGACGGCGGCGGCGCCACCGCCCGCGCCCAGTGCGATCAGGACGGCCGCGGCGGCGGCCAGCGGCGCCTTGCCCTGCAGACGGGGGGTCGGAATAGGGAAACGAGACATTGTCGATCTCCTTGGTTGATGGAGATGCTTTTAGGTGATTCGCCCCGATGCCCGCTGAACCGCGCGGTTCAGATTGGGTTTAGGCTGTGCGAGGATAGCGGGGCGATAAGGGGACAAGGGACACGTCATGCGGATTCTGCTCGTCGAGGATGATCCCGCCCTGGGTCCCGCCATCGCGCGGGCGCTGCGCGCGGAACAATGCGCGGTCGACCTGTTCGATCGCGGCGTGGATGCGGGCCATGCGGGCGACACCGAAATCTATGACGCGGCCGTGCTCGACCTGGGCCTGCCCGATGGCGACGGCATGACCCTGTTGCGGCAATGGCGTGAGGCCGGGCGCGCCTTGCCCGTCCTGATCCTGACCGCGCGCGATGGCTGGTCGGACAAGGTGGCCGGGTTCAAGGCGGGCGCGGACGATTATCTGACCAAGCCCTTCCGCGTCGAGGAACTGGTCATGCGGCTGCGCGCGCTCGTTCGCCGCGCGGCGGGCCATGCCCAACCGCGCCTGACCTGCGGGCCTTTGTCGTTCGACAGCCAGACCGGGCAGTTCGAGCTGGACGGCCTGCCCCTCAAACTCACCGCCTTCGAGTGGCGCGTCCTGTCGGCGCTGATGCTGCGCAAGGAAGCGGTCATCCCCCGGCTGGAACTGCTCGAGCGCGTCTATGAAGGCGATGCCGATGTCGACTCCAACAGCCTGGAGGTCATCGTCGGCCGCCTGCGCAAGAAGATCGGCGCCAACCTGATCGAAACCGTACGGGGCATGGGCTATCGCCTGACCGCCGGAGAGGCCGCTTGAGACTGGCCCGGTCCATTCACGGCCGGATGATCCTGATTTCGGGGGCGGCGATACTGGCGGCGCTGCTTCTCGCGGGCTGGGGTCTGGCGAGTGCGCTGGAGGGGATCGTCACGCGCGGGCTGGACCAGCGTCTCGACTCCGAGATCGCGGTGCTGGCCTCGGCCGTCGACAGACAGGGTGCGGTGGACCGCGCCCGCATCGACCAGCGTCGCGGGCTGCTGGAGCCGGAACCCGGCTGGCGCTGGCGGATCGCGGGACCGGACGGGGTGATCGGATCGGGCGACTTCCCCCCGCTCGCCGCACCGCATCCGCCCGGGCCTGTCGAGGGCGGTCCGCTCCCCGCCCCCCCGCCCGGCGGCCCCGCCCCCGTCGCGCCGCCCCGCCCGGCCGAGGGGCGTACCGAACAGGGCGTCCGCGTTCATGCGCGCCAGATCGCCATTCCCTCGACACGCGGGACCGTGACGATCACCGCCGCCGCCCCGCGCGCGGTCGTGGCGCGGCCGATCCGCGCCGCGCTGGTGCCGCTGCTCGCCATGCTCGCGGGGCTGGGCGTGCTGCTCGCCGCCGCCAGCCTGATCCAGTTGCGGCTCGGTCTGCGCCCGCTGCGGCGGTTGCGCGAAGAGGTGGCCGCCATCCGCACCGGCGAGCGAGCGCGGGTCGACGAAGACCAGCCCGCCGAACTTCAGCCGCTCGCCACCGAATTGAACGCGCTGACCGCCGACAGCGAACGCGCATTGGCGGCGGCGCGCGCGGCGGCGGCCAATCTGGCGCATGCGCTCAAGACGCCGGTGGCGACGCTGGCGCTCGACCTGGCGGACGATCCGCCCCGCGCCGCGCAGGTCGCGCGGATCGACGACACCATCCGCCACCACCTCGCCCGCGCGCGGGTGCAGCTGGGCACCAGCCGCGCCGCAACACCGCTGCGGCCTGCGATGGACGACCTCGCCGACGCCATCGCGCGTATCCATGCCGATCGGGGCGTGCGCATCACCACCGACATTGCCGGCGATCTGTCGGTCGCGATGGACGCGCAGGATCTGGACGAAGTGGCGGGCAATCTGGTCGACAATGCCGCACGCCATGCCCGTCATCAGGTCACCATCGCGGCGGTGACGGAGGGACGCCAAATCCGGCTGAGCGTTTCCGATGACGGCCCCGGCATCCCCCAGGCCAACCGGCGCCGCGCGACGCAGGCGGGGGCGCGACTGGACGAGCGCGGCGACGGGCATGGCTTTGGCCTCGCCATCGCGCGCGAACTGGCCGAACTGCATGGCGGCGCCCTGATGCTGGACGAAGCGCCGGGCGGCGGCCTGTCCGCCACCGTCCTGCTGCCGCGCGCCGCGCGAACCGAATAATCAGGAGAGGATGATGATCGCCAATCGCATGCGCCCGCTGGTCCTGCTGCCCGCGCTCGCCCTGCTGCTTCAGGCGCAGAGTGCGCCGCCCTCCCCCGCCGATATCTACGGCCCGCTGTTCGGCGCGGTGCAGGAGGCGCAGGTGTTTCCCGACGGCAAGACCTTTGCCGACGCGGTGCCGCGTCAGGCTCCGCCAGCGATCATGGCCGCCTATGCCCGCGAAAAGCCGATCGGCAAGGCCGCGCTGGCCGCCTTCGTCCGCCGGTATTTCTCGGTGCGCGGCGATACGCAGGCCCGGCCGCCTTTGCGCGAACGCATCCGCGAACTCTGGCCGATCCTGGGCCGCGCACCCTTCGCACCCGTTGCGGGGTCGTCGGCGCTGGGGCTGGACCATGGCTATGTCGTGCCGGGCGACCGCTTCCAGGAGATTTATTACTGGGACAGCTATTTTACGATGCTGGGGCTGAAGGCTGACGGGCAGGCTCCGCTGATCGAGGCGATGCTGGCCGATTTCGTCGATCTGGTCGAACGTTACGGCCATGTCCCCAACGGCACCCGCACCTATTATCTCAGCCGGTCGCAGCCGCCTTTCCTGGCACTGATGATGGACCTGTCGGACAATCGCGATCCCGCACTGGCAACGCGGCGGCTGGCGGCGCTGGTTCGCGAGCATGATTACTGGATGGCGGGGGCGAGTTGCCTCGATGCGGGCGGCGCGTGCCAACATGTCGTGCGGATGCCCGATGGCAGCCTGCTCAATCGCTACTGGGATGCGCGCGACACGCCCCGCGACGAAAGCTGGCGCGAGGACCGCGAAACCGCCGCCAAGGCAAAGTTGCGTGCCGCTGGCGTCGTCCAGCGCGACCTGCGCGCGGCGGCGGAATCGGGCTGGGACTTCAGCTCGCGCTGGCTGGCCGATCCGATGCGACTGGAGACGATCCACACGACCGACATCGTGCCGGTCGATCTGAACAGCCTGTTGTGGATGGCCGAGATCCGCATCGCCGCGCGAGCGACCGCCGCCGGGGATGCGGCGACGGCGCAGCGGTTCACGGACATGGCGGCGCGGCGCAAGGCGGCGATCGACCGATATCTCTGGGTCGCGGGCGAGAAGCGCTATGCCGACTGGGATCGGGTGGCCAAGCGACCGACGACGGCGCGGACAGCCGCGTCGCTCTTCCCGCTGTTCGCCGAGCTGGCCAGTGCGGAACAGGGACGCGCGGTGGCCGCTACCGCTCGCGCCACGCTGGTCGGCGAGGGTGGTCTGCGCACCACGTCCCTGCGCACCGGCCAGCAATGGGATGCGCCCAATGGCTGGGCACCGCTGCAATGGATCGCGGTCGAGGGGCTGGGGCGGTACGGCGAACAGGCACTGGCCAAGGACATCGCCCGCCGCTGGATCGCCACCGTCGCGCGCACCTATGCCGAGACGGGCAAGCTGCTGGAGAAATACGACGTCGAGGAACGCAAGCCCGGCGGCGGCGGGGAATATCCGACGCAGGACGGCTTTGGCTGGACCAACGGCGTGACGGCGGCGATGCTCGAACGGTGGCCGGATTTGGCGCGATGACCTTCTGCTCCCCCTCCCGCAAGCGGGAGGGGGTCGGGGGGAGGGACGGGAGTCTCGCACAGACCGTTGCCTGTGGCCCGGGGGGCCCCCCCCCCCACCCCCCCCCCGGGGGGGGGGGGGGGGGGGCGGCCCCCCCGCCCCCCCCCCGCCCCGCGCGCGGGGGGGCGGGGGGGGGCGCCCCCCCCCCCCCCCCCCCCCGCCGCATCGCCACCGCCTACCTC
>Ga0308158_10005646_pt1 | contig 10212 bp, 7 predicted proteins | sample PhyBR2_FD_201038 | JGI IMG/M metagenome (GOLD analysis project Ga0308158, IMG submission 201038) | Phyllosphere microbial communities from UC Gill Tract Community Farm, Albany, California, United States - DLSLB.R2 | ecosystem: Host-associated > Plants > Phyllosphere > Unclassified | place: USA... | reverse complement strand
CGGCGAGCCCGTCCTGGGTACGGCGGTGCTCGGAGGCCTGGTGGCGCTGCTCGTCGGCGCTGCCAGGCTCTTCCGGCCCCGGTGGTTCGCCAACGCGCCAACGGTCCGACCGATGTCCGGAACACCGCGCTTTACCCGAACGGTGCTTGGGTGCCTGGCTCTGGCGTTCTTCGCCGGCCAGTCCCTGGCCTTGTGGCTCTATACCCTTAGCGGCTCGGCGGGATTCGATGAATCGACCCGAGCCAAGACAGACGCCGGTCCCGTCGTGGCCCTCCTGCTCGCACTGGTGGCAGCGCCGGTGGCCGAGGAGATGCTTTTCCGCGGCCTGCTCTACCCGCTGCTGCGGCGCAGGGTCGGCATCGTCGCGGCGGTGCTCGTCACCGCCGCGGGCTTCAGCCTGCTGCACGCCAACGTCGTCCAGTTTGCTGCCACGCTGCCCCTGGCGGTGCTGCTGGCGCTGGTCTACGAACGCACCCGCGTCCTGCGGCCGTGCGTGCTGCTCCACCTGGCCTTCAACCTCGCGGCCGTCCTTGTCCCCGCCCAGCTGCTGGGCGCACTGGCGAACCCCGTCTCAGCGCTGCTGATGACCGCGGCGTTCCTCGCGTGCGCCCTGGCGGTGTACCGCATGGCGGCACCCGCGCCCGGGCCTGCACAAGACGACAGGGAAGCCGGCGGGGAAGGAGGCAGGGAAAACGAGCCACAGGCCGCATAGCGGCCGGGCTCAATGTGCAGGACTGACGCTGGTGCCCTCCGGGCGACCTTTCGGCCGTGGGCCGACGGTCGCTCCGGAGGGCCTGCTCTCGGGTGACCGGGGTGATCCGGTCACCGGGGGATTGGCTGAAGGATTTTCGTCAGCCAGACCTGAGAGGAGGTGGATCCACCATGGCAGTCGTCAACAAGTGCACGTATGACGCGCAAGGCCGGCTCGTGCGCCCCAGCGGCAGCGAAGTGCGCCGCGCGCGGTTCGCCAGCGACTTCGACACCGGTGAGAGGCCGACCTTCGGTCGAGGGTCCATGCACTTCTTCACCATGAGCACCAGCGGCCGCACGGCGGAGCAGGCGCACGAACGCGCCCGCGAGATGCTCGCCCGCTTCTTCGAACGCGCCGAGTCCGTCGCTGGCTTCCGCAAGCTCGAGATGCGCCGGAGGCAGGGTGTGATGCCCTGCAACCGCAACGTCTCCATCACCTACGAGATCCTGTACGCCGTCGAGGACGGCCACCGGGTCCGTGCCCACATACCCGAGTCCCCCAATGCGGGATACCGGCGAGGCCGCAGCGCGGCCGCCTTCTAGGCGGCCGGCGCACCCTGGGCCTCGCACCAGCGTGAGCGCGCAGAAAGGCCGGAGAGCTCCCTTCCCACGGGGATGCTTCTCCGGCCTTTCTGTTTTCACGTTCCTGTGACAACAACGCCTGGTGACGGTTCCTGGCCCTAACACCAATGCCCACTCTATCAGTGTCGATTCATCATGTGCAATGCAGTTGGCATCCCATTCCGTCGACCATTCGAAGGTCTGTCTCGGAATCACTCGGAATCACTCGGAAGCCCGGTCGACCAGGACGCCGGATCCATCGCGATCGCTCCCGTCAGGGCCGTGAGGGCCTGATGCTCCGCTGCACGGGAGGACGCAGCGCCGAGGTGTACCACGTGTCGTGGTACACCTCCCGATCCCAGTGCTGGCCTGCTCAAACGGCGGGTCAGGCGACCGCGGCCGAGGGAGTCTGTACCACGTGCCCGAGCGGACGTGGTACGCCGTTTTGCCTTGGTAGATCAGCGTTTTCGGCAGGTGTACCACGAGTACCACCAGATTCCGAGCGTTTACATATGTGCGCGAAGGACGCCTCCGATCGGTCATCCAGCCAGTAAGAGCTCTTATCCCCATGCGCGTATATCTAGTCTTTATTTAGTGGTACAAGTGGTACAGGGGGTATATAAAGCCCGTCTCACCAGGGCAAACGCCTGTACCACGTGCAAATCTCCATGTGGTACACCCCGTTTGGAGAAGTCCTGAAATCCCCGACTGACCAGGGGAAACAGGTGTACCACGTCAAGTGGTACACCTTCCGATACCCATAGGGGGTATACCGGCTCGCTGCTGCAGCCGGATCCCAGCTCTGGAGGTTCCCGGCCGGCCGGTCGGAAGAACTCCCCGAACCCCGACCAGGGGGTCGGGCGGCTCACGCCGCCCGCGGGGGAGTGCTCGAGCACGAGAAGCCAGCGGCTCCGTGGGGCATACGCCCCCGGAGCCGCTGTTTCTCATTCCAGACCGCACGCTCTCGTCGTGTCGCCGTGGCCTCCGGGTCTCGCGCGCGACCCCTCCGAGCCCCACCCGGGACCTCTGTCGGACCATGAGTCGGCTATCAGTCGACTCGTTGCGAAAGACCATTCGGATGGCATAGAGTCGTGAGCACGTTCCTATTCGATTACGAGACCAATCGGCTTCCCACTCACTGCCGGCAGGTACTCGACGCGATCGAGAAAGACAGCAGCATGACGACTCCTGACGACCCAACGCCCGTCTTCGACGAGGACTTCGACACCCCCTCGACCAACCCTGTCGCCGACGCCTTCACCGAGGTCATGACGTACTTCGCCGACGGCGGCGACATCGCCCCGCAAAACGAAATAGTCACGCGCGCGACCGAGGTCTACCTCCAGCTGATCGACCCGTCGGACCCGCCGGCACCGCGCCTGCTCGAGAAGCAGCTGCTCGCGATCGTGAACGGCGTCTCCAAGGCCGAGAACAGCAAGACCAAGGTGGCTGCCGAGAAGCTGCCCCTTGCCCGGCACCTGACCTACTGGCAAGTGGCGCAAATCCTGTTGAGCCTGCACCACGTGATCCGCATCGCCCCCAGCGCCAAGGACACTGACCGCGAGTACGACCTGCTGGCGATGTACCAGGCCACCGGCCCGGGCCGCGGCACGTACACCACCAGCGAGGACGACATCCGCACCACGGCACGCCGTTACAACACGCAGCTGACACTCAAGGAGTTCGCCGAGGTCCTGGCAGTACTCCGCGAGGACAGCCCGCGCCGGCACCAGTGCAGCCACAGAGACCTCATCGCCGTGAACAACGGCGTGTTCCACTACGGCCGCGAGGCCCGGGACATCCATGAGGGCGGCAAGGCCTTCCACTTCGAACCCAAGTCGCTCGTACCCTTCGACCCGGCACTGGTGTTCCTGGCCAAGTGCCACATCGACTACGTCGAAGACCCGGACAACCCGGTGATCGTCCACCCTGTCGACGGCTCGGTCTGGGACATCGAGTCCTGGATCCACGAGCTCTCCGACGAGGAGGGTATCCCCGAGCTGCTCTGGGAGGTCATCGGCGCGATCATCCGGCCGCACGTCAGCTGGGGCAAGACTGCCTGGTTCTATTCAGAACAGGGCAACAACGGCAAGGGCACGCTGTGCTCGCTCATGCGCAACCTGTGCGGGCCACGCTCGCACACCTCGATCCCGCTGAGCGACTTCGGCAAGGACTTCGCGCTCGAGCCGCTCGTGCGCGCCAACGCGATCATCGTCGACGAGAACGACGTGGGCACCTTCATCGACAAAGCGGCCAACCTGAAGGCGATCGTCACCAACGACGTCATCCAGATCAACCGGAAGTACCGGATGCCGATCGCCTACCAGTTCTTCGGCTTCATGGTCCAGTGCCTCAACGAGTTCCCGCGCGTGAAGGACAAGTCCGAAAGCTTCTACCGCCGGCAGCTGTTCGTACCGTTCAACAAGAGCTTCACCGGCATGGAGCGCAAGTACATCAAGGACGATTACCTCCAGCGCCGCGAGGTCCTGGAGTACGCCCTCTGGTACGTGCTCAACCGCGCCGGCGCAGCCGACCCGGGCAACTACTACCAGCTCTCCGAGCCGGTGGCGACCAAGGACGTCCTGGCCGAGTACAAGGAGGCCAACGACCCCGTGCGCGCCTTCTGGGAAGAGTTCCGCGAGCGGCTGGTGTGGGACCTGGTGCCTTTCACCTTCACCTATGACCTCTACAAGGCCTGGTTCGCAGACGTCTCGCCCTCGGGGTCGCCGGTGAGCAACAAGCAGTTCATCACGGACCTGGTTGCGATCGTGCGGCCTGACCCGCTGTGGCACTGCCCGGACAAGAACAAGAAGATCCGCCCCGGCCAGATGATGGCCACCCCCGAGACGACCATCGCCGAGTACGAGCTGAAGAAGTGGATGAACCCGCACTACAGCGGCTCGGACCCGAAAAAGAAGTCGCAGCCGGTCCTTCAGGCCAACTACCGCGGCCTGCTCCGGCACACCGGTCCCGCCGCCCAGGTGGACGCCGACGACGAGGACACCACAGGAGAGGACTGATCCGACCATGCCCACAATCGCCAGGGCCATCACCGAGCTCGCCCGGGCGGTGACCGACCTCGCCAAGCAACAAGGCAGGGCGAGCACCGCGCTGGCCGATGTCGCCCGCGAACAGCGGATCACCAACCTGATCGTCCGCTCGCAGATCAGTGCCGACCCGGAGGAGAAGCGGCGGCTCGTGGCTGAGGCCTCCAGTCGGATGGACGCCCCGCGCCGCCGCTCTCCACACAACCCGATCGACTGAAGGACGGATGTGCAGGAGAGGGAGTCTCACCCGGAAAGGAATGCGCCGACTGCATCGGCCAGCGTGAGCACTTCGGCTACTCCCTGGTGGGAGGTCGATGGGTCCGCGGTGCCCGGCCGGTCCCCGCGCCCGTCACAAGGAAGAAGCGCCGCCTAAGGCCATCCGCGGCAGCAGCCGGCACCCCGACCAGATAACTGCATACCCCGGCCGTGACGGCCGGTGACGACCGAAAGGCCAGACCCATGACCACCCAGCGCACCCCCGTCACAGCTGAGACCGCGCTCTTCACGTTCTACGACATCGAATCGCTGTCGAACGTCTTCACGCTGTGCGCCTACACCCCGCGGCCGGGCCGCGCCGTCCACGACCTGGAGATCTTCTTCCTGGCCGACGACCCGGCGCTGGTCGCCTCCGTCGACCCCCAGGCCCTCTACGACACCGTGATCCGCTCCAACCCGGGGCTGCCCGCGGTCAGCGTCCAGCTTTGGAACCTCGGCGGCGAACGGGGCAGCCTCCGGCTCGCCGAACTGATGGGCCTCTCGAACGCCGACCAGGTGTGCAACCACTCCGACCCAGGCGGGTACCCCGCGGCGCTGCGTCCGGTCTGCGACACAGACCCCGAGTACGACCCGGCACTGCATCCGTTCCTTGCTGGCTACAACTCACTGAACTATGACACGACCATGGTCGCGCTCTACCTCAACGAGGCGTTTCCGGCCCCGGGCAGCGGTCGGCCGTTTCAGCCGACCACGGCCCGTACTCTGCGCGACCACAACGACCAGCTCTTCTCGTCCCAGCACATCGAGTACATGCCTGGCTACCTCGGCTGGGACGGGGCGGCTGCGAAGATCCGCCGCGCCATGCTTCACTCGGGCCGGCACCTGGACGTGGCCCGGCTGAATGAACTGCAGTCCAAGGTCAGCCTCAAGCGCCTGCTCGGGATGCTCGGCCGCCAGATCAAGGAATCCGAGAAGCTCAGCCATGACACGAGCATCGAGGCGGTAGAGGATCTCTATGAGCTGCTGGCCTACAACGTCTCGGACTGCCTTGGTCTGGCCCAGCTGTTCCGGCACCCGGCGTACGCGAGCAACTTCGATCTCAAGGCCGCTCTGCTCGCCCAGTTCACCGAAACGGTGTTCACCAATAACGGTGCGGTGCGCAAGGACCGGCTGGCAGTCGACTCCTCATCGGCAAAGTTCGTGGGCCGCATCCTCGCACCCTACGCCTCACTGGATGACATCGAGGCGGTGTCCTTCGTATATCCGCACCCCGAGGTCGCTAAAGAACGCGGGATCGAGCCGGTCAACGTGCTCGACGAGTGTGTGCGCTTCTTCGAGGAGAACGTCGCGCCCGACCCGGCCACCCACTCCGAAGTGACTGCAGCCCAGCGCGAGGCCCACCGGCAGTTCCTGCAAGTCGTGGCGTACTACCGCTCGATCGAGGGGCAGAACTTCAACGACTCCGAGGAGTACCGCGACAAGTTCAGCCTTCCGGCCCGGTCTCTGCGCGATGTGCCCAAGACCCCGAACAACGTGCCGTATTTCCGGGCGGACGCCTCGCCGTCGTCCTGCTTCGCCACGTTCTCCACCGGCGGCATCCATGGGGCCGAAGCCGACCTGTCGGTGTTCAACGCCGAGAAGGTCGAGCACAACGATCAGACCATGATGCTCATCCGGGCAGCGCAGGCCTTCCCGGACGCAAAGGACTTCGTGGCCGAGGCCAAGCGTCAGCACGCCATGCTCCGCCTGCCCGACGGCACCTTCGTCGACAAGCGGCTGGTCCTGCTGGGTTCGGACCCGGAGAAGGTCAAGTACCGCAAGCCGAAGAAGGACGACCCTGACCAGGCCGGGCAGCTCGCCCGCGCCCAGGCCCAGGTGCCTGACCCGGCGGACCTGTTGACCACCCAGCGGCCCGAGGCGGAGGCGCTGAACGTCGTCCTGCCCGACGGCGGTGTCCTGGAAGGCAAGGTGGTACTCGCCAACAGCACGGCCACCAATGCCGCCTACCGCGATGAGCCGGCCAAGAAGAAGCCGGAGCTGTTCATCGCCAAGGAAGACGGCTCCGACAAGTTGCACCCGAAGTTCGCACGTACCTCGGCTGGCCTGGTGATCCACGAGGACTTCACCAGCTACTACCCGAACCTGCTGCGCAACATGCGGGCGTTCTGGAACCCCGAGCTGGGTGAGGACCGCTACGCGAAGATCTTCTTCGACAAAGAGCGCTACGGCCAGGAGATCAAGGGGCTGAAGAAGCAGCTGGCGCAGCTTCCGGGCGACAGCCCTGAAGCTGCGCGGCTGAAGGCTCAGATCGCCGGGCTCGGCGTGCTGCGCAACGGCACGAAGCTGATCCTCAACTCGGCCTCGGGCGCAGGCGACGCAAGTCACCGGACGCCGATCCGGATGAACAACCGCATCATCTCGATGCGCATCCTTGGCCAGCTGTTCAGCTGGCGGATCGGACAGGCCCAGACGCTGGCCGGGGCGCGGATCATCTCCACCAACACCGACGGCCTCTACTCGGTCGTCGGCGGCGAGAACGGATTCGACGAAGCGACCAACAACCGGGTGCTCGCCGAGCAGCAGGAGGCCATCGGCGTCGACATCGAACCTGAGCTGATGTTCCTCATCAGCAAGGACTCGAACAACCGCCTGGAGCTGGAGGCCCCGGAACCGGGGCGGTCCGTGGCAGACAGTCCGATCATCGCCGCCGGTGGCGGCACGCTGGCCTGCCACGCGGGCCCGACTCCGACGAAGTCGCTGGCCCACCCGGCCGTGATCGACTTCGCCCTGGCCCGCTACCTGCAGACGGTGGCGAGCAGGGGGGAGTCGGCGATCGCGGAGCCCTTCGACCTGATGCTGGGCCGGAAGGTGATCGAGGAGGCGGTCCTGGAGGACGACCCGATCCGGTCGCTCCTGTTGTTCCAGAACGTCATCGCGGCCTCCCGCGGCTCGATCACCTACCCCTTCTCGGCTGCACCCATCGACTCCGCCGTGGGTGTGAAGTTCAGCGAGCAGGGTCACGTGACCAACGTCCGCGACCCACAGGTGCTGCAGATGGTCAACCGGGTGTTCATCGTCCGCGAGGGCACCGAGAACGCCCGGAGCCTGCTCAACGCCGGTGCCTGGAAGGTCACCGCGGCCAGCCAGGCCAAGCGCCGCGAGGAGGACATCGGCCGGACCAAGCGCGACCCGGTCGCGCTGGAGGTGCTGCGCCATCACGGCTGGGCGCGCTCCCGCGCCGAGGCCAGCATGTCGGACGGGCTCGCCGTGCTCCCGGACGACCAGGACGTCGTGGTGCGGCGCATTAACGCCATCGACCCAACCTGGTCGATGGTCGTCGTCAACGACGACCTGCACCAGCTGCCGGCCGACCGGATCGAGCGGCTCATCGCCTCGCTGGACCTGGACACCTACGTCCGGATGCTCGAGGAGACGTGCACCAAGAACTGGATGAACGAGGCCGTCTGAGCCGATCCACCACAACCCGCACAAGGGGGCCGCGCACGCCGCGGCCCCCTTGTTCAACTCTGCGCACCATTGCGAATGGTTCCGCACAGATCATTCACTTCGAGTCATAATTGAGTAAGAAAGGCAATTCGGACTCGACGCGACACGACCACGAGAGGCCATCATGTCCCAGTCAACACTCCCTGTCCGCTCCACTGACCCGGAGACCTCCTACGCCGCCGCCGTGAAGGCCGCGCTCGGCGCATCCCGCGTCCGTCCCATCGTGCTCGACATCGTCCGCGAGAAGGGCCCGCTCACCCACGACGAGCTCATCGCCGCTTACCACGACCGCGTCGTCACCAGCCTCGGCGAGGTGCCGCGCTCCTCGGACTCCGGCATCCGCACCCGGCTCAAGGAGCTCGCCCACCAGGGCCTGGTGACCGTCGCCGACATCGACGGCTTCTCCAACTACGGCAATGCGGCCAAGCGCTGGGTCGTAGTCGACCCTGACGACCCGAGCTTCGTCTACGACCCGGACGCCATCGCTGCCTACATCGACGACGAGGACATCGTCGGCTTCGGGCACTTCCTTGACGGCGACGCCTCCGACGCTGCCGGGACCGACGAGGACTGAGCCCCCATGCCGAGGAAGAAGAACCAGCGGGAGAAGGCCGTCGAGCAGTACCTGCTCACGCAGTGCCGCCGGCACGGTCTGTTCTGCCTGAAGTTTGTGTCCCCGGCCCGCGGGGGCGTCCCCGACCGAATCGTCCTCACGCCCACCGGCACGGTCTTCGTCGAGGTCAAGCGACCCGGCGGAGACCTCGAGAAGCGCCAGCACGTCATGCACGCCAAGATGCGCCGTTTCGGTGCCGAGATCCACGTCGTGGATGACGAGCAGGCCGTCGACGCCTTCATCACCCACGTGCTCGGTTACCGCCGGATCGAGAGCCAGCAGAAAGCAGCATCATGACCGCAACAGCCACGGCCGCGGGCCCGGAGACAGCCGCCCGCGACTACGAAACGAAAGACTCGGGATCACGCAGGGTCACCGCCTCCGGCATGCAGCGCGAGGTGAAGACAGGCCAGCCCCGCTTCGACCTGCTCGTACCCCTTCAGGTGCCCTACCAGGACCAGCTGCTCACAAGGACGGCCGCGCTCGTGGAGCGTGGAGCGCGCAAGTACGACTCGCGCGACTGGGAGCAGGCCAGCACTGCCGCAGAGATGGAGGAGTTCCGCGCCAGCGCCTTCCGCCACTTCATGCAGTGGATGTGCCGCGAAGACGATGAGGACCACGCGGCTGCCGTGGTGTTCAACCTCCTGGCCGCGGAAAGCACCCGGACGGTGATCGCCCGCGGTGACGCCGGAACCCCGGAGGCCGCCCGATGAGCGGCCGCGTCACCAAGGGCAACGGCCAGGCCACCTCGGCCTTCCGCCAGCTCACCCGGGCCGACCTGGGCACCTTCGATCGCGAGGCCACGGAGCTCGTGCTCGAAGCGATGCGGGCCGGCTGCGTTGGGCGTGTCTCGTCCCGGGGCCACGCCATTCTGCGCAACAACGCCGGCGGATCCGTCTCGGTGCCGCGCAACATGACCTCACCCAACCGCACGGCGCAGAACGCCCGTGCCGACATGAAACGGCTGCTCGGCGGGCACCGGGCCGACCATGCAGTATCCGCCGCAGACCGCAGGCCACGCGGGAAACGGCAGATGACCGTCGCGGTGGCCTTCGTTGAGCACCCAGCCGCCTTCTCCCGCTGGTTCGACGCCCAGCCCGAGGGCCTGCCTGCGGACCAGCTCATCGAGGTCTCGTTCGACGGGGCCGGGGAGCCGGCCTTCCAGGCCGTGCCCGTCGACGCGCCCGCACAGCCCGATGCACCGGAACAAGACCAGCCGGGGCCCGCGACGGCCCGGCCCACCCGCCGCCGGGGACACCTGATGATCGCGCCCGAGCCCGGGCAGGAAGCAGAGGACGACATGACCGCCGAGGCCAAGGAAGATCTGCCGCTTGCGACACGCATACCCGATTCGGCCGTCGGGGATGCCTCTGCCGAAGCGGTGCTTGAGCGCGTACGCACCGCACTGGGTGAAGACCCGCGTGTCACCGCCCTGCAGCGCAGGATCGTCGGGCTGGAGGCAGAGCTCGCCGCCCAGACACGCCGGGCCGATGACGCCGAGGTCCGCCTGGGCCTTAT
>Ga0308158_10005644_pt1 | contig 10214 bp, 9 predicted proteins | sample PhyBR2_FD_201038 | JGI IMG/M metagenome (GOLD analysis project Ga0308158, IMG submission 201038) | Phyllosphere microbial communities from UC Gill Tract Community Farm, Albany, California, United States - DLSLB.R2 | ecosystem: Host-associated > Plants > Phyllosphere > Unclassified | place: USA... | reverse complement strand
GACCTGCTCGTCGCCCTCAGCGAGCGCGAGGGCGGTCATCACGACGCGGTCCTCGAAGCGCTCGAGGTAGCGCTTGCCGTCGAACGTCTTCAGCGTGTAGCTCGTGTAGTACTTGAACGCGCCGAGGAAGGTCTCGAAGCGGAACTTCTTCGAGTAGGCCAGGTCGTTGAGCTTCTGGATGAAGTCGAACGAGTACTGCTCGATGACAGCGCCTTCGTAGTACTGCTTCTCGACGAGGTAGTCCAGGCGCTCCTTGAGGGAGTGGAAGAACACCGTGTTCTGGTTGACGTGCTGCAGGAAGTACTCGCGTGCGGCGCGCTTGTCGGCGTCGAACTGGATCTTCCCGTTCGCGTCGTACAGGTTGAGCATCGCGTTGAGCGCGTGATAGTCGAGCCCCTCGTACGCGGGGTTCATCTTGAACTCGACTGCGTCTGTCACTGTCGCTTCCACCATCGTTCCAATCCGTCGCTTACGCGATCGACGTCGTCCTGCGTGCCGAATACCTCGAACCGATACAAGTGCGGCACGTTGCACTTACGGCTGATGATCTCGCCGGCGAGGCAGAACGCCTCGCCGAAGTTCGTGTTGCCCGCGGAGATCACTCCGCGGATGTGGCGCCGGTTGCGCTCATCGTTGAGGAACCGGATGACCTGCTTGGGGACGGCCCCCTTCTCCTCGCCGCGCCCCTGCCCGCCCCCATAGGTCGGGGTGACGAGGACGAACGGCTCATCGATGACGAGCGGTTCCTCGGTGCGGTGCAGGGGGATGCGGCGGGCGGGCAGTCCGAGCTTCTCGATGAACCGTGCGGTGTTGCCGGACACGCTCGAGAAGTAGACCAGGAGCGGCACCGCGGTCGCGACAGCGCTCATGGTCGGCGGCTTACGCGAGACGGGCGGCGAGCTCGTCGATCTTGTCGGGACGGAAGCCCGACCAGTGATCCTCGTCGGTGACGACGACGGGCGCCTGCATGTAGCCGAGCGCCTTGACCTGCTCGAGCGCCGAGGCGTCCTCGGAGAGGTCGTGGATCTCGTACTCGATGCCCTTGGCGTCGAGGGCGCGGTAGGTCGCGTTGCACTGCACGCAGGAAGGCTTGGTGTAGACCGTGATCGACATGGTGATGTCTGATTCCCCTCTAATCCAGGTGGTTTTCCGGCAGGCCCCCCGCCGGGACTTCAATACTACATATGGGGACGGACATTGGAAGCGACCACAAGGGGTAGTAGTTACATCCGTGTAGTTTTCCACTGCCTTCCCCAGATACAACACAGCTTGTCCACGCTTTCTTCCACAGCCCGGCGCTCTCGGAGAACCGGCTCGGACCGCGGATTCACGCGGCTCGCGTGACCTCGCTCCGGATCCATCCACAGGCACGACCGTACGCGTGGCCACCGACATCCGATTTCCTGTGGAGAAGCGTCTTCGGCGTGTCGCGGCGTGTCGCCGCAGCGCCTCCTCGCCTCGGCCGCTCGCCCCCGGATAGCCTCATCTGGTGGCTGGCTATCGTGACCTTCTTCGCACTCCTGGCGTGGCGCGGATGATCGCCGCGCAGCTCGTCGCGCGCTTCCCCAACGGCATGACGAGCCTTGCGATCCTGCTGCACGTCGAGCAGCAGACCGGATCGTACGGCGCGGCTGGCATCGTGCTCGCCGCTGCCTCCGTCGGCCAGGCGGTGGCAGGCCCCGTCACGAGCCGCTGGATGGGCGCCTGGGGCATGCGACGTGTGCTCACGCTGACCCTCGCCGTGTGCGTCGTCGCGGTGCTCTGCCTGGCCCTGCTGCCGCTCAACCTGGCCGGGTACATGATCTTCGCGCTGCTCGCCGGACTCTCGACTCCACCCGTTCAGGCTGCTGTGCGCACCATCTACCCGAAGCTCGTCAACGCCGGGCAGCTCACGCCCCTGTTCTCGCTGGATGCCTCGCTGCAGGAGATCATCTGGATCGTCGCGCCGGTCGTCATCACGGTCGTCTCGACCCAGGTCGGCACCGTGCAGGGACTGCTGCTGGTCGCGGCGATCCTCGTGATGGGCGGCGCGTGGTTCATCCTCTCCCCCGAGGTCGGCCGCGTGCGCATCCCGCGCAGCCGCCGTGCGTTCGGCCGAGTCGTGCTGAAACCGCCGGTGATGCTGGCGACCGTCATCGGGTTCCTGCTCATCGGCGCGTGCGCAGCCGTCGAGGTCGGAGTCGTCGCGACGTTCGGGCACGGCGGCCTCGAGGCGGGCCTGGTGCTCGCCGTCTTCTCGGTCGGCAGCCTGGTGGGCGGACTCGCATTCGGGCACATCCCGATCGGCCCCTGGGCGATGGCCCGCCGCCTGCTCATCGTCACGATCGGTCTCGCTCTGACGATGGTGTCGCTGAACATCTTCTGGCTGGGCGGCACGCTCGTGCTCGCCGGCGTCGGCATCGCGCCCGCCCTCGCCGTGCTGTTCGCGATCACCACCGCGAGCGTGAAGTTCAGTGAGACGGCCGAGGCATTCGGATGGGCCGGCACGGGTCAGCTCATCGGAGCCGCGGCTGGCTCCGCCGTCGCCGGCATCCTCATCGACCAGTCCGGACCGAAGGGCGCCTACCTCGCGGCCGCCCTGTTCGCCGCCGTCGGACTCGCGGTCTCGATCGTCTTCGTCCGCGCCTTCCCCGACCTGCGTCACCGCGACCCCGCGCCGTACCCCGACACCGAGCCGATCCAGACCGCCCGCCTCTAGGCTGGTGGCGTGCCTGCACCCCTCACCCTTCCTCGCCTGGTCTGGGGCGACGGCCCCCGTCGCGCCCTGCTCGTCCACGGCCTCGGATCATCCGCCGCGCTGATGTGGCGCATCGGATCCGCGCTGGCGGATGCCGGGTGGCAGGCCACCGCTGTCGACCTGCGCGGTCACGGCGACGCGCCCCGCGCGCTCGACTACACGGTCGCCGCGTACGGCGCAGACCTCGCCGCCGTGCGCCCGGAGGGCGGCGGAGAGTGGGATGCCGTGATCGGCCACTCCCTGGGCGGTGCGTCGACCGTGGTCGCGGCGACCACGGCATCCGGATGGGCGAGACGTCTCGTGCTGATCGACCCGGCGATCCACGTGGCTGGGCGCGACGAGGGGATCATCCGGCGCAGCCAGAAGCGCGCCTTCGCCTCGCCGGACGTCGAGTCAGTGCGCGCCGAGCACCCGGACTGGCACCCGCACGACGTGGAGCTGAAGGTGGATGCCGTGCTGCGGGCGAGCCGCTGGGCGGTCGAGCAGACCAGCGCTCAGAACGATCCGTGGGACGTGCGCGCGCAGGCTGCGCAGCTCAGCATCCCGACCCGCATCGTCGGCGCCGACCCCGGCGTCTACAGCCTCTTCACCGGCGAACTGGCCGAGTCCGTGCTCGAGAACCCGAACATCACCATGTCGGTCGTGCCGGATGCCGGTCATTCCCCCCACCGTGATCGTCCGGAGGAGACGATCCGTCAGATCCTGGAGGCCATCTCATGAGCGCACCCGAACGCGACGGCTTCGACCCCGCTCGCCATCTGCCCGATGAGCTGCTCGAGCGCATCCGCGAGCGGGCGATCGTGCACGATCGCGAGAACACGTTCCCTCAGCACGACCTCGACGAACTGCGCGAGGCCGGATACCTGTCGATCCTCGTCCCCCGTGAACTCGGCGGCGCCGGGCTCGGCCTCGCCGAGGCCGCCGTGCTGCAGCAGCGCCTGGCGTCGGCGGCCCCCGCGACGGCGCTCGCGATCAACATGCATCTGGTGTGGACGGGTGTCGCGAAGGTGTTCAGCGACCGCGGGATCCCCGGCCTCGAGTTCGTGCAGCGAGGAGCGGTGGCGGGTGAGGTCTTCGCCTTCGGGATCAGCGAGGGCGGCAACGATCTCGTGCTGTTCGGCAGCGACACGTCCGCGGTCCCCCAGGACGACGGCGGCTACGCGTTCACCGGCACGAAGATCTTCACCTCTCTCGCGCCGGTCTGGACGAAGCTGGGCCTGCACGGCCTCGACACGACGAGCCCGGATGCCCCGAAGCTGGTGTTCGCGTTCGTCGACCGCACCGATGCGGTGACCACGAGCGACGACTGGGACACTCTCGGCATGCGCGGCACGCAGAGCCGCACGACCCGCCTGGACGGCGCCGTCGCCGCACCAGAGCACGTGGTGCGGCGGATCGACCCCGGCCCGAATCCGGACCCGATCGTGTTCGGCATCTTCAGCGTGTTCGAGATCCTGCTGGCATCCGTCTACACCGGCATCGCGCGGCGCGGCCTCGACCTCGCCGTCGAGGCGGCGAAGAGCCGGCGCTCGAAGAAGACCGGCATGTCGTACAGTCAGGATCCCGACATCCGCTGGCGCATCGCCGACATGACCCTCGCCTACGACGGCCTGCCGCCGCAGATCTCCGCTCTGGCTCGTGACGTCGATGAGCTCGCCGATCACGGCGCGCGCTGGTTCACGCTGCTGTCGGGGCTGAAGCACCGCGCCGTCGTGGTGGCGAAGCAGGTCGTGGATGAGGCGATGCTCGTCGCGGGCGGCGGCTCATACTTCTCGTCGAACGAGCTCTCTCGGCTGTACCGCGATGTGCTGGCCGGCATGTTCCATCCCTCGGATCCCGAATCGGCCCATTCCACCGCCGCATCCGCATGGCTGGGCCCGATGGAAGGCTGATATCGCAGCCAAATCGACCGCTCGCCTTCGAATTCTGTTGTCTTTACGCTCGTTCGATGTCAATATCGACACATGGACACCGAACTGCAGCGGAAAGCGAAGGAACACCTCTGGATGCACTTCACTCGTCAGTCGACGATGGCGTCATCCGATGTTCCAGTGATCGTCAAGGGCGAGGGTCATCACATCTGGGACTCCACGGGCAAGAGGTACATCGACGGCCTCGCCGGCCTGTTCGTCGTGAACGCAGGGCACGGCCGGCATCGTCTCGCCGAGGCGGCAGCCACGCAGGCCAGGGAGCTGGCGTTCTTCCCGCTGTGGTCGTACGCGCACCCCGCAGCGATCGAGCTCGCCGACCGACTCGCGGCCGAGGCGCCCGGTGATCTCGACCGGGTGTTCTTCTCGACCAGCGGCAGCGAGGCCGTCGAGACGGCGTTCAAGCTCGCCAAGCAGTACTGGCGTCTGCGCGGCCGTCCAGGCAAGCACAAGGTGCTCTCACGATCGATCGCCTACCACGGCACGACGCAGGGAGCCCTCGCGATCACGGGCATCCCGGCCATGAAGGAGATGTTCGAGCCGGTCACCCCCGGCGGCTTCCGCGTGCCGAACACCAACATCTACCGCGCCGACGAGATGGGGGCGCCGACCGATCCCGACGCCTTCTCGAAGTGGGCGGCGGATCGGATCGAGGAGATGATCCTGTTCGAGGGGCCGGACACGGTCGCCGCCATCTTCCTCGAGCCGGTGCAGAACTCGGGCGGATGCTTCCCGCCACCTCCCGGATACTTCCAGCGCGTACGCGAGATCTGCGACCGCCACGACGTGCTGCTCGTGTCAGACGAGGTGATCTGCGCGTTCGGTCGCGTCGGACACACCTTCGCGTGCGACGCATTCGGCTACGTGCCCGACATGATCACGTGCGCGAAGGGGATGACGAGCGGCTACTCCCCCATCGGCGCGACCATCGTCTCCAGCCGCATCTACGAGCCGTTCACGCAGGGTGACACGTTCTTCCCGCACGGATACACCTTCGGCGGGCATCCGGTATCGGCCGCCGTCGCGATGGCGAACCTCGACATCTTCGAGGAGGAGGGGCTCAATGCCCACGTGCGCGAGAACTCGCCGCTGTTCCGCGCAGAGCTCGAGACCCTTCTCGACCTGCCGATCGTCGGCGACGTGCGCGGGGAGGGCTACTTCTTCGGCATCGAGCTGGTGAAGGACAAGGCGACCAAGCAGACGTTCGACGCCGACGAGTCCGAGCGGCTGCTGCGCGGATTCCTGTCGAAGGCGCTCTTCGATGCCGGCCTGTACTGCCGAGCCGACGACCGCGGCGACCCCGTCATCCAGCTCGCGCCGCCGCTGACCGTGGGTCCCGCCGAGTTCCGTGAGATCGGCGACATCCTGCGTGGAGTGCTCAGCGAGGCCGCTCGCATCATCTGACCCGCCCGGCAGACGTCGAGACCTGCGCTTTTCGCCGAGACCTGCAGCTGCTGCTGCAGGTCTCGGCGAAAAGCGCAGGTTTCGACAGAGAAGGGCGAAGGCGGGGCGCAGGGGCAGCCCGGGCGGGGCTCAGGCCTCGAAGACCCGCACGCCGTCGGCCCAGGTGCCGAGCACGCGGGTGTCTCCGATCTGCTCTGGCTCGCCCTCGAACGGGTCGCGGTCGAGCAGCGCCAGGTCCGCCAGCATCCCGACGCGGATCACGCCCGTCTCGGGCAGGCTGTTCACCCGTGCCGAACCCGCGGTGTACGCCTGCAGAGCGGTGCCGAGGTCGAGCGCCTGCTCGGGCAGGAAGGGCGGGTAGTCGCCCTCCCACTCCGACGGGGCCGAGCGCCGGTTGACGGCCGTGTGGATCGCCGCCATCGGGTCGGGCGTCGAGACCGACCAGTCGCTGCCCGCGGCGAGCGCCGCACCCGAACGGAGCAGGTCGCCGAACGGGTACTGCCAGCTGGAGCGCTTCTCGCCGAGGAAGGGCAGCGTGAGGTCGACCATCTGCGGCTCGAGGGTCGCCCAGAGCATCTGCATGTTCGCCGTCACGCCGAGCCGGCGGAAGCGCGGCACGTCGTCGGGGTGCACGACCTGGATGTGCGAGATGTGGTGCGGGTGGCTGAGCGGGCCGTTGCGTCGCAGCGCCGTCTCGACCGCATCGAGGCATTCGCGCACCGCCCTGTCGCCGATGGCGTGGAAGTGCAGCGTGAAGCCCAGCGCGTCCAGCCGCGCGGCAGCCTCGTTCAGCACCTCTGGATCGACGAACGAGATTCCGGCGTTCTCGGTGGGATGCCCATGTCCGTCGCAGTACGGCTCGAGCATCGACGCCGTGAAGTTCTCGGCCACTCCGTCCTGCATGATCTTGATGCTCGTCGCGGCGAAACGACGGCCGCCTGCAGCGCTCTCGCGCATCGCGACGAGGTCGTCGATCTGCTCGAGGCCGCGCGTGCGGTCCCACCACAGCGATCCGACCACGCGTCCGGTGAGCTCGCCGGCCCGGTCGGCGGCGATGTACACCGGCAGAGGGTCGCCGGCGTCGCTGTACTGCGTGCCGACGATCGCATCCTGCCAGGCGGTGATGCCGAACGAGTGCAGGTGCCGCTGCCCGACGGCGAGCGCCTCGCGCAGCCGCTCGTGCGGCTCCGGCGGCAGCAGCCGGTTGACGAGCGACATCGCGCCTTCGTGCAGAGTGCCCGAGGGCGCACCTGACGCATCCCGTTCGATTCGGCCGTCGTCAGGGTCGGGCGTGTCTCGCGTGATGCCCGCGAGCTCCAGAGCGCGGGAGTTCACCCACGCGCCGTGCCCATCGCGGTTGGGCAGGAAGGCGGGTCGGTCCGGCACGACCCGGTCCAGTGCTTCGGCCGTCGGCGTGCCACCGGGGAAGGCCGACATCTGCCAGCCGCCGCCCAGCACCCACGCGTCATCCGGATGCCCGCCCGCGTACTCCGCGATCCTCGCCAGGTACGCGTCCTGGGTCGACAGGTCGGCGAGGTCGCAGCGCAGCATGTCGAGCCCGCCCCAGAGCGGGTGCACGTGAGCGTCCTGGAACCCGGGGACCAGCATCCGGCCTTCGAGATCGACGATCTCGGTGCCAGGGCCGATCAACGCGAGCGCCTCCCGGTCGAGGGCGACGATCCGGCCGTCGCGTACCGCGACGGAGTCGGCGCGGGAGCGCGACGCGTCGGAGACGAACACCCGGCCGCCGTAGGCGCCGCCGGTGAAGACGATGTCGGCGTGGCTCATGTCATCCTCCTGCCATGGTCCGGGCGATCTCGGTGGTCGAGTCACCCGCGCGCTTCAGCACGAGTGCGACGAGTGCGAGCGAGACGAGGGTGAGCAGCAGCATCACCGTCGACACCGCGGCGATCTCGGGCCGCAGGCCGCTGCGCAGCGAACTCAGCACGTACACCGGCCATGGCGTCGTTCCCGACACCTGCACGAACGCCGAGACGACCGTGTTGTCGAGGCTCAGCGTGAACGAGAGCAGGAATCCGGCGAGCACAGCGGGCATCGCCAGGGGCAGCGTCACCTTGAGGAAGGTGCGCACCGGCGGTGCGTAGAGGTCGGCCGAGGCCTCTTCGAGCTTCGCGTCGAGGCCGACCAGCCGGGCGCGCACGATGTACGAGACGATCGCGATCGAGAAGAGGGAATGGCCGACGACGAGGCGCACGGTGCCGTCGTTGAACATCGACAGCCCGAGGTCCTGTCCGAGGAAGACGAGCCACGGCAGAAGCGCCACGGCGTCGACGATCTCGGGGGTCACCGAGACGAGCAGCAGCAGCCCGAGGAACCACCACACCCACTTGCCGGGGCGCCGCGCCATCGCGATTCCGGCGAGGGTGCCGAGCACCGCGGCGAAGAGCGCGGCGATCAGTCCCGTGCGCAGCGACACCATCACCGCGTCGCGGATCACCGGCTTCTCGACCAGCGCCGCGAACGGCGCGAAGCTGAAGCCGTCCCAGGCGACGAGCAGCCGGCCGGAGTTGAACGACGCCATGATGATGACGATGATCGGCAGGAAGAGGAACGCGTAGACCACGATCGACCAGATGCCGAGGATGCGGTCGCCGACGGCTGGGCCGCGGCGGCGGGTGCGGGTGTCGCTCATGATGCCTCTCCCAGGACGAGTCGGCTGCGGTTTCTGAAGGGCAGCGAGATCAGCCACAGGATGCCGGCGGCGACCGCGATCGTCAGCATGATCACGAGGATCAGCAGCACCGCCATAGCCGAACCGAGCGCCCAGTTCTGCGCGGTGCCGAACTGGCTGGCGACGAGCTGACCGATCATGTTGCCCTGGGCGCCGCCGAGCACGGTGGCGGTGATGTAATCGCCCATCAGCGGGATGAAGACGAGCAGCACGCCGGCGATGATCCCTGGTCGTGCCAGCGGCACGGTCACCTGCAGGAAGGTGCGCAGCCCGTTCGCGCCGAGGTCCTTGCTGGCTTCGCGCAGCGGCGTCCCCACGCGGTCGAACGCGACGTACAGCGGCAGGATCATCAGCGGCAGGTAGTTGTAGACCACGCCGATCAGCACAGCCGTGCGCGTGTAGAGCACGTCGATAGGCCCGTCGATGACGCCCATCCCCTGCAGCAGCGACGACAGCCACCCCTCGGGTGAGAGGATCACCTGCCAGCCGAGCGTGCGCACGAGGAAGTTCGTCCAGAACGGCACCATCACCAGCGCGATCAGAAGACCGCGGCGCGACGGCGGGGCCTTCACCGCCATCCAGTACGCGACCGGCCCGCCGATCAGCAGGCAGAGCACCGTGCCGAGGATGCCGACCCAGAGCGTGTTCTGGAACGTCGCGAAGAACGTCGGCGACATCGCCTCGGCGTAGCGGTCGAACGAGAGCACATCGTTGGCGTGCGTGCCGAAGATGCCCGGCTTGTAGCCGAAGCTGAACCACACGACCATCGCGATGGGCGCGATGAAGAACAGCGCCAGCCACACCCACGCGGGAACGGCCAGCCCGAAACGAGGACTACGCACCGGCGGCGGCCTTGGTCTTGTTCCAGATCTCGACGATGCGCTCCTGTGCCTCGGTCACCTTGCCCTCGTGCATGGTCTTCACCTGCGCCTCGTCGAAGAAGACCATGTCGAGCATCTCGAGCCCCGCCTCCTCGGCAGCCTCGCGGATGCCCTTCGCACCCGTGTCGTAGCCGATGTAGTCGACCTGCGCGAGCTGGTTCTCGGGGGTGAGGATGTAGTTGAGGAAGGCGTGCGCGGCCTCAGGGTGGGGCGCGCCCTCGACGAGGGCCCAGTTGTCCATCCACAGCTCGGTGTCGGGTGCGCCGAGCACCCACTGCCAGCGGTCGGGGTCGGGCGACTCCTGGATGCCGATGCGCGCGTCGCCGTTCCACGACTGCATCAGCACGTGCGAGGCCTGCGGGATCGCCGCACCGCCCGGGTACGAGTCGAAGGCGGAGATGTGCGGGGCGAGCTCTTCGACGAGGAACTTCTCGCACGCGTCGAGGTGCTCGGCGTCGGTGGTGTTCCAGTCGATGCCGTTCGCCCAGTAGTAGATGCCGCCGAGCGGAGCCGGGTCGTCGAGCACAGACGTCTTGCCTGAGGCCTCGTTCTTGGCGGCGTCGATGAAGTCG
>Ga0308158_10005642_pt1 | contig 10215 bp, 11 predicted proteins | sample PhyBR2_FD_201038 | JGI IMG/M metagenome (GOLD analysis project Ga0308158, IMG submission 201038) | Phyllosphere microbial communities from UC Gill Tract Community Farm, Albany, California, United States - DLSLB.R2 | ecosystem: Host-associated > Plants > Phyllosphere > Unclassified | place: USA... | reverse complement strand
ATCCTAATCCGAGCAGGTTTCTTACCTTTTCGTACCACATCGACCGATTTAATACCGTCTGCTTTCCGCAACCCCTCGGCAAATTGCTCTGGAGTTATGCCTAAACGGAAATCTCGCCAGATAACCGGCTGCGTTTCCTGAGATGCAGCTTGTGGACTAGATGGAACTGTGGCGATCTGTAGCGCAGCCAACAAATAAACGAACATTCTTCCCCCCTCAAATCTCGTGCTATCGGTTACCGTGCCTCCGGTATTTCCGCGACCTCCGTCGTTGAGAAGGCCGTTAGCTTTTGGGACTGCTAACGATGGAAACCGACTCTGAACACTACGGAAAGCTGGCGCAACGCGAACTAGATTCCGCGCAATCGTCGATCGATCCCGGCCAGAAAGTCGCGCACCTTAACCTTGCCGCCAAGTATGCAACGCTTAGTGATAAACGCCGCCACCTTGCGCTTAGGGAACCACGCAAATGAGCAAACCGATAGCCTTCCTTCTCGGCCTCTGTGCATTATCCGGACACAGATTCACGGAGGAATCGGTTGGCCTGAAAGCGCCCAGTGTCGAACGCTAAGCTTGGCGACCCACGCAACGAACGTACCCTTTCGTTAGGCGCGATCATTCCCGTTTTCCCATCTCTGATTGGCAATTTCGGGAAAGAGCAATCGGGAACAGATTTTGGGAAAAAGGGGATGGCGCGACGGCGACCGGCGCGATCGTCAGGGCGACTTTCCTGCTGAGGGTTCCTTATTAGGAAGGTATCGAAGGTCTCGATATGAAAAGGCTGGTTGTTGGCGAAAGTTGACAACGCTCGCTAACACGGGGAGGCTGCGTCATGTCCTCTACACCGACCCGAAACGTCGCCCTCACCGTGGAACTGGAGAGCTACATCCGCTCACAGGTGACGTCTGGCCACTACAGCAGCTCGAGCGAGGTGGTACGCTCGGCGCTGCGGCTGATGATCGAACGTGACGAAGCGCGATCACAGGTTCGTCTCCGTGCACGGTAATGTGGCAATGGCCGCAGCGGCCCTGGTCGGCGGTGGCGAGATGGGCCAACGCGTGCGTGACACCGACTGGTCGGAGACGCCGCTTGGCGATTACGCAACCTGGCCGCAGTCATTGCGGTCGTCGTTGTCGCTGGTCCTCAATACCAAAGGCATTGCTGCCCTCTACTGGGGGCCGGAGCAGTGGCTACTTTACAACGATGCTTACGGCGTAGCGCTCGGCGATCGGCATCCGGTAGCGTTCGGCCGGCCGATGTCGAAGGTACTAATCGATATCGCGCCGGTGCTTGGCCCACAGGTGGCGGAAGTGCTGCGGACGGGTGAAGGCTTCGCGATCGAGAACCTGTCGATGGTGATGCGCCGCTTCGGCACAGACGAGGAGACGCACTGGACCTACAGCTTTTCCCCCGTCCAGGGTGAAGATGACAGTTTCGCTGGCGTCCTGCTGCTCGCCACCGAAATGACCCAGCAGCGCCGTGCCGAGCTGGGCCGCGATACAGCAGAAGCAGCCCTGCGCGAAGCGAACCGGACGCTGGAACTGCGAGTTGCTGAGATTGCAGCGGAGCGCAATCTACTTTGGAATGTGTCCCGCGATCCTTTCATGATTGCCGACAGCGAAGGCCGCTGGCTGAGTGTCAGCCCGGCGTGGACAGGGCTTCTTGGCTGGAGTGAGGAAGAGCTGGTCGGCCGGACATCGGCGTGGATGGAGCATCCTGACGATCATGACCGGACGCGTCAGGAGATCGTCGACATTGCCAGAGGCGAAATCACGCTCTCTTTCACTAACCGGTTTCGTGATGTGAATGGAGAGTACCGCTGGTTCTCGTGGACCGCGGTTGCAGAAGGCGACCGGATGTTCTGCGTTGCGCGTGACGTGACGAAGGAAATCGAGCGAGACAAGGCGCTGCGGTTGTTCGAGAATATCGTCAGCTCCGACTCTGCGCCAATCTGCGCGTTCGACGCCGACTATCGTCTGATCGCCTTCAACCGCGCGCACAGCAATGAGTTCTTTCGCATCTACGGCTATCGCGTGCAGGTGGGGGATGTGTTTCCCGACCTGTTCCTGCCCGAGCAGCGCGACACCATTCGCGGTTTCATGAGCCGGGCGCTTGCCGGCGAGCGCTTCACCGTGGTGGAGGAGTTCGGCGATCCTGATCTTGCCATCCCATATTGGGAGGTAAGCTATAATCCGCTGACGGACGATACCGGGCGCGTCATTGGCGCGTTCCACCACGCCCTTGATATCAGCGCACGCCTGCGGGCCGAAGCGGAGCTCGGCGAAACACAGGAAGCCTTACGGCAGGCGCAGAAGATGGAGGCGGTTGGCCAGCTCACAGGCGGCTTGGCGCACGACTTCAATAATCTGCTGACCGGCATGATGGGCAATCTCGAGCTGCTCCAGGTGCGTGTCGCACGAGGGCGCCTTGCTGACATCGACCGCTTCATCAATGCGGCTCAAGGCGCCGGGCAGCGGGCGGCCGCGCTCACGCAGCGACTGCTGGCCTTTTCGCGTCGCCAGACTTTAGATCCGAAGCCGACCGACGTGAACCGGCTGATCGCCGGGATGGAGGAGCTGCTGCGCCGGACAGTGGGCGGCACGTCCGCTATCGAGGTCGTCGGCGCGGCTGGCCTGTGGACGGCGAACATCGATGGCGGCCAGCTTGAGAACGCGCTGCTCAACCTGTGCATCAACGCTCGCGACGCTATGCCCGACGGCGGACGGATCACGATCGAGACTGCCAACAAGTGGCTGGACGATCGCACCGCGAGGGCCCGTGATCTGTCGCCGGGACAATATCTGTCGATCTGCGTCACCGACACCGGCTCCGGTATGTCGGCGGAGACGATCGAGCACGCATTCGAGCCGTTCTACACTACCAAGCCAATCGGGCAGGGAACGGGTCTTGGCCTGTCGATGATCTACGGCTTTGCCCGCCAGTCAGGTGGCCAGGTTCGTATCTACTCGGAAGTGGGCGATGGCACGACGGTGTGCATCTACCTGCCGCGACACCTGGGCGATGCAGAAGATACCGAGATCGACGTCGCGACGATCGCTCAGCTGACGGCTGAAGGCCAGACGATCCTCGTGGTCGATGACGAGCCTACCATCCGTCACCTCATTGATGAGGTGCTGGACGAAGCAGGTTATACAGTGATCGGGGCTGCGGACGGTGCGGCCGGGATCAAGGTGCTTCAGTCAGGCGCGCAGATCGAACTTCTAATCACCGATGTTGGCCTGCCTAACGGCATGAACGGCCGACAGGTGGCTGACGCTGCCCGAATGCTCAGACCTGGCCTCAAAGTGCTGTTCATCACCGGCTATGCTGAGAATGCAGCCGTCGGGAATGGTCATCTCGAACCCGGCATGGAGCTGCTCACCAAACCTTTCTCCATGGATGCTCTTACCACTAAGGTTGGCGAGATGTTGAAAGGCACGTGCCGGTAGGATCGGGTAGCCGCACGCGCTGAACTATTCCGATTGCTCCACCTGAAACGGCTTTCGAGACAGCAAAACGGTTCTCGATTCATCATCCTTTTCGAGAACGCCGATGCCTTCTCGCCCGCCTTTCGCAATCGAGAATACGATTTCGGCGAGAGCTTGCCTAACGGACCGCTCGCCGAAGCGCGTGATGATGCCTCTGAGCGATCCGCGCCCGCCGCACGCCGCGGCACGATCGCCATCGCGAGCACGACCGATGCGAGCAGCCGGCTGGAGGCCAGACCGCCATGATCGACAGGCTTATCGAGGAAGTCGTCAACGGCTGCACCCAGCGGGCGGGTCAATTCGGTTTTACTTTTTCGTGGGTGCTGGCGGCGGCGGGGGCGGCGCTGGGGCAGCCGGTGCTCGCGGGGCTGGTACCACGCCGGTTTGAGGCTTCGACACCCCGCCCGGGGGAAGCGGTGCGCGTGGCGGGGGGGATATGCCCCTCGATCCGTTCGACGGGCTTGGAGGTGGAGGGGGCGGGCTTGGTCGGTTGCTCATTTGTGTGGATCACATTTGCCGTAACGAATGAGAACAAACATAGAAGGGCTGCGGGGAATGACCAGAGAGCAAGGCCATTCAGCCGATCGGACCAAAGGGCGATCGGAGGCATTTCGTCATAGAGCGCGGCCCGGCGCGCATCGATCGCCTTTCGCGCAGTTACGAAACTGATCGTAAGCGCGAGCAGCCCTACGACGTCGAGGGTCCATCCAGCGATCAACGCGCTGGTCCAAACCGCCTTGGAAAGTGGCACCGCGCTTCCTACAAATGATACAGAGGCTGCAAACAAGGCCGTGTGCGCAAGCGCTACAAAGCTGTCGCGAGCTGCTTCGTTCTGAGCGTGTGCTTGATCCAGAGCTTGCAGCTCATGTTTCACATCATCTGGCGAGCGCTGATTCATCGAAGAATTAAAACCATAATGGAGGATATTTGAAATGGCCGACAAGAAAGTGCTCTTCATCGCGTTCGCCATCGAGGACGAACGCCAGCGTGACTTTCTCAAGGGTCAGTCGCTTCATCCCCGGCAGCCCTTCGAGTTTATCGATATGTCGGTGAAGGAGCCCTACGACAAGGACTGGAAGGATCGCGTCCGTACCCGGATCAAGCGGTCCGATGGCGTGATCGTGCTGGTCAGCAAAAACTCGGCGGCGTCCACTGGCCAGAAGTGGGAAATTTCCTGCGCCAAGGAAGAGAAGAAGCCGATCCGCGGCATCTACGCCTACAAGGATGATCGTTCGTCGATCGATGGCGTGGCGACGGTCGCATGGAGCGACGCCAATATCACCAGCTTCATCGATTCACTCTGAGCCGGAGGCGACGGTGCGCAAGGCCCTAATCGTCGGCATCGACCATTACGAGAAGATCAGCAATCTCAGCGGATGCGTCAACGATGCGCATTCGGTGAAGGCCATGTTGGAACGCCACGCCGATGGCACCGTCAACTTCGCAACACCCAAGCTCCTGACCGGAACCGGCCCAGGCGATCTGGTCGATCGGGAAGAGCTGAAGGCAGCCGTGCGCGAGCTTTACGCCGACGATGCAGACATCGCCCTGTTCTATTTCGCTGGGCATGGCTTTATCGAGGACACCGGCGGCTATCTCTGCACCAGCGATAGCCGCAGCGGCGATGATGGCGTTCCGCTTTCAGATATCATGACGCTCGCTGCAAAGTCCGCCGCGAAGAACAAGATCATCATCCTCGATAGCTGCCACAGCGGCGCGGCCGGGGAGCGCCCCACCCATCCGGCCGCCGAAATCCGCGATGGGATGACGATCCTGACCGCTTCGACCGCCGAGCAATACGCGATGGAGGTCGAAGGCGGCGGTGCCGGCGTGTTTGCTAGCTTGTTTGTCGATGCGCTCGGTGGTGCGGCTGCCAACCCGCTGGGTGATGTTACCCCCGGCAGCGTTTACGCGCACATCGATCAGTCTCTTGGGCCGTGGAAGCAGCGTCCGGTGTTCAAGACGAACGTCAAGACCTTCGTATCGCTGCGCAAGGCGGCGCCACCCATCGCGCTGACCGATCTTCAGGCGATCGCCAAGCACTTCCCGACCGCAACCTACCAACTCCCCCTCGATCCGGCGTTCGAGCCCGAGCGTTCGGAGGAGCAGAAGAAGGATGCGTCCCTTCCGCCGCCCGACCCGGAGAAGACCGCTGTCTTCGCGGTCCTGCAGCGCTACGTTAAGGTAAATCTCGTCCGCCCCGTCGACGCCCCGCATATGTGGCACGCCGCGATGGGCAGTAAAGCGTGCGAGCTGACCGTATTGGGACAGCATTATCGGAGCCTCGTTGAAAGCGGGCTGATCTGACATGACCAAGCCCTTCGACGCCGATACTCGCAAAACCTTGGTAGATCGTCTCGCCGCAATCGAGCATGAGCGGTGGTCGCACTGGCAGCGTTATATGCACGGCAAGGCAGCTAGGCAGGACGATGGCTCGCTGCTGATCCCCGCCGATCTCGTCGCGCGCTGGGAAAAGCAGATCGCAACCGACTATGCCGATCTTTCCGTCGACGAGCAGGAAAGCGACAGGGAGCAGGTCGAGCGTTACCTGCCCATTATCGAGGATGCTTTTCGTTCAGACGACGCACCGGCATGACCGGGCGCATCATTCGTCTGGCATATCGCTGATCCTGTATTTTTCGCCGTTGTGAGCGATCCGCAGCTCGACCTCGACAGCATCGCCGAGCTTGATACCGTTCGTTCCTTGCTTGGCCGTCAGCACTTCGTCGCCCGCGTCCAGCAACACCGCGATGCGCGCGGCGCGTTTCCAGCCCTGCAATGCCCAGCGCGGCCCTTCCGGACGTTGCTCGTATTTCCACAGCTTGAACTCTGACTTCAGATGATACTGGGCATTCTTTGGCCGAGCTGCCGTAATGCAATATCGATTCATTCGCTTTCGATCCTCGGCGGCTTGTCTTGTTGGTCATCTGCTAAGGTAGGAAGCCGCCCCCCAGCGGTGAAGCGGGGTGTGCAACGCGGAAAGGCTAGCGTGCCTTCATCGTGCCGTGGATCGAGAGGCGGCTTCTACCTGTGGTGCCGGCAGTTGGATGGCCCGGCGTCGGCCGAGGTCGCGCGCCGCTGCTTAGACCGGGCTGTTGTCCTTGCGCCCGGCAACGTGTTTAGCGTGCCGCAGTCAGCAGGTTCGTTCCTACGCTTCAACGTCGCCCAGAAAGCAGGCGAACAGAACCTACGCCGCTATCCATGCCGCCATCAGCGGTTCTGAGGAGTGTGCGAAAGCTGAGTTTTGAGACGCTTATTCTCTTCTCGATCGACCATCGTTTTCGGGAAGCCATTGGCCGGCTGCGGGGGTACGCGTTAGAATGATTGTAAGCCATCCGCGTTAATGCCGTTGAAGGCTAAAAGGGTGAGCGGATGATGGTGGGTGTATTTTATGTTGAGTTAATGCTCGTATTGGCCGCACCCTTTGTGTTTAGTGCAATTCTACTTGCGTTAATTATGAGTGGCTTTCGAAGTGTCCGGAGCGGATTTCGTCGAGATGGGCGCATTGATATTGTCGGCATCGTCGCAATATTTAGCGGAATTATAGGCGGAGCGGTATTCTATCAATGGCTTCGCGGCCCAACTGCTGAACTTGCAACTTTGCAGCCGTTAATTGTTGACGCGAGGCTTGCTCAGAGTTTGCCAAGCACTTGGGTGATAAGCTGGGGAAGCGCTAAACAAAATGTCGATACTGCAGCCAATGCCGAAGCCCACAAACCCTATCTCAAGCTGGAACACGTCGATGATGGTGACGCGCAGATTCTTAATTTCACGTTGGTGGCGGAAGGCAGTGGCAAGCTGATCGCGCGATGTGCAGGTCGTGCACCAAAGGAAACTAATCCTGTATTGGCCTCGATCCGAGGTAATCGATCACTCGAGGTCGCATCTTCCATATACAAATGCCGAATGCGCGCCGCAGCGTTGTCACGCGCCATTGCTACGGGCACGCCTAGCTAGCTGAGCTTCAAATGGGTGGCATTCCGGTAAACTGGTAATCACTCTCACCGCCCAACGCAGACGCCTATTCTCATTTCACCATCCAGACCGTCCGAAAACTCGCCCGTGATCGAGGTCCGTACGATCCCCCGCCGAGAAATGGCTTAGGACCAGCCTTTTCCGGTTTTTATGCGCTTATGAGGCCGGAATAGGCTGTCACGAGGCGATATTCGGCGTCGTGACGGCAGACGTGCCGGGGATGATCAGGGCTGCACCGCCCGGATCATCCCCGGCACACCGATGAGGGTGATAGCCCGCCTGAGGTTGTAGGCGAGTGCCGTCAGGCTGAACTCGGCGCGGACCTTCTCCAGCCCGCGCATCAGGAACGCGCCCTGGTTCATCGACTGCTTGATCGTGCCGAACGGGTGTTCGACCGTGGAGCGGCGGATGACGAGGAGGTCTGGTCGCTTCGCGAGGCGCTCCGCCATGCGCTCGATGATTTCCTCCTTCTCCCAACGGTTGACGCGCCGCCAGCGTCCCTTGGTGCACAGCGTCTTCATCGGGCAGCCGGAGCAGGCGGCAGGATTGGAATACTGGATCGTGACATGCCCGCGCGTCACCGAGTTGTAGCGGGTGTCGAGCAGCTGCCCGGCAGGGCAGTGATAGGCGTCGGCTGCTGGATCGTAGCGAAACCGCTCTTTGGGAAAGAGGCCGTTGCTGACGTTGACGCCCCGGTGCGGGCGGGGAATGTACGGCGTGATGCCGGCGGCCTCGCACGCCTCGATATCTTCGCCCTTGTGGTAGCCCATGTCGGCAACCGCATCGATCTGCTCGACGCCGAGCAGCTCCTTTGCAGTACCGGCGGTGGGCGCCAGCAGGCCCATGTCGTTGCACGCGTTCGTGACGTGCTGCTCGACGATGAGGCTGTGCCTAGCATCGACTGCCACCTGCGCGTTGTAGCCGATGGTCACCTTGCCATGGGCGACCATCGCGCGCGCATCGGGGTCGGTAAGCGAGATCTGCCCTTCGCCACTCTCCTCCAACTGACCGAGCAACGCCGAACTGACCTGACGCTGCTCGCGCAGTTTGGCGATCTTCGTCGCCAGAGCGTCGGCGCGGCCGGTGCCGGCACCATCTTCGCCGCGGTCGATCTGGTCCAACTCGGCCAGGTAGCGCTCTAGCCGCGCGTCGGCCGAGGCGAGATACGTTGCCAGCCGCTCGCGGCTGAAGTTACGCGACCGGCTGTTCACCGCCTTCAGGCGCGTACCGTCGACCGCCAACAACTCGCGCCCAAACAGGTCGAGTTTGCGGCACAGGACCACGAACTCGCGGAACACCGCCTTGAACGCGGCTCGGTTGTCTCGCCGGAAGTCGGCGATGGTTCGGAAGTCAGGCCGCACCCCGCGCAGTAGCCAGATCAGCTCGAGATTGCGTATAGCTTCAGCCGCCAGGCGCCGGCTCGACCGCACCCGATTAAGGTAGCCGTACAGGTACAGCTTGAGCATATCGGCCGGATCGTAGCCGGGCCGCCCCGTCGCCTTTGGTTGAGCTCGCACGAAGCCGGCACCGCCAAGATCAAGGTCATCGACGAAGGCGTCGATGAACCGCACCGGGTTATCCGCAGCTACATAGTCCTCGACTGACGCCGGTAGCAGCAGCGCCTGGTCCCGAGCATGACCTTCGATGTATGCCATGTCCGCAGGATACACCGTCCCAGCATGCCGGGGAATCCAGAATGCCGTTTTCGGACGGTCTGCATCCTTTTCGAGAAAGGCCGCAGCGCGACACGGTGGCAGCTATCAAACCTTCCTTCCGGAAAGCGGTCGGATTGCTTCTCGACAAGTATCGCCGTTCGCTGTCCGTTCGCTCCTAGCGTACGCAAAATCCACTTTCGTGTTGTGACCCCTTCTCGCCCTTACGTCGTTCGCGATCATCGGGGGGTGTTCAGACAAAGCCGATAAGCGTTCCGATGACGTTTTTAAGGCAACCCCTTCCCAAGAAGCGGCAAGAATTAAAATGCATCAAACTACAAAGGAACCGCGTAGCAACTACCAGCAATAACATAGCCAGTAGGGGCTGTTACCGCCGCACCGTTGGAACGGGCGAAACCTTCACTTCTCCCCGCTTGAAACACCGCTTGCACTTTAGCCGCGTAATGGCTTGCGGCAACCCGCCGAAGAGCTTCAAAACATCTGCAAACGGAACGTTGATCGTCCGTCCGCACTGACAGACAATCCGCATATCTGCGCGGTGATGCGCGTAATCCATCGTCGTTTCAAAACGCGCGGTACTCATCGCGCAACCGGGATTTCCGCGATGTTTGTCGTCCACGAATTAGATTTCTGGCTGCGCTTCGTGTCGAAAGCCTTTGGACCGCGCCCCTGCGCCGCAACGGTAATTGTATCACGCCCGAACCGTGCGTTTAGTCCGTCCATCGCGGCTAACAGGCCAGGAGCGCGCGGGTCGGGCATCGCAAACAAGTCTGTCTGTGCCGCTCCAGCCGGGTTTAGATCCTCCAGAAGCACGCCGCATTTCGTATATACCCCGCCTTCCTGAAACATCGCCTCAGTAAGCCTCGTTGCCATCCCGACTATTACGCGCGGGTCATGGCTCGCCGGGGACAAGCGCGCCGATCGCGATGCGCTCGGTGGGTTCGGGCGGTATCTGCTGCCGTGCGCGAAGACTATCATGCGAGACGCCACCAGCCCCTGCGCGCGTATCTTCTCGGCCGCGCGAGCTGCGCGACGTGCCATCGCCTCGCATAGGTCGTCCAAGGTGCTGACAGGTGCGCC
>Ga0308158_10005641_pt1 | contig 10215 bp, 8 predicted proteins | sample PhyBR2_FD_201038 | JGI IMG/M metagenome (GOLD analysis project Ga0308158, IMG submission 201038) | Phyllosphere microbial communities from UC Gill Tract Community Farm, Albany, California, United States - DLSLB.R2 | ecosystem: Host-associated > Plants > Phyllosphere > Unclassified | place: USA... | reverse complement strand
CTCCACCAGCGTTCCCGACGACGCCGGTGACTCTGTTGGCGACTCCTGCTGCGCCGCCCCGGCACCGGTCTCCGTGACCCTCGGGTTCCCCACGGGCCTCCAGCACGGCCGGAGCAGCGAAACCATCCCAAGGTAGGGGCGGCCTGTGTCCTGAGGCAGTTCAAACGGAAAATCCCCGCCTCGCGGACTATTCCCCCACGCGTGGAGCGGGGATTTGTCCGGGAAACGGGGATAAATGGCCGTCCACTTATGAAACCGATGGGTCGCCCCAGTTGATGCCAATGGAACGGCCGCGGGCAAAATGGGCGTTCGCGATCTCATTGACTTCGCGGAGGCTCTTCCCCGGATGGGCCAGGCGGATCCACTCGTAGTCCCATTCCTGCAGGTCCCGTTCGCGGCCGGCCCGTTTTTGGCTCCGCATGTGGGCTGTGAGGTCGTCGCCGCTGACAACCGGGCGGGGCGGGGCCCTGACGGGCTGAGGCTTGGGAGTGGGTATCGGGGCGGGACGCGCCGGGGCCTTCGCCGTGCGGACCAGCACCGCCGTCACTGCGACCACGCCAAGGCTGATGAGAATGACCCACCAGAATTTGATGATGAGGGCTATGACGATCAGCACCAGGAAGGGTGCACACCCGATGGTGCCGGAGCGACGCCTCTTTGCTGCCATGGTGTTTCCTCTTGCGACGCGATGAAGCTGTAAAAACCACTTTCGCACCGGGCATGCGCCGTGTCATGAGTATTTACTACTCGAATTTGGGCCTGAACGGCCCCGGGCATTTGACCGCTGAGGTGTCCCTTCAGGAATGATCGATGACTACGGTCAGGCATATCAGTGCCGGTGCATGACCGGAATACCGGAAGGGGCGATTGATGGGCGCATGGGGCTACTTGCCGTTTGAAAACGACGACGCGCTGGACTGGCTCGACGAGCTCGACGGCGGCGGAGCGGAGGTGGTACGCCAGGCGCTGTCGAGGGCGGGTGACAGGTACGTCGAAGCGCCGGACGGGGCGGTGGCGCTGGCGGCCGCCGAGGTCACTTCGGCCAGCCAGGGCAACCCGTTGGGGGAACTGCCGGAGAACGTCACTGACTGGGTGACCGCCCACGCGGCCGCAATCACCGCCGAGGACGTGGAGATGGCTCTCGAGGCTGTCGAACGGGTCGCGGGGGAGAGGTCCGAACTGGCAGAGCTGTGGGAGGACGCCGAGGAACCCAAATGGCGCGAATCGCTCGAGGACCTCATGGAGCGGCTGCGAAGCGCCCTGCGGTAGGCCCGGCCAGATGCTGGCAGGTCATAGCGGGATCCGCGCTGCCTCATCCTGGGGGCCGCCCTGCGGACCCTGGACTCTGTCGTCGGCGACAGCCGGTTGCCGTCGGGCCTTCGCCAGGGACACCAGCAAAGTGATGGTGGTGCCCAGCCAGGCAAGCCCGGTGAGGATCACCAGGACGATCGCAGCCAAGGGGTGCATGGCGAAAGCCTACGACCGTGCCGTTGGAAGTTCCGGGCGCAACTCCGCAACGCCCGGACGCGGAAACGCGAAAAAGGCGCGCCCCTGTTCGCTGGGCGCGCCCTTCTCGTGGTGCCTGTCAGTACTTGGATGCGGCTTTGCTGGCTAAAGTCTGTGCCCGCTCAGGGCTTGCGGCCAGGGAGAACGAGGAGGGCGTCGCCGACGGGGCGCTCTCCGGTGGCGTCGGACGGCGAGTTCACAACCTGGCCGCCCTGGGCCATGGTGGTTGACCCGCCGCCGTCGAGATTGATGGCGTTGACCATTCCCAGGGAACGGGCAACGTCGGCGGCTTCCTTGATGCTCAGGCCCAGCGACGTGGTCTGGCGGCCGTCTGCAGTGACGATCAGGGTCCGGCCCTGCGCGTCCACACCGGCGATCGTGCGGGGGTTGCGCTTGTGGACCCAGCCGTAAAAGAAGCTGTTGCTGTCGTTGGTGCGGGCCATGCCGTCGCGCTTCGCGGTGACGTTCAGCTGGCCGTTTTCAACCAGCGTCGGTCCGCCGTTAACCACGTCCGTGCCGGCATGCGGCTGCAGGGTCTTGCCGCTCCCGTCGAGCAGGTCCGTGTTGACCTTCAGCTTGGCACCCGGGGCAGCCAGGGCGGCGAGCTTATCCGCATCCGCTCCAATCGCCTGGAGGGTTTGGCCGCCGGCCGGGACGGTGGCGCCGCGGGTATGGTTGACCGCGGTGACAGTGCCCTGGGCGTCCAGGAGGACTTCGAGTCCCGGCCCGGACGGCGTGGTGGGGCCGTATTCGGGGGTGAAGGCGATGATTTCGTCCGCGTCCGTGCAGGTGAAGTCGTGCAGCGGCAGGTTGGTGGGGGTGTCGTCGGTGCCGCCGCAGTTGCGGATGAGCCCGGGGACCCGGTTGATTCCGTCCAGGGGAAGCTCTCCCGCCTGGCCCGCGCCGGTGACCGTGCCGTGCCAGTGCAGGCGCTGGACGGACGTCTTGTTTTTATCGATGACCAGGGAGGGCCGGTCGCCCACGGGTTCGCTGAGGACCTTGCCGTCGTGGACTGCGGCGCCGGCAGGGTCGCCCGGCGCGCCGGCGGCGGGGTCCATGACAAAGTAGCCGCCGTTCGTCGCGGCCAGGGCACCTGCGGCGGCAGCGAGTGAGCTGGTGGTTTCGCGGTCCTCGAGGTTCGGGCCGAACGAGGAGGTCAGGTTGCCCCGGAATTCCTTCGGATCGATGGTGAGCACCTGCAGGTTCCAGGGGCCGCGGTCATCCTCGCTGGAGCCGGCGTCACCGTCCCAGCCGGTGTAGATCACGGAGGACTTGTAGCCCGCCGCCTTGATCCGGTCCACAGTGGTGGTTCCGTCGGCCTTGGTGGAGAAGTTCCCGGCCCGTACCCGGTAGCCGAGGTCGCCGCCGGCGTCGGCCAGCTGGGGTGACTGGACGTGCTCCACCCGTGCAGGAACGCCGGCCGCGGTGAGCTTGTCGGCAACCAGTTGGGCCTGCGCCTGGCTGGAGAGGGCGGACGCAGGAGCATCCGGGTCCGGCGATGTGGACGGGACGGCCACTTCGGCGGTCCAGAAGAAGTCCTGGTTGGGAGTGCCCCGGCTGATGGCGGTCCGGGTCAGGCCAGGGGCCAGGGTGGTCACGGTGCGGGTCTCGGGCTGGTCTGCTGCGCCGAGGTCGAGATGGGCGGACTGCGATGGTGCGGCAGCCTGCTGGTCCGCGACAGGAGCGGTGGGTGCCGCCGTGGAGGCGCCGGCCGGGGCCAGGAAGGCAACAGGGAGGGATACCGCCAGCGCGGTGATAACCGCGCGATGGTGACGATGATTGGGGTTGATCATGGTTACCCACGCTAGGGCGGTGCGGAGCCGGCGGGGGCACCCACACGCCGTTGTTCAGCCCGCCTTCGGGAACTGTTCATCCCACGTTGCATGTGGCGGTCAATGGTTGCCCGGGATAACCAAATGGTTGCCCGAAATAACCAATTTCGTCACGTGCATTTAAGCTCGGGTCCCTATGTTTTCTGGTGTGAAAACACCCTCAAAAACCGTCCGTAAATCAGTCGCCGAAAACCAGGAAAGCACCTCGCGGCTGGGAAATGTGTCCGCCTTCGTGCGCGGCCACAAGCCGCTGGCAATTGTGGCCGCGAGCTGCACTCTCGCCGTTCTCGGCGGCGCTGGCATCGCGACCGCCTCAACGCTTCCTTTCGGCCAGCAGCAGGTCGGTTCCCAGACCGACAAGGGGGAGCAGGTCGCCTCGAACCAGGTGATCAAACCCATCGGGGACCGCCTGATGACCCCTTTCGGCAAAATCATGGGGTCGACCGTCAGCCCCGATGGCCGATACCTGGTTGGCACCAGCGCGGACCGCTCGGTTGACCTCCAGGTCTTTGACCTCACCACCTACAAGCCCGTCGCCGCGGCCGGCACCCAGGCGGCCACAGCTTTTGCAGCCGCGGCAGGCAATGCAGGCTACGCGAACATGGCATACCAGCACATCACGGACGGATCGGTGGGCCAGGACGGCCCGGTCTTCTCGCCCGACGGCAAGTTCCTCTTTGAGCCCGTCGCAACCGGCATTGTCCGCTACCCCTTCAATCCGGACGGCTCACTCGGTGCCGGGACGAAGATCAGCATTCCGACCGTGGGCGACAAGCAGGCCCTGACGGCCGGCATGGCGTTCTCCCCCGACGGCTCGACCCTGTACGCGGCCGTGAACGGCCAGAACGCGGTCGTCGCGATCGACCCGGCCGCCGGAACCATCAAGCAGACCTTCGGCACCGGTATTGCCCCGCGCCAGCTGAAGTTCGTCGGCACCCGCCTTTACGTCTCAAACGAAGGGGGCCGCCAGGCACTCCCGGGTGAGCCGACCATGAACTCCTACGGCACCGACGTCCCGGCCGATACCAACCTCGGCACCTCCACGACCGGCACCCTTAGCATCATCGACACCGCCAACGCCGCTGCGCCGGTTTCCTCCCTCGACGTCCAGCTGCACCCGACCGCGATGTTCCTGGACGGGGCCACCCTGTATGTGGCGAACACCAACAGCGACACCGTCTCCGTCGTGGACACTGCCAGCAACAAGGTCCTCCAAACCATCGCCACCCAGCCCTGGGCCTCGTCTCAGGTGGGCTACGAACCCACCGGCATCAGCATGCAGGGCGACCATCTCCTGGTCTCGCTCGGCCGCGCCAACGCGATCGCGGTCTACAAGGTCAACAAGCAGGACCCGAAGGACCCTGCCAGCTACATTGGCCTGCTGCCGACGGACTACTACCCTGGCAACGTCACCGCGGTGAACGGCCAGATTGTGGTCACCAATATCCGCGGCATCGATGCGCGGGGCCCGGAAGTGACCATCAACGAGGGTCCGAACACTACGGCTGCGACCGGTCACGGCACGCACTCCACCACGGCCTCGCTCACCAAATTCACCCTCCCCAGCGATGAGCAAATCCAGCAGTACACCGAGACTGTGTTCGAGCAGAACGGCTGGGATGGCAGCTCGGTCAAGGAAGCAACGGCTGCTGAGGCCGCCAAGATCCCGGCGGTCGCCGTGCCCAAACGGATTGGGGAGCCGTCGAGCATCAAGCACGTGTTCCTGATCGTGAAGGAAAACCGCACCTACGACCAGGTGTACGGTGACATGAAGCAGGGCAACGGCGACCCATCGCTTGCCCAGTTCGGCGCGAAGGTCACGCCCAACCAGCACGCGCTGGCAAGCCAGTTCGGCCTTTATGACAACACGTACGACATTGGCACCAACTCGGCCGAGGGCCACAACTGGATGATGCAGGGCGATAACCCGGCCTACACCGAGACCAGCGCCGGCGAGTACAAGCGCTCCTACGATACCGAGGACGATGTCCTGGGCCACCAGCGTTCCGGCTTCCTGTGGACCGCGATCAAGGACGCGGGCAACACCGCCAGGAACTATGGCGAGTTCGACTCCGAGGAAGGCAAGCCTGCAGGGGCCACCTGGCAGCAGTACTACTGCGCGGCCACGGGCACCATGGCCGGGGGTGACCCGGCCCAGCTCTTCACCCCGGCACTGCAGATGCACGCCAGCTCCGCCATCCCGTCCCTCAATGAGATTACGGACCCGAACGCGGCCCCGTTCGACACCGCGGTACCTGACATCTACCGCTACGAGACCTGGAAGCAGGACTTTGAGAAGAACGGCCCGAAGAACTTCCAAATGACGTGGCTCTCCAGTGACCACACCGGCGGCACCGCCGACCCCGAGGCCCAGGTTGCCGACAACGACCTGGCCGTGGGCAAGATCGTCGATGAGATCTCGCACTCCGAATACTGGAAGGACTCCGCAATCTTCATTGCCGAGGACGACAGCCAGAACGGCACCGACCACATCGACGGCCACCGCGCCCCCGTCCAGGTCATCAGCCCGTACGCGGTGCACGGTAAGACGGTCAGCACGTTCTACTCCCAGATCAACATGGTCCGTACCATCGAGCAGATCCTCGGTGCACAGCCGCTGAACCAGAAGGTGGCGGCGGCCACCCCGATGTTCGACGCATTCACCAACAAGGCTGACTTCACCCCGTACAGCGCGGTCTCGAACCAGGTGCCGCTCACCGAGGGCGTCAAGACCGCCCCCGCCTGCGGCCCGGACACCCTGGGCCAGACCGGAGCTGCGGCCGCAGCAGTCAATGACGCAGCAGCCAAAGCCACCGCTGTCCCTGCCCCGATGAAGGAAACCGCGGAAAAGTGGGACGACTGGTCCGAGAAGCAGCACCTGACAGGCAACGGCGCGAAGGAAGACTACGCGGACCCCAACCTGTTCAACCGCTGGACCTGGTACCAAACCCACAAATGGGAGAGCCCCTACCCGGGCGACGAGAAGATCTACGGTCCTGACGAGGTGCCCGGTATCCCCGCCGGTTCAACCAACCACGAGGACGACTGATAAGGCGTTGACCGGGACGTCGGGCGCCAGCCGCTGACATCCACAAGAGCGGGCTGGGCGGAAATCGCCCAGCCCGCTCTTGTGTCGCACAAACGGTCAGTCCGTGATGTCGGTGCCGGTACTCAGCTCCTGCCACTGGTCCAGTTCCGCCCGTTGGGCCTCCGCCACCTTGCCGAAAGCGCCGAACGCGTCGGTGCCCAGGACCAGCAGTCCCGGCGGGTTGGGGGATTCGACGACGGCGATGATCGCCCTGGCTGCCTTGTCCGGGTCGCCGGGCTGGGTGCCGTGCGCCGTGTCGTGTTCCTTGCGGCGCTTGCCGGCGGTGTCAGCGTAGTCATCGATCGCCGAAGCGGACTGCGTGAGTGAGCGGCCGGCGAAGTCGGTGCGGAAGCCGCCGGGCTCGATGGCGGTGACGTTGATGCCCAGCGGCTTCAACTCCTGGCGCAGCGATCCGGACATGCCCTCCAGTGCGGCCTTGGTGGCTGCGTAGTAGCCGGAGCCGGGCGGCGTGATTCGGGCGCCGATGGAGGAGATGTTCAGGATGGAGCCGGCCTTGTTGGTGCGCATGCCCGGCAAAACCGCCTTGACCATGTCCACCGCGCCGAAAAAGTTCGTGTCGAACAAACGCCGGATGTCGCCGTCGTCCGCTTCCTCCACGGCGGCCCGGTAGCCGTAGCCGGCGTTGTTCACCAGCACATCAATGCTGCCGAACTTCTCCTCCGCCTGCTTCACCGCCGTGGCGATCTGCGCTTTGTCCGTGACGTCCAGGGCCAGGGGGAGCGCGGTGTCCGGGAAGCCGGCGGTGATGTCCTGCACTGCGTCAACGTTCCGGGCGGTGACGACGGCGTTGTGCCCGGACGCGAGCACGGCCTCCGCGAGTGCCCGGCCAAGTCCGGTGGAGCAGCCTGTGATGAGCCATGTTGCCATTGGTATTTCCTTTCCTAGGGTGGCGTTCGGGCGCTTAGGCCCGGTGCCGCCGTCGTGCGTTTGCAGTCAGTTCGTGGGCGCCGTAGCTGTTGTCGTCCGGATTGACGGTGACACCGGGGGCGACCAGCTGGTCGATGCGGTCCAGCACCTCGGGGGCCAGGACGGTGTCCGCGGCGGGGAGGTAGGACTCCAGCTGCTCCATGGTGCGCGGGCCGACGATGGCGGAGGTGACGCCGGGGTGGTTGATCACGAACGCGATGGCCATTTCGATGAGTGTGACCCCTGCCCACTCGGCCACCTGCGCCAACTCCTCCACGATGTCCAGCTTGCGCTGGTTGGCGGGCTGGGACATATCGAACCGGGCACTCGGCCGTGCTGAAGAGGTGGGCCGGGACGCCGAGTCCTTCCGCCACCGGCCGGAGAGCCAGCCGCCGGCCAGCGGGCTGTAGGTGAGGGTTCCCATCCCGTGCCGCTGCACCGTGGGGAGGACGTCCTCCTCGATCCCGCGGACCAGGATGGAATAAGGCGGCTGCTCGGTGACGAACCGCTCCAGGTTGCGCTCGCGGGACGCCCACTGCGCCTCCACGATCTGCGAGCCGGAGTAGGACGACGAACCGATGTAGCGGACTTTGCCCTGGCGGACCAGGTCGGTGAGCGCGCCCAGGGTTTCCTCCACGTCTGTGTCCGGGCTGGGCCGGTGCACCTGGTAGAGGTCGATGTAATCCGTGTTCAGCCGGCGCAGCGAGTTCTCCACCTCGCGCATGATCCACCGGCGGGAGCCGCCGCGCTGGTTGGGGTCCTTCTGGTCCATGGGCATGAAGAACTTGGTGGCCAGGAAGACGTCGTCGCGCCTTCCGGCGATTGCCTCCCCGACGATCTCCTCGGAGGCTCCGCCGGAGTAGACGTCAGCGGTGTCGATGAAGTTGATTCCGGCGTCCAGGGCGCGGTGGATGATGCGGGTGGCGTCGGCGCGGTCGTCGTTGCCCCAGGGGCCGAACATCATCGCGCCGAGGCAGAGCGGGCTGACCTGCACGCCTGTGCGGCCAAGCGGGCGGTATTCCATTGCTGCTCCTTAGGCTTCCGGGATGACCATGGCGAACCGCTCCGGGCGGGCCACATCCGGGTCCGGGCCGCTGCGGACGCCGGAGTCCAGGGCATCGATGGCTTCAATCTCCGCGGTGGAGAGCTCGAAGTCGAAGACGTCGAAGTTTTCCGCAATGCGCGTGGGGTTGGTGGACTTGGGGATGGCCGAGCGGCCCTGCTGCAGGTGCCAGCGCAGCATCACCTGGGCAGGCGTCTTGCCGTGGGCCTGCGCGACGCCGGCAATCGCCGGATCGCGCATGACGTTCTTCCGGTTCTCGCCCCAGCCGGGGTAGAAGGTGATGCCGCCGATGGGCGACCACGCCTGGGTGAGGATGCGGTGGTCCTCATCGATCGTCTGGACAGCCGCCTGCTGGAAATACGGGTGGAGCTCGATCTGGTTGACGGCCGGGACCACCTCGGTTTCCGCCAGCAGTTGCTGTAGGTGGTGCGGCATGAAGTTGCTGACGCCGATGGCCCGCACCCGCCCGTCCTTGAGCAGGGTTTCCAGGGCCTTGTACGCGGCGATGGTCTTCTCGAACCGGTCCGGCGCGGGCTGGTGCAGGATGAGCAGGTCCAGCTGCTCCACCCCCAGCTTGCCCACCGCCTTGTCCCACGCGTGCAGCGCCTCGTCGTAGCCGTAGTCGCTGACCCACACCTTGGTCTCGATGAAGACGTCTTCACGCGCCAGGGCGGAGCGCCGGATGCCTTCGCCCACCTCGCGCTCGTTGCCATACGCGGCGGCGGTGTCGATGTGCCGGTAGCCGACCTCGAGCGCTGTCTGGACGGCCGCCGTCGTCTCTTCCGGGGGACTTTGGAAAACGCCCAGGCCGAGCGCTGGCATGGTGACGCCGTTGTTGAGTTTGAGTTCCATGCCTTCACGCTATGTGGGTGGCCGGGATTGTGGGAGGGCTTGTCAGTCCCTCCTTCACAGCTTGGGGCACGCGTACCGTGGAGGCATGACCAACAGCGATGACGTGCGGAAATTCCTGACCTCCCGCCGCGCCCGCCTCACCCCGGAGGAGGCCGGGCTGCCCGCGTACGGTGGGACCCGTCGCGTGGCGGGGCTCCGCCGCGAGGAAGTGGCCATGCTGGCCGGGCTGAGCGTCGACTACTACATCCGGCTGGAGCGCGGGAACCTGTCGGGTGCGTCGGACAGCGTGCTGGAGGCCCTGGCGCGGGCTTTGCAGCTGGACGACGCCGAGACGGCCCACCTTTTCGACCTGGCCCGTGCGGCCACTTCGGCGCCACGGGTGCGGCGCAAGCGGAGTCCCTTGACGGTGCGTCCCAGCGTGCAGCGGGTCATCGATGCGATTACGACGGCGCCGGCCTGGGTCAGGAACGACCGCGGCGACGTGCTGGCCTCCAATGAGCTGGGCCGGGCCCTGTATCAGGAGATGATGGCGGAGCCGGTCACCCCGCCGAACAGTGCCCGGTTCACGTTCCTGAATCCGAAGGCGCGGGAGTTCTTCCGGGACTGGGAGCGCAGCGCGGACGACATCGTTGCGGTGCTGCGGTCCACCGCGGGCAGGAACCCGTACGACAAGGACCTCTCGGACCTGATCGGCGAGCTCTCCACCCGCAGCGAGGAGTTCCGTGTCCGTTGGGCCCGGCATGACGTGAAGTACCACCGCACCGGCCGCAAACGCCTGCACCACCCGGTAGTGGGGGACCTGGACCTGACCTACGAGGCGATGGAACTCCCCGCGGACCCTGGGCTGCGGATCAACATTTACACCGCCGAACCGGGCACGCCGTCCGAGGATGCCCTGAAGGTCCTGGCGAGCTGGGCCGCCACGCAGCGAACCGTTGCTGGGGTCC
>Ga0308158_10005639_pt1 | contig 10218 bp, 10 predicted proteins | sample PhyBR2_FD_201038 | JGI IMG/M metagenome (GOLD analysis project Ga0308158, IMG submission 201038) | Phyllosphere microbial communities from UC Gill Tract Community Farm, Albany, California, United States - DLSLB.R2 | ecosystem: Host-associated > Plants > Phyllosphere > Unclassified | place: USA... | reverse complement strand
GGTGCATAATCACCACCGGGGTATTATCATATTTGGCTTCTTTGAGCAATTGTCGAGCTTTTTCTATGTTCGAGGGAACAACGATGTCTTCGCCATAGGCGTTAGCGTATGGCGTGCCGCATCCAAAAATGGCCGCACACGTTTTGTAGTAGTCAGGGTTGCCTATCATCGCGCTCAGAATCTCTTTCTGGCCGATGGCATACATGGCAGCTTGCCGAATGAGCTTGTTATTGAAGGGCGGCTGCAGGTGATTGAAGCGGTAATAGCCCCAATTTCCCAGTTTGTCGACGACGGTCGCCTTGATGTCCTTGTTGCCTTCAAGCATGGGCAGCAGATCGAAAGGCACTTGCTGTATATAGTCGATCTCATCGTTCATCAAGGCATTGATGGCGGTCATCTGATCGGGCATGCTGATCCACTGGATGCGATCCACATTGACGACTTTGCCGCCAGCGGTCCAACTGACCGGTTCCTTGCGTGGTACGTACGCTTTGTTTTTTTCGTAAACGACTTTAAGGCCAGGCTGAAACTCTGAGCTGACAAATTTGAATGGCCCTGAGCCGATGTATTCCTTGATGGGCTGCGTAGCGGGTGTTTCGGCAATACGTTTGGGCAACATGAACGCCGGGCGCGAACTCAGTTTTGCCAGTCCTTGCAGAAGCAGGTCTGTCGGCTCTTTCAGTACGATCTGAAATGACTTTTCATCGAGCACTTTCATTTCGGCAATCATGGGCATGAGCACCATGCCGATAGAATCTTTTTGGGCCCACCGTTTGATCGATGTGACACAATCGTCTGCGACGACAGACGCGCCATCGTGCCATTTAAGGCCATCCCGTAATGTGAACGTGTAGACCTTTGCATCAGCTGACACTTTCCAATCGGCCATTTGCGGCTTGACCTCGAAATTGGCATTTAGACCAACCAGCGTGTCGTAAATCATGTAGCCATGATCGCGTGTAATGTAGGCCGTGGTCAAAACCGGGTCAGTGACGCGCAGGCCTGACTGCATCACGGTGGTCACGGTTTGCGCAGTAGCGGCTGAAGCCAGCAAAAATGAGGATGCAGCGCACGTTGCGCCAAGTGCCAGCGCGGGTGTGGTGAAAAAGGAACTGAGCTTGAATGACATGGTAGGTCTCCTCGCGATAATTCATCGCGAATCAGGTAGCAGTCAGGCTGACCACGGCTGTTGGGTGGCACCTGGCCTGCTGATCAGATTAATCGGCTTTTTTGATATTCCAGAAAACCGTGATGGGCGAATGGGGAACGTCGCTCAACGTCGTACTGTAGGCTGCCGGGACCACGAATTTGCCCAGTGGTCCTGCCACGCCTTCGTCAATCACCAATTTTTGTATCTGCTCGGTGATGCGCTTGCTTTGCTCCGTATCAGCGGCAAAGGCAAACTTGCTTCGTAGTGCTTCAATCTCGGGTACATCCTGCCACCCGGCCCAGGCTTTGCGGCCGTTGGCGGCGAAGGTGCCATTACTGAACGGATTGCCACTGGTTGCCATATTTTCAGTGGGCGCTGCGCTTTAAGCTTCACTACCATGGTAATTTTCCTCACCCGAGTAAATGCAAATGAAATAATCAGATCGTGCTGCATACGTACCGATTGACCGCTTTGGAATCAGCACGGCCAATTAGTAATCAAGCTGGCAATATTTTGACGTGTATGCCCATTTCTCCCGGTGACCGATTCTGCACTCCACAGGGCTTTCAGGATCGCCTGTTCTACGGCTTCTGCGCATGCCTGAAATAGTGGATCGAGCAGTGCGTCATGCAGCAATTGCAAAACCGGCATGTCCGGGCCAGGTAAATGGGGAACCGTATAGGCGGTTGAAAAGGCGAGCGCTATATCGCCGCTGCCATGGCCAAATATTGAACCGGTCCGGCACAGGCCGGCCGCCGCGCGGGAAGAGACGCGGCGCAGCTGGCGTGCATCCAGGGGCGCATCTGTTGCAATGAGAATGATGATGGAGCCTTTTTCAGGCGAGTCGTCGTGAGCGTCCTGCAAAGCCTGTAGTCGAGTTCCAATCGCTTGTCCAGCAATCGTGAGCAGCGGCAATTTGCCGAAATTGGCAAGCACCAATGCGCCTACGGTGTAATGGCCAACACCGACGACCGGTGCAATACGCGATGCAGAACCAATACCACCCTTGAGCTGGAAACAGGACATGCCTCGTCCGGCGCCAACGGAGCCTAGTTCAAAATCGGGCTGCGCGCCGGCATGTGCTGTCAGATAATCAGCCTGTGTCAGGTCCATTGCCTGGATATCGTTCAGATAGCCATCATTACATTCAAATACCAGGGGATTGACGGTAGGCAGCGTTCGACCGATTTCCGGATTGGCACGCACTGCCTGACGGATTTGGGCCTGGGCCATCGTGGCGACCGCGAATGTATTCGTGAGGGCGATGGGGGTTTCCAGTACGCCCAATTCTTCGATTTGCAGCAGGCCAATGCTCTTGGCAAAACCGTTGAGCACGGTGACCGCTGCTGGAACCTTATGCAGAAAAATATTGTCGGGATGTGGTTGAACCACAGTCACGCCGGTTTGTATCGCGCCGTCCGATTTGGTGACATGGCCGACGGTGATCCCGCCTACGTCTGAAATGAGGTCCCTGGCACCTGATTGCAAGGTGCCAATACGCGGGGCAAGAGTGGTCATGTCGTTTTTACTTTGTCAGTGATGGGCAATGAGGCGGCAGGCTGTTGCAAGGTTGATCATTCCGGATCTTTTTCATACGCCAGCCATGGCAACACCGACACGGCCAGCCCGGTTGCTGATTCGAGCGTATCTTTTGCCTTATATGCGGTGGCGGCACATAAGGCTTCTATCAAGCCAAGTGCAGCAGTTTCAGAAGCCGCGCTGTAGCGGCGCTCGCTATGGGCGTAGAGCGCAACGGACGCTTCTGAGGCCAGGGGTGCTGTCGGTTTGTCGGTCAAAACGATCAGCGACGCTCCCGCTTTAATGGCGGCACGACCCAATGCGATGCTGTCGGCAAGGTATCGTGGAAAGGAAATGACAATAATCAGGTCCTTTTTGGTTAATCGGGACATGCGGCGCGCGGCATGGGAGGCGCCGCCGGCGCCAGACAAACTCTCGACGTAGTCACATGAGAAACACAGGCCGCGATGCAGCAAGCCAGCCAGAAAGCCGCTGCCGCCAAAACCGACGGTAAAAATTCTATCGGCAGATAAAATCAAATCCACGGCCTGTTCGCATGCCTGCTGGTTCAGTGTGCGACACGTGTGTTGAAAATTATGAATATCTTCTTGCAGCGACGCTGCGAATACATCTGCTGCACTACTTGGATGCGATAGTTCGGATCGCAATTTTTCAATCGGATCCAGCGTTGTCTGAAATCCACGAGCCAATTCGGCACGAAATTGAAGATAGCCAGGCAAGCCCAGGTGGCGAACCAGCCGATTGGCTGTAGCTGTGGATACGCCAACCGCGGCTGCAAACTGGTCAATGGTCATCATGGCCACTTCAAACTGATGAGCCAGTAAATAATCTGCCATGCGTTTTTGTGTACGGCTCATCGTCGAGGAGGTGGACTCCACCCGTTCGGCAATTGTCGGCGAAGCTGTGCTCATATAGGAAAGATCCTGTTTAAGTAGTCCAGCGTAAGAGAGCATAAGTAAATTATTTTCATAAAGTATATATTAAGAAAATAATTTACTTAACGCTGGTAAACCCTAGAATGGGGAGCGTTAGCCCGGATCAATACATTGCTCGCCAGCTCCCCTGATCAAACGCGGCAAGGCAAAGCAAACGTGCGGGCTCAACGCTTTGGTATAGCGTTTTGACCGAAACATCGGCCGGTGCTGGGTATGCCAACTTGTTTACAACTGCAACCCACATGGTGATGAGGCCTAGGCCAATACAAAATTTTGCGGAGAAAAAATTTATTTTTTTGAAGAGAAAAATATCGTATCTGGCTTAAGTAGGCCGTGGCAGAGGCGCCGGTCAGTAAGTTGCGTCTGGCAGGCACGGGCACATAGGGTTATTCCGGTCGTTGAATATTTCAAATATGTATATTATTCATAATAATGAAAATTTCATTTTGAATATAACGGACACAATGGGTGAAGATCATGGACACCGTTACGCCGCCTTCAGGTGCTAAATTCACTGGAAAAATCGTGTCATTCGTCGATTTCTGGCTGGGGCAGCAACTGCGTGAGATCAGACGCGAACAAAACCTGTCCCTGGAACAGGTCGCACGCAAGGCAGATATCTCCATTGGTTCGCTCAGCCAGATTGAGCGCGGCATGACCTCTCCGACCGTCAATATGCTGAACAGGATCTCGGGAGCGCTCAATATTTCACTTGGCGAACTGCTCAGTAACACCGAATGCACTGATGAACAGACCGATGGCTGGATTGCCAGGGCCGCTTCGCACAAGCAGGTGGTGATGAAAGACAAGAAGATCATCAAGAAAATCATCACACCGTCGCGCTGCCGCTCGGTGGATCTGTATCAGGCCATTATCCAGCCAGGTGGCAGTTCGGGCGATGAATGGATCACCACGCGCAGCGGCGAAATCAGCGGGCTGGTGATCTATGGACAATTACAGTTGTGGTTTGACAAACGTTACGTGAAGCTCGAACAGAACGATACGTTCTGCTATACGAGCGATATGCCACGCAAGTGGAACAATCCGACCGATCAGGACACATGTGTGCTGTGGGTTATTACCAAACCCGAAAGGGAATAGGAGAACTTCATGGGAATGAAAAAACTGTTATCTGTATGTATGCTGGCGGCATGTCTGAACGGCTCGGTTGCACTGGCTGCAGACAACTATAAGGTGGGCTCTACACCCACCGGCATGCCCTTTACCTATCTGGATGCCAAGTCAGGAAAAATTGCGGGTGTGATGGTCGATGTGATTGACGCCGTCTCAAAGAAAGCCGGCTTTACCTATGAAATCAGCCCCATGGTGTTTTCGGCCCTGATCGGGTCCCTGCAATCGAAGCGGATCGATATTATTTCGGCAGCCATGATCAAGACAGACGAACGGGCAAAAATCATTGACTACACCAATACCATCTTCAGCTATGGAGAAGGGCTGGTGGTGCCCGATAGCGACAAAACGCAATACACCAGCCTGGAGCAGTTGAAGGATAAAACTGTGGGTATCCAGATTGGTACCGCCTATATTGCACCGGCACAGAAAGCCGGGGTGACGGATGTAAAACTGTATGACGCATCAACCGATATGATGCGTGATCTGGAAAAAGGCCGGGTGCAGGCTGTACTGGTGGATCAGCCGATTGCTGCGGCGTACCTGAGCAACAATATGTTCAAGAATGTGCGGCTGGTGGAAAGTTACAAGCCGGTCGTGGTGCGCGACTTGGGGTTGATTACACGCAAGGGTGAGACTGAACTGCAGCAGAAACTCAATACGGCGATTGATGCGCTCAAGGCCGATGGCACCATTGCGTCCATTCTGAAAAAATGGAAGCTTGAAAAATAATCATGCCGCTGGCGCCGGCACCAATGCGTGCCGGCACCTCGACGGCCACACGCAACAGGAATAATGGCTCCCTATGGATGAATTGTCGGTACGCATTGCCCAGTATTTCCCTGTGCTTTTGCAGGGTGTAAAGGCAACCCTTATTGTCACGGCAGGCTCGTTGCTGCTCTCTACGGTGCTTGGCCTGATCTGGGCGCTCATGCGCAGTTCCGGTATACGCTGGCTGGCGTGGCTAAGCGAGAGCGCCGTCAATATTATTCGCGGCATTCCTATTATCGTTATTCTGTTCTACGTCTATTTTGTCTTTCCCGATATCGGCATCGATGTGAATGCAGTCCAGGCTTCCATTCTGGGTCTGGGCGTCGCCTATTCGGCATACCAGTCAGAAAATTTCCGGGCTGGGATCGAAGCAATTGACCATGGTCAGGTAGAGGCGTCGCAGTCCATGGGTATGACCTGGGCAACCATGATGCGTCGGGTGATCCTGCCGCAGGCGGTGCGCATTACATTGCCGCCGTATGGCAACACCATGATCATGATGCTTAAGGATTCGTCTCAGGCGTCAACCATTACCGTGGCGGAGCTGGCCATGCAGGGCAAGCTGCTGGCAACATCAAATTTTGACAATGTCACCGTATTTACCATGGTTGCGATCATGTATCTGGTGATGTGCATGCCACTTATTTTTCTTGTGAAGTACCTGGAAAAACGGACAAAGAAAGCATGATTACACTTGAAAATGTTCATAAGCGCTTCGGGCAGAATCATGTTCTGCGTGGCGTCAACGCAAAAGTTGAAAACGGTGAAGTGGTCTGCATTGTGGGTCCGTCTGGATCGGGCAAATCAACCATCCTGCGCTGTATCAATGGGCTGGAAAGCTACGAAGAAGGGGCTATCCACATTGACGAGAAAATAGTCGATCGCAAGAGCAACCATCTGCGACAGATTCGTCAGGAAGTGGCCATGGTGTTTCAGCGCTTCAATTTGTTTCCACATCGTACCGCGCTGGAAAATGTCATGGAAGGGCCCATCTATGTCAAAGGCATTGAACGGAAACAGGCACGGGAAGCGGCAACGCAATATCTGGAAAAGGTCGGGCTGGCAGACAAGCTATCGTCATACCCACAGCAGCTTTCGGGCGGACAGCAGCAACGGGTCGCGATTGCGCGTGCGCTTGCCATGGAGCCGCAGGCCATTCTGTTTGATGAGCCCACGTCTGCGCTGGATCCGGAACTGGTTGGCGAAGTGCTCAATGTCATGGCCGATATGGCGCGCGCAGGCATGACCATGATCGTGGTGACCCATGAAATGGCTTTTGCCAAAGAGGTGGCCGATCGCGTGCTGTTCTTTGACCAGGGCGTGATTGTGGAACAGGGCAAAGCCACGGATATCCTCAATGCCCCGCAGCATCCGCGGACCCAGGATTTTCTTCGACGGGTACTGCACCCGTTCTGATTTTATTGCATTTGTATTAAAGGACGTACCATGTTTCCAGCTAACCGGTTTCCCCTGGCTCCCGCTTTGTGGCACGATACTGCCGTCGCGCCTCCGGTAACTACCCCGCTGATGGCGGCGGCCGACACCGATACGTTGATTATCGGGGCGGGGTATGCGGGCCTGAGCACAGCGTTGCATCTGGCACAGTCGGGGCAGCAATGCATGGTGCTCGATGCCAGGGAAATCGGGTTTGGCGGGTCCGGCCGCAATGGCGGGCAACTGGTGCCAGGCTTGAAAAAAGATCCTGCCCAATTGCTTAGCGCTTACGGACCGGAGCGTGGCAGGCAATTGATCGAGTTTGCCAGCACCACCGCCAGTACTGTTTTCTCATTGATTGATCACTACAACTTGAATGTGCCGCATACGCGCAATGGCTGGATACAGCCAGCGCACTCCCAGTCGGCGCTGGCGATTGTAAAAAAGCGTGTTTCAGACTGGCAAAATCAAGATGCGCCGGTCAGACCCTTGTCGCGCAGCGAGGTTGCCGATTTGCTGGGAACAGACCAGTATCACGGCGGCTGGTTCGATGAGCGCGGCGGTTCATTGCAACCGCTAAGCTATGTACGTGAACTGGCGCGTGTCACGCTTGCAGCCGGGGTGCCGGTGCATACCGGTACGCCAGTGCTGTCTATAGAAAAAAAAGGCAGTGGCTGGCAGGTGACCACCGACAGCGGGCATGTCGTCCAGGCCCGCCGCGTGGTGGTCTGCACCAATGCGTATAGCGACGGGATCTGGAAAAATCTGAAAGAGACGGTTGTAGACCCGAATACCTATCAGGTGGCGACCGCGCCGTTGCCCGATGATATCGCCAGGACCATTCTACCGCAGGGGCAGCCGGTGTCGGACACACGCAATTTGCTGCTTTATTTTCGCAAGGACCATACCGGCCGCTTTCTGATGGGAGGCCGGGGACCCTTTCGTGAACCGCGCGGCAAACAGGATTGGGATCATCTGAAAAAGGCCATTACATTGCTTTATCCTCAACTGAAGGATATTGAATTTGAATACTACTGGTGTGGACGGGTGTCGGTGACGCAGGACTATATGCCGCATTTGCATCAACCTGAACCGGGCCTGATCCTCAATATTGGTTGTCAGGGACGCGGCATCGGCTTGCAGACAGCAATGGGCAAAGCCATAGCGAACTATCTGCAATCGGGCAATGAAGCTGCGCTTCCTGTACCATTTACCCCGGTGCAACGGTTGCCGTTTTACGGACTGCGCAAGCTGTATGTCGGCGCATTGATTTCCTGGTACCGTTATCTGGACAGCCGCAGCTAGGCTTGCGGCCATTTACTCATTATTATCGAATTTGACATAAAGCAGGACAATATATGATTCCCGTCGTACTCGCATCGGAAAGCGGTGCCGCCGTGCAGAAATGGCTGAAGGTGATTCAGCAGCACTTTCCTGATCTGGATGCCCATATCTTTGACCCTCAGGCAACATCCCCGGCGCCGGACGTGCGCGCTGCGATCGTCTGGAAGCCGCCGGCAGGGCTGTTCGCGCGTTATCGCGCCCTGGATCTGGTATTCAATATGGGCGCAGGTGTAGACGCTATTTTGCGTCAGCCCGAGATTGCCGACACTACCCGCATTATTCGCCTGGAAGACGCAGGGCTGGCCAATCCCATGACCGAATACGTCATCCATTATCTGTCGGGCATCACGCGTAATTTCGGCGTTTATGAGCAGCACAGGGGAAGTCGCCTGTGGCAGGGAGCAGAACAGACACCAGTACAAAATTGCACGATCGGCGTCATGGGACTGGGCGTAATTGGTGCGCGGATAGCACAGGCGTTAAGTGCGCTCGATTATCCCGTCCAGGGCTGGTCGCGTAGCCCGAAGGCATTGCCGGCAATCAGGAGTTTTCATGGTGAAGACCAGTTTGCGACCTTTCTGGCGTCAAGCCAGTTTCTGATCAACGTACTGCCACTGACTGATCAGACGCGCGATATCCTTAATCGTGACAGTCTGGGGCATTTGCCAAAGGGCGCTGTACTGATGAATATCGGCCGGGGCGAACATCTGGTAGAGGCCGACCTGATTGCTTTGCTGGACTCGGGGCATCTGTCGCGAGCGGTTCTTGACGTGGCACGACAAGAACCGCTGCCAGCCGATCATGCTTTCTGGACCCACCCGGCGATCACGCTGACACCGCATATTTCCGGACCCACCAATCATTATCTGGCGATCAGGCAGATTCGCGACAAGCTGCAGAATGCATTGCAGGGTAAACCTATCAGCGGCGAAGTCTTCCGGGAATCGGGATACTGATCATTGCCGGGGCAATAGCGCTGCCCAGCCGGGTTAAATTGATTTGCCCGGTGTAAAAGTGGTCACTGCCTGGTTGATGTCGCTGCAGCGTTCAGTCATCATTCAGGCTGTGCGAGCCGCTGTACAAACCGCGGTATGGCTGCGTCATTGGCGGTACAATCGGACAGACCAACGAAACGTACACGTCATGCACACGACAAACTGACCAATGGGGAGCCATCAATGTCGACCGCTCAAGCACCAATACCACAACCTGCGTCTGCATCGCCCGCGCCGCGCGCGATCATCTCGCATCTGAAAAACGCGACGTTCGACCGCGGCTTGCGGGAGTTCTTTGAGTACCGTGATCTGGGGGTAGCCCAGGCAACGGCCGGCGCCTATTCCGTGCACGTGATTCGTGCGCTGGATGGCCACGAAGCGTCGGGTGTGCCGCACCTGCATCAACTGGATTTTCAGTTTGTATACGTGTTGCAAGGCTGGGTTCAGTTCGAGTACGAACAAACGGGTGTGGTCCGCCTGGAGCGGGGCGATTCGGTTTATCAACCCCCAGGCATCCGTCATCGCGAAATTTCCCACAGCGCCGATCTGGAAATGCTGGAAGTGGTCGCGCCGGCAACGTTTCATACTGCCACGCTGGAGCAAGTCTGAGTTATGAAGGTGCTGGTTCAGCGAGTGCGTCAGGCGCGCGTGTGCGTCGATGGCAGCGAGGTTTCCGCAATTGGTGCCGGCATGCTGCTGCTGGTTGGCATCGCGCAGGATGATACAGAACAGGATGCGCAGTATCTGCTGCGAAAAACGCTGGCGTTGCGTATCTTCAATGATGACAATGGCGTGATGAATCGCTCGGTGCTGGATGTGGGTGCACAGATTCTGGCTGTCAGCCAATTTACCCTGATGGCCGATACGCGCAAGGGCAATCGCCCGTCCTATACGGCAGCGGCGCGTCCTGAGTTTGCCA
>Ga0308158_10005637_pt1 | contig 10224 bp, 9 predicted proteins | sample PhyBR2_FD_201038 | JGI IMG/M metagenome (GOLD analysis project Ga0308158, IMG submission 201038) | Phyllosphere microbial communities from UC Gill Tract Community Farm, Albany, California, United States - DLSLB.R2 | ecosystem: Host-associated > Plants > Phyllosphere > Unclassified | place: USA... | reverse complement strand
ACCGTCGTAATTTCGTTTACAACCAGCGCGACCTCGCCGGGCTCACGCATCTCGCGCAGTGCCGCGATCGCACCCTCCATGCCGCCTCCAGCAACGCAGATGCCCGTCAGGTCGGGGTAGCGTTCAAGAAGGGCGAGGGTCGTCTCGTAGGTAAGCTGCCGAGTTTCGAGGTTGATGACGGAATCGAGCAAAACCAATTCTGATCCGGATTGCCTAAACTGAGATCGGAATCCTGTCTCCCGCAACTCGTGACCGACCCAACGGTTGCTGCCCATGAACAAGGCTACCTTCCCGGGACCCTTGGCCGCCGTCGAAATCATCCATCCGGCAATCTTCCCTGCTTTGAGGTTGTCCAGTCCGATGTAGTGCTCCCGTGCGCCCGGGGCAAAGTCGTTGAGCAGCGCGAAAACAGGCTTGCCTTTTTGCCGCAAGGTCTCGGTGGCTGCCGTGACCGCGTGATGATCCACGGCAGTGCAGGCTATCGCATCGGTGTGCTCTCCGATCGCGAGCATTGCCTCCGCCATGTCGGAGGGCGACTGGGATGATACGAAACGGACGAGCGGCGTCGCTCGCACATCCTCCCGCGCCATCGCAGCCGCTTCGAGTTCGATTTTGAAATTCTGGTAGAACTCCTGCTTCTCCTTGATCAGGACGAACCCGAGCCTCACGCGCGGCAGTTTGACGGCCAGCTGTTGATCAATGAGATTGGCGGCGTAGTAACCCAGCCTGTGTGCCGCCGCGGCAACTTTTCTGGCGGTCTCGGCACGGACATGACCACGCTTGTGCACAACACGGTCAACGGTCGCCTTGCTGAGGCCAGCCTCTTCAGCGATATCTTCAATTCTCACTCGCCTCATGATGTTCACCTCGTCAACGCGGAAACACGTTTTTTGAGGTCTTGAGGCGATTGCGTCAACTCGGTTCCTGCAGACAGGCGTGGCTTCAGGCCTCGCGAGAATGAGCGCGAACAGTCAGACAGCGTTCTGGAGCGGGCGCGATGAGGAGATTTGGTGGCTTGGCAATTAACGTCTGCTGCGCTCAACGCCAGACGACCTTGCCCTGCGCTTGCAACGAGCGCCTAGTCATCACAGAACGATATTGACCTCGACAGCTCTCCAGTAAACCGCGCTAACGGAAACGGGGCGCTACCTGGCTGGCGGCGCGGTGCGCGGCAATCACGGTGTTGGCCATCAGCATGGCGATGGTCATCGGACCGACGCCACCGGGGACCGGGGTGATGACATCCGCGACTTCAGCCGCCTCTGCGAAGGCGACATCGCCGACGAGGCGCGTCTTGCCCTCGCCCTTTTCGGGCGCTGCGATACGGTTGATGCCGACGTCGATGACGGTCGCGCCGCGCTTGACCCAATCTGCCTTGACCATCTCGGGACGGCCGACGGCGGCAACCAGGATATCGGCGTTGCGGCAAACCTCAGGGAGATCCTTGGTTCGCGAATGGGCGATGGTCACCGTGGCGTTGGCGTTGAGCAGAAGCTGCGCCATCGGCTTGCCGAACAGATTGGAACGGCCGACGACGACGGCATTGAGGCCGGAAAGATCCTCGCCGTGAGTGCGGCGCACGAAGACCATGGCGCCGGCGGGCGTGCAGGAAACGAGGCCGGTCTCGAGATCGCCGACCGCCAGCTTGCCGGCGTTGACGACGTGAAGGCCGTCGACATCCTTTTCGGGCAGGATCGACTGGATGATCGGCTCGGAATTCAGGTGCTTGGGCAGCGGCAGCTGCACGAGGATGCCGTGGATCGTGTCGTCGGCGTTCAGTGAGGCTACCAGCGCGGCCAGTTCTTCCTGTGTGGTCTCGACCGGCAGCGTGTGCTGCACGGACTTGAAGCCGCATTCCTTGGCCATCTTGCTCTTGGAGCCTACGTAAGCGTGGCTTGCCGGATCGTCGCCGACGATGATGACCGCGAGACCGGCCTGAACGCCGCTCTGCTTGTCCAATGCCGCCGTCGCTGCCTTCACCGTGTCGATGACCGAATCTGCAACCTGTTTACCGTCGATTACTGTCGCCATCGTTCAGCCCATGCGTTCGGAAGCGTAGCTGCCCGGGCTCGCGGGGAAGACCACGGTGCGGTTGCCGTTCAGGAACACGCGGTGGTGGATGTGGGCGTGGATGGCGCGGGCGAGAACCTGGCTCTCCACATCGCGGCCGATCGAGACGTAGTCATTAGCCGACTGCGCATGGGTGATGCGCGCCGTGTCCTGCTCGATGATCGGGCCTTCGTCGAGGTCGGCGGTGACGTAGTGCGCGGTGGCGCCGATCAGCTTCACGCCGCGCTCATAGGCCTGCTTGTAGGGGTTGGCGCCCTTGAAAGACGGCAGGAAGGAGTGGTGGATGTTGATGATGCGGCCGGACATCTTCTTGCACATGGCATCCGAAAGCACCTGCATGTAGCGGGCGAGCACGACAAGCTCAGTGCCAGTCGATTCGACGATCTGCATGATCTGCGCTTCCGCTTGAGGCTTGTTTTCCTTCGTCACCTTGATGTGGTGGAAGGGAATGTCGTGATTGACGACGACCTTTTGATAATCGAAGTGGTTGGAGACGACACCGACGATATCGATCGGCAGCGCGCCGATCTTCCAGCGGTAGAGCAGGTCGTTCAGGCAATGGCCGAAGCGCGAGACCATCAACAACACCTTCATGCGCTGGTCGCCATCGTGAATCTCGGCTGTCATCTCGAACTTCTCGGCGATCGGCTGGAAGCCTTCGCGGATATCAGACAGCGCAGCGCCCTCTTCGGAGATGAAGCTGACGCGGGTGAAGAACATGCCGGTGGAGAGATCGTCGAACTGCGAGCTATCGATGATGTTGCAGCCCTTGTCGGCCAGATAGGTCGAAATCGCCGCCACGATGGCGCGTGTCGATTTGCAGGCTACCGTCAATACGTAAGTCGTCATTTTTATTCCCGTGTCTCTTAACTGTAATAGAGAGCGATTTGGCGGCGCTCAGCCTTCCGTCTTGACCAGATCCTTCTCAACATGGGCGAGAAAGGCTTTCAGCTCGTCCGCGTCGATCGACACGAGGTGACGTTTGTCCGGGTATGCGCTGGACTGAACGTCAGCCACGAACTCGCTGAAGGCGGCGACCCGCTCGCGCTGCAACCGATCATACTCGGACGCGAAGTCGCGGTAGACCTTGGCATGGCGCGGATAGTGATCGCGGTTGGCACCGAGCACGTCGTCAGCGAATAGATACTGCGCATCGCAGCCGCTGCCCGCTCCCATCGATATCATCAGCATCGATGTGTTTTTGCTGATGACGGCGGCAACATCACCCGGAACGACCTCAATTTCGACAGCGAAGGCACCGGCCTCTTCAAGCGCTTTCGTCTGTCGCCAAATTTCGATCGCGCTCAGCGCGGTTTTTCCCACTGCCCGGAAGCCGCCGGTCCACGTCGCTTTCGACGGGATGAGCCCAACGTGACCGCAGACAGGAATGCCTTCCTCGCGCATGCGGCGGATGATCCGGGGGCTTGCGGCACAATAGACCGCATCGCCACCGGCCTTCAGGGCGATGAATGCCTCACGCATATACTCCTCGGCCGACACGTAGTCGCCGTACTCGAGACCAGGGATCGCAAAAGGCGAAGGTGCGGCCTCGCGAAATGCCGGACCAAGAAGAGCTGGTGGTACAGAGACGATATCCACTGAGGCCTGCTGAGCGGCCTCAGCTTCCTCTAGCGTCGTGACGCGCAGCATGGTGAGCTGACGCTTTCCCCTTAGCGACAGGAGATCGGCTACGGTCGGCCGGCCGTGTTTCTTCATCGGATTTTCCTTTTCCAGAATCGATTGCCGCTCACGCGGCCAGCAGGGATTTGAGTTTGACGCCAGCGCTGACGAGCGCTTGCGGATCGGGATGCGAGCGGGCAGCGATCAGCATCTCGGCAAGGCGGATATCACGCGCCACCGCGTTTCCTGGGCCGATCCCGCTTGCGGCGATTAGCCTTCCGGCCTGATCGAGGTGAAAGAGAATGAAGGCCCCTTCCCCAATGTCCCGGCGCAGGTGCTGGACCGCGCCTTCCGCAAGGCCGGCGATCTGAAGCGTCATGTCGTACTGGTCCGACCAGAACCACGGCACGGCGGAGATTGTCTCGCCGCCTCCCATCATGTTGACCGCCGCCATCGCGCCCTGCTCCTGCGCATTGCGCCAGGATTCGAGACGCACTCGCTTACCCCCATAAAGATCGAGCGGGAACGAGCAGCAATCGCCGGCAGCATACACATCGGGCGCGGACGTCCGCAGTTGTTCATCGACAGCAATGCCGTTGTCGATCGCAAGTCCAGCCTGCTCTGCCAGCGCTGTGTTAGGCACCGCACCGATCCCGACTAGTGCGAGGTCCGCCTGAATGACGTCGCCACCTTTAAGACGGACAAGCGCCTTGCCCGCATCCTCGGTGAGCGCCTCGATCGTGACACCGCAACGCACGTCCACGCCTTCAGCACTGTGGCGTGCCGTCACGGTCGCGGCGATATCTTCGGGCACGCCGCGCTTCAACACGCGTTCAAGTCCTTCGATCACGGTGACCGTCGCTCCGAGCTTGCAGGCTGTCGCGGCCAGCTCGAGCCCGATGAAGCCACCACCGATAATGGCAATGTGCCTGCCCGGCTGCATGGCCGCGCGCAGTGCGACTGCATCACCATGGGTCCGCAGCAAACGGATATGCTGGCTCGTCACAGGCGCCCCCGGAAAAAGCCTCGGTCTGGAACCCGTTGCAATAAGCAGCTTGTCATAGGTAAGCACTCGCCCATCGGACAATGTCAGCTGCCTCGCCCCGACATCCAGCCCTTCGACCGCAACGCCGATAAGCAATGCAATGCGCTCCTCGGCGTAGCGCTGCTCGGCGGCGACATACTTTGGATGCTGGCCATCCCCGAGTGCTGCCTTGGAAAGTGGCGGGCGCTCGTAAGGAGCATGAGGCTCGTTACCGATCAGCGTGATGTCGCCGTCGAAACCTTTTTCCCGCAGCGTCCATGCGGCTCGAGCGCCGCATTCTCCGGCGCCAACAATAACGAAGTGGGACATGGTCGCCCCTCAGATCGAAATGAAGACGGAATCGCCTTCGACCTTGACCGGATAGGTCTTCAGATTGACGCAGACGGGCGCGCCCTTCGCTTCGCCGGTCTTGTAGTTGAAGCGGCCATTATGTTTCGGACATTCGATGATCTCGTCCATCACCAGCCCGTCGGCGAGATGAATTTTTTCATGGGTACACAGGCCGTCGGTTGCAAAGAACTCGTCGTCGGGGCTGCGATACACTGCAAAGGTTCTGCCGGCGTGGTCGAAGCGAAGCACGTCCTCCTCGTCGATATCGTCTTTGGCGCAGACTTCGATCCAGGTCTCACTCATGATTTTTCCTCCCTGTAGACTGATTATTGTGCGGCCGGGGCAAGCTCGGCATGAAACTCCTCGCGATAGGGCCGCGCGCTGTCCGGCAGCTCGCGCTTCAGGAAATAGTCCTCGTTGCGCAACTGACGCAGGAACGCCGGGATCATCTCGCGATAGCCAGACCACATGGACGGGTTTGGCGCCGGCAGATCATGCTTGATCATTGCGTGGAGGCGGGGAAGCGCGTGATAGGGCACCATCGGAAACATATGGTGCTCGACGTGGTAGTTCATATTCCAGTAAATGAAACGGCTGATCGGGTTCATGTAGACAGAACGACTATTCAGCCGGTGGTCGATGACATTGTCGGCAAGACCGCCATGCTGCAGCAGCCCTGTCATGACATGGTGCCAGGCGCCATAGAGCCTCGGAAGACCGATCAGAACCAGCGGCAACCAGGAGCCCATGATCAGCGCGGCCGCGATCGTCGCAAGGTAAATGACGAGCCAGATGCGGGCAATGCGGATTGCGCGGGGCTGCTCGGATTCAGGTACGAAGGTCTTTTCCTCGGCACTGATGATGCCGGCTGCGTTGCGCAGCATGTCGATCATCGCGTGATAGGCATCGAGCAGGCCGAAGGCATTGAGAACGAGCCGAAAAAGGTCCGGTGGCCGCATGACGGCAATCTCGGGATCGCGACCGACGATAACCGTATCGGTGTGATGGCGAGTATGGCTCCAGCGCCATGTTACCGGGTTACGCATGATCATGAAGCAGGCGATCTCGTAGACCACGTCGTTCATCCAGCGCGTTTTGAAGGCGGTACCATGGCCGCATTCGTGCCAGCGGCTGTCGGATGCCGAGCCGTAGAGTACGCCGTAGGCGAGGAAGAACGGTACCGCGAGCCAGGATCCCCAGAAATAAGCCCCGAGCCCGCCAAGAATGACCATGCTGCCTAGCCAGATGACCGTGTCGCGAATTGCCGGCATGTCGGAACGCTGCATCAGCGCCTTCATATCCTTGCGCGGCACATCAGTGTGATACCACTGCGCGGCAGCGAGTCCGGTTTCAACTGCCGTACGGGCACTTTGCCCAAGCAGGCTGTAATCGCGCTTTGGCACGTTCGTCGTCATTTCCGCCTCCCAAGCCGGCCTCCAACCGCCGGTGAAGCTTAAGATAGATTGACTTATCCAACCGCTCAATGCAGCCTTGCTATTATCTATCAAAACATATCATAAAGCGGAGCAAATGAATGACAGATTACCTCAGGAGCAAGCGATGGGCCGCCCAACAATCGCAGATCTAGCCCGGGTTTCCGGCGTCAGTGTTGCAACTGTCGACCGCGTATTGAACGGTCGTCACGCTGTCCGCGAGGAGACCGCAAGACGGGTTTATGATGCCGCCCAGGAAATCGGTTATCATGCCGTGGGATTGATCCGGAAAAGAGTCTTCGAAGATCTGCCCCGACACCGGCTGGGCTTCCTTTTGCAAAAGCCGATGCAACCCTTTTATCAGAGCTTCGCGAAGGAGATCGAGGTTGCCGCGCGATCGGTGACGACTGCACGCATTCAGGCCGAAGTGGACTTCGTCCAAGCCAGCACTCCTTCGGCCATTACCGAGAAGTTGAAAGCGCTGGCGGCGCGAAACCAGGCAGTGGCGGTCGTTGGCCCCGACTATCCGGCTGTTTCCACAGTTGTCGAGGAACTGAAAGACAAGGGAATTCCGGTCTTCGCCCTTTTGTCCGATTTTGCCGCCGGCGTGCGTGATGGTTACATCGGCGTTGATAACCGCAAAGTCGGGCGGACGGCAGCCTGGGCGGTCGCAAAGACGGCGGAGCAAGCGGGAAAGGTGGCGCTGTTCGTCGGCAGTCATCGCTTTCACGGGCATGAGTTGCGCGAGGTCGGCTTCCGTTCCTATATGCGCGAAAACGCGCCCGAGTTCGAGGTGCTCGACACGCTCGTCAATCTCGACGCGGCCGATATCACTCATGAGGCAACAGTTGATCTGTTACATCGGCATCCCGATCTGGTCGGCCTCTACGCGTGCGGCGGCGGTATGGAGGGTGCTATTGAAGCGGTACGGGAAGAAGGTTTCAGCGGAAAATTAGTGCTCGTCGTCAATGAGTTGACGCCCGACAGCAAGGCCGGACTTGCGGATGGCACGGTTGCCATGGCGATTGGCACTCCACTTCCTGCGATGTGCTCGGCGGTCATGCGTCTTATGACTGCCGCGATCGGTGATCGTGACGCTGCCGTTCCTGACCAGGTTTTTCTGCCCTTCGATATTCATATTCCGGAGAACATCTAGCTCCGAACCAGATCACCCCAGAGCCTTCACTCAGGCGATCTCGATCCAGCGGCGCTGGTGATAGGACTCTGCCATGGCGTGAACAGACTTTTCTATCCTAAGACCGTCTTCGAATGTGACGATCACCGACGGCTCACCGGAAATCGCACGAATGAGTTCGCGGCATTCGATGATCTTCAGATCGTTGAAGCCAAGGCCATGGCCTGGCGCGGGAATGAACCGGTCATAGGGATGGTGGGCGGGTGCGGCCAGGATTTTGCGGAAACCCTGCTCGCTGCCGCGGCCATCGGCCTGATAGAGCTCGAATTCGTTCATGCGTTCCTGGTCGAAGGTGATCGCGCCCTTCGAGCCGAATATCTGCAGGGCTATGCGACCCTTTCGCCCCCAGGCGGCGCGATTGGCCATCAACACGGCGGAAATGCCGCCGCCGAGACGCATCAGCACATTGGCCGCGTCGTGATTCTCGACCGGGCGCCGACCACCGTCCTTGATGGGGCGATCGGCATAGGGCTTGACCATGTCGGTCACCACGGCCTCGACATGGCCGAAGAGATACCAGAGCAATGACAGGGGATGGACGGCGAAATCGTCGAGCGCGCCGTAGCCCGCCGATAATTCGCTCTTCCAATAGAACAGCGCGTCCGGATCGGCCATGAAGTCCTCGTCCATCTCGACGCGGATGTGATTGACCTGGCCGATGGCGCCTTCGCCGATCAGCGCCTTGATGTGGCGAATGATCGGGTTCTGAATATAGTTGTAGCCGAGCACGGCCACCTTGCCGGCGCGCCTGGCGGCATCCAGCATGCGCTCGGCATCAGCAAAGGCCGGCGCCATTGGCTTTTCGCACCAGACGTGCTTGCCCGCTTCAAGCGCCGCTATCGCCATCTCGGGATGAAACTGGTTCGGCGTGGTGACCGAGACGACATCGACATCGGGGTCGGCGATCAGTTGGCGCCAGTCTGCGGTCGCCTTTTCAAAGCCGAACTCCGAGGCCCGCGCATCGGCAAGATCCTTGTTCGCCTCGGCGAGATGCACGAGGCGCGGACGCTCGACATCGCCGAAGACGGTCTTGACCGCATTCCATGCAAGCGCGTGGCACTTGCCCATATAGCCCGTGCCGATCAAGCCGACGCCCAACGATTTCATTTGCGCTCCGTGTGTTGTGTTTGAGAATTCTGGTAATCGGATCGCAACCCGAAAGGCGGTCCGCATTCGTGCGATGGATCGGCGCGAGACGCCGCATATGGCTAGATCCCTCAGGAAGAAACTGCGCGCGCCGCCGAACTGGCTAATACATGCCGCCTGAAGAAGCGCCGAAACTCGCTGAAGTTTGTGAAACCGAGGGCGTTGGCCGTTCGAAACACTGTGGAGGGCGCCACGGAACATGCCGAAGAAATCGATTGAGCCGTCCCGAAGGCAATGAGAGCAGGCTTTTCTAATGCGAAGCGCGCAACGCGCTCCGATTGTTCCGGAAACTCGCAAGCCCGCGCGGCGATCATGTTCTTAAGTTCCTGGAGATCTTTTGGTTCGCTTGCTGAAAGACGGTGTTTCATGGCGTTTTCCTTGGGGCTTCAGTGCACTAGACCGATCTTTCGCGGCGTACGACGAGGCGCGACCGCCTGTTGCGGTTCGAGCGCGTTTCAGCTGCTTGAAATACGTCGTGCGGGGAATGCCCCCCGCACGACCAGCGCCTTGGGCTACGCTCGGTTATTCTCGCTCAATGTTTCGCTCGCTTCTTCTGCCGATAGACGTCAATGACAACAGCAGCGACGATGATGAGGCCCTTCACGATTTCCTGGTAGTAGGCATCCACCCTAAGGAAGGTAAATCCAGAGGTCATGACGCCGAGGATGATGGTGCCGATGACAGTGCCGGTAATGCGGCCAACACCGCCGGTCAGCGAGGTGCCACCAATAACCGTGGCCGCAATCGCGTCGAGCTCGTACATCACGCCCATACCCGCCTGCGCTGTTTGGGCTCGAGCAGCAGTGACCACGCCGGCGAGGCCCGCCAGCAAGCCAGCGATTGCATAGACTTTGATCAGATGGGCTTCGATGTTGATGCCCGACACTCGCGCGGCCTGAGCGTTCGCACCAATCGCATAGGTGAACTTGCCGTACCGGGTATAGCGAAGTGCAATGTGAAAGATCAGTGCGACGACGAGAAAGACTACGACGGGCCATATCCCAGTGCCAATGAAATTGAACTGGTCCGTGAGGCCCGAAACCGGCTGGCCCTTCGTGTACCACTTGGAAATGCCGCGCGCCGAGACCATCATGCCGAGCGTGGCGATGAACGGCGGGATTTTGGTTTTGGCGATAAGCTGGCCGTTGATGTAGCCGGCGGCCAATCCGATGAGCAGGCCGACGCCGATCGGGATGAAGAAGGGTAAATCCGTGAGGCTTGGATACAAAGCCCGCGACCATGTCGAGGCCTGCGCGAAACTCGCGGCTATCATTGCTGTCATACCGACGACAGAGCCTGAGGACAGGTCGATGCCCCCAGTAATGATGACCTGTGTGACGCCGACTGCGATGATGCCGATGACAGAGACCTGCAAGATCATGATC
>Ga0308158_10005636_pt1 | contig 10224 bp, 12 predicted proteins | sample PhyBR2_FD_201038 | JGI IMG/M metagenome (GOLD analysis project Ga0308158, IMG submission 201038) | Phyllosphere microbial communities from UC Gill Tract Community Farm, Albany, California, United States - DLSLB.R2 | ecosystem: Host-associated > Plants > Phyllosphere > Unclassified | place: USA... | reverse complement strand
TGGCTGAGCGACAAACTTTCTCACTTTCTAAAAGCTTACGAACAGCGATTTTTGCATCTGAAAAATCTTGATTTTCGGGAATCACAATATGAATCATTGCTGCATTTTGCTCACCGTCAATTGACCAAATGATAAGTTGTGTGACAGCAAGTACTTCAGGAAGTTGTTCAAGGGCTCTTAGAAGATTTTTGTAATCAATATCTTCGGGGACTGATTCAAGAAGAATACGTAAAGTTCCCCAGAATTTTGGAATGGCTTTGGATAAGATGAACAAAGCAATTAGAATAGAAAGAAGTGGGTCGAGCCAGTACCATTTTACAAAATGAAGGACGATTGAAACAATGAGGACTCCCAGCCAACCTAAAACGTCTTCGAGCGCGTGAAGATTTAAAATACTTTCATTTCGTGAGGAACCACGAGCCAAAAGCCATGCACCAAAACCATTGGCGACAATTGCAAAAATAGCCAAACCAAGCATACCTGTTGCTTCTACAGGTTGAGGGTTGAAAAATCTAGGAACGGCTTCGAACAGCACAATGAAACTCCCCGTAATTAAAATGACACTTGTGAGTGAGGCGCCGAGTAAACTAAAACGTTGATAACCAAAAGAGAAGTGTTTGTCTTCTCGTTTTTTAGAGAATTTTTGGAAAAACCAGGCTAAGCCAATAGCAACGGCATCTCCTGTGTCATGGACGGCATCAGATAAAATAGCCGTAGAATTAAAGAGCACCCCAAAAATAAATTCTAAAATCGCAAAGAAGAGGTTTAAAGCAAAAACGATTGTGACGTTTTGTGAGACAAGTTTATCTAGATGATTATGGTCATGCTCGTTTTTTATTTGTTTATTTTTAAGGTTCATGATTTCCTCCCTCTTGTTCATCCAAATGTTCTGCAACATCTTTCAAAAGATGTAAAATATGGCGGTCATAGATACTATAAGTGACCGTTTTTCCAATTTTTTTATTCGTTAAAATCCGTGCACTTTTTAAAAGTTTTAGTTGTTGACTGACAAGAGATTGAGAAAGTTGTGTTTTTTCAACAATCTCATTTACGGTTAGGTTATCAGTGGCTAGGCTGGAAATAATTTTTAAACGTCCGTCGTTAGAGAAAAGTTTAAAAAATTCAGCAATATCTTTTTCGTTAATCATATTATTATATTATAATTTTATAATATATTTGTCAAGCTTTCTTTAAATATTTTATTTTAAGTTATTTTTGTTATGATAAACTGAAAGGAGAAGTTTTGCAAGATTTTATCCAATATATTTATTCTGCCTTTGAAAGAATCGCAGACTTTAGTGACCAGCAAAAAATAATTTTATTAGGTTTGATTTGTGGGCTTTTAATAGCTATCTTTCTTTATCCCTTATTAAGAATTTTAGTGACGCTTTTACATGAATTTGGTCATGCTCTGGCGGCGAAAATTACTTTTGGTAAAGTTTATAGAATTCATCTTAATCATGATAGTTCCGGCCTCACCCAAACAAGTGGTGGTGGGAGAAGCTTCTTTGTTTTATTGATGGGCTATCCAATGCCTTTACTTTTTGGCTGTCTCTTTAGCTGGTTTTTGATTATCAATCATCCAGAATTCATTCTTATAAGTCTGTTGATAGTCAGCCTTTCTGTTCTAATCGTCGTTAAAAATTGGTATGGCTTTTTGATTTGTTTGCTAGGAATTTTAATTACAGGGGCTTTGCTTTATTTTGGTCAAATTCAGATTTTTAATTTTATGGGTGGAGCTTTAATTGGTTTTCTGACTTTAGGGGCATTTATTGACCTTAGAGTAATTTTTCATAAAAATGAAGAACTTTCTGATGCAGATTTACTCCATGAGAAATTTCAAATAATCCCTGCTTTTGTTTGGAAATTAATTTTTCTTTTAATGATGTCATCTTGTCTATTTTTGATTATAATCACTTTCAAGACTTTATTCTCTAAATAAAAAATAATTTTTGACAAGTGGCGAGAACTTTGCTATAATCTATCTAACCTTTAAGATTGTCCAGAGAGGCAGGCAAGGTCAGAAATTAATAATGTAATAATATGATGGATACTGTCCATTTTCTGATACCTACCTGCATTCTCTTTTGAGTGCAGGTTTTTTGTATGTTAATGGACAACTTAGAAATGGAAGCTAAATCGCTAAATGAAAGATTTGTTAGTTTACTGACCAATTGATCATCAAGAATGAAAGGAGCCACAATGGCTAGAAAAGAAATTATTGACGAAATCACAATGAAACGTGCAATTACACGTATCACTTACGAGATTATTGAACGTAATAAAGAGCTGGACAAATTGGTTTTGATTGGGATTAAAACACGTGGTGTTTATTTAGCAAAAAGAATCCAAGAACGTTTGCAACAATTAGAAGGTTTGGAAATTCCTTTTGGTGAGTTGGATACACGTCCATTCCGTGATGACAAACAAGCTCAAGAAGACACGACAGAAATTGACATCGATATTACAGGAAAAGATGTCATTCTTGTCGATGATGTGCTCTACACAGGTCGGACAATCCGTGCGGCAATTGATGGAATTGTAAAACTCGGTCGTCCAGCTCGTGTTCAATTGGCTGTATTAGTTGACCGTGGACATCGTGAATTGCCAATTCGTGCAGACTACGTTGGGAAAAATATTCCAACAGGTCGTGATGAAGAAATCATTGTTCAAATGTCTGAACACGATGGCAATGACAGTATTTTAATTAAACGTGAAGATTAAAAAATTTCTGTCAGTAATTTAAAGTAAAAAATATGCTGTCAGTTACTGACGAAAGAATTAACAAATATTCAACTTAGAGTTTTAGGAGAAAAAAGTGCACGATAATGATATTATCTTAAAAGTTGATGAGAAACCAGCTGCAAGTCAGTGGTTTGGTCTCTCATTTCAACATTTGTTTGCCATGTTTGGCTCAACGGTTTTGGTGCCAATTTTAGTTGGGATTAACCCAGCCATTGCCCTCTTGAGTTCTGGACTTGGTACACTTGCACACATGAGTGTTACAAAATTTAAAGTGCCAGCTTACATGGGTTCAAGCTTTGCCTATATTGGTGCGATGACTTTACTGATGAAAAATGGTGGAATGCCAGCCATTGCTCAAGGGGCAATGACCGGTGGATTGGTTTACCTGATTGTCGCTTTAATTGTAAAATTTGCAGGTAAAGGCTGGATTGACAAAGTTTTACCGCCAATCGTCGTTGGGCCAATCGTTATGGTCATTGGATTATCACTTGCTCCAACAGCAATTAATGATGCCATGTACACGGACGTTGCAAATTTAAAAGGATACAGTTTAGCTTATATCATTATTGCCCTCATCACTGTGTTATCTATTGTCATTTACAGTATCTATGGCAAAGGATTTCTGTCAGTTGTTCCAATTTTACTTGGAATCATCACAGGATATGTTGCAGCAATGATTATTGGTAAGATTACAGGGATGAACATTGTTTCATTCACTGGAATCTCACATGCTAAGTGGCTGACCATTCCACCAATGGAAATTCCATTTGCCAATTACAAGTGGGCCTTCTATCCGTCAGCAATTTTGACAATGGCACCGATTGCTTTTGTCACAATGACTGAGCATTTTGGCCACATTATGGTTTTGAATTCATTAACTAAAAAAGATTACTTTAAAGAACCAGGATTAGAAAAAACATTAACTGGTGACGGTCTAGCTCAAATCATCGCCGGATTTATTGGTGCACCGCCGGTGACCTCTTACGGTGAAAATATTGGAGTTATGGCAATTACAAAAATTCATTCGATTTATGTTATTGCTGGTGCTGCCGTTCTTGCTATCGTTGTCTCATTCATTGGGAAAATTACAGCACTCTTGCAATCAATTCCAGCACCCGTCATCGGGGGAGCATCAATTGCCCTTTTTGGAGTAATTGCAGCTTCTGGTTTGAAAATTTTAGTTGAAAATAAAGTTAATTTTGATATCAAACGAAACTTACTAATCAGCTCAGTTGTTCTTGTTATCGGGATTGGTGGAATGATTATTAATATCACTCAAAATTTACAAATTTCATCAGTAGCCATTGCAACAATTCTCGGAATTGTTTTAAATCTTGTCTTGCCAAAAGATCCTAGCGAAATTTAAAAGATTCAAAATTACTGACAGAATCGTCAGTAATTAAAAAAGTGAACTTATAACTGATAGAAATCCTATCGAGATTTCCATCAGTAGATAAAAATTTTGTCAGTTTACTGACAAAACAATCAAATATATTGTCAATAAAACTGTTGTGACAGAGAGCACACAGTCAGGGTAAAGGAGACCTCATGTCAGTAAAAAATGGATTAGTTCAACTCGAAAACCTCACAAGTATGGAAAAATTGAGTGTTGATGAAGTCATGGGACTTATCAAAAGAGCCTCAGCTTTCAAAGCAGGAACAGCAGAATTTGATTTAGAAAAACAAACTTTTGCTTCAAATCTTTTCTTTGAAAATTCTACAAGAACGCACCATAGTTTCCATATTGCTGAGCGTAAATTAGGCTTAGATGTTCTTGAATTTGATGCGCAAGCAAGCTCAATTAGTAAAGGAGAAACTCTTTACGATACCGTCTTAACACTTGATGCACTTGGCGTTGATATCTGTGTTATACGTTCAGGAGTAGAACATTACTATGAAGAATTAGTGAATTCAGATAATATTCATTGTGCGATTGTTAACGGTGGAGATGGTTCAGGGCAACATCCAAGTCAATGTTTACTTGACTTGATGACCATTTATGAAGAATTTGGCAAATTTGAAGGTTTAAAAATCGCAATTTCCGGAGATTTAACCCATTCACGTGTCGCCAAATCTAATATGATGATGCTCCAAAAATTAGGAGCTAGACTTTACTTTACAGGCCCAGCAGCATGGTATAGTGAAGAATTTGATGATTACGGTCATTATGCCAACCTAGACCGAATTTTGCCAGAACTTGACGTTCATATGCTCTTACGCGTTCAACACGAACGTCATGATAGTGGCGAAAGCTTTTCTAAAGAAGGCTACCATAATCATTTTGGACTGACAGAAGAACGAGCAAAAATGTTGAAACCAACAGCCATTATCATGCACCCAGCTCCAGTCAATCGGGATGTTGAAATTGCTGACAACCTTGTTGAAAGCCCACAAAGTCGGATTGTTCAACAAATGAGCAATGGTGTTTATACGCGAATGGCAATTCTTGAAGCAATTCTTGCTGGAAAAAAAGCTAAATAATTCAAAGCGCTGACAACAAGAAAAAAATAATTGCTAAAGCAAAATTCAAAGGAAATATTTATTATGAGCAAAAGACTTTTAATTTTAGAAGACGGAACCATTTTTGAGGGAGAATCTCTTGGTGCAAACTTGGATGTTACAGGTGAACTTGTCTTTAATACAGGAATGACAGGCTATCAAGAATCAATCACTGACCAATCATATAACGGACAAATTTTGACTTTCACTTATCCAATTGTTGGAAATTATGGCGTCAATCGAGATGATTATGAATCAATTCATCCAACCTGTAAAGCCGTAGTTGTTCATGAAGCAGCGCGCCGTCCTTCGAACTGGCGGATGCAAATGTCTTTTGATGAATTTTTAAAAGCAAAAAATATTCCTGGAATTACAGGTGTGGATACTCGAGCGATTACTAAAATTGTTCGAGAACACGGCACTATGAAGGCCTCACTTGTACAAGCAAGAGATGAAGTAGAGCATCAAATGAGCCAACTTCAAGCGACAGTATTACCAACAAATCAAGTTGAAACAAGTAGTACAACGACCGCTTATCCATCACCAAATACAGGCAGAAAAGTTGTCGTTGTTGACTTTGGCTTGAAACACAGTATCTTACGTGAACTTTCAAAACGGGAATGTAATCTCACCGTTGTCCCATACAACACCAGTGCTAAAGAAATTTTGGAAATGGAACCTGATGGTGTTATGTTGACTAATGGCCCTGGTGACCCAACAGATGTACCAGAAGCAATTGAAATGATTAAAGAAATTCAAGGTAAAATTCCGATTTTCGGTATTTGCTTAGGTCATCAATTATTTAGTCTTGCAAATGGAGCAAAAACCTACAAAATGAAATTTGGACACCGTGGATTTAACCATGCCGTTCGTGAAATTGCAACAGGACGAATTGACTTCACCTCACAAAATCATGGATATGCCGTTTCATCAGAAAACTTACCTGAAGACCTAATGATTACCCATGTTGAAATCAATGACGACTCAGTTGAAGGAGTGCGTCACAAACACTTCCCAGCTTTTTCAGTCCAATTTCACCCAGACGCAGCTCCTGGACCTCACGATGCCAGCTATCTTTTTGATGATTTCATGGATCTCATGGATAACTTCAAAAAATAGAGTGTTGATATAACTGATTTTATAAGCGTTAATGTTTAGTAGAATTGGTAAAAGTAGCAAAAAAGTAGCAAAAATAAAAAACCTGTTTTATAGCAGGTTCTTTTTTTATAAATTATTAAGTGCATCAACAATATCCTTTTTTGCCTTTTTAGTAACGTGATTATATATTTTAAGAGTTACTTTTGCATCAGAATGTCCAACTCTTTCCATGATAGATTTTAATGGCATACCGAGTTCTGAGAGAAGTGAAACATGAGAATGCCTAAAAATATGAGATGAAATTTCTTTGTCAATATGATTCGCTTTTGCAGCTTCTTTTAATTTTAAATTAAATGTGTTCAATACTAATGGATTTCCTCTACTGGATAAGAAAATATAGTCATCATCTTCAGCAGAGAAATGAATTAAATCGAACTGTTTTCTCTCTTCAATTATTTCTATGGCCCTATCTGGCAAGTCAACTACACGGAAACTGGTTGAAGTCTTAGGCGATGTTTTTTCTGCTTCTGTAATACTTCGCATAAAGCTATCAAGCGTTCCCTCAACTCTTATCGAACCGTCATGATAGTTATTCCACTTTAAAGCTTGAAGCTCTCCATATCGCAAACCAGTAAGCCATAGGAACTCTGACATCCTAGAATGAAGCAAACACCTTTTTTTGTTAGCTAAATATGATATTATTTTTTCAGCTTCATCTCGTTCAAGGTATTTGTTCTCTATTTTTTCACGTTGTTTATTTTTATCCTCTATCTTAAGAGGTATTTCAGTGTCTTTTACAGGATTATTTGATAAATATTTTCGGCTGATTGCAAATTTAAAAATTGTTGAAAGCAATGCTCGAATTTGACTAGTGTAATTATAAGAGTATGTCCCAAATGTGTACATTTCATCAATAAGTTTAGTTATCAATTTTCCATCAATTTTTTTTATAAGCATATCATCAGAGATTACCGCATGTATTCTTTTTAAATTACCATCAACTTGTTTCCAAGTTTTTCTCTTATTTTTTGCCTGATAATAAGGGAACCATTCATTGAGAAGCTCGCCAAAAGTTATATTTTTTTGAGCTGGATCAGTAGTAGTGATATCTTCTATCTTTTCAGATAAGAGTTTTATCGCTTGGTTTTTAGCCTGTGGTGTATCTTTTTCTAACGTTACGCTTGCAGTCTTTGTTTTCTCAGAATATGGGTCAATATATCTCTCACAATATTTATATTTTCCATTTTTTAAGCTAACTATCCACATTTGATTTTTACTCACTTTCTTGCTAAAATTGAGTACAGTAAAAGGGCTTCTTTTGAAGTGTTTATACTGTATTTGAGATTAAATCCACCCTGGTCCGACCAAAGATAGGGTGGATTTTTTGATTAAAATTTACCAAACTAGTCCTGCAGCAGCAATTTCTTTTTTTGAAGCAAATTGTCCGTTAGAACGGTGCCATCTGCCATTTGCATCCCGAATATAACCACTAGAATTTCCATTTTGTTCAGTTTGAGCAGCAGCTTGTGCTTGAGCAGCAGCTTCGGCTTGTCTAGCAGCTTCGGCTTGTCTAGCAGCTTCGGCTTGTTTAGCGGCTTCGGCTTGTCTAGCAGCTTCGGCTTGTTTAGCGGCTTCGGCTTGTCTAGCAGCTTCGGCTTGTCTAGCAGCTTCGGCTTGTTTAGCAGCTTCGGCTTGTTTAGCAGCTTCAGCTTGTTTAGCAGCTTCGGCTTGTTTAGCAGCTTCAGCCTTTTTAGCGTCCTCAGCTTTTTTAGCTTTGGCAGCTTTTTTAGCGTCCTCAGCCTTTTTAGCTTTGGCAGCTTTTTTAGCGTCCTCAGCCTTTTTAGTTTCTTGCTGTCTAATTCTACTTTGTTCCATTTCTTCTGGATGTGTCTGAGCATACCCATATCCACCCATGATTGTTAAGGCAAGGAAACTAAGAAGTATATAACGTACTTTAAATCTGGTATTTTTTTTTAAAATATATTTTCTAATAACTGTTACGATAGCATAAATGAATAAAATAAATCCTAAAAGTATTGCAATGATTCCAAACCAGTAGCTTAAAGCTAATATAACAACAATTACTAGTATTTTGAACCATAATTTGTCATCCCACAAGTTTTTTAGTTTTTCCATAAATTTTCTCCCAACCTAGCTTTTAACGAGATTCAAGACATTGCTCGTATTTTTATAAGTTTAATTCCACCCTTCCCCATCCAAAGATAGGGTGGATTTTTTTTAATTTATAAAGGTCGTATTTTTAACTTTCCAATCTTCAAGCTTTATTGCTACCCAAAAACCATAAATTCCTAATGTAACAATAGAAAGAAGCAACCATTTAATCCAGTTTCCAAAAAGGCCAATAGCTGATCCACTAAAGCTCATGCGATGGCCATCAACTACTGTATGATTGATTTTCCAACCATAAACCATACATAATGCCCAAGGATAACAGATGCCCAAAGTGACAGTAGTAATAATAGCACCTAAAATATTCCAACCAATAAAACTTAATAAGCCACCATCAAAAAAAGATTGACGTCCCCATTTAGTTTCTGGTCCATATCCATTACTCATAAAATTTTCTCCTAACCTAGCTTTTAATGAGATTCAAGATATTGCTCGTGGTTTTATAAGTTCAATCCGGCCCGTTCGTCCACCAAACTTGGACGGATTTTTTATTTTACGAATTTATTTTTTGTCTATTCTCAATAGATAATTGAACTAAAAATCTATAAAAATCTGATACATCTAGTTTTTTAGGAAAAGAGAATTCATGGGTGGAAAGGGTAGTGGTTAAAGCTTTGTAGTACGGATTGGAAAGATAGGTAATGTACATATTTGTATCATCAAAACCGAATCCAGCCGCAGTGTAACGGACATCAACAATGCTGTCTAAGAAAATTTGTGTGATAGCTTTTTTCTGTCCAGTAACTCCTTGAGCATCAATAAACAAAAGTCGGTTATTGGTTACAATAATTTCATCCCGAATTAATTTATAAGATGAAATTATTTGCTCATTTTCAACGAGCATATGTGACCAATTATCTGTTGCCGTTTTGGTACTTTGTGCTGATGCATTACCAACATTCCTTGCAAGAAACTCCCAGAATCAGCACCAGATACAGCCTTATCAACTTTGCGAGTAGTATCTGAAATTTTATCAGATGCGACTTTTGCAGCTTTGTCAGCGACCTTATTCAGATTATCTAATAATCCCATAAAAACCTCCTGTCCAGCTTTTATTGAGGTTCAAGACATTGCTCATAATTGTTTTATTTAAACAAATCCCAAATTGAGAAAGTTGTTTTCTTATAAACTTTGTTGTAAACTGCTTTTTTCGGATTTTTAATCATCCCCATGCCTTTTTTTCCATATCCAGGAATAAGTGCTTTTTTTACTTTTCGTTTATATTTTGCAGTTGTTCTAGCTTTAAAACTTTTTGCTAAGCTAGACTTTCTCATTCCAAATTTCATAGTTTCTCCTAAAATTAAACAGTATCTAATAATTGCTTAAACTCAATTTCTGCCATATTATAAAAATTATGGCTTAGATGATAACGATCCAAAAATTGATAAATATTAACAGTTTCAATTACATCAAAATAACTAATGTAATCTACAATATAATCATGCATTTCTTGCTTATTGATACTAACTTTTATTTCATCTTCAAATATTTCAGTGATAGCTTCATGCAACTCTAAATATTCATTTTTGATGATTGACTCAGCTAGCTCAAAAGGTGCATTTGTTGTATTTACAAATACGTTAAAATATTCGTAGCCTCCCCCGTTAGCTTCAAATATTTCCCAAAGAAGGAGAACGGCTTCATGATTCGCTCTAACTTCTTGAGGATTAGTAGAGTCAAAGTAATCTCCGC
>Ga0308158_10005635_pt1 | contig 10224 bp, 7 predicted proteins | sample PhyBR2_FD_201038 | JGI IMG/M metagenome (GOLD analysis project Ga0308158, IMG submission 201038) | Phyllosphere microbial communities from UC Gill Tract Community Farm, Albany, California, United States - DLSLB.R2 | ecosystem: Host-associated > Plants > Phyllosphere > Unclassified | place: USA... | reverse complement strand
AGTAGAGCTGCTGGGTGACCGGCTCGTAGCCCGGTGCGGACACCTTGATGTGGATGTGCGCCGGACGCCAGGCGTGCCAGCCCGCCGCACTGATCAGCTGCCCGCAGGCCCCGTCCGTGGGGATCTGATAGGGCGCCGGACGCATCGTGTTGATCTCGAACCGGCCATCGTCGGAAGCTTTGACGGTGGCGCGGAAGAGCCACTCGGGCAGGCCCGGAGCGTACTGGGAGTAGAAGCCGGCGGCGTCCGCGTGCCAGATCTCCACCTGGGCGCCCTGGATGGGGTTGCCGTCGGTGTCGGTGAACTGGCCGCTGAAGCGCAGCGGGGTGCCTTCTTCGCCGTCGCGCATTTCAACCGTGGCGGGCGTCTGGAGTTCCGGGGAGTTGGGAACGTAGTAGGGGCCCTCAATGGTGCCCACGGTGCCGGGGCGGTCCTGGGAGTTGACGTCCTCAACGGTGTGCTCAAGCCAGACGTCGAGGAACAGCGGCCATTCACCGTCCGTCCCGACCTTGATCAGCCACGCTTTGAGCGCGTTGTATTCCTCGTAGGTGACCTGGTGTTCCTCGACGATGTCGTTGGCGGCCTTGATCAGCGCGCCGGCCAGCAGGCTCACCCGTTCCTTGGATACATCCACCTTGGAGAGCTTGCCCGACGCTGCGAACCGCTCGGTTGCCTTGGTGCCTGCTTCGACGGCGGTGCCTTCGTTTTCCGTGCGGCTGTCCGTTGGGGTTTGGGTCATGACAATGTCCACCTTCCTCATTGAATGGGGACAGGAAGGGCTCCTGCACCCGACGCGGGCTGCCGGGCCAGTCGTCATGCCCTGCGCCGCACCGCGTGATGTCGGTCTCAATCGTAGGCCCGCGGATAAGGACGCTACAAATATCAACCAGGCGTCTTTTGAGTCATTATCGATACATAAAGACACCCTTGGTGGAACCTAGGTATTTACCTGATGTGAGGCCAATCACGAGCGGCAAGAATTGCTGGACAACGTCCGCCGCCGAAGCCCCTTCCCGAGTGGACCTCCGACCATCCGTCCAGCAATCTCCAATGAAGGAGCACGCCATGACCGAGAACCTGATCCATGCCCGCGAGGTCCTTGCCGACGCCGTGATCGACGACCGTGAGAACGGCGTCATCCGGGCCAAGCGCGAGATCTTCACCGACCAGGAGATCTTCGAACTCGAGATGAAGCACATCTTCGAAGGCAACTGGGTGTATCTCGCCCACGAGTCGCAGATCCCCAACGTGGGCGACTACTTCACCACGTACATCGGCCGTACCCCGGTGATGATCACCCGGGACAAGGATGAAAACCTGAACTGCCTGGTCAATGCCTGTTCGCACCGCGGCGCCATGCTGTGCCGCCGCAAGACGGACAACCGCACTACCTTCACCTGCCCGTTCCACGGCTGGACCTTCAAGAACTCCGGTGAGTTGCTGAAGGTCAAGGACTCCCGGAACGCTGGCTACCCCGAGACCTTCAACAAGGAAGGCTCACACGACCTCACCAAGGTGGCCCGCTTCGAGTCCTACCGCGGCTTCCTGTTCGGCTCGCTGAAGGCCGACGTGCTCCCGCTCGAGGAGCACCTGGGCGATGCCACCAAGGTCATCGACTCGATCGTGGACCAGTCGCCCGAGGGCCTGGAAGTGCTGCGTGGATCCTCCACCTACACCTACGACGGCAACTGGAAGGTCCAGGCCGAGAACGGCGCCGACGGCTACCACGTCACCGCCGTGCACTGGAACTACGCGGCCACCACGGCCCGCCGCAGCGCCGGGGATTCGGCCAACAAGACCAAGGCCATGGACGCCGGCAAGTGGGGCAAGGTCAAGGGCGGGTTCTACTCCTACGACCACGGGCACCTGCTGCTGTGGCAGGAGTGGACCAACCCCCAGGACCGTCCGCTCTGGGACCGCCGCGACGAGCTTGTGGCCAAGTACGGGGAGGAGATGGCGAACTTCATGATCAACATCTCGCGCAACCTCTGCCTGTACCCGAACGTCTACATCATGGACCAGTTCTCCTCGCAGATCCGGCACTTCCGGCCCATCTCCGCGGACCAGACCGAGGTGACCATCTACTGCATCGCCCCCAAGGGCGAGTCCCAGGAGAACCGTTCCAAGCGCATCCGCCAGTACGAGGACTTCTTCAACGCCACGGGCATGGCCACGCCGGACGACCTGGAGGAATTCCGCTCCTGCAACAAGACCTACTGGGCCACCAGCGCCCCGTGGAACGACATGACCCGCGGCTCTGCCCACGAGATCACCGGGCCGGATGAGCAGGCACAGGCCCTGGGCATGACCCGGGTGATCGCCTCCGGCATGCGCACCGAAGACGAAGGGCTCTACCCCATCCAGCACGGGTACTGGAAGGAAGTCATGGACCGGGCCCTGGCGGAGGAAGAGGAGCGTTCCGCCCTGGAATCCGTTCCCGTCTCCGCCTGAGAGCCCGCCGAACCACAGAGAGCGCAGAACCCATGACCAACCTGACCCACACCGCCCCGGCCCTGAAGACCGCGGAGGAGATCGCAACCCTCGAAACCGTCCGCGCGTTCCTCTACCGGGAAGCCCGCCTGCTGGATGACCGCCAGTTCGACGAATGGCTGGAGTGCTACCACCCGGACTCCGAATTCTGGATGCCGGCCTGGGACGTGGACGACCAGCTGACGCAGGACCCCCAGAACGAGATCTCCCTGATCTATTACGACAACCGAGGCGGCATCGAGGACCGGGTGTTCCGGATCAAGACCGACAGGTCCTCCGCCACTTCCCTCCCGGAGCCCCGCACGGGCCATAACATCACGGACGTCGAGGTGTTGACGAACGACGGCGGCACGGTGGACGTGCGCTTCAACTGGTTCACCCTCTACTTCCGCTACAACACGACGGACACCTACTTCGGCACCAGCTACTACACCCTGGACCTTTCAGGTCCGCAGCCGGTGATCCTGAAGAAGAAGGTGGTCCTGAAGAACGACTACATCCACCACGTGGTGGACGTCTACATGATCTGACCTGCCAGCAGCCGGCGCCCGGGACCTGCGGGCGCCGCACGGCATTTTCCACCCTGTGCCCACCGGGCACGCCATAACTTTTTCCGGACCGCGATGGCGCGCCCGGACAGTCAGGAGGACCCCATGGGCCACAAAGTAGCCCTCAGCTTCGAGGACGGCGTCACCAAAGTCATCAAGGTCGGCGACTATGAGACCGTCATGGATGCCGCCTATAAGGCACGCATCAACATTCCATCGGACTGCCGGGACGGCGCCTGCGGCACCTGCAAGGCCTTCTGCGATTCCGGTTCCTTCGACCCGGGCGACTTCATCGACGACGCCATGACGGAGGAGGAACTCGAAAAGGGCTACCTGCTTACCTGCCAGGCCGTGCCGGAGTCGGACCTCGCCATCCAGATCCCGGCCACGTCCGAATCGGCGAAGACGGCAGCCGCGTCCTTCACCTCCACCATCAAGGAGCTCAACCGGCACACGGACACCACCGTCTCCTTCACCCTTGAGGTGGACAACCGCGACGCGCTGGCCTTCCTCCCCGGACAGTACGTCAACCTCAAAGTCCCCGGCACCGACGCCGAGCGTTCCTACTCCTTCAGCAGCGGCCCCGAGGTCCAGGACGCATCCTTCATGGTCCGGGTGACCCCCCAGGGCGCCATGTCCGAGTACCTCCGCGACCGTGCCGCCGTGGGTGACACCATCAACTTCACCGGCCCGTACGGATCGTTCTTCCTGCGCGAGCCCAAGCGGCCCCTGCTGCTCCTGGCCGGCGGCACCGGCCTGGCCCCGCTGCTGTCCATCCTGGAAAAGCTCGCCGAAAACCCGCCCTCCACCCCGGTCCACCTGATCTACGGGCTCACCCGCGAGGCCGACATCGTCGGCCTGGACTGGCTGCGCGCCTACGAAGCGAAACTGCCCGGCTTCACCTGGGACTACATCGCCTCCGAGCCCGGCACCTCCGCCCCGCACACCGGCTACGTCACCCAGATCATCGAACCGAAGCACCTCAACGACGGCGACGTGGACATCTACCTCTGCGGCCCGCCGCCCATGGTCAACGCCGTCTCCAAATGGCTGGACACCGAAGGCATCAAGCCCGCCAACTTCTACTTCGAACGGTTCGCGCCGAAGGAAACCACCGGAGGCGACGCCGAAACGGGTGCCCCGGCTCCGGTTGAGAAAATCCAGGCCGATGGCGACACCATGAGCCGCGGCGAGGCCGTGTCCTCGCTGGAGACCGGCAGGCTGGACTTCCGCAAGGAGGACAGCTTCGCCCAGTTGGACGCCCGCATGGGCCTGGAGCTTGCCGTCAGCGAACTGCTGCTGGGGCGGCTCAGCCAGGAGCAGCTGCGCCAGTTCCGCCGCCTGGCCGAAGCTACCACCGGTTCGGTGCAGGCAGGAAACATCACCGATCCCGACGCGTTTGCACGCACCAACGAGGAATTCCACGAGTACCTCTTCACGATCTGCGACAACCCGATGCTCCTGGAGTCCTACCGCCGCCTGGACGTCCACGCGCAGATGGCCGCGGCCTTCGAAGCCGGCACGCCGATCTTCGAGCGCGTCACGCAGGACCACCTCGACGTCGTCGACGCCTTTGAACGCGGGGACAAAGCCCGGCTGCGCGAAGTCATCATGGCCCACGCCCAGGATGCCAAGGGCACCATGGTCGGTGCCATCGACGCCAAGGCGGCCCACTGATGGCCGCGCCGTACGCCGGGCAATACGTGACCCCGGGCAGGTTCGGCGGCAAGGTCGCCGTCGTCACCGGTGCCGCCCAGGGGATCGGCCAGAAGGTGGCCGAACGCATCGGCGCCGAAGGCGGCGCCGTGGTCCTGGTGGACCGCGCGGACCTGGTCCACGATGTTGCCCGCGGCGTCGGGGAGGCCGCCAAGGCGTCGGGTTCGGGCGGCTCGGCCACATCCGTCACCGCGGACCTGGAAACTTTCGCCGGCGCCACCCAGGCCGTCAAGGCCGCCCTCGCCGCCCACGGCCGGGTGGACGTCCTGGTCAACAACGTGGGCGGCACCATCTGGGCCCGGCCCTACCAGGAGTACGACGAGGACAAGATTGAGAAGGAAATCCGCCGCTCCCTCTTTCCCACGCTCTGGACCTGCCGGGCGGTCCTGCCGGCGATGATGGAGCAGGGCTCCGGCACGATCGTGAACGTCTCCTCCGTAGCCACCCGGGGAATGCACCGGGTGCCCTACGCCGCCGCAAAAGGCGGCGTGAACGCCCTGACCCAGTCGCTGGCCATGGAAGTGGCCGGGCACGGCATCCGCGTGGTGGCCACCGCCCCGGGAGGCACGGAAGCCCCTCCGCGCAAGGTCAAGCGCGGGCCGGAAGCCGAATCCGCCACCGAGAAGGATTGGTACCAAACCATCGTTGACCAGACGGTGGAGTCCTCGTTCATGAAGCGCTACGGCACCCTGGATGAGCAGGCAGCGCCCATCGTGTTCCTTGCCTCGGACGAGGCCTCCTACCTCACCGGCAGCATCCTCCCTGTGGCCGGCGGCGACCTGGGCTAGTGCATCCGGTGGATGCGCGCAATGGGGGCGCCCGGGCCGCTCCGGTAGGATGGCGGCCATGACGGCGGGCTCCACCCAGGGCGAGATGGCGGAGGGCTTCCCGCTGGCGGGCCGGGCCGCGGCGTTCGAGCAGCTGCTGGAAATCCTCCGCACCGTCCGCAAGGGCAAGGTGGGAACCGTGGTCCTCTCCGGACCGTCCGGGTCCGGCAAAACCGCGCTCCTGGAACTCTTCCTTGACCACTGCCGGACGGCCGCCCGCGGCGTCCGCGTCCTGTCCGCCATGGGGGACGACTGGGAGGCGCAGTTCGCCCTGGCCGGCTACTCCCAGCTCATGCGGACCCTGCCGCTCCGGACGGCTAAGGATTACGACGGCGGCCCGGCCGTGGCGCCGGGGCCCGTCGCCTCCCTGACCCCCGACCAGGTGATCAACTACGCCTCCACCCTCAGCACCCATCTCGAAGGCCTGCAGACGCACGGCAGCGTGGTGGTCGCCGTCGACGACGTCCACAAGCTCGATGAGGAGAGCCTGCGTGTCCTCACCTTCGTCATGCGCAGGCTGCACGACAAGCGGGTCCTGTTCCTGCTGACACTGAACCCTGGTGACGCGTCCCGCGTCCCCGCCGGTGTCCTCGACTTCCTCACCGGCCACCAGGTGGTCCGTATTCCACTGGAACCGCTCACGCCGCAGCAGGTCCAGGACGTGGCCCGGGGCCTGTTCGGCCTGGACCTCAGCGCGACGGCGGCCCACGGCCTGGTGACGCACACCGGCGGGATCGCCCAGTCCATCGTGGAGCTGCTCCGTGAGCTGCCGCCGGAGACCTGGCAGTCGTGGTTCCCGTCCCTTCCGCCCACTTCCCGGGTGCGCGCCAGGGTCCGCAGTGTCCTGGCGGCCGCGTCCCCTGCCCTGGTGACCGCCGCGGAAGCCGCTGCGGTGCTCGGCCCCGGCGCGGGCCTGGCCGAGGTGGCTAGGGTGGGCGGCCTGGAATCCGTCATGCCGGCGCTCGATGAGGGGCACCGCGCCGGGCTGCTGGGGCTGTCCGTGGACCAGTCCCGCTCCGCCGTCGCCTTCCTGGAACCCGGCACCGCGGAAGCCGTCTACGAACAGATCGTCCCCAGCCGGCGCATTGCCCTGCACCGGAAAGCCGCCGAGGTTGTCCAGTCCGAGGGCGAACAGCTGGGCCACCGCGTCGCTGCCACCCCGGCCGCGGACGAAACCCTGGCCGCCGAACTGGAGGAATTCGCCCGGCGGCAGGCCACGGTGGGCGCATGGCAGGATGCCTCCACCGCATTGTTCTCCGCCTCGCGGCTCTCCCCTGACATCCGCGCCCGCAACCTCCGGCTCCTGAAAGCCGTCGACGCCCTGGTGGGCTCCGGCAACGTGGCCCAGGCGCAGGCCTGGGCCGGCGCGGTGGACGCCCTGCCGCCGTCGCCCCTGCGCTCCTCGGTGCTGGGGTACCTGTCCACGGTGTCCGGCCAGAATGACAGCGCCCAAAGCCAGCTGGAGATGGCCTGGCGGACCAGCAATCCGCAGCACGAACCCGCCGCGGCGGCGCAGGTGGCCCAGCGTTTCGTGCTCCACGGGGTGGCCTCCTGGAATGGTCCGATAATCACCGGCTGGGCCGAACGCGCCATGGCCCTGACGGAGCCTGGAACTCCGGCGCACATCGAGTCGGAGGCCATCTACGGCCTGGGCCTGTACGCCCAGGGCCGGATAGCGGACGCCGAGGCCTCCTACCAGCGGGCCTCTGCCCAGGCCGCCGAGAATGCCCAGAAGCAGCGGGTGCAGATGGGCGCCGGCTGGCTGGCCCTGCGCCTGGACAACGCCGAATCCGCGCTGGTGAATTTCGAGTCTGCCGCCCCCACCGAGTACCGCGGGGGATCGCTGCGGATCTCCCTGTGGGCCGAGGCCTGGCTGGCCCGCACGCACCTGGTGCTGGGCAACTGGGACGCGGCCGCCGCCACCATCTCCCGGGCAAGCGTCCGGCTGGAGACCTCGCGGATGCCGCTGATCCGGCCGCTGCTGTACTGGACGGCCGCCGAGCTGTGGTCCATGCGGGGCGATTGGGACCGGGCACGCTACTACGTGTCGCAGGCCGCGGTGCAGCCGGGAACATACCGGGCCATGCAGGTCCCGGCCAGCCTGGCGCGTGCCCGCTTCCACGAGGCGCGGGCGGACTACGAAAGCGCCCTGGCGGCCCTGCAGCCGCTGCCGGAGCTGGACCCTTGGACCGATCAACGGGTGTCCTTCTGGCCGTGGCAGGACACCTATGTCAATGCGCTGGTCATGACCGACAAACTCGACGCCGCAGAGACGTTCCTTACCGCATTCGAAGGAGTGCACCGCGAGCGCGAAGTCCCCTCCGACCTGGCCCGGGTGGCGTGGGCCAGGGGCCGGCTGCTGGCCGCCCAGGGGGACCCGGACACGGCGAGGGAGTACTTCGAGGCGGCGCTGGGTCACCTTCGTGGGCTCAACCGCCCCTATCTGCGGGCGCGGATCAGTTTCGCGTTCGGGCAAAGCATGCGCCGGGCCGGAAAGCGGCGCCTGGCCTCATCGGTGCTGCGGGCGGCGCGGGACCTGTACGACACCCTTGGCGCGACCACCTATGTGGAACGGTGCGACCGCGAGCTGAAGGCCACCGGCCTGGACATCGGGAACCTGCCGGACCCGGCGGACCCGGTGCTTTCGTCGGTGGGCAGCCACCATCAACAGCTCACGGCCCAGGAACAGGCCGTGGCCGAGTTGGTGGCGGCGGGCGCAACCAACAAGGAGGCGGCCCGGGCCTTGTTCCTGGCCGAAAAGACGGTGCAGTACCACCTCACGCGGCTGTACAGGAAGATGGGAATCCGGTCACGCAGCGAACTCGCGGCCGCGTTCCGGGCCAAGGACTGAGCCGGCTACTTCACGTCCGAGGGGTGCTTGGCAAGCGGCACCACGGTGATGTCCATGTACGGGAACAGGGGAAGGCCCTGCAGGATCCCGTGCAGCTCGTCGTTCGATTCGACGTCGAAGACGGAGTAGTTGGCGTATTCACCCACCACCCGCCAGATCTCGGGCCATTTGCCGGAGCGCTGCAGTTCCTGGGAGTAGGCCTTCTCCTTTGCCTTGATTCCGGCGGCTTCTTCGGCAGGCATGCCGGCGGGCAGGTTGACGTCCATATGGACCAGATACTTCATGGTGACCTCTCGGTGGAATTGGAATGGAAGGGTGTCAGTCGGTGCGGTAATGGGCGAGCTTGTCCTCGTCCACGTCGGTGCCGGCGCCGGGGCCTTCGGGAACGTGGATCCGCCCGCCGGTGATGGCCAGCGGCTGGGCCAGCAGGTCATCGGTCATGTCGAGGTAGTTGGAAAGTTCCGCCGCACGCTTGGCGGTGTGGGCGAAGGCTGCGCCGAACACCACGGAGGCCACGGTGCCTACCTGGGTGTCGATCTGGTTGCCGATGTAGACGTCGATGCCCATGCCCTCGGCCATGCCAACGATCTTGGCGGCTTCGGTGAAGCCGGACCGGGCGGTCTTGATGGACAGCAGGTTGGCCCCGCCAGTGAGGATTTCGCGGGCCGCCTCGCCCAGGTTGGCGGCGGATTCGTCCGCGGCAATGGGGATGGGGGAGTTGGTGACCAGCCGCCGGCGGCCCAGGACCTCGCGGGCGTCGTCCGGTTCCTCAAGGAACTGCAGGCCGAGGTCGGCGGTGCGGCGCAGCACCTCGGCGGCCTCGTTGGCGGTCCAGCCGCGGTTTGCGTCCATGTACAGCTCGGCGTCCTCGCCCAGGCCTTCCCGCAGTACCTTGGCGGCCTCGATGTCCAGGTTCAGCGGACGGCGTCCGGTCTTCAGCTTGAAGGTGTTGATGCCGTAGGTTTCCCGGAACTCCAGGGCCAGGGCCAGAAGCTCTTTGGCGGGTTTGAAGCCGAGCATGTGCGAGACGCGCAGCGAGTCGGTGTAGCCTCCCAGGAGCTTGGTCACGGGCTGCCCAAGGGTCTTGCCGATGACGTCCCAAACAGCGATGTCCACCGCGCCCTTGGCCGTCTGGTTGTGGATGGTGCGTGCCATTACGGCCTGGATCTTTTCCCGGTCAAAGACGTCAAGGCCCACCAGTTGCGGGGCGAAGACGTCCTGCATGACCGCGACGATGGACTTTTGCGTCTCACCGTAGGTGTACGGGCGGGGCGGGGTGTCTGCGGTTCCCACCACGCCGTCGTCGGTGTGGACGCGGACCAGGACGTGGTCGGCCTCGTGCACGGAGCCTGAGGCGAAATGGAGCGGGTGGCGGTACGGGATCGAGTAGGGGATCGCCTCGATGGCTGCGATCTTCATGATGGCGGGAGCCTTTCATCAGCAGGAGCGGGGGTGGCGGCGTCAGCGGTTGCCGTGGCCACGATGTCCAGGAAGTTTTGCAGCAGTGCGGACGGGTGGCCGCGCAGCCAGGCGACGGCGAGTTCCACCGGGGGAACATTGTCGATTTCCCGGTAGGCGACGCCGTCGAGCTGGAAGGCGCGCACACTGGACGGCATGACGGCGACGCCGCCGCCCGCGGCCACGAACGCCAGCATGGTGGAGGTCTCACCCACCACTTGCGTGATCCGCGGCTGGAAGCCTGCCTGGCGGCAGAGGTCCGAGGTGATGCGGTTCAGCACGGACTCCGGTGAGTAGGCGATGAAGTCCTGGTCCTGCAGTTCGTGCATGGCCA
>Ga0308158_10005632_pt1 | contig 10227 bp, 11 predicted proteins | sample PhyBR2_FD_201038 | JGI IMG/M metagenome (GOLD analysis project Ga0308158, IMG submission 201038) | Phyllosphere microbial communities from UC Gill Tract Community Farm, Albany, California, United States - DLSLB.R2 | ecosystem: Host-associated > Plants > Phyllosphere > Unclassified | place: USA... | reverse complement strand
GGGCCGGTAAGCCATACAAAGGGGGCATTGGCCTTCGGCGCGGTGGCGCTGTTGTGCGTTGTGGCAGGTGGCCTTGTCGCCGCCGTAACGGGCCCGCTGCATCTTGCGCACGGGTCGTGGGCCGCTGCGTATCTCGTTCTCGTCGGAGGGGTGGCGCAGGGTGCCTTGGGCATAAGCCAATACTTCCTGGCGCCCCAACGCTTCAGGGGCTGGAAAGTTGCCGCGGAGCTGGTTGCCTGGAACGCTGCCACCGCGCTCGTTATTGGCGGCACGTTGGTTGCCAACCCCTGGGTGGTCGATGGCGGGGGCGTGATGCTGGTTGCTGCGTTGGCGTTGATGTTCCAGGCTGTTCGCGGCCCGGGGATAAAGTCCGGTTGGCCCCTGTGGGCTTACCGGGCCCTGGTGGTGGTAGTGGCGGTCAGCATACCTATCGGACTGGTGCTGGCCCACCTGCGTGCTTCATAACCGCGCCGACCCCCGCGCCGAGCCGCCAACTAAGCGGTTCGCCTGCCCCCTTATCGTCTACAGAATCCGCTGGAACATACGGTGGTCCTGCCACAGCCCCGCTATCAGCAAATACGCTCGCGCGGTCCCGTAGGACTCGAATCCGTTCCTTTCCAGCACCCGCTGGGATGCCATGTTGTGTACCAGGGTCGCGGCCTCAAGCCGGTGCAGCGCGAGGTCATGTTTGGCGATGTTGACAACGGCAGCCACCGCCGCCGTCATGATCCCGGAACCCTGCAAAGCCTGGTCCAGCCAATACCCCAGATGTGCGTTCTGGAAGGCACCCCGCACGATCGAACTCAGGGTCAGCAGGCCGACCACCTCAGCTTCCCGTACCAATACCATTGGAAGGCCGGTGCCCGCAGATAGTTCCCGCCGCTGCCTGGTGATCACCTCTTGTTGTCCTTGGACCGTGTAGAACTTGTCGGGACGAATTGGTTCCCACGGCGCAAGATGGGCGCGGTTCTTCTGAAACGCCTCTGCCAGCGCCCTGGCGTCCAGCTTCTGGACTGGCCGGAGGACGACGCCTTCAAGGAGTTCCGAGGAGAAGTTCATCTGCTCACACTACCCAGCAGAACGATTCCCTTGGGCGGGTGGTTCAGTGTGGTCACCATTGTTGGTAGCCGCGTGCCCAGATGACCTCGGCGACGGCGGCCAGGGCAAGTGGGAAGGTCACGACGGCGGCCAGGTGGCGTAGGAGGTTGTAGGGGTCCGTCCATGCAGCCCATCCCACCAGCATCCCTACAAGGCCGACGCAGACCGTCACCCATAAAGGGTTGCGCTGGACGTGGGACAACACAGCGGCCGTCACGGACAACACGCACCCTGCGTAGACGTAAGGGCGACCAACACTCGCCTTCTGGACCAGCGCTGGTTCCGGAGCCCAGATAAAGAACAAAGTTCTCGACAGCCCAATGACAATCAAGGCCATTGAAGCGAGGACCAGCAGCGCCCATGCGATGGTTCCGCCCCACCGGCCGACGAAGTTCATGTCGCCTAGACTACTGACATGCCTACACTTGTTCACGAGTTTTCCTGGCCTGACCGGGTCGTTATCGGCACCGTCGGCGTTCCGGGGGCGCGCACCTTCTACCTGCAAGCACGAACAGGCAAGCAGATCGTGACTATTGCCATGGAGAAGCAGCAAGCAGCTCTGCTCGCGGAGAAGATTGACGACGTTCTCGACCAGCTCAACGCCCTTGAGGGCAATCCCTTCAGTGTCCCCACCATTACTCCCATTGAATTGGTCGATAACGATCCGCTCGAGGCCGTTGAAGAGCAATTTCGAACCGGCGCGATGAGCCTGGGTTGGGATCCCACAACGGCGCAGGTGGTCATAGAGGCTTACCCCATCAGCGATGCGGATGATGATGACGAATCCCTTGATCAGGACGACGCTGAGGTGCCCGAAATGGTGTTGGTGAAGATGCCGGTGGGCACCGCCCGCGCATTTACGAAGCGCACACGGGAAGTAGTGGGCGCCGGGCGTCCCCTATGCCCGCTCTGCGGGTACCCCATGGATGCCGACGGTCACATCTGCTCCCCACCCGAAGACTGATGGGGCGCACCGCGGGTAGCCGGCGCAGTCCCTTGAACGCAGTCATCGCCTACGAGGGTGTCGACACGACGCGCTGAAGGTCCTGGAGAGTGGCAGGGCTGGCTGCGATTTCAATGACGCCACGGTCTGTGCTCAGGCTGATGACGTGAAAGTCCAACGGCACTTCCTGCTTGCCGTCGTGGCGGTTGGCCTTGCGTGGTGGAGACTCCGTGGTCCTGACTTTCGTGAGAGCCTTGCTGCGGCCGCTGGGTATCAGTTCGTCGTGGACGGTCGGCTGGAAATCGATCCGGCCCGGGCCCGGGCTGGCGATGCCCACCTGCCATGCGCTGCTTAGCGAGCCCGGCGATGAGTCGGGGAAACGCAGGAAGATGACAAATCGGCCGGGCTCATCAAGCCTGGCCGTGTCCGTCGGGAACCTCGCCAGGAAGAACACGCCGCCACCGATCAACAGCGCGTAGAAGGCGGCATTGGCGACGGCGTCTTCGAGGTTGCCCCCAAGGATGAGACCGGCCGCCAGGATGGCGGCGAAAGCAACGACGCCCACCAAAACTGCACGGAACGCGGGATGCATTTCGCCCCACTTCCTCATGGCGCCATCCTAGGCCCGGACCCTGCCCTCCGCTACGGCTGGTCGTCGGTGAGCAGGACGAAAATGTTCGTGGCCGCGAATCGGGTACTACAGTGGATCCATGGCTGCCAGCCGCAAACCGCTCGACGAACTGCGCGAAACCATCGGCCACCTGGCCGATCAGCTCAAGCTGCCCGGTTCGGAGCGCGTCGACGACCTGGTCGGCGATCTTATCGGTCCAAGGCCCGGGCCCGCCCGGCCGCTGTCCGAGGTGCAGGCCGAACTCGACGCGCTGGTCGGGCTGGAGACCGTGAAGGAACAGGTGCGGGCCCTCGTGGCACTGCTCCAGGTCCAGGCACGCCGTAAGGCACACGGTCTGCCCGAGGTGGCCACCTCGCAGCACTTGGTGTTCCTTGGGAACCCGGGCACGGGCAAAACCACCGTGGCACGGCTCCTGGCCGAGATGTACCGCGCGGTCGGTCTGCTTCAGAAAGGCCACCTGGTCGAGGTCGACCGTTCCGGCCTGGTGGGGCAGTACGTCGGCCAGACCGCCATCAAGACGGACCGGGTGATTCGGCGTGCGCTGGACGGCGTCCTGTTCATCGACGAGGCTTACGCGCTGGCCCCCGAGGACGGCCGGATGGACTTCGGCCCCGAGGCGATCGAGGTCCTGCTGAAACGGATGGAGGACCACCGCCACCGCCTGGTGGTGATCGTGGCCGGGTACCCGCGGCTGATGGAGTCCTTCCTGCTCTCGAACCCCGGGCTGCGCTCCCGGTTCGCCCGCGAAATCACCTTCCCCGACTACTCCGTCGACGCACTTCAGACGATTTTCCACCAGATGCTGGCCCAGCACGAGTACAGGCTGGAGCCTGGTGCGGACCAGATGCTGCGCCGCATCCTGACTGGGCTCCACGCGGGCGAGGACTCCGGCAACGCCCGGTTCGCCCGCACGCTGTTCGAGCAGGCGCTCAACCGCCAGGCATTGCGGCTGTCGCTCGACGAGGAACAAGGTCTCGACACGCTCGATCGTGAGGCTGTCATGACGCTCACCGAGGACGACATCGTCAAGGCCGCACTGGCCCTGGGTGAAGAGCCGGAACCGGAACCGAGGCCGGAACAGGAACAGCCGCGCTGGTGGCGCTGGCTGCTCTGACCGGATCTGCGGCGGCCCTGGACCGTGTCCTAGTAGTCGATGGCCTTCCGGTTCATGGACTTCAGCGCCGCAAGCCGCGCCTCCACTTCGGTCTGCTCGCCGAGGTCTTCCAGGGAAGCGAACTGGGCGTCCAGTGATGAGACCGCGAGTTCCTGCTGGCCGCGGACGGTGGCTTCCTGGCGGCGGACCTTGTCCTCGTAACGGCCTATCGCCGACGTTGGGTCCCCGCCGTCCAAGGCCTTGAGGGCTTCGTTCACCTGGGACTGGGTGGCCGCGACCCGGGCACGGTTGACCAGCTCGTTGCGCTTCGCCGTCAACTCCCTGAGCTTTCCGCGCATCATGTCCAGGCCGTTCTTCAGCTGGTCGACGATCTGGTTCTGCGCCGCCAGGTTTGGTTCCTGAGCCTTGGCTGTGGACTCGGCAGTCATCTGCCGGCCGATGGCAACCTTGGCGAGAGCATCGAACTTGTGCGCGTCAATGCTGTTCCCCGCGGCGCGGAACTCGTCGGCCTTCCGGGAGGCGGCGACGGCCTTGCTGCCCCAGGTGTTGGCGTCGTTCACTGCGCGCCTGTAGTCGTCCTCGGCCATGCGCAGGTTGCCGATCGTCTGGGCGACGGCGGCCTCGGCTTCGCGGATGTTCTCCGAGTAGTCGCGGACCATCTGGTCCAGCATCTTCTGCGGGTCTTCGGCGGAGTCCAGGAGGGCGTTCAGGTTGGCCTTGGCGAGCTGGGCGACACGGGAGAAAATACTCTGCTTCACTGCGGTCTTTCTATCGTTGGTGGAATTGGCATCCTATCCGAAGGACAGCAGCCAAAAACGTCGTAGACACACAAGGTGCAGGGGGTCCGGAGCTCTGCGACGGCGCGCCCTGGACCCAACAGCCGGCCGCGCCAGCGGACGCCCATCAACTGGTTGAAGCGCAGCGGAAACCAGGGCGAGCCCCGCGAGCCTGCCCTTCCACTCCCCTGCCCAGGGACAACCCAACGGCACCACCAGCTTTGGCTTGCCGCCGGCGGCCGCCAGCCGCGCACCTGGTTGCTGCGGGATTGGCGGTCCGCCGCCGGCGACCACCAGCAAAGGCTGGCCACGACGGCGGACCGCCCGCGGTGACCGGCCCCGAAAGACCGGCCACCCCTGCCCTATTCGCGGCGGTCGTGCAGCGGGACGGCTCCGTAGTGTCTGGCTGCGCGGCGGAACCTTGAGTCACTGCTGAAGATGAACGTGCCGCCGAACATGTACCACGGCGTGGGTTCACCTTCCGGGGTGACCGGTTCGGCGTGGATTACGGTTTCGCGGTGGAAGTGCTCGTTTTTGACGAGCCGGACGGCGGGCCGTTCCTCGGTGGCCTCGAAAACGGGATCGATGTCCTCGCCGATGACGGTTACTTCCATGACGCGGGCGGAGATGCCCCGGTTCGAGAAGTCCGTGCCCAGGGCGTCGCTAGATCAGGGCGGTGATGCCCTTGGGGGCGGTAGTATCGTTGCTCATCTGCTGGCTCCTTTGAAGTCGTGGGGGCTGTACTGCCCGGCTCGTGGCCGGGCAGTACAGCGCTTGTCAGTGCTGGTTACGCGGCGTCCCGCACGGCGTAGGGCGTCCGGTACCGGCTGGGCAGTTCGGCGGCGGCCTCGGGCAGGTCCGCCGGGCCTTGGGCCTGCCCGTTCTTCCAGCTGGCGAATGCCTGTTCGGTGATCGCATCCCACAGCCGGGCCTTGGTCCGGTAGTAGGTGCAGGTCACGTCGCCCTCGCAGTAGGTGGCGATGCCGAACAGGTTGCCGACGCTGTCAGCGGTGCGGGTCACTGCGACCATGACGTAGGGCCACTGGCCCAGGTCCCAGCCGTCACAGCCCCAGCTGGAGAGCACGGCCCAGCCGTGCTCTTCGATCAGTTCCATCCAGTCGTAGCCGCCGTTCATGTGGTAATCCCCCAGCACGGTCAAGCCGTCGATGGTTTCTTCCGTGTCCGCGAGGGTCACGGTCTTCTTGCTTACTGCGTTCATTGGTGTTGCTCCTTCTTGCCGAGAAGTTGGGTGGGTGGGGCGGCTCAGGTGACCGGCCAGCTCCCCTTTCCCCCCGACGCTTCTATGTCTGTCAAGCGGGTGAAAGAGGGTGCGGGCGCGGACCCTGTTGTCGCCTGGGGCGGCTTTGGTGACCGGCCAGCTTCCCCTCTCCCCCCTTGTTGTTTTGGCTACTGGCGAAGCTTGCGGAGCTGTGGCCGACGGAGGCCTGTCTACCCGCCGGGCAAGGGGCAGGAAATTCCCGGAGGAAATCAGCGACGAAGGAGCGCCGCAGGGAAATTCGTGCACCGCAGGCCCCGACGAAGGAGCGGCTAGACGGGCCGGAGCGGACACGTACAATCCGTCAGGACAGCAGCCAAAACGGTAATACTGGAACAGTCCTTGAGCCGGCGTGACCCAGCCAAAAACTGACCTACCAGGCGGCACTGTCTTCCCGACGATCTGTCCGCCGGCTCAAGGTCCGTTACAAGGGGTGTCGAGCCAGGCGGACATGACCTCATAGGAGCCTGATACGACCAGTCCCATTACCGTTTTGTCTGCCCACCTGGCCCGCGCCCGATCAATCAGCATTCGACGCGACTGAGGGGCAATTCCATCTTGGCAAGCAAACCAACAAAAGTCATCGGGGGTATCGATACCCACGCCGACACACACCACGTGGCCGTGATCAACGAACACGGCAAACCCCTCGCGGACAAGGAATTCCTGGCCGTGGGATCCGGATACCGGAAAATCATCGACTTGATCACCTCCTACGGCACCGTCATAGCGGTCGGCGTCGAGGGAACCGGCTCCTACGGCGCCGAACTCGCCCGAACCCTCCGCGGTGAAGGGCTCACGGTGCTGGAGGTAAACCGCCCGAACCGGGCCGCCCGCCGGCTCAACGGGAAGTCCGATCCGCTGGATGCCCACCAGGCCGCCAAGTCTGTACTAGAGGGACGGACGAAGGCGATCCCGAAGGCCAAAGACGGCCCCGTGGAATGCCTACGTATCATACGTTCCGGGCGCGCCTCAGCGATCAAGGCCCGGACCGCGGCCATCAACCAGATCAAGGCGCTCCTTGTTTCCGCGCCGGACAAGATCCGGGCGAAATACAGGGCGATGGCAGCCTCTGCGTTGATTCCTGCCCTGCAGCGCACCAGACCTTCCGGGCACCTGGCAGACCCGAGTACGTGACTCTTATGACCCTCAAGACATTGGCAACACGCTGCCAAGCGCTGGGAGCGGAAATTGAGGCTGCCGACGCCGCGCTCAAGGAAGTCCTCGATAGCTACGCTCCGCTGCTTTGTGATCTCCCAGGAGTCGGGACCGAGGTGGCCAGCCAGCTGTTGATCACCTTCGGGGACAACGCGGACCGTCTGGAAAGCGAAGCCCAGTTCGCTTCAATCGCTGGGGTGGCCCCGGTTCCAGCCTCATCCGGCAAGACAACCCGTCACCGGCTCAGTAGAGGCGGCGACCGCAGCGCCAATAACGCCCTGCACCAGGTGGTGCTGGTGCGCATGAGATCGTGTCAACGGACCAAGGACTACGTGGCTAAACGCACGTCCGAGGGCAAGAGCAAACGCGACATCATGCGCTGCCTCAAACGCTACGCAGCCCGGGAGATCTACCGCCAGATCATCAACCCCCGGCCGGCACCAGATAACTCCGACCTCCGCCGCACACGGACCGAACTTGGCATGACGATCGCGACCGTCGCCGGCGAACTCGGCCAATGGGTGTCCATCATTTCGCGTCTGGAACGCGGACACATCCGTAATGACGACCTCGCGGCAACCTACCGCCAATGGCTGACCAACCGAGCAGCAGGAATCTCGGTCTGATGATCAAGACGCCCCTGATTCAGGACCGCCGCATATCCCTACTGGGCCCAAGCAATCAGCGAGCAGGCGTTACTGAAGCGCGTCGACAACCGACGAGTTGCTGACAAAGATCTCTCGGCGCTCCTTGCACGCGGGACCTGCTGATTCCCGTCGTCCAGGGGACCACCTATGACCAACTTCGGTCGGTGAGTCTTTGCTCGACTCCCGAAACGGGTTGGACAGGGCGAAGGATTCAATGGCCATCGCTGCAGCGAAGGTAGCCGAGTTCGTAACCGTTGAGGATGAGTTGCTGCTCAGCGGAACGGACTATTTGGGCTCTTCACGGTTCGTGGGGAAATGGATCCCTGGGATGAGCGTCATGCCGCCGTCCGGACGGCACTTCTCAAGAGAATAACCGATTTGTAGTTATCTGCATTGCGATAGCCGCGGGCAGTTCGCTTCATGTTCTTGATCGCTGTGTTGTTGGCTTCAACCTTGCCTGTCGTGGCCCCGGTGATGATCAGCACCTCGATCTCTTTCCACCACCTGCAGACGGTGCGATAGAGCCTGTTCGTCTCCGGTCGTGCGGCTGCCTTCACCAGCTCTTCAAGGCTTGTTTTCGCTACTGCGGCGTCGTCCAGGGAGCCGGTGCGGAGCAGGGCCCGGAGTTGTTCCTTGACCTTCCAGACGGCCTGGAGGGTACCGGTTGGATCGTCCACGGCGAACACTTCCTGGAGTCGGAGGGCCGCCCGGCAGCTGAGGGTGTCCCCGCCGCGCAGCAGGAGCATGCGGTGGGCCCAGGCCTTGTCGATGGCCCGGCCGCGGCGGCCCTTGACCTGTTGGGAGAGGTTCTGCCGGGTCTCGGTCATGGCCTGGTTGGCCAGCGAGATCAGGTGGAAGTGATCGACAGCGACCGCGGTGCGCGGAAGCCACATCCGCAAGGCTTTGCGGAACGCCGCGGAGGGATCGATTGCGACGACCTGCACGGCCAGCCGCCATTCCAGCGGCCGGGCGAACAGCCATTCCCCAACGCCCTTGTGGTCCCGGCCGTCGACCACACCCAGCACCTGCCCGGTGTCCAAATCCACGATGGTTGTCATCCACGGCTCGAACCGTGTCCACGCCTTTGTTGACGGGTCCTGGAAGTAACGCACGGACCGGAACCGGTGCTCATCAATGCCCAGCATCCGCGGGCTCAGCTTGTCCACATCCGGCAGCCGCAGCAGGCATGCCTCGGTCACCGCGGCCCGGACCATCCACCAGGAAACAGCGAAACCCACGGCTGTCTCCGACACCGCCCGGCCCGAACGGATCACCGCATCCACGAGCTCGTCCCGAAGCCGACTCGTGGAGCGGGCACGGCGCGGCACCTGTGGCGTGGATTCGAAGAACGAGAGCCGGTCGCAGGCCGTCTCTTCGCAGTACCAGCGGTACTTGGACCAGAGCACCTCCACCGGCCCGGCAACAGGAATGTCCCTGAGCCGTTGGAAGCGCCGTTCCTTCCGCCGGGATGCGATGACCCCGCAGCTCGGACACCCCGGTGGCTGGTCCGTTTCGACGATGACCTGCCGGACGCCGGCAATAACAGCGGTGGAAATGACACGGTAGTCGGGCAGGTTGAAGAGGATGGTGGCAGCGTCGGCTGCGACCCCGGTAGGCTCGATCAAGGCTCGTGGTCCTGTTCCAGGTTGAATGCTTAGACACACTCATCCCAGCAGGGCCACGGGCCCCCTTGTCTTCAACGACACGAACTCAATGTTAACGCCAACCGAAAATAGGGCCAGTTTTGCCGACTGAAAACAGGGCCACGGGTTGCTGTTCTATTGTGCCTGAAGCTGGTTTCTTGTCTTGTTCCGGAGCCGGTAGCTGCTGCCGGTGAGGTTCAGGACTTCTGCGTGGTGAACGATCCGGTCGATCATCGCCGAGGCTACTGTCGCGTCGCTGAAGACCTCGCCCCACCTGCTGAAGGCGAGGTTGCTAGTAAGCACTAGAGAAGCGTGTTCATAGCGGGATGAGACCAGCTGGAAGAACAGGTTGGCCGAGTCCTGGTCGAAGGGGATATAGCCGACTTCGTCAACGATGAGCAGCTTGAAACGACGCAACTTGGCCAGTTCCTGGGGCAGGCGACCGCGGTCGTGGGCTTCGGCCAGTCTCGATACCCACCCGGTCGCTGTGTCGAACAGGACGCGGTGCCCGGCGCGCGCTGCCCGGATCCCGATCCCGACGGCCAGATGGGTTTTCCCGGTGCCGGGCGGGCCGAGAAGGACCACGTTCTTGGCTTCCTCCAGGAAGACCCCGGTACCCAGATGCGCGACGAGGTTCCGGTCCGCGGCAGGCTGGTGGTCGAAGTTGAACTCCTCCAGCAGCTTGTGTCCGGGGAACCTCGCGGCCCGGATCCGCAGGGCGGCCCCGGAGGCTTCGCGTTCGGCGACCTCGCGGGAGAGGACAGCGGCGAGGTATTCCTCATGTGACCAGCCTGCCTCCCGTGCCCGGTCGCCGAGGGATCGGTAGCCGTCGGCGATCCGCGGGGCGCGCAGCGCGCGGGCGTAGTACTCGATGTCCTTCACCGCAGCGCTCACCGTCCTGCCCCGGAGAGCTCGCGGGCATCGTCGGGGATGGCGACGCC
>Ga0308158_10005631_pt1 | contig 10227 bp, 16 predicted proteins | sample PhyBR2_FD_201038 | JGI IMG/M metagenome (GOLD analysis project Ga0308158, IMG submission 201038) | Phyllosphere microbial communities from UC Gill Tract Community Farm, Albany, California, United States - DLSLB.R2 | ecosystem: Host-associated > Plants > Phyllosphere > Unclassified | place: USA... | reverse complement strand
CAAACCGGCCTCCGGGGGTGGCAATAGTTGACCGCTGACCCTCGAGGCGATCCACATGGGGCGGGCCTCCGCAGGCCCTTACCCGCACACACTATCACATGACAACAGAGCAACTTAAAAAACCATCGCGCCGGTATAGCGCCGAGCTGCTGGATCTGCACAAGGCCCGCATGAAGGACGCCGGGTTCCACCGCATGTCGGCATGGGTGAGCAACGCGCTTCGTGACAAGGTGGCCCAGGAGCGGCGCCAGGGGGAGTGTACAGGCCGCACCCTGGAGCGCCTTTTGCTGGGGGAGGCGGCCAAGCGCCCGGCATTCGGTGACGGATCGACCGAGGGGGAACAGACCCCAGCACGACCCCGCTCGACGTAAAACAAAGGGAAAATAAGGCAATGCCATTCATCGAACCGCATCGCGTACATGTGCGCGTGAGGGGGAAATTCAGCCAATCCATAATTGGATCGGTTGCGGTCGGGCTGGCATTCTGCGACCAGTACGCGCACGTACACGCGTGAGGGCGGGAGGATTTTCCCTACGCATCGCCCGCGCGCCTGTGCACGCATGAGCGGGTTTCGAGACGCATCGCCCACGCGTGCGCATGTGAGGGGGGCAATAACCGCCGACATCGCCCGCGTGTGTGCATGCGCGCGAGGGGGGTAATATCGGCACCAGTACGCAGGCGGGCATGCGCGCGTGAGTGCGCACCGAAGGCGACAGGTATCGCAGGCGCGCGTGAAGGGGGAATATTCCGTGTCCAAAAAAAGGCGGCCGCAATGGCCCGCTGATACACTGTATGGATGAACAGTGGTCCCCACATGCGATTCAAGCCGCCGCTCACCCGCGCTGATCTGATCGCCATTCAAGAGCGCAATCCGGAAAGCGCCGATGTGCGCGCGCTGCTGTGGGAGGTGAAGCGCTTCCGCGCCCTGGCACTGTACGTCGACCAGCTGCAGCGCATCCTAGGCACCCAGCCCGGCCCGCAGGGGGACGTCTTGCAAGCCATCCGCGCGCAGCTCGAGCACGAACCCTGCGTGAAAGAGTTTCCCCGGCTCCCGCCTGGCGTCTGATGGCCGACGTCAACATTACGTCAAGGGTTGGCGCACGCATCGCCTGCGCGCACGCATGAGGGGGAATACTTGGAGTCCAAAAAAAGGTGACAAGCGCGAGGGACGCGGCGAGTTTCGGGACCAGTACGCGCACGCACGCGAGGGAGGTATTTTCCGAGTCCATAAAAAGGACGGCCGTAACGTACGATCGCCGCCGGCAGCCGCCCATCTCGGATCAGTACGCGCGCACACGCGAGGGCGTAATTCTCGGAGTCCATAAAAAGGACGGCGCAGGCCCAGGCCTGAACGTTCCGCGCGCGTGCGCGAGGGGGGTTATTCCTCCCGAGGCGGCGGCTGCCAGGTCGGCTCCGGCTCCTTCGGTATATCCGCCTTCCGGCCTTCGATGGCCGCCACGCTCACAACGGGCTTGCCGACCGCATTCACCCAGAACGGCAGGCCCATCCGGCGCAGCGCCTCGATCTGCTTCGATTTTATCCGGCGCCCGGTCAGCTCGACCAGCTCGTCTTGGGTGAGAAACATGTTCGACATGGGGCTCCAGGGCGCTACCGGTCAGGGATGTATGCGGCGTCTTTTCGGACATACCAAAACCGGCCGGTCTTCACCGGCTGCGGTTGAATGCGGCCTTCATGGACCCAGCGCAGAATCGTGTTCTGGTGGGGAGCATACTCCCCGAGAAGCAGCTTGATCCAGACTGTCACCGGTATATACCGAGGGAGGCCGTGCGTGTCTTCTGGCAGGAGGTGCATCGAATTGCGCGTCGGTGCCGGCGACGGCGGCCGTGCAGTGCCCAGGGCCGGCACTCCCGCGCTTCCCTTCATCACCCAGTCGGCAAGCGACTCCCTCTCTTTGACTGGCTTCCTCGGCATGCGCTCTCCCATTGTCCCGACCCAGTGTACGACAGCGGTACACCGAGCAGGGAGCCCGGCGACTTGTCAAAACTTGACATTAGCCGCAGGCGCACGCCGACCGAAAGCGGCCTCCCGCGTGATGGCCGACCCCAAGGTTACACCAAGGGTTGAGCTGGCAAATATGGACAGTTCGGACCTGACAAAACCTGACATCGCGGACCTGAAAAAACCTGAAACGTAGGGGCGGGCCTGTTAATGAATGTTAAGGTCGCCGCCTGTTAGCAAATGTTAGTGTCGCGGCCGGCGCGCCACGTGTAGCCAGGCCAGCGACGAAGCCGGCCCACGGCTATTCCTTGTCCTGGTACTTGCTGACCCACGCCAGCACCTCGGCAGCGCGGTATAGGCGCGGCCCACCGGGGACCGGCAGGCAGATCGCCTTCGGGAAATCTGGCAGGCAAACCATGCGGTTGCGCACTTGGCTCTCGTTTCGCTTCAACAGGCGCGCGATCGTGGCCACGTCCCATAGGTCGATCTCGATCGGGATGGGCGGCGGGAGGTTCGCAGCCAAGGCGACGGCCAGTTTCGCGATCAGCGTGTCATCGATCACCTGCCCTCCTCCCTCGCTGGTCGATCGGGCATTGGCTGGCTGGGCTGGCTGATTCTCCATCCAGGCCCGAACATCCTCAACCCGCCAGGCGGTGACGCCGGCTGAGAGCTTCACCGGCGCCGGGAAGCTGTGATCACGCACGCGCCGCCACAGGGTAGATGCCGAGAGCGGTACCCCGCCGGCCAGCAGCTGGGCCTGGCGAACAAACCCGGTGGTCGGCAGTGTCATTGATCGTGGCGTCTATGGCTCGTTACTGGATGCTGGCGCCCGGCTTCACGACGCGCATGACGCTGGCGCGCGACACAGCGTAATCGCGGGACAAGGCGCTGATCGATTCCCCGGCGCTGAACCGAGCGACCATTGCGGCACGCTGTTCGTCGTTCGTGCTGGCTGGGCGACCCAGGGTCTTGCCCTCTGCCTTCGCCCTGGCCAGGCCAGACTGAGTGCGCTCGACCAGCAGGTCACGCTCCATTTCGGCGACTGCGGCCAGCATGGTCAGCATCAGCTTGCCGGCGGCGCTGGTTAAGTCCAGCTTGCCGAGCTGCAGCACGACAACCTCGATGCGGCGAGCGGCCAGTGCCTTGATCGTGGCGCCAACGTCCTGGGCATCACGGCCAAGGCGATCCAGCTTGGATACGACGAGCGTTTCGCCGTCCCGGATCTGGCCGAGCAGCTTGGCGAACTGCGGACGCTGGGAGGCCGATACCTTGCCCGACACGCCTTCGTCAGCGTACCAGTACGCGATCGAATAGCCGGCGGCCTCGATCTCACGGCGCTGATTCTCCGTTGTCTGGTCTTTCGTGCTGACCCTACCGTATCCAAAAGTTGCCATGCTGATATTCTCCGCTGTCCGACAGCATCCAACACTGTCCAATTACGTCCATTCTACATCTGAACATGTTCAAAAGTAAAAGGGTTATTTTATGAACGGTGCAGATGATCGGCATGTATACCTGTTCAAAACCGGTCGTTTGTGAACAGGTATGAAGCCAGGCCGGCGCGGTGACGCTGGCGCTGGCGCTGGTCCCCTCACTTTTGAGGCGGCGCGCGGCCAGAGATTCGACGGGCACAAAACTGTGCCGGTTGGAGGCAGGCGCAAAACTGTGCCGGCTGCGGAGTGGGTGCAATATTGCATCGACCCTGTGACCGCCCATCCAAAATTGGATCGGTCAATCTCGCGGCGCAATTTTGCGCCGCCACAGTTTTGCGGTGGCTACTGCTCCTGCAATCCCTCCGCCCACTGAATGACCTCGCGGGCCTTGTACAGCGGGTGCGCGCGCTCCTGGGTGGCGTTGAGCTTGATCGGGCGCGGGAAGTCTGGGCGCACGATGATCTTGTCGCGCACAGTGGTGTACGAGCGCTTCAAGTAGGCCGCGATGTGCTCCGTGTCCCACAGATCGACGTCGAGCGGTATCGCGCGCTCAGTGAGTTTTTGGAGGATTGCTGCCAGAAGCGCTTTTGCTTCCGTGTCGGGCACAGCATTGGATGGAGACTGGGTCCCATCGAGTGCCTGTTGAAGGATAAGCACTATCTCAGCGTTCATGCTCCGATTGTTCTCGCCAGCCAACTTCGCAAGCTTGCCTCGCATTCCGTCCGGTAGCCGCAAGACGTACTTGTCTGCCGATTGCGGAGCTCGATGAGATTTTGAAGATTCCATAGTGTGAGCATACTGGCAATGAGCCATTCTGTGAATGATGGCACTGAGCCAGCAAAAAGACTTGCGCATGATGGCTATGAGCCATATAGTTAACCTACCTCATTCAACTCGGAGTACCAACATGCAGGGCATCAAGTTTCAGCTCAGATTGCCAGCCGACGTCAAAAACTGGCTTGAGCTCGACGCCAAGCGCAGCGACCGTTCCATGAACAGCCAGGTGGTGGCAATCCTGCGCGAGCGGATGAACCAGCAGGCCATGGTCGGCGCCGAGCGTAAAGCGCCGCCTGCAAACTGATTATCTGAATGGAGCCGCCGGTAACCGAGCGGAGGGGGACTATCGTGTAAATCGAACCTGAAATGAAAAAGGGCCAGCTTGCAGGCTGACCCTTTGGAATTTCTTCTACAACCGTGCCCGGCGGAACCGGGAGGCTGCTGGCCAGAACGTAGACGAGACGTTTCTGACCGGTGTGGACAAGTGCGCTTTAAAGGAACTCACATGTGCAACGAAACGAAGGTTAACACAAACATTGGCGATGTGGCATCGCCGGAAACAAAAAAAGGAATTATTCCGTCAGAATATGTCGGCCGGGTAATTACGTCATTCGGCCATCAGTACATCGAGCGTGGTTGCGCACTGGATCATGCCCGGATGCGCAGCGGCCAGCTTTCCAGCCTTCTGGCGCTGATTGGCGGCGATGGCGTCGACCACTTCCGCAGCATCGATCCAAAGGCCCAGGAAAGCATCCTGTGGCTGGCGCGTCAGTTGGCTACCGAAACCGAAGCTATGTTCGAAGTCGTTGTCGCTGATCTGAGCGGGGGTGCAGCATGAGCAAATCCACCTCCCTCTTCCAGAACAGCGAGCGCGCATCTTATGAGCTGGCGCTCATGCTGCGCGATCTGCCGGCGCAGCTGCATGGCGCGCCTTTGAATGCCGAGCTGCTCGAGCAGGTTGAAGCGGCAGACAGGCACGCCACGAACAGCACGACTATTCTGCTGGATGGCCTGCAATCGCTGGGACGTGTCATGTACTCAGCCGGCATGAACAAAGAAGTGCCGTCCGATGCTGGCGACTGCGCGCGCGTCGGCACGATGATTACCGAGATCGCCCTTCAACTGGAGTTCATGATCGATTTCCGTCACGAGGTCGCTGAACACAACGTCCGCATCGCGCGCAAAGGGGCAAAGTCATGAGCCGCGCAACCAGCACCGGTGCGCCAGCAGGCCCGGCCACCTCGATCCATCAGGCGTTCTCGTGGCTGGCAGGGTCTGCAGCAGATAGCCAGGATGCACAGTTCGCCGCGCTGGCTCTGGACGTATGCCACGGGCTGCAAACGTGCCTAGGCCTGGTCCATGCTGCGGATCAATCGTCCGGGCCGGATGCCGACGCTGACATCTCGCCAATCCTGGGCGCGGCTGACAAGGAACGTTTGCTGTTGCTGGCCGGGGCCGCGGTGCGCATGCTGGGCGATCGCGCTTTCGAACGGGTCGAGAAACTGAACGACCAGGCAGTCAAGGCCGGTCGCAATGGAGGTGCGGCATGAATACCCGACACCTGCAATCCGTTCGACCGTCCGGCCAGCCCATCGACAGCATCGACATGGACCAGCTGCTGCGCGATCTCGGCGAGGCCAGCGCCGGCAACAGCGCGGTCGACCTATTCGCCCTGTGCCTGCGGGCGCAGCGCGTGCTGGCCCAGGTGGCCGCCTGTGGCGCGCCCTTGCCGGTGGAGGCGCAAGTGCTGGGCTATTTCCGCGGGATGCGGGATGAATGCCAGCCAGATGCCCTATCCATGATGGAATCGCTGTCTTATGCATACCCGCGTCACCGGCCGAAGTTGGCCATGGTCCGGGCGCCAGGAGCTGCACGATGACACAGCACGGAGGGATGACGAACCAGTCGTGCACCGATGACGAGAGAGTCGCCTGGTTCGCGCGGGTCTGGCGCCAGGCCGACAAGGAAGCCATCGCCGACCGCAGTGACGAGCCGAAGAAGCGCGCCGAATATTGGGCCCGATCGGCGCTGCGCCATGCGATCGACATGGCCGAGCGACGCAGATGATCAGCCAGCCTCGCCCACCTAATGCAGTTTCGCCGCCTGAGGTGGGCGCGGCTCGGACACGCGCTCCTACCGCTTTAGCAGCGAACCTTCTTCAACTACAGTAGCAGCAAATCGAGACCCTGCCCTTCCCCTTTCACCCTCGCACTACCGGGGTGCAGCCAATATCAGTTCGTGCAGGCGTACGAGACAGCGACTTCTAGCTGGCCGACTCCAGCAAATCGTTCAGTGACCAGCAAGGCCGCGGCTCGGCCCATACTGGTCACGTTTGGACTGTATTTTACCAACTATCACAGGTATGATTGCCCTAAGAAAAATCCTCTTCCATGGCAAGGAGTGTCAATCTGCTGCAGAGTGATGATTGATGGGTAACGCGGTGGAAAGCGGTTCCTACGGGTGCTGGATTATGTCTGTGCACTGTTAAAAATATTTGATGTTATTGGAGATTGAGTTTTGGTAAAGCCGAATAAAATTAAGAAACATTTCTTCTACAAGCAAGCCGCCTTTACTCAACCTACCACTGATACCCTGCAAAATTTGTTAGCCAAAGCCCTTAAAAAGCTGAAGGTTAAGCAACGTCATGAGACTACCTATGAGGCGAACATCAACGATGGGGATGCTCCACTGCAAGAGTGGCTGCGATTCGTCAATTCTCCACGTGCGCTGAGCGGGTTTCAATTCGGCGTATTGGTCTTGTACTCACCCAGCCTGCATCACATGGTTGTGACTCCCTCCGATGAGGATAAGGATGAGCTTGATGTAGCAAAGTTTCCCCCTCCTGCTGGGAAACGGTTTATGGAATCACCATTGTATTTTGGCGTTCGGGACAATCATATAGTGTTAATCCAGTCGAAATCCCTCCGTAATGAATCATTAGAGAGCCATCTAAACTGGCTGCTCCACGAGTCAGGTGCTCTCGTTAAAGGTAACAATGTAAAGCTGACAGACACGATTCCGAACGAGGTCAAGAAAAAGCTGAGTAAGAACTCGGTCAAACGCATAGCACTCAAGGCGCCATTCTTTGACTACACCCCTGCGGACCCGTCAAAAAAATCACCAGGTGAACTTATCAAGTCGGCGGCTGGGATTGGGATGAGTATGCTCAAGTCCGTTCTGCCTGCCGCTAAGTTCGATGCACTGTCGGCAAAAGACCTTATGGATACCAAAGACATCCAGCTTACATTTGAGATCAAGGTGGTTGGTCGACATGCTGATGTGAGTGACAACGACGTGATGCGCTCGCTGATGGAGGCGATGCGCCACGTTGACGATCCAGACATGGTTTTCGCAGAGGTCAAAGGAGTCGGAACTGTAAAAGGCAGTCTCATGCGCGTCCATGATTCCCGTACGGTAACGGCCGTAGACGGCGTTTTGGTACTGGAAGATGCGTATGAAGCGATGCGGCAATGGCTGGAGAGTTTGATTGACACTGGTGCGATTAACAGTGACCATTGAGGCATGAGATATTGGCTTGCCATCGTGGGAATTGGAGTCGCTGTGGCAACTAATCATTGGTTGCCCACGATCTTCCCCGAACTTAGCAAGGCGTCAGGGTTCGCCTCAGGCTTCGTCACGCTTGGTGGTCTACTGACAGCAAGCTGGGCCGTGTGTCTTTCCAAGCTGTCCGTCTTCGAGAAGCTTGATGATTTGCCAACTCACTCTCGCGAGAAGGTCTTGGCGTTTTCCGGAAGAACACGTAGGCGCGTCATCACAACAGTGATTGTGAATGTGCTGCTTGCCGTCTTCGCGTTTAGCACTGTGTTTTTCTCGCAGATAACCAGCATGGTGTCTCATCCTTTGCTCATGCCGCTCGTGTTGTGCGTGACTCTTGGCTACTGGGCCGGTGGATTATTCGATAGCTGGAGACTTTATCAGGCTATTGAGGCGAGCCGCGAAGCCCTCCTCATCGCCCAAGTCGAGCTTAAGAAGAGGACGGGCTATGTTGCAAAGATGCGCAAAGATGCTACTGACTCTCCGATTGGGAAAGGCGATAGCCACTTGGGTGGCTACTCCACGAACGTTTAGACAAGACGATCTGCCAGACTCCTGCTCTGCCTCCGACATAAACTCCATGTCTTCCGTCTAGAAGCCGCCACATCGTAGTCGCAATTAAACAACGATTAGACATCTCCAGAAGCAACTCAGCAGGGGTAACTTTGGGGGTAACTTTCAACAAATATCAAAAATCTTCATAGCAGAGTTCGGTAGACGCCGCCTCCACCAGTATTCCTAAAAAACCGTCCAGTGGACGGTTTTTTTTCGCCTACGCTACAGGCGGAGGGAATCGAACCCGCGGGACGCGGGGGATTTCCGGGAATTCGGGGAGCATCGCTCCCCGCCGGAAATCCGCCTTGCGCTTGCAAGCGCAATGCTCTCCGATTCGCCTGACTAAAGGGAAATCGCCAAGGCGATTTCTTGCTCTACAGCTGACAACAGCACAGATCAAATGCCCACGTCCGCAACCACCCGCCCGCTACACCCAACCACCCTCAGCATGATGAGCACGATCAACCAATCGTCATTTCTTTCCCACGCAAGTTTGCTCACGATCTGCAACAGAACCACTATCTGTCCCAAGATAAGAGGTCAGCCACGCGCGACTGCTTTTCAATACCTACGACATCCCAGGGAAAGGGACACCAATGCAATCGAATCCGGGAGATCAAGCCAAGATCACGACCACACTCGATGGCCAGAATCGCGCACTTGAACATACTCCGCAAGACCGTGGCCACTATCTGGCAGCAGCATTCGGCGGTTTTCTTGTCGGATTTGGCGAGCTGATACGCGCCGGCAGCGAAACAACGAATGTGACCGTGCTCCGCATTTCGGCGGTGCTGCGAGAACAGTTCTCGCCTTACCTGGGAGCGGGCTGGATCGCGCTATGCCTGATGGCGATCTTTTCGACAATTCTATGCAGCATTTATCGTCCAGCCAATCGCAAAGAGTCATTTACCCTGGGACTATCTGTGTTCGCGATACTTGCAGCATTTACTCCCGAGCAGCAAATACGCTCGCCCATGGAGGTCGCCACATATCAGCCCAGCTTTTTTTCATTCATCTCCCAGGCAAACGCAAGCAGGCTTAAGCGGGGAGAAACAGGCGATTACTACTTTGAATTTACCAACCAGGGAAACGATCTCCTCAACAAAGACGGGCTTATTTCAGTGCACGACAGTTCAGGGCGAAATTTACTGATCGCTATGCCAATGAATACGGCCAAAATTATCAAATTGCGCTTGCCCAGAGGGGTCTACATGTTGAAATTTGAATGTAGCGGATGTGCAACTCTCCGCACGCAATTGATTGTTGAAAAACCTGCGGAAGCGTCTACGATCAAGTTGAGCAATTCACGTGTTCCCTTGAGTTTTCAAAGGCTATTTAATGCTGACATCGTTGAAGTCACGGATGTTCCTGACCACGAGCTCGATAGAATCTTGAATTCTTATTCGTCTCAGCAGCAATAACTGCAATAACGACATAGTCAGGCTATCGCAACGACCAACCAACATTTATGCGCTAACAGACTGGACTGCAATAGCAGCAACCACACGGCTTGCACTGAGCCGATGAGTCCTGTTTCAGCAAAGTACAACATCCGCATCGCAAGCCATTCACTGCATCAAATGCGGTGAATGGCATCGCTATTCACCGCTAGCCACAGATCAAACACCAAGCAGCATCCCGCACACACTAGACCCGCACCATGCTTTTTTAGCAAGCTCAGCTATGATAGCGCCCTGACAAGCTCGTCGGCGGCACGCCTGCGACGCACCCGCACCCGCGTCACCACCCAGAAACCACATGAAGTCTGCATCCAGCACTACCCTGATCACCCCGCCGCAACACCCCACAGAATTCGCCACGATCAACCTGCTCAAAGCCATCTCCGCCCAGCTGATCGTCCTGCACCACCTGGCCTTCTACGGCCCCATGGCCGACTACACCCGCGAGGCACTCCCTGACCTGATCGACTGGCTCGCCCAGGACGCCC
>Ga0308158_10005630_pt1 | contig 10228 bp, 8 predicted proteins | sample PhyBR2_FD_201038 | JGI IMG/M metagenome (GOLD analysis project Ga0308158, IMG submission 201038) | Phyllosphere microbial communities from UC Gill Tract Community Farm, Albany, California, United States - DLSLB.R2 | ecosystem: Host-associated > Plants > Phyllosphere > Unclassified | place: USA... | reverse complement strand
AACCCAATACGCTTGATAGCGTCGACACCGTACATTTCGCTCGCGTGCTCAGGTTCACCGGCAATGAGTGTGATGGCGATGTCCGAACGGGCACGGAGCGCATCGATGGCCAGTTCGGTCATGGCCTCATCGCCGAGATGGTAGAACCGGCTCCAGCCTACGTCGCCGATCATCGTAATTCTCTTCATGGATCCCTTGTTCACGTCATGCACTGCAGAACTTCAATCGAATATTCCGATCACTGTAACGACAGCGATGGGTTCGCTCGTGAACAGCACCTGTCTCCGAGGTGAATACGTTCGCGTTCAAGCCGACGCCAAGGTCAGGCTCGGATACAGCCACTCAGAATGCGTTGAATAAGCGGCGGCCGCCTCGGTGAGGGTGAATACGCCGATGAATGCGACAGTGGCCCGGAACGTGATGTTCCGGGCCACTGTCGTGGTCAGAGACGACTCAGTCCGAGCGAATGGCTCAGGCTTCGTCCTCCTCGTCCTTCTTCTCGACGACCAGGGTCTCGGTGGTGAGAACCAGGGCGGCGATCGAAGCGGCGTTGCGCAGCGCCGAACGGGTGACCTTGACGGGGTCGATGATTCCGGCGCCGATGAGGTCGCCGTATTCGTCGATGGCGGCGTTGTAGCCCTGGCCGGACTCGAGGTCCTGGACCTTGGCGACGACGACGTAGCCGTCCTGGCCCGCGTTGGCGGCGATCCAGCGCAGCGGCTGGACGACTCCGCGCTTGACGATCTCGGCACCGGTGAGTGCGTCACCGGACAGACCGAGGTCGTTGCCGTCGAGGACCTTCGCAGCGTGGATCAGAGCCGATCCACCGCCGGCGACGACTCCCTCTTCGATGGCGGCTCGAGTAGCGGACACGGCGTCTTCGACGCGGTGCTTGCGCTCCTTGAGCTCCACCTCGGTGGCGGCGCCGACCTTGATGACGGCGACTCCGCCGGAGAGCTTGGCCAAGCGCTCCTGAAGCTTCTCGCGGTCCCAGTCGGAATCGGTGTTCTCGACCTCGGCGCGGATCTGAGCGACACGACCGGCAACAGCATCGTCGGCACCGGCACCATCGATGATGGTGGTGTTGTCCTTGGTGACGGTGATGGTGCGGGCGTTGCCGAGCTCTTCCAGGGTGACCTGGTCGAGCTTCATGCCCATGTCCGGGGTGACGACCTGGCCACCGGTGAGGACGGCGAGGTCCTCGAGGATGGCCTTGCGACGGTCACCGAAGCCGGGAGCCTTGACGGCGGCGACGTTGATGATTCCGCGCAGCTTGTTGACGACCAGGGTCGACAGAGCTTCACCCTCGATGTCCTCGGCGATGATGAACAGCGGCTTGCCTGCCTGCTGCACCTTCTCGAGGACGGGCAGGAGCTCCTGGATGTTGGAGATCTTGCCCTGGTTGATGAGGATGAGAGCGTCGGAGAGCACAGCCTCCTGGCGATCGGCATCGGTCACGAAGTGCGGCGACAGGAAGCCCTTGTCGAACTGCATTCCTTCGGTGATCTCGAGTTCGACGGACGCGGCCTGCGACTCGTCGATCGTGATGACGCCGTCCTTGCCCACCTTGTCGAAGGCATCGGCGATGAGCTTGCCGATCTCAGGCGACTGAGCCGACAGACCGGCGACGTGTGCGATCTCCGAGGAGTCGGCGACGTCGCGGGCGATCGTGCCCAGCTGCTGCGAGACGGCCTCGACGGCGGTCTCGATGCCGCGCTTGAGCTGTCCGGGTGCGGCACCTGCGGCAACGTTGCGCAGTCCTTCGTTGACGAAGGCCTGAGCGAGAACGGTCGCGGTGGTGGTTCCGTCACCGGCGATGTCGTTGGTCTTGGTGGCGACTTCCTTGGCCAGCTGTGCGCCGAGGTTCTCGTAAGGATCGTCGACCTCGACCTCACGGGCGATGGTCACACCATCGTTCGTGATGGTGGGGGCGCCCCACTTCTTGTCGAGCACGACGTTGCGGCCCTTGGGTCCCAGCGTCACCTTGACGGTGTCGGCCAGGGTGTTGACACCCTTTTCGAGTGCACGACGGGCTTCGTCGTTGAATTCCAATGATTTAGGCATTCGTCCTCCTGTCAGTGAAGTAGTTGTTCAGGGGATTCAGCCGATGACGGCGAGCACGTCGCGAGCCGAGAGCACGAGGAACTCTTCGCCTGCGTACTTGACTTCGGTGCCTCCGTACTTGGAGTAGATGACCTTGTCGCCGACGGCGACGTCGACCGGCACGCGGTTACCGTTGTCAGCAACACGGCCCGGGCCCACTGCGACAACTTCGCCTTCCTGAGGCTTTTCCTTGGCGGTTTCGGGAATGACCAGACCACTGGCGGTAGTCTGTTCTGCTTCGACCTGACGGATGACAATCCGATCTTCGAGTGGCTTGATGGAGACCGACATATCGGGCCCTCTCCCTTCGCTGGGTTCTATTTCATCGAGTCAGACGGCGGCTTATGCCATGAACCTCTCGTCGTCGCGGGTGCCGAGCGATTCGACCGTCTCATGAAACTGGCACTCAATGAGTGCTAGTGCTAATTCTGACTCTAGAACGCTCTTAGCACTCGGTCAACTTGAGTGCCAGCAATTCGTCATGCTCTGGGCGAAAGTTCAGATTGGGCCCCGGAAGCCGGGGCAGCGGGGCACCGAAAAGCGTGGGCCCCGAGGATCTCTCCTCGGGGCCCACGCTCCTTGCTGACCGCCTCAGCTCAGTTGTCGATATCTGTTGTCAATGACGGCCAGAGTTCATGGCCTGTACAGGCGCTCAGTCGGTTACTGCGAACCTGATCTCAGATCAGGCGCAGGCCCACTGTCCCCAGCCGGCTTCAGCCTGGAGCTTCTTGGCGCGCTGGAACTGCTCCTGCGGGCTGGCATCCGACGGATTGCCGCTGCCGCCCATGGCCTGCCAGGTCGAGGGCAGGAACTGGAACAGACCGAAGTGGGTGCCGTTCGAAGCCTTCGGATCGAAGTTCGATTCGCACTCGACGACCGAGTACCACTTGGAACCGGGTCCGCCGAGCATCGCCTTGATCTCGGCGGTGGACATGGAACCGCCGCCACCGGAGCCGCCGCCGGTGCTCGAGCCACCGGAGTCACCGGAGTCGCCCGAACCGGAATCGCCGGAGTCACCCGAGTCGGAACCGCCGGTGTCAGCCGGCTTTTCCTTCTTCTTGGTGCCCTGGATGACGACCTTGGTCTTGGGTTCGGAGAGGACCTTCTCGTCCTTCTTCTCCTTCTTGACCTCTTCGCCGTTGATCGTCTTGACCTTGTAGGTGACCTGCTTCTCGCCGTCCTTGCCTTCGGTCTCGACCTTGGTCTCACCCTCGTAGAGGGAATCGGACTTCTTGGTCTCGACCTTGGCCTTGATGGCCTGCTTGTCCTTGACGGTGTCGTTCTTCACGCGGTTGACGGTCAGCACCTGGCCGTCGGAGACCTCGGCGGACATCGGCACGGACAGGAAGTCGTCCTTGTCGAGCTTGACGCCCGTGTCCTTGAGGGCTTCCTTGGCGGTGCCCACAGCGGCCGAGACCTTGTGGTCCTTGCCGTCGGCGACGACGGTGAGGTCCTTCGACGTGGTCACCTCAATGTCATTGCCTTCGTCCTTCAGACGCTGGCTGGCCTTCGCGTTGAGGTCGGCGCCCTTCGCGTCGACACCGAGGTCGGCCAGAGCCTGACCCACGGTGTTCGCATTGGTCCATTCGTTCGTCTCTTTGCCATCGACGGACAGCGCAACCTTCTTCGCCGTATTGACGGTGATCGTCATATCACGGTCGACCTTGGTGCCCACACCGGGCTTGACCTGGTCGCGCTTGTCGACATCGATTTCGTGGCTGTCGAGGATGTCCCCGACCGTTCCTCCGAAGGTTCGGATCTCTTCGGCCTGTCCGTTGACCTCCAAGGTCACGGGCTTGTTCATGGTCACAACCGCGCCCGTGCCACCGACGAGTCCGGTGATCACGACCGCCTGTGCAGCGATCTGAACCTTGCGGTTCTTCAGAAAATCAATCACAAAAATATCCCTGAGCAGAGTTTATCGACCTGTTCACTGTAACCGATTCGTTACACGGTTCGCAAAATATCACGGAAATGTAACGGTGTGAGTTTCCTGAGGGCGTGTCTGACCTGGAGTTCCCCGTGTTTCCGGGGCATTCCCGATCGTGACATTCCCCCGCCGAGGCGGCGCTGCGTCCCGTTATCTCGCTCACAGAACGAAGGGCTGAGCCCGGCTCAGTCCCAGCTGCCGAGGGCCCGCTCCGCGTTGTTCCACACGGCCGCGCACAGATCCTCTTCGCTCATCCCGCGCACCTCGGCGAGTTTCCGCGCCGTGACCGCCGTAAGGTAAGGACCTCCCGGCTTACCGCGATGCGGGTGCGGGGTGAGGAAGGGTGCGTCGGTCTCCGTCAGCAGGAGCTCCAGTGGAGCGGCCGCCGCGGCCCGCCGCAGCTCGTCGGCGTTCTTGAACGTGAGGTTGCCGGCGAAGGACATGTAATAGCCTTCGGCCGCACATTCGCGGGCCATCGCCTCGTCGCCGGAGTAGCAGTGGAAGATCGTGACCTCGGGAGCGCCTTCCTCCTTGAGGATGCGCAGCACATCGGCGTGTGCCTCCCGATCGTGGATCTGCAGTGCACGTCCGGTGCGCTTGGCGATCTCGATATGAGCTCGGAAGGAGCGCTGCTGTTCGGCAACTCCCTCTTCTGCCGTGCGGAAGTAGTCGAGACCGGTCTCCCCCACCACGCGCATGCGCTCATGCGAGCTCACGAGCGATTCGATCTCGGTGAGAGCGTCATCGAGCAGGCCGCGCTCGGCCAGCCGCGGGGCTTCGTTCGGGTGGAGGGCGGCCCCGCCGATCATCCAGGTCCGTCCCTCGGCAGGAGGGCCGGGCACAGTACGGGGGTCGGCCGCCTCGGCGAGGGATCCCACCTCCGTGGCCGCCTCGGCGGGGGTGCCTGAATACTGGGAAGCCACGAGCGCGGTCGTCCACCGGGCTGCCGGAAGGTCGCAGCCGATCTGGACGATGCGACGGACTCCCGCCTCGGAGGCGGTGTCATGGAAGAAATCCAGCGACGGGAACTCTTCGTCCGCGTTCGGGGTCACCTCGGGTTCGGGTTCACCAGCACCCAGCGGCAGCCGCACACCCGTGCAGATGTCGAGGTGAGTGTGGGAGTCGACGATGGGATGAGCGAGCGGTTCGGGCACCGGTGGATAGGTTCCGGCGGCGCGCGAGGCCATTATTCGGTCTCCTCCACGAACTTCGGGAACACGGGTTCGGGCTTCGGCAGGGGCGTGCCCGGTTCGAGCGGGAACCCGACGGCCGCGAACGACCGGGGATCCGCCTCGGCGGCGGCGATGCCGTCGGCAGCGGCCTCGGCGACATTCGGCGCCAGGGCGGCCGAAGCGTATGCCGCACCGGCGGCGACGCCGATGGCCGCGCTCGCGGATACGGCTCCCATCGCCTCGGCGCCGGACCCGGAATCGACGGCGGTCGGCAGGACCTTCGCACCGGCCTCACCGACGCCGGCGGGCACACCGAGGAGGTCGAGGATCTTACCTGCGGATTCGGGCATGACAGGCTGGATGAGGATGGAGATGATGCGCACGACCTCGATCGTCACCCACAGCACGGTGGCCATACGATCGGGATCGGTCTTCTTCAGTTTCCACGGCTCCTGCGCGGAGAAGTAGCGGTTGGCCTCGGACAGCACCTTCCAGCAGGCCTCGACATAGAGGTGGAGGGCCTGGGTGTCGACGTGGCGTCGGGCGGTGTCGGGCACGGCGCGGGCGAGGGCGAGGAGCTTCTCGTCCGCCTCGGTGAGTTCGCCCGGCTGAGGCACCTGAGCGTCGCAGTTCTTCTGGATCATCGACAGCGAACGCTGGGCGAGGTTGCCGTATTCGTTGGCGAGGTCGGAGTTCTTCCGTGTGATGATCGAGTCCTTCGTATACGAGCCGTCGTGGCCGTAGGAGAACTCGCGGAAGAGGAAGAAGCGCAGGGTGTCCAGGCCGAAGGCATCCACGAGGTCGAGGGGGTCGACGACGTTGCCGACGGACTTCGACATCTTCTCACCGGAGTTGAAGAGGAAGCCGTGGGCGTGGACGCGCTTGGGCAGCTCGATGCCGGCGCTCATGAGGAACGCGGGCCAGTAGACCGAGTGGAAGCGGATGATGTCCTTGCCGATGATGTGGACGTCGGCGGGCCACCACTTGCTGAGGCGCTCCTGGTCATCGGGGTAGCCGGCGGCAGTGAGGTAGTTCGTCAGGGCGTCGATCCACACGTACATCACGTGCTTGTCGTTGCCGGGAACCGGCACACCCCAGTCGAAGGTGGTGCGGGAGATGGAGAGGTCCTTGAGCCCGGATGCGACGAACGAGGCGATCTCGTTGCGGCGGGAATCCGGACCGATGAACTCGGGGTGGTTCTTGTACAGCTCGAGCAGCTTGTCCTGGTACTTCGAGAGGCGGAAGAAGTAGGACTCCTCTTCCGTCCAGGTCACCTCGGTGCGGGTCTCCTTGGACAGGCGCACGCCGTCGACGACTTCGGTCTCGTCCTCGGTGTAGAAGGCCTCGTCGCGCACGGAGTACCAGCCGGAGTACGTGTCGAGGTAGATGTCGCCGGCCTCTTCGAGCTTGCGCCAGATGGCTTGCGAGGCGGCGTAGTGGTCTTCGTCGGTGGTTCGGATGAACCGGTCGAAGGTCGAGCCGAGGGCGAGCTGGGTGTCGCGGAAGTTCTTCGCGTTGTCGTCAGCGAGTTCTTTGGGGGTGATGCCGAGCTTGTTCGCCGCCTGCAGCATCTTCAGTCCGTGCTCGTCGGTGCCGGTGCAGAAGAAGACATCGTGATTGTCCAGTCGCTTGAACCGGGCGATCGTGTCGGCCGCAATGTACTCATAGGCATGCCCGATGTGAATGGCCCCGTTGGGGTAGGCAATCGCTGTCGTCAAGTAGTAACCCATAGGGAACTCAGTCTAAGGGACACCGCCGCGCAGGCGCGCATGGGCTGGTGCTGGTGGACCCAAGCGAGTTTTTGCCGAGGATTCGCGAATAGCCCAATTTGCGGTGAGTAGCCCACGTTTGAAGATGGGCGGCTCACCTCGGACTGGGCTGAAACAGTTCGCACCTGGACACCAGCTCACAGAACCAGCGGTTTCCCACATCGACGACGTAGTTCAGGTGCCTGTAAGAAGAGCTTCTGTCCGAAGGTCTTCGGGTCCAGAACTTCATTGAATTTGAAGCGCACGATCTTATAGCCCATCGCCAGCAGACGATTGTGCTGTCGGCTCTCCTTGTTCATGACGTCGAAGCCGCCATCAACGTACTTCTGCGTCCCATCGACGTAGAGTGCGACTCTATCGTCACGGAACAGGAAGTCGAGTCTCGTGAGAAGTCGGCTGCCATCGGCAATATTCACCTGCTGCACGAAGTCGTGCAGACCCAGAAGATGCAGATTGAAGGCGGCTCTGCTCTCCGCATAGCTTTCGGACAACGGTGATGCGAGTGAGACCAGTCTCGCGGCCACCTTTGCGCCCCGTGCCAGGCGGTCAATGGGCGCTGCGAACAGAGCTGCGACTGCACCCGGAACCTCGTCCAGCAGGTGTGCCGGATACCCGAGCCTGAAGATCAGATCCTCGTCGTCGCCGAGAAGATGCCATCTGACCACCTGTTCCATCGCGGCAAACGCCGCAGCGCTGCCGAGTTCGGCCCGCAGATCCAAGGCAGTTCGAGCCGGAGTAGTGACGCGAAGCCCTTCCACCTGGCAGACGTCATCAGCTGCGATTGTTCTGCGTCGCCTGATCAGCTCGGGTGACTTGGTGCTTGATATGGGATGGAACACCGACACTGGTTCGTCCGGCTCGTCGAACATACCGATTCTGTGCAGCCGGGCCGCCGAAATCCCGAACACGATGTCTCCTGCGCGGTAGTGGGGATAGTGGAGGACTTGCAGACGCTTCAGATTCGCCTCGTATCTGCGTTGCTGGGACCGCTCTTTGTCGCGTCCTTCCTCGTGATACGTCATCCAATCCGAGTCTGTGGCGAAGGGAGAAAGGTATCGGTGGGCACGGACTTCACAACGACTGACGACTGTATAGACTCCACGAGAGAGCTTTCGCAGACAGCAGCCCAAAGCGCTGCGGATGTCTGCCGATGAGGCTCCAGCATTGCGAAGGTCCGTGAAATACACGACGTTGTTCTTCATGCCGGCACACTGCCGAAATCCGCATTGATTCAGCAATGCTCAATCCTGTTGCTGTGGAATCAGCTTCGGCGTCCACACGGTGACAGCGCCTCAGTAAAGAGTCAATCAACAGGCGTCAGCGTTCGAGTCGAGTCGTCGACCGGCTTCACAGCGGCTCGTGCCTTTCGCACCAGGCTCGTTTGGGGAGTATCTCAACCGCGCTGATGGCCCAGTTTTGGGTGGATAGCCCACTTTCTGCCATGGGCTATCCACCCGAAACTGGGCTGCCGGCTATCCACAGCCGATTGCGCACGAGTCGTGTCACTCGCGGTGGAGCCAGGCCTCGTAGACGTCGCGCTTGGACAGGCCGAACTTCTTCGCCACCTGCCCGGCCGCGTCCTTGGCACGCGAACCGGAGTCGACCAGTGCGCTGACCTCGCCGAGGTGGTCCTCCGGAGCCGTTTCGACCTCGGTGGCACCGGCGAGCACGAGGGTCAGTTCCCCTCGCAGACCCTCGGCGGCCTGATCGCGCAGTGAACCGACGGTTCCGCGCAGAGTCTCCTCGTAGGTCTTAGTCAGCTCGCGGCTGATGGCCATGGGCCGGTCGACGCCGATGATCTCGGCGAAGTCGTCCATCGCATCGGCGATGCGGTGTGGGCTTTCGAAGAAGACCATCGTGCGCTTCTCGGCCTTGAGTTCGGTCAGCAGGGTCTTGCGCTGCCCGGACTTGCGCGGCAGGAACCCTTCGAAGCTGAACCGGTCGCTCGGCAGTCCCGAGACCGCGAGCGCCATGAGCACCGCGGACGGCCCCGGTGTCGACGTGATCGGAAGTCCCGCCTCGGCGCAGGCCTTGACCACACGGTAGCCGGGGTCGGAGACGGCGGGCATCCCCGCGTCGGAGAGCAGAACAACGGTCTCACCAGCGGCGATGATATCGACGAGTTCGGGAGCGCGGTGGCCCTCGTTGTGGTCGAAGACGCTGATGACACGCTTCGTGTGCGTGAGGTTGAGTCGCTGCGCGAGCGACAGGAACCGCCGCGTGTCCTCGGCGGCGATGACATCGGCAGTTTCGATGGCCTCCCGCATCCGCGGGCTCGCATCGCCGAGGTTGCCGATCGGAGTCCCGACCAGGATCAGTCGACCGCCGGTGAGGTTCGGACCGATACGTGGCCCCGCGTCATCGGTCAGGTCGATGTCGTCGGACGGCACCGCCTCGGTGGGGCTGTCGTCGGCTCTGTGGCCGGCCGCCTCGGTGGAGTTGTCGTCGGCTCCGTGGACGGCCGCCTCGGTGGAGTTGTCGTCGTCACCGATTCCACGATCCGCATCGACGCCCTGGTCGGAGGACGCGAAGGAGTCTGAACTCAACTGGTCGAACCCGCGCCGACCATTGCCGCGCCGAAGATGAGGACGAATACCCCGACGTAGAGGACCCAGAAGAGGATCCAGAGGATGGTGCCGATGTAGCCGACCCACAGGGCCGCGATGGCCATACCGTCGCCGCGTTCTCCGCGTTCGCGGATCTGCTTGCGGGCGATGTGGCCCATGATGATGCCGGCGATGCCGCCGATGAAGACGGACGAGATGACGCCGAAGATCGAGGCGCACATGCCGACGATGGCCAGCACGTTCGTCGGTGGCAGCTGCTGGTACACGTAGCCGGGTCCGCCGGCGTACTGCGCATTGGCCGCGTAGGCGCTGTTCTGACTGTACGACTGGGCACCGTACGAGCCGCCCGCGTTCGATTGGGGCTGCTGATAGTACATGTCCGGGTTGTTCCAGTTGTTCTGGCTGCTCATAGCGAAGTCTCCTTGTGGTTGCCTTCAACGGTACAGAGTCGTCGGTGGCGGCAAAAGGCGGGGCGGTTACAGGTCAATCACAGTTGGCGGGGTGGGCACCTTGCGATGTGATGCCGGGGCGGGCGCGTGTGTCGGACGTTGAGGCCGTGCGCCAGGTCGTTTGCCGGGGTGGGCTTCCCGGAATCCCGAGCCTCAGCTGACGGTTGCGTTTCCAGCGGCGATCGAGGCGCCGATGACGAGCGCGATGACGCCGAAGTAGAACAGCCAGAACACGACC
>Ga0308158_10005628_pt1 | contig 10229 bp, 10 predicted proteins | sample PhyBR2_FD_201038 | JGI IMG/M metagenome (GOLD analysis project Ga0308158, IMG submission 201038) | Phyllosphere microbial communities from UC Gill Tract Community Farm, Albany, California, United States - DLSLB.R2 | ecosystem: Host-associated > Plants > Phyllosphere > Unclassified | place: USA... | reverse complement strand
GTGACGCGATGCAGGGCCCGTTCCCCAGCGCCTGCTCCAGCTTGTCCAGCACGGCTGCGCGTTCGCTGCTGCCGGCAATGGTGGCGGTGCGTTTACGGCGGCGGAGCGTCACCCCGCACTCGATGAAGACACCGGCAGTATCGCTGAGCGTTGAAGCGGCAACCGTGGAGAGCTCAGTCAGGAAGTCAGCCACGTTGGTGCTGCCAATGATGAGGTCGTGCAGTTGGACGAACTCATCGCCACTTGTAGGGGTACTCATGCCTCAATATAAGCGCTCCTGGCAGCTGTTTGGGCGCCACAAAACGTCATTCCCGCGGCCCCGGTTACTCCATGCGACGAAAAGCGAAGGACTAAGGCGGGATTCTGTGGGGGCCTGCGGAACCTGTGTAGCCTCGTGACGATCCAAGGCAGGGCAACCAGATGGAGGAGACCGCGGATGAGCCTCAGCGAACTGCGGGTGTTCGGACGGTCGGGCACCCCCATCAGTCCCCTCACCCTTGGCACCATGAACTTCGGCGAGGGAACGGGCAGCCCGGGTGCCCCCACCGGCGCGGAAGAGAGCATCCGCATCATCCACGCCGCACTGGACGCCGGCATCACGGCGATCGACACGGCAGACGTCTACTCCCAGGGCGAGTCCGAGCAGGTGGTGGGCCGGGCGCTCCGCGGCCGCCGGGACGACGTCTTCCTGGCCACCAAGTTCCATGGCCAGATGAGCCCCAATCCCGCACACTCCGGGAACTCCCGGCGCTGGATCACCCAGGCCGTGGAGGGGAGCCTGCGCCGGCTCCAGACAGACCGGATCGACCTGTACCAGGCACACCGGCCGGACTACAACACCGACGTCCTGGAAACCATCACCACCCTCAACGACCTGATCCGGCAGGGCAAGATCCTGTACTACGGCACCTCGGTGTTCACGCCCGCGCAGCTTGTCGAGGCGCAGTGGCTGGCCACCACCAACCACCTGATCCCGCCGCTGGGCAACCAGGTCCCGTACTCCATGCTGGTCCGCGGCAACGAACGGGACGTCCTGCCCATTGCCCAGCAGTACGGGCTGGGGGTTCTTGCCTACGGCCCGCTGGCGGGTGGCTGGCTCTCCGGCAGCTTCGTCCTGGAATCCGGCAAGCCGCCCACCCGGGTCCACACGCTGCCGGGCCGGTACGACATCTCCGGGCCCTCCAGCGAGCGGAAACTGCTTGCCGCGGACTCGTTGGCCCGGCTGGCGGACAAGCTGGAGCTGTCCCTGGTGGACCTGGCCGTGGGCTTTGCCCTGACCCACCCCGCCATCAGCAGCGTGATCATCGGCCCGCGCAGCGAGGAACACCTTTCCGCCTACCTCCGCGCCGCGGATGTCCGGCTGGGCGAGTCCGTCCTGGACGCCATCGATGACCTGGTGCCGCCGGGCACCAACTTCGTGGAGCGGGACGCGGGCGCCATTGTCCCGTCCATCGAGTTCGCGGAACTACGACGGCGGTAGCCGGCTTTCCGGGGCCGCATCCAAGGTGCGGCAACCCGAAGAGGCCGCGGGCCGCCGTCGTACCTCCCCTGAGCCCACAGCACCGCCCTGCCTATGATGGCTGGGATGGAAACGCTGTTCACGGTAGGTCACGGCACCTCCTCCCAGGCGGACTTCACCGCCCTGCTGAGGAATGCGGGGGTAACGTCGCTGGTGGACGTGCGGATTGGGCCCGGCAGCCGCAAGTATCCGCAGTTCGGCAAGGACCTGATGGCGGAGTGGCTGCCCGACGCGGGCATAGGTTACCGGTGGGAGAAACGGCTGGGTGGATTCCGGAATTTGCTCCCTGACTCCCCGGATACGGCCCTCCGCAACGAGTCGTTCCGCGCCTATGCCGGTTACATGCGCACCGGGGACTTCCTGGCTGCTGCTGAAGAACTCGTCGCCGGCTCCCAATCGGCGCGGACCGCGATCATGTGCAGCGAAACCCTCTGGTGGCGCTGCCACCGCCGCCTCATCTCCGACCATTGCCTCCTCCTGGCCGGCCAGCCCGTCGAGCACCTGATGCCGCCTGGCAAGGCGGTCCCGCACGTTCCCACCAAGGGCGTGCGGGTACTGGGGCATGAACTGCGCTACGACCTCGCCGGGTGATGCCCCCACAGTGGCGCCGGCGCTATTGACTAACCGGTAGAACGCTCCTACGGTCGATACCGATACCGCCTCCCAGGGAAGCAGGGGCCCGCCATGCCGATGTCCGATGAGGAGCGACGCCTGCTCAAGGAACTGGAACTGGGACTGATCGCGGATGACCCCCATCTGGCCATGGAGCTGCTGTCCGGTTATCCCGCACGCCGTTTCCCTTCGGGCCTGCTCCCCGGAATCGTGGCGGTCTTGATCGGCGTGGTGCTTGTCGTTGCCGGGGCCGGGCTACCGGCTCCCGGAGCGGTGGTGCTGGGGATTCTGCTGTTGGGGCTGGGCGCCTGCCTGCTGCTGGGCCCCACTGTGCTGGCCCGCAGCGCCGGACGCCAGCCCACCGGCTGAGAGGCTTGATGCAGCGCGCCCAGGTGCCGGGCGGAGCTTTTTCGGCCTCGGGGTGAGGATGAACAGGCTGGCCAGGACGACGGCGGCGCCAAGCCAGCCAAGTGCCGGAAGCCGTTCGCCCACCACGAGTACCGCCAAGACGGCAGCCACCACGGTTTCGAGCAGGGAGATGCTGGTGGCCGTGCTCGCCCCGACCCGCGCCAGCCCCCACCCGAACAGGAGATACCCGGCGAACATCGGGACTGCGGCCATGTAGGCGCCCACGCCGACGCTGCGCCAGGATTCCAGCAGCGGGCCGCCGGTCAGCGCGAGGACCGGCATCAGGAGGAGCCCACCCAGCCCAAAGATGGCGCCCATTGCCGCCCTCGAGGTGAGGCCTTGACCGGTCAGCCGGTGCGCCGCCCAGGAGTACAAGGCATACGTGGTGCCGGCCAGCAGGCCCAGGAGGATTCCCGCCGTCGAGGTCCATGGATCCGCGCCCGGGCCTGCGGCAGCCGGCTCGTGTCCGGAAAGCGACAACAAGGCGGCTCCGCCCACTCCCAGGAGGGCCCCCAAAATCCATTGCCGGCTCAGCGGTTTCCGGTCCGCGAAGCGTTCGATGAGGGCGGCCGCCAGCGGGGCCGATCCGATCGAGACTACGGTGCCCACGGCCACTCCGGACAGATGCATGGAGCTGTAGAAGGCCAGCGGATACACGGCCACCGCCACGGCGCCCAGCGAAACCAGGCGCCACCGCTCAAGCAGGCTGCCGGACTGGATCCTGATGTGCCGTGCGGCGTACAGAGCCTGCAGCAGTCCGCCCAGACCCATCGCCACGGCGCCTATGGCCAGCGGGCTCACAGCGGGAGCGAAGGTGGCGGCGGTCCCCGTGGTGCCCCAGAGAACCGACGCCGCCACCACGGCCAGCGCTCCCCAGAGCTGGGCCTTGGGATGGGGCTGATTCATGGTCACAGGGCGTCCAGCAGGTGCCCGGCAATAGTCTTCGCTTCCTGCACGGGCGCGTCGTTTCCCTCCAGGCCTGCCCTGGCCATGGCTCCTTCGAGCAGGAAGGCCAGATGCGCGGCAATTTGCGGCGTCCGTTCCTCCTGTGCGGGCAGCAGGCCGGCCACATGTTCCGCGAGGAGTTCCTGCACCTCCTCCTTGTGGCGGCGCACGGCGGCCCTGCCGGGATCCCCGGCGGGCAGCTCCGCTGCCGCGTTGAGGAGTCCACAGCCCCGGAACCCGTGCTGGTACGCGAAGTTGGCGTGGTCCAGGTACGCGTCGAACACGGCCAGGACCTTCTCCCGGGGAGCGCTGGCCGTCTCCAGCCGCTTGCGGTAAAGCCCCAGCCATTCCTCATGCCGGGCTTCCAGATAAGCGGCCACCAGTTCGGCCTTTGAGCTGAAGTTGTTGTAGAGGCTCTTCTTGGCAACGCCCGCTTCGGCGGTGATGGTGTCGATTCCGGTGGCTGCGACGCCGTTTGCGTAGAAGAGGCGGGCGGCCGCCTCCAGCAACAGCTCCCTGGCGGGCGGTCGGGCTTGAGTCGAGGCGGTCCCCGCCGTACGGGCAGCAGGCATGGGTACTCCTTTAGTGAGTAGTAGGTAGACCAGTCTACCTACTACGACTTGGAGCCGGAGACGCCGCTCCTGCAGGGTTCCTTGACAGGCGTTGGGGAGAGTTCTAAATTCAAGATATTCAATTTTAGAACGAGGCGCTGATGCTGTACTCCAACTACCCCACGAATGGAACCCTGGCCCTACTGCCGCTGGATTGGGCGGCATGAGATGGACTGGCAGGGATGGGGACTCTTCGGGCTCCTGGCCACCGCAGTCCTGACGATCATCATGATTGCCGCCCAGATGGCCGGCCTGACACGGCTGGACCTGCCACTGGTGCTTGGCACCCTGGTAACACCCGATCCGGACCGGGCCCGTGTTGCCGGCTTCTTTATCCACCTTGCGGCGGGCCAGGTGTTTGCCCTCGGCTACGCCGGAACGTTCGCCCTCCTGGGCAGGGCTGACTGGTGGACTGGCGCACTGCTGGGCCTGCTGCACGTAGCGGTGGTGCTGACGGTCATCCTTCCGCTGCTGCCGGGCGTGCACCCCAGGATGGCCTCCACACGGGCAGGCCTTTCCACCACCGCCGTGCTCGAGCCGCCGGGACTGCTCGGTCTGAACTACGGCATCCAGACGCCGGCCGTGGCCATCGTGGCGCACGTAGCGTATGGGGCCGTCCTGGGACTTTTGCTGAGGGCGCTATGAGCATCGCATCTGAACGGAAACGCCGCACCACCGCAACAGGGCAGCCAAAGCCGCAAGCCGCCGTCGGCCCCTCCCCCGCCGCACCCTGGCAGCCCTCCGCCATCGCCAATTACGGGATGATCGGGGATACCCGGACGGCAGCCTTGGTATCGTCCGCGGGATCAATCGACTGGATGTGTGCCCCGGCCTTCGACGGTGAGCCAATTTTCGGCGCCCTGCTGGGCGGCTGGGAAGCAGGCCAGTTCGTTGCCGGACCGGCCGGGCCAGCGCACCTGCTGAAGCGCCGCTACCGCGGGCATACCGCGACGCTGGAAACCACCTGGTCCTCGGGTGGAGGCGTGTTGACGTTGACCGAAGCGATGGTGGCTGAGGTATCCGGCGCGCTCTTGCCCACCACGCTCCTGGTCCGGCGGCTCACAGCGCACGAAAGCCCGGTAGCCGCCGTCGTCCGCTTTGCTCCACGGCTGGGCGAAACGCACCGCGTCCCGCGAATCAGCAGGCGGGCCCGGGACCTGGTGTGCGAATGGGGACCGTTGGCCGTGTCGCTGGGCTCCAGCGAAGGCTGCCCGCTCCCGGAAGGCGATGAACAGGAACTCGTGGTGCATCCCGGGCACCCGGTGACGCTCGTCCTGGCCGTCGCGTACGGCGAGCCCTTGATCCACGTGGACCCGGAAGCCGCCTGGCAACTGCTGCTCGATGACGAACGGAAATGGGAATCCTGGGCAGAGGAGGTGGACGCAGGCCTCCCGTTCCGCGAACAGGTGCTGCGTAGCCTGCTGACGCTGCGGCTCCTGACCTATTCACCGTCGGGCGCTCCGGTCGCGGCGCCCACCACCTCCCTGCCGGAAAATCCGGGTGGAATCCGGAACTGGGACTACCGGTTCGCGTGGCCGCGGGATGCAAGCATCGGTGTCGCAGCGTTCCTGCACGCCGGCAAGACGGATGTTGCCTTGAACTTCTTCGGGTGGCTGCTGCACGCCAGCCGGCTGCAGCGGCCCCGGCTTCCGGCCCTGCTGACGCTGTCCGGACGTGCGGTCCCCCGCGAGCGCGAACTGCGGGGCTGGCCGGGCTATTTGGGCAGCACACCGGCGCGGACCGGCAACGGTGCCGCCGGGCAGCACCAGCTCGACGGTTACGGCTGGGTGCTGGACGCTGCCTGGGTGCTGGTGCAGGGCGGCCACCGGCTGTACTCGGAGACATGGCGGGCCATGCGCGGGTTCGCGGACTTGGTGGCCGAATCGTGGCCTGCGCCGGACGCCGGGATCTGGGAAATCCGCGATGACGCTGCCCACCACGTCCATTCCAAGCTCATGGCGTGGCTCGCCCTGGACCGTGCCCTGCGCATTGGTGCCACCCATCGCCTGGCAACCAGGCAGCGGCGCCGGTGGGAGTCCTCCCGCGACCGGCTTGGGGCGGAAATCCGCGGCCGGGGATTCGATCCGGTCCGGGGCATCTACACGCGCACGTATGGATCGGCGGACCTGGACGCTGCCCTGCTGGTCCTTCCCCTGGTTGGACTGGAGGAGCCACGCGCCGAAGCAGTCCGCCGGACCGTTGACGCGATCCGGGACCAGCTGGGTGCCGGCGGTCCCCTCCTCTACCGGTACCCGCCCGGGCAGGATGGACTGGAGGGCGGCGAGGGCGCCTTCCTGCCCTGTTCGTTCTGGCTGGTCCAGGCGCTGGCCCTGACCGGCAGGAGGGAAGAAGCGGAAGAGACATTCCGCGCGCTGCTGGACCTGGCTTCCCCGCTGGGGCTCTTCAGCGAGGAGCTGGACCCCGCCACGGGCGCCTTCCTTGGCAACTATCCCCAGGCCCTTACCCATGCCGCAATGGTCCAGGCCGCGCTGGCCCTGCGCCAGGCTGGCGTCCCGCCGTCGGAAGCGCTTGAAAACCCTCCCGGAAATCCGGCCGCAGCCTCGGGAATTAGTTGCCTGCGTCCTGCGTTGTCGATCTGTTCAGAACAATCTGGGCACGGAAATCCTGGACAGGAGAACACACCACATGTCAGTTGACTACGACGCTCCGCGGGTGACTCCCGAGGAAGAGCCGAACGTCGCCCTGGAGGAGCTGAAGTCCGATAAGTCCGGCCGCCGGGAAGCTTCTCCCGACCTGGATGAGACGGACCTCGCGGACAGTTTTGAGCTGCCCGGCGCAGACCTCTCCAACGAGGAACTCCTCATCCAGGTGGTCCCGGTGCAGGCAGACGAATTCACCTGTATGTCCTGCTTCCTGGTCCACCACCGCAGCCAGTTGGCGCGGGAGAAGGACGGCAAGAAGTACTGCAAGGAATGTGAGGGCTAGCCGGGGACGAAGACCGGCCACGGTTAGGTTTCGACTATTGGACTCCCTACTCGTGGCCGGCGGGAACGCCAGCTGAACCGTTTCCCCTAGCTGACCAGGACCTGCGTGGCGGATTCCTTCAGCTTGCCGTTGGCCCACTTCATCTGGCGGATGGTCTGGGGGTGGCACTTCTCGGCCAAGGCGAGGAGGTCCTTGTCCTTCTTCCCTTGGGCCGCCTGGGCCAGCAGTTCCCAGTCCGCCGATACCCCGCAGGCCTTCAGGTAGAGCTCGCGCAAATCACGCAGCAGCAGCATGCCGGTTTCGGGTCGCCGGCCCACCATTTCGCTGCCCTTCTCGCGGATGGTTTCCATCAGTCCCATCTCGCCGCGCGGTTCCGGATCAAGGTCCAGGCCGTAGTTCTTGCCCATGGCCGCGATGTCCCGCACGTGCTGCTGGGACCAGCGCGCCAGGTCCCGGGCCAGGTGGTAGATCTCGTGGTCCACCTTGTGCCGCTCCGATATGGTCAGCAGGTGGTGCGCCAGGTCGTTCTCGGAGCGGTGCATTTCCTCAAGTACCAGCCCGAATTTCATCGTGCGCCTCCTGCCATCTCCGGAGCCTCATCGGCCATCGCAGACGGAATGCCCTTCGTCGCGGCCGCTTCAGGGAAGCCGCCCACCGGAGCCGAGGCTGTGGTGGTGGGCGCCAACGACGGACCATCGCCGGCCGAAATCCTGGTGATGCGTGCCGCCGCCGTCTTGAAAATGGGCTGCTTGGACGCGGCGTCCCAGTCCGTGATGGTTAGCTCGTTCGCGGCCCGCCCTGCCCCGTCCGGCTGATGGCCGCCGTCGGTGTCCCAGTAGCCGTAATGGAAGGGCAGGAACAGCACCCCGCTCCTGATGCCGCTGATCCGCACCTTGGCACGGACGGACCCGCGGGGCGTCGCCACCTCCGCAAGGTCACCTTCGGCCATTCCGTACGCGCCGGCGTCGTCCGCGGACAACTCAACCCAAACATCCGGTGCCGCCGCGTTCAGCTCCGGCGCCCGGCCCGTCTTGGTGCGGGTGTGGAACTGGTAGAGCGTGCGGCCGGTGATGAGCTGGAGCGGAAAGTCCTGGCTGGGCAGCTCGTGCGGCGGCATGTACTCGGCGGCCTTGATGATGGCTTTGCCCTCAGGGTTGAGGGCCTTGTACTCGGACGGGTCCACGGGCGCACCGGTGATGAGGTCGCGGCCGTAGGTTTCGCAGTATTCCGGGTGCGCCCAGAACTTCCCGTCGGCGTAGATCCGCTCCGTGCCGTCCGGGTTCTCCTCGTTGCACGGCCACTGGATGCCCGAGCCGCCGCGCAGCTTGGCGTAGGTGATGCCGGTGTAGTCGCAGGGCCTGCCGCGGGTGCATTCCTTCCAGGCCTCAAAGGCCGATTCGGGGTCGTGCCACTTGATCAGCGGCTGCCCGTCCTTGTCCTGCAGGCCCATGCGGTGGGCGTAGTCGATGAAGATCTCCAGGTCCGGCCTGGCCTCGCCTGGCGGCTCGACGGCTTTCTCGGAGAGATGCACGGTGCGGTCCACGTTGGTGAACGTGCCGGTCTTTTCGCCCCAGGTGGCGGCGGGAAGGACGACGTCGGCCAGCTGGGCTGTCTCGGACAGGAAGATGTCCTGCACCACCAGGAACAGGCGGTCCTGTTCCAGGATGCCGCGGATGCGTGCCAGCTCGGGCAGCGAGACGGCGGGGTTGGTGCCGCTGACCCACAGCATTCGGATGGAGCCGTCCTCCGCGTACCGCATCATCTGCATGACGTGCGTGGGCGGGGAGTAGTGCGGGATGGACATGGGGTCGATGTTCCAGACGCGTGCGAGGTCCTTGATGTGGGCGTCGTTGGACCAGTTCCGGAAGGCGGCCAGGTCGCCGTCGGCCCCGCATTCGCGGGTGTTCTCCGCCGTGGGCTGGCCGTTCATCTGCAGGATGCCGCACCCGGGCTTGCCCAGCATGCCGCGGATGATGTTCACGTTGTTGACCTGGACGGCGGCGGCCGTGGCCTGGTTGGACTGGTAAAAGCCCTGGAGCACCGTGGAGAGCAGCCGCTCGGCGTGGCCGATGATGCTGGCCGCCTCGGTGATCTGCTCCGCCGGGACACCGCAGATTTCCGCCACGAGGGCCGGCGGGTAGTTCTTGACCTCTTTTTCGAGCTCGGGGAACCCCACCGTGTGCGCCTGGATGTACTCCTGGTCCACCCAGCCGTTGGAGATGATCTCGTGCAGGATGCCGTTCATCAGCGCCACGTTGGTGCCGGGCCGTGGGGCCAGGTGCAGCGTGGCGGCCTTGGCCACGGGTGTCATGCGGGGGTCCACGCAGATGATCTTGGGCGGGTTGGGTCCGGCCAGCCGGTCCAGCATCCTGGTCCACAGGACGGTCTGGGTCTCCGCCACGTTGTGCCCGTAAAGGGCGATCACGTCAGCGTGGTCAACGTCCGTGTAGGAGCCGGGCTGGCCGTCGCAGCCGAACGATTCCTTCAGCGCTTCACCCGCGGTGGCCGTGCAGAGCCTGGTGTTGCCGTCCACGTGGTTGGTGCCGATCCCGCCGTGCGCTATGGCACCCAGGGTGTAGTACTCCTCGGAAAAGAGCTGGCCGGTGGTGTAGAAGCCGAGTGCGCTGGGTCCCTGTTCGGCCAGCAGCGCCTTGGATCTGTCCACGATGCGCTGCATGGCCGTGTCCCAGTCCGTCTCCACCAGTTTGCCGCGCTCGCGGATGAGGGGCTTGGTGAGCCGGTCCGGGGAGGCGTTGGCCTGCCACCCGTACAGGTCCTTGGGGCCCAGCCGGCCGTGGTTGACGCGGTCCACGGCCCGTCCCCGCACCCCGACGATCCTGTTGTCCATAACGGCGATATCCATGGCGTCACCGTTTGAGTGGAGGAGCGACGCCGTCTGGACCCACCGGTCCACGTCCTCCGCAGCCACCCCCTCGGCCAGGTGGGTGTCCACCCTGACCGGCCATTCACCGCCGCTGCCGTACGGCGTCCTTGTCCCCCATGGTTCAGCTATTCGGTCAATCCGAGTCATCTGTCCATCTCCTGTCCGGAACCGGCGGGCAGCGTCGAAACGACGCTGTCCCTACCGGTTCCTGTACCCAGGACGGGCGGCTGGTAACAGGGGTTTTTGTGCCGCCGGAGAGAGACGGTGCTGGTCAGGCCTGCTTGGAAGGCGACGGCGCGTAGGC
>Ga0308158_10005626_pt1 | contig 10230 bp, 7 predicted proteins | sample PhyBR2_FD_201038 | JGI IMG/M metagenome (GOLD analysis project Ga0308158, IMG submission 201038) | Phyllosphere microbial communities from UC Gill Tract Community Farm, Albany, California, United States - DLSLB.R2 | ecosystem: Host-associated > Plants > Phyllosphere > Unclassified | place: USA... | reverse complement strand
CGCCGGGGTGCATGTGGCCGAATTGAGCAGGGTGCTTAGTAAGCACGTTGACCTGCAGGTTCGTGCTTTCGGCGCTCCCCGTGATGCCGATTACCACGGCGCGACCGTGACGTCCTACCAGGTCCCGCAGGACCTTGGCGGAGCGAACGCGGCAGTCCAGACCCTCGGTGTGGACCTGCGTATTGTGCCGGACGTGCAAGGCGCGGACCTGGTCCATTCGCACACCTGGTACGCCAATATGGCCGGCCATTTGGCCTCCCTGCTGCACGGAATCCCGCACGTTCTCAGCGCCCACAGCCTCGAGCCGCTGCGCCCCTGGAAGGCTGAGCAGCTCGGCGGCGGCTATGCCCTTTCCTCCTGGGTGGAGAAGACGGCGTACGAAGCTGCGGCCGCGATCATCGCGGTGTCCGAGGGCATGCGCCAGGACATCCTGCGCAGCTACCCCAACGTGGACCCGGCAAAGGTCCGCGTGGTCCACAACGGCATCGATGTGGAGCTGTGGCAGCGCGACGAAAACGACGACGCCGTCCGCGCCCTGGGCATCGACCCCGCCAAGCCGAGCGTCGTCTTTGTGGGAAGAAACACACGCCAGAAGGGCGTCCCCTACCTCCTGCGTGCGGCGGCGAAGCTGCCGGCGGACGTCCAGTTGGTCCTGTGCCTCGGCGCGGCGGACACCCCGGAACTCGCAGCGGAGACGGCGGCCCTGATTGAGGACCTGCAGAAGCAGCGGACTGGCGTGGTGCTGATTGAGCGGATGCTGCCGCGCCATGAGCTCATCCAGGTGCTCAGCCACGCCACCGCGTTTGCCTGCCCCTCCATCTACGAGCCGCTGGGCATCGTCAACCTCGAAGCCATGGCCTGCGGCGCGGCAGTGGTGGCCAGCGCCACCGGCGGCATCCCCGAGGTGGTGGAGCACGGCCGCACCGGCCTGCTGGTGGACCTGGAGCAGGTTACGGACGGCACCGGGACACCCCTGGATCCGGAAAAGTTCGTCAAGGAATTCGCTGACGCACTCACCGAAGTTGTGTCCGATCCCGAACGCGCCCGGGCCATGGGACGCGCCGGCCGGGAGCGGGCCGAAAAGCACTTCTCGTGGGAGTCCATCACAGAGACCACCCTCGAGGTGTACCGTTCGGTGCTGCCGGCCGCCGGCTGATCGTCCCGCAAGTACAACCGACGACGGCGCCGCTCCCCTTGGCGGGGGAGCGGCGCCGTCGTTATTTTCCGGCTTTGCCGAAAGGCGCGGGAGTTGGCTGGTCAGCCTTTACGGCCCGCCGCGGCGGTCCTGGCGATCAGCACCTTCTCATCCACCGGGGCTTGTCCGCTGGCACGCTGGTTCCGGAAATGCGTACGGGCTTCGTCCTGGCGTGTCTTTTCCGCGCCGGTGGCGATGGCTGAACGGACGTGGTCCTCGCCGTATCCAAAGGCGTCCACCAGGTCCAGGGCGTGCGGGCGGATCTTCTCCAGCAGCCGGTTGATGTATCCGCCCACGGTGCGGGCCCGCTGCATGGAGAGGCGGCCGTTCATGAGGTACCAGGACAGGTTCTTCTCGATCAGCGACAGGCCGAACAGGTCGCGCAGCCAGGTCAGTACCGTCCTGGTTCCCGGGTCCGCCACCTGGTGGAGGGCTTCGGTGAAGGCCTCCCATTGCAGCAGCTCGGCATGGGCCTGGGCGGCGTCGATGAGTTCGTTCTGGTGCCGGTTGAACAAGGCGGCGCCCTTGTCCTGCGGGAGGCGCTTGCTGCCCTTGAGCGCGGCTCCCGCCTCGGCCACCATGGTCTGCACCCTGTCCGTGAGGAGTGCGCGCTGGCTTTCTTCGTCCCGCAGTGCGTTCGCGGCCTTCTGGACCGATCCGGAGTCCGCCACGAACTGGGCCACCTGGCGCAGGCCGGTCCGGTGGACTGCGACACCGGCAGCCTGGTTCACCACGTAGCGGGCCAGGACGCCGAAGTCCACGTTGCGGAATTCCTTGGCGTAGTCGGCCAACAGGCGCTTGGCCACCAGCTGGAGCAGGACTGTGTTGTCACCCTCGAAGGTGGCGTACACATCCAGGTCCGCGCGCAGTGAGGCGAAGCGGTTTTCGATCAGGAACCCTGCGCCGCCGCATGCCTCACGGCATTCCTGCAGGGTGTCCAGGGCGTGCCAGGTGCTCAGTGGCTTCAGCGCTGCGGCCAGGGTCTCCAGGTCCTGGCGGTCTGCGTCGGTGTCGTGGGCGCCGGAGAAGACGTCGTCGAACTTCTCCAGGAGCTGTTCGTGGGCAAAAGCGGCCGCGTAGGTGGTGGCGAGCCTGGTGAACAGCCGCCGCTGGTGGCGCTGGTAGTCGAGCAGGACCTCCTCCTCCGTGTGGGAGGAGGCATTGAATTGGCGGCGCTCGGTGGCGTACTGGATGGCCGCCTTCAAGGCCACCTTGGAGGCGGCGACGGCGGCGCCGTCCAGGGATACCCGGCCCTGGACCAGGGTGCCCAGCATGGTGAAGAAGCGCCGGCCGGGGCTGGCGATGGGCGAGGTGTAGGTTCCGTCCGCGTCGACGTTGCCGTAACGGTTCAGGAGGTTGGTCCTGGGGATGCGGACGTTGGTGAAGTGCAGGCGGCCGTTGTCTATGCCGTTCAGGCCGCCCTTGATGCCGTCGTCCTCGCCGCCAATGCCGGGCAGGAACTCCTTGGTGTCCGGGTCCCGCAGGTCGACGTAGAAGGCGTGGACTCCGTGGTTTACGCCGCGGGTGACCAGCTGGGCGAAAACCACGGCGCCGAGTCCGTCGTTGGCGGCGTTGCCGATGTAGTCCTTCCAGGCGGCGCGGAACGGGGTGTTGATGATGAACTCTTCGGTGGCGGGCTCGTAGGTTGCGGTGGTGGCGATGCTGGCCACATCCGAGCCGTGGCCGGTCTCCGTCATGGCGAAGCAGCCGGGGATGTCAAGGTTCATGATTCCCGGCAGCCACTTGGTGTGGTGTTCTGCCGTTCCCAGATGCATCACAGCGGACCCGAAGAGTCCCCACTGGACGCCCGCTTTGATCTGGAGCGATGGGTCGGCCACCACCAGTTCCTCAAACCCTGCGATGTTTCCGCCGTGGTCGTCCGAGCCGCCCAGGTTGGACGGGAAGGCACGGTGCACAGCCTCATTGTCCACGAGGTATTTGAGCTGGCCGAAGACGCGCGCACGGTGGTCCGTGTGGGTCAGGCCCTCCACTTTGTGCAGCTCCGGCTTGGCCGCGAGGTCCCTTGCCTGGAGGCGGACGTCGGCCCACTTTCCCAGGAGCTGCCTGCCCAGTGCCTCGACGTCGACGGCGGGTGCGGAACTTTTGTCCGGAGTGGCTGCAGGGGTTGCCGCGGGGCGGAGGCCCTTGCCGGCTTGGCGTTCCACTACATCAGTCATGTCACTGTCCTTCTTTGGCGGATAACTTGGTGGTCGGTGAAGCGGGGGTGAGCTCAGGGACTATGCCAACGCACAGCCACGCCGTGATCTGGCGGGCCATGGTCTCCTGGGTCGGCTTGGCCGGGGTGTCGGGGGTGCTGAGCCACTGTTCGCCGGCGTTACGTACCAGGCCGATGGCCGCTTTGGGCCAGTAGCCGATGACGGCTTCCCCAACATCCCCGAGGTGCGAGCGCATCGGCTTGGCAATCATGTCCGCGATGGCGTCGAAGAAGTGCCCCAGCGGGCCGCCGGCGGCCGCAGGATGGGCAGTGCCGGCCTGGTCGGCGGGGGCGTAGCTGGTGACGAACGTGTAGACGTTGGGGCTGGTGTCTGCCATTTGCAGATAGGCCGACACCATTGCCAGCAGCCCTTCACGGGGCGTGACGGCGCTTTGCGCGGCTTCCTGGATGCGGTGCTGCATCTGGCTCAGGACCACTTCGCCCACAGCCTGCTGCAGCCCGGCCTTGTCCCCGAAGTATCGATAAAAGACCGACTTGGAGGTTCCGGCCGCACTGGCGATGTCCTCCATGGATGCGTCGCTGCCAAGCGCATGCACTGCCCGGCGGGCCTGCTTGATCAGCTCCCTGCGCCGTTCCTCACGGTGGGTCTGCCAGCGCGAGGAACGCCCATCGGAGCTTGCGGTTTGGTGAAGCTCAAGGGAAGGAGGGAGGGTTGTGTCCTGAAAGTTCACGATACCCAGCGTATCAGGTACGCTGGGTATCGGTAACCGCATGTGACCCGAGGAGCCTTCCATGTCCATAGACGGACAGTCCACCCCCGCGCCTGATGGATCAGTTTCAGCCGCCGTCCCGGCAACCCGCAGGGCGGTGATCGTCGGCGGCAACAGGATCCCCTTCGCCCGTGCCGGCGGCGCCTATGCAAAGTCCTCCAACCAGGACATGCTGACCGCTGCCCTGGACGGCCTGATTGCACGCTTCGGACTTCAGGAAGAGCGGATCGGCCAGGTGGCGGCGGGCGCGGTGCTCAAGCATTCCAAAGACTTCAACCTCACCAGGGAAGCCGTCCTGGGTTCGGCACTCTCGGCCGAGACCCCCGTGTACGACCTCCAGCAGGCATGTGCCACAGGCCTTGAAACGGTGGTGGGACTGGCGAACAAGATCAAGCTTGGGCAGATCGATTCCGCCATCGCCGGCGGGGTTGATTCGGCCTCCGATGCCCCAGTGGTTGTGAGCGAAGGGCTTCGCGAGGTGATCCTGGACCTCCACCGGGCCAAGACACTTCCCCAGCGGCTGCAGATCCTGAGCCGGCTGCGGCCAAAGGACCTGGCGCCGCTCGCCCCCGGCACGGCAGAGCCCCGTACCGGGCTGACCATGGGCGAGCATCAGGCCCTCACCACCGCACAGTGGAAGATCTCCCGCGAAGCCCAGGACGAGCTGGCCCTGAACAGCCACCACAACCTTGCAGCCGCCTATGATTCGGGGTTCTTTGATGACCTGATGACGCCCTACCGCGGACTGACGCGTGACGCGAACCTCCGCCCTGATACGTCCATGGAGAAGCTCGCCGGCCTGAAGCCGGTCTTTGGCCGCAACCTCGGTGCGGATGCCACGATGACGGCTGGCAACTCCACGCCGCTGACGGACGGCGCCTCCACTGTGTTGCTGGCGTCCGACGAATGGGCAGATGCCCGTGACCTGCCCAAGCTGGCAGCCGTGGTTGACGCCGAGGCTGCTGCAGTGGATTTTGTGCACGGCAAGGACGGGCTGCTGATGGCACCTGTGTTCGCGGTACCCCGGCTCCTGGCCAGGCAAAACCTGACGTTTGCGGACTTTGACTACTTCGAAATCCATGAAGCCTTTGCCGCCACTGTCCTCAGCACCCTGGCCGCCTGGGAGGACGAGGAATTCGGCCGGACCCGCCTGGGCCTGGACGGGGCGTTCGGCAGCATCGACCGGTTGCGCCTCAACGTCAACGGTTCTTCGCTGGCGGCAGGCCACCCGTTCGCCGCAACCGGCGGCCGGATCGTCGGCACCCTGGCCAAGATGCTGCACGACAAGGCCGCCGCCACCGGCCGTCCCGCCCGCGGCCTGGTGTCAGTCTGCGCGGCCGGCGGCCAGGGCGTCGTCGCGATCCTGGAATCCCTGTAGGAGGGCGGCATGGCAGATACATACACGCAACTGGTCAACAGCGGCCCGGGCCGCAACCTTGCAAAGAAGCTCGGCCTCCCGCAGCCCGCTGTCTTGCGCCGCTACGAGCCTGGCCAGCCGCTGGTGGCGGGCCCCGTCGTTGTCGTGGGGGACACGGCAGGGGCGGACAAACTTGCCGCCGAACTGCTGTCCTGGGACCTTGATGTCAGGCGGCACGCGGTCCCGGCCGAAAAGCTTGGCGCCATCATCCTGGTCCTCGACGAGGTGGAGCACCCGGCGGACCTGGAAAAGCCCGTACTTGCCGCGGCCGGTTCGCTCCGCGACCTGCGGGCCAGCGGCCGGATCATCACCCTGTCGCGTCCCGCGGCGGAGGCGTCCTCGCCCCAGGCCGCAGCGGCACGGCAGGGGGTGGATGGCTTCCTACGCTCCCTTGCCAAGGAACTGCGGGCCGGGGCAACAGGAAACGGAGTACTCCTCGCAGGCGGCACCAGGTCCACCAGCCCCAGCGCCCTTGGCGCCATCAGGTTCTTCCTCTCCGCCCGGTCCGCATTCGTGGACGGCCAGTTCCTGACGGTCACAACGGAGGACGGCGCGCTTCCGGCCGACCCTGAACGGCCGCTGGAAGGAAAAGTCGCCGTCGTCACCGGCGCCGCCCGCGGCATCGGGGCCCAGATTGCCCGGACCATGCACCGTGACGGTGCCACGCTGATCCTGGTGGACATCCCGGCTGCCGGGGACCAGTTGGCAGCGGTCGCCAACGAGGTGCGGGGCACCGCCCTGCAGCTGGACATCACCGGGGCGGATGCAGGGCAGCGTATCCTCGACCACGCCGTCCAGCGGCACGGGCGGCTGGACATCGTGGTGCATAACGCGGGTGTCACGCGGGACAAGCTGCTGGCCAACATGGACCAGGCGCGGTGGAACAGCGTCATCAACATCAACATCGCCGCCCAGCTCCGGATCAACGAGGCACTGCTGCAATCCGGGCATTTGGGACCAGCGCCGCGTATCGTTTCAGTTGCCTCCACCAGTGGCGTCGCCGGGAACAGGGGGCAGACCAACTACGCCGCATCCAAGGGGGGAGTGATGGGAATGGTCCGGGCCAGCGCCCCGCTGTTCGCGTCCCGTGGCGGCACCATCAACGCGGTGGCCCCCGGCTTCATCGAAACCGAGATGACGGCCCGCATCCCCTTTGCCGTGCGCGAAGTGGCACGGCGGCTCAACTCGCTCCAGCAGGGCGGCCTTCCCTCCGACGTGGCGGAAACCATCGCGTTCCTGGCCAGCGACGCTGCGGGCGGCATCAACGGGGAGGTGCTGCGGGTGTGCGGGCAGAACCTGGTGGGGGCATGACACTCCAGCAACCAGTAATCCTGACCGAGATGCCGTCCCTGTCCAAGCTCTACGTAAACGCGGCCGCAATGGCTGCACGGCGCAGGCTCCTGGGAAACCATGACACCTCGGTCCTTCCGACTGAGAGCCACGAAGTCAGGGGCGTCGCTGTAAACGTCGAAAACCTCACCGCGTACCAGCACCTGATCGGTGAGACGGCCAGCGACGTCCTGCCGGCTGGTTTCATCCACGCGATCGCATTTCCCCTGGCCATGAGTGTCATGAACCGGGACGACTTTCCGCTTCCCCTGCTGGGCATGATCCATTTGCGCAACAGCGTGGAGCAGTGGTCGCCGTTGGTTTTCACCGACGTTCTGGACATGACCGCCAAGGTGGAAAACCTGCGCGGACACCGTGCGGGAACCCAGGTGGACGTTGTGGCGGAGGTCCGGCCCGCCGGTTCTGTCGAGGTGCACTGGCGCGGGGTGTCCACCTACCTGGCCAAGGGGGTGTTCCTGCCGGGCATTGACAAGCCCGGCGCCGTCCCGGCAAGGGCTGACTTCACGGCACCTGACCCAACCGCCCTGTGGCAGCTGGGTGTGGACGCCGGCCGTGCCTATGCCTCTGTGTCGGGGGACTTCAACCCCATCCACCTGAGTGTGCTCTCGGCCAAGGCACTGGGCATGCGCCGTTCGATCGCGCATGGCATGTACCTGGCATCGCGGGCCCTTGCAGATGTGGGTCCGGCCCGGGGCGATTCCTTCACCTGGGACGTGGAATTCGAGGCGCCCGTTTTCCTGCCGTCACGGGTGGCCCTGGAGATCGGCAGCGAACAAAGCGCTTCCGGGGCATGGAAGCAGTCCAGCTTTGTGGCGTGGAGTCCGCGCTCCGGGCGGCGTCATTTCACCGGCACTGTTGCTGCCCTTTAGTTCGTCGCCGGATATCCGGCTTTAGTCCTTCGGCCGCACCGCGCGCAGGATCCGGTGAAGGCTGAGCAGGACCGATTCTGACGCAGGGACCGTTCCCTGCGAAGCGGGCCTGCCGGCGGTGGCGGCCATGCAGGCCTCCACCGCCGCAACGGCAGCGTCGTAGCGGTCCTTCCACTCCTGGGCGTCATCGTCGTCTGTAGACACCAGTTCCCCGGTGGCCGTGATGGCGTCAGCCAGAGGTTCGTTGTCCTGCAAAGGGATGGCGTAGGGCACGTCGTCTTCCCAGATCACGTCGGAAAGCACGTCTGTCATGTCCTGGATATGGAAGGTGACCCGTTCCAGGTTTCTCAGGTCCTGGTAGTCCCGGTCGATGTCGCGCGGGTGCAGTTTCCGGCGTGGATTGGCGCGGCGGCTGGCGTCCGCTTCCTTGACCAGATGCCGCACTGAGCGTGCCGCTTCCGCCAGTTCGTCCGATCTGCGCGACCAGTCCTCGTGCTCCGGCGGCCATTTTTCCGTCAGGGCGGCGCCCATGTCCGTCAGCTGCCGGCCCAGTGCGAGCCGCAGGTCAGCCAAGCTTGAGGCAGCCGCGTTGAGGTGCAACGGAGGGAAGATCAGGAAATTCACTGCAATGCCCACCGCCACTCCTGCCGCCATCTGCACCAGGTAGCCGTAGGAGAAATCTTCCGCATTACTGCCGCCAACCAGCAGAACCAGCAGGGCCGCCGTCGGGATCCAATCGCTGCCTGACCCGATGCCCGGCAACCCGCCCAGCAACACGCCCACCCCCATGAACAGGGCGACCGTCAGTGGTGAGGGTTCGCTGATGCTCACCAGGACGAAAGCGAGGCCGATACCCATCGCAAGCCCCGCCAAGGCCTGTGCCCCCTGCTTCACCGAGCCGGCGACATTGTGGTACATCGCCACCAGTGCACCCAGCGGCGCGTAGTAAGCGTAGTGCGACGCCGCGCCCGGCATGAGCGGCGCAATGGCAAAGGCCAGCCCCGCCGCTATGGCCGCCTTCCCCGCCAGTTGCAGCCGCTGTGCCGCGAAGGCAGCAGAAAGTCCCGCCACCGATTGTTTGAGTAGTTGGGTCCCCCGAGCCCACCGTGCATCCGGCCGTGCCTGAGTATTGCCCATCCGGATAACAGTAGGGCCGGGGGTGCGTCAGGACAAACCTGCTGTTGAGCGCCTTACCTCAGCTGCCAGCCTGTGGGCCCGGCCCGGAGTTCGCCCCTCTTCCGCGCGCCGGGGGATGTAGCCGAAACTCAGGCCATAGGACGGGTCGGCGAACCCGAGGGCCGCGTTGGCGCCCTCATGGCCGAAGGCGCGGTGGCTGCCGAAGTTCCGCGAGGGGTGCGGTTTCATGAAAACGACGGCGAAAGCATTGTCCAGTCCGGAGGACCGGTCCAGTCCCCACACCTGCTCCCGCGTCATCGCGGCGATGGTCCCCCCTGTGAGGAACGGCTCACCGCCGCCGACGCCGGTGGTCGCCGCCGCGTACAGCCGGGCGAGGCCATCCGCTGATCCCACGCCGCCCGCGGCGGACATGCCGGCAGCCCGCACAGACCGGATGTTCGGCAGCTCCATGATGGTGCTCACGGGTGCATTGCTGTTGAGGCCTTCGAGGCTGAGCGGGTCCACCCATGGCTGGTTCGGGGCATCGTCGTAGAGGACATCCCGGTACCGCGGTTCCTGGTCCTCCGGAAGGCCCAGGAAGAACTCCACCTCCTGCGGCTTGCGGATCCTCCGGTCATAGAGGTCCTGCAGTGCCTCGCCCGTAGTCCGGCGGCACAGCTCCTCCATCAGGATGCCGATGGTGAGTGCGTGGTAGCCGAACTGCCGGCCGGGTTCCCACGCAGGAGCGGCAGCGGCCAGCCTGGCGGCGGCGCCGGCTGTTGTGAACTCTTCCAGCGCGAAGCCGCCCTCAACGCCCGGCAGGCCGGCCTGGTGCGACAGCGCCTCCCTGACCAGCAGCCGGTCTTTTCCATGCACTGCGAAGTCAGGCCAGTAGTAGGCCACGGGGCGGTCCAGTTCAAGGACTCCATCCTGCACGAGGAGGGCGATAACCATGGCGGCAACGCCTTTCGAACACGAATACGCGCCGGTCAGCGTGTCGGCGGCCATGTCCGGCCCGCCGGTCAGGTGCACCACCGGCAAACCCTGGTGGTAGGCAGCCAGCTGTGCGCTGTAGCGGGAATCCTCGGCGAGAAGGGACTCGAACAGGGCCAGGACGTTTGCGTATCCCGGTGCCACAAAACCAAGAGAAGTCTGCATGCCTCCCAGTGTAGGAGGAAAGCGGTTTCCTTCGGTGGGTCCAGCTCAGCGGAAGGCGCCGTGTCCCGGCGCCACTTCCTCACCCGGCCGCACCGGGCCCGGAGGCGTACCGTCGCCGAACGGCCGCCCGCCCAGTGACTCGCGGCCGTGTTCTTCCAGCCATCCGCCCAACTCGGGGC
>Ga0308158_10005625_pt1 | contig 10230 bp, 8 predicted proteins | sample PhyBR2_FD_201038 | JGI IMG/M metagenome (GOLD analysis project Ga0308158, IMG submission 201038) | Phyllosphere microbial communities from UC Gill Tract Community Farm, Albany, California, United States - DLSLB.R2 | ecosystem: Host-associated > Plants > Phyllosphere > Unclassified | place: USA... | reverse complement strand
AGCGGCCGCTCGCTGCCGAGGTACTCGTACGGCCCCTCCGGCCGATCGGCGATGGCGAAGCCGACTCGGGCGTCGGAGTAGTCCGCGCTCTCGATGTGCAGCAGGAGCACCCAGCGCCCGTCGGGTCGCTGCAGCGCTTTCGGGCGCTCGACGATGCGGTCCGGAGCGAGGTCGCCCTCCCCCGCCGAGATGGCGGCGCCGCGGAACTCCCAGTTCGCGAGATCCGGCGAGCGGTAGCAGGCGACGGCCGTGAAGCGATCACCCGCTGTCTTGTCCTCTCCCCACGCGTACCAGTGCTCGCCGACGCGCTGGATGCCGATGCCGTGCAGCTGCGCGACCGCACCTCGATCGTCGACGAACAGCTCGCCGGGGCGGATCGTGGCGGTCACGACGCGACCTCCGCGACGCGCAGCACACGGGCGCTGACGCCCTCGCCCGATCGGATGCGGATGCCGTCGCCCTCCTGCTCGACCGTCCATCCCGTCGCCCCCGCGGGGAAGATCTCCTCCGCGGTGCGCACACCCGGGATCCGGAACGAGGCCGGCGAGCCGCTCCTGCTCCACACGAACAGGAGCGCCTCCTCGTGCCCGCGCAGGCCGAGGCAGACGACATCGTCGCCCCAGCCGGGCAGCCCGAGCGGCCAGAACGGGACCGACTCGGCGAGCCCCGTGCGCAGCCGCTTGTGCAGTGCGACGGCCTCGCGCACGAGGTCGCGCTGCGTGTCGCGCAGGGAGTCGAGGAAGCCCGACAGATACAGCCGCCCGCTCAGGCCCGTCACGAGCGTGAACGCCGTCTCGGCATCCGTCATCGCCGCAGCGGGGTAGGCCCAGTTTCCGGCCTGCTCGGGCAGGATCGACGCCGGAGCCGAAGCGGCGATCGGCGGGTAGCGCAGGAAGTCCTGCTGGTCGCTCGTCGACTGCAGGTGGGTGCGCGACAGCAGCGCGTAGTCGGCGCGCATCGCACCGGACGAGCAGTTCTCGATGAGGAGATCCGGATGCCGGCGCTGCACCTCGTCGAGCCATTCCCCGAACGCGCGCACGTGACCGAGCAGTCCGTCGCCGGCGGCCGTGGCCCGATGCTCCGTGCCGGCACCGGGATTGATGTTGTAGTCGAGCTTCAGGAACCGGACGCCGAGCTCGCCCACGATCCGATCGACCGTCTCGTCGAGGTGGGCACGAGCCGCGGGATGGCGGAAGTCCAGGTGGTAGCGGTCGTGCTCGCGCACCCGCTCGCCGAAGCGCTGGAAGAAGGCCTCCTCCGGCAGGGTCTCCGCCGCCGCGCTGCGCACGCCGACCACCTCGGGTTCGAGCCAGAGACCCGACCGCATGCCCGCGGCGTGTATCTCGCCGACGATCCCGGACAGGCCTTCCTCGTCGAACCGGCTCGGCGCCTCGCGCCACTCGCCGACCGTGTCCCACCAGTCCCCGATGGCCGGGTCGGCGAACCAGCCGGCATCGATGCAGAACACCTCGACGCCGTCTTCGGCGGCCGCCCGGATCAACGGACGCAGCGCTTCGGACGACGGCTGCCCCATCAGCGTGTTCATGAAGTCGTTGTAGACGATCGGCAGGTCCGGTCCGTCGACGCGCCGGATCGCCCTGCGGTGCGCGGTGAGCGCCGCGATCGCCTGCTCGAAGCCGGCGGCGGCCGTGATCGCCACGGGCACCGTGGTGAACTCCTGCCCCGCGGCGAGCGCGTGCGCGAAGTGGTGCTCGAGATCGGCGGGGCCGAGCAGCGACACGGCGAGGCCGTCGAGCCCCTGGCTGATGTCGACGTGCCACGCGGCGCCGCTCTCGATCTGCCAGGCGAGCGTCGATCCGTCGCGATGCACGAGAGCCCCGACCGGCAGGTGCTCGCCGGTCGGCCATGCGCCGTGGCTCGTGATCGTCGCGTGCCCTCGGCCGTCCTGCTCGTGCAGCGGAAGCGAGAGCTGCGGCAGGACGTCGGCGAGCGGATGCCGGTGCCAGCGGTTCTCGGCGAGCCACTCGCTGCGTGCCGACACCAGTTCGTAGTCGGCGCCGGCTTCGGGGCCCGCCCCCAGCCCGACGGTGGCCGAGGTCACGGCGGTGACGACGACCCGCTCCGCGCTGGTCACCCGAAGCGTGTGCTGCACGCGCAGGGCGCCGCCGGAGACGACCAGGCTGCTGGTGACCTCGAGCCCGGTCTCCGGATCGCGCTGCACCAGAGTCACGGCGCCGGTGGCACCGGCATCCGCGTCGATGACGCGCAGCCGAGAGCCGACGGCTGAGCGGACATAGGCCTGGCTGGTGCGCGCGCGCTGCTCGCGGGCGGTGAAGATCTCGACGAGCGCGGCCTGTCGGCCGCCGTCGACCGCGAGCGCGGCCGGCGTGTCATCGCCCCAGTTGAGGGTGAAGCCGCAGAGCTCGATCATGTGCCCACCCGCTCACGGGCCGACGCGAAGCCGAGGCTGCGGTTGCAGATCTCGGCGGCCACGGCGGCGAGCGCCGGCGCCGAGAGCCACGCCACCGCACCGATCACGGGCAGGGTCGTCGCCAGGATCGCCAGCGCGGCAAGCAGCAGCCAGGCGAGGGCGAGGTGCGGGCGCAGCATGACGATGCGCACGGCGGCGATGAGGAGAGCGGCGCCGCGCAGCGGGGAGTCGAGGAACGACACCGCGATCACGACCGCCGACACGAGCGCTGCGATCGCCGTGGCGCCGAGCAGCACCGCGCCATCGGCGCCGAGAAGAGCGACGTCGTAGCCGAGCACGAGGGCGGCTGCGCTCGGCAGCAGTGCGATCGCTCGGCGTGTGCGCACGGCATCCGCGAACCCGCGCCAGAAGGCTCCTGCGGCGCGGTCGCCGCGCAGCAGAGGGGCGGCGGCGGTGACGAGCGCCTGCAGCGCAGGCGCCGCGGTCGACAGCGATGCCGCGCCGAGCCACAGGGCGAGGTGCGTGCTCTGCCAGCCGACGAGGGCCTGGAAGGCGAGAGCGGGCGTCAGGCAGGCGATGAACGACAGCGAGACGAGGAAGAACTGGAACGCGCCGAGCAGCAGCGTCGCGATCACGCCGTCGTAGCCGAGCAGGCGTCCGAGCCGGGAGGGTGCCGAGATGCTCATCCCTTCACCGCCCCGACCGACATGCCCTTGATGAAGTAGCGCTGGAAGCCCGCGAAGATCGCCACCGAGGGGATGATCGCGAGGATCGCTCCGGTGTAGATCAGCTGCCACTGCGAGGTGAGCAGGCCCACCATGCGGTTGATCGCCACGTTGATCGTGCCTGCCGAAGACGAGTCGAGGAACACGAGCGGGATGAAGAAGTCGTTCCAGAGTCCGAGCGACTGGATGATCACGAAGGCGCTCGTGACGGGCAGCAGCATCGGGAAGACGATGAGCCAGAAGGTGCGCAGCCGCCCTGCGCCGTCGACGTGCGCGGCCTCCTCGACCTCGATGGGGATGCCCTTGATGAAGCTGCAGTACAGCAGGATGCCGAAGCTCGCAGCCCCGCCCAGATGCACGAGGATCACCGAGAGCAGCGTGCTGTACAGGCCGACGTCGTCGAAGCCCTTGACCAGCGGGATCATGCGCACCTGGAACGGGATCATGAGTCCGGCGATGAACAGCACGTACAGGAAGCGCGACGTGCGCCCGCCGACCCGTTCGATGCCGTACGCGGCCATCGGCACGATGAGCACGAGCATCACGACGGTGCCGACCGTGATGATCAGCGTGTTCAGCACGGCCTCGGGGAACGCCGTCTGCTGGAACAGCGCGACGTAGTTGTCGAACGTGAACGTGGTCGGCAGACCCATCGGGTCCTTCGTGATCTCGGCGTACGAGCGGAACGAGTTCAGCAGCGCATAGATCACGGGACTCGCGACGATCACCACGAGGACGGCGAGGACCGCCATAACCACGATCTCGCCGATCGTCCACTTCTTCTTCTCGCGCGGTGCGCGCGGCGAACGCGAGGGCTTCCCCGTGTTCTCGGCGGCCATCACGACCTGGGCCATCGTCTCGGTCATGCCTGGATCTCCCTCTTGCGCATGTAGGCGTTCGCGGCGACGGTGCTCACGATCACGACGATGAACAGCACGACCGCGGCGGCCGAGCCGAACCCGGCGCGGTACTCGCCGAAGCCGACCTTGTAGATGAAGAACGCCATGGTCTCGCTCACGAAGCCGGGGCCGCCGGAGGTCAGCACCAGGACCTGGTCGAAGATGACCCAGCCGGCGATCATCGCCAGCGTCATGTTGACCGTCACGGCGCCCGCGATCATGGGCCAGGTGACGTTCCAGAACACCTGGGCGCTGCTCGCACCGTCGATGCGGGCGGCCTCGATCAGCTCCTGCGGAACCGACTGCAGGTTGGCGAGGTAGATGAGCGTGGTGTTGCCGCCGAGCGTGAAGCACGTGATGAACAGGATGACCCACAGCACGATGCTGCTGTCGCCCAGCCAGTCGCGGGCCCACTCGGGCAGGCCCATGTCGCGCAGCACGGTGTTGACCGAGCCGAAGTTGTAGTTGAGCAGGTACTTCCAGATCGTCGCCATGATGAACGCGCTGACCAGCGCCGGCAGGTAGACGGCCGTGCGGAACAGGCCCTGCGCGTGGTTCAGCCGGTCGAGCATGAGAGCGACGACGAGGGAGATCACGTTCACGATGAGCGCCGACCCCAGACCCAGGATCAGAGTGTTGCGCACGGCGTTCCAGAAGCGACCGCTGGCGACGATGTCCTGATAGTTCTGCACGCCGACGTAGTCGTAGCCGGCGCTGATGCCGTCCCAGTTCGTCAGGCTCAGCTGCAGCGTCTGCACCGAGGGCACGATGACCATCAGCAGGTAGATGACCAGGGCCGGCGCGACGAAGCCCAGCATCGCGAGGCGCCCTCGCCCGTATCTCGGTCGCCGGCGGATTGCTGCGGATGTGCTCATGATCTGTTTCCTTCGGGGTCGGATGCCGGGGCGAGGTCGGGGGCGCGATCGCGCCCCCGACCCGTGCGCTCAACCGGCTGCGGCGACCTGCGCCTCGAGTTCGGCCTGCACCTTCGCGATCGTCTCGTCGATCGTCGTCTGACCGTCCTGCATCTCGATGCGCGACTGCCGGAAGAAGGTGTTCACCGAGCTGAAGGTGCTGAACGACGGCGCGTTCTCGTACCAGACGAGGTTCGGGTTCTCGAGCAGACCGAAGAAGTCCTCAGCCCCCGGGATCGAGTCGTTGCGCTTCACGTCATCGGACTTCAGGATGTTCGGCGAGATCCAGCCGTTCTTCTCCATCAGGTTCGCGGCATCCACGGAGTAGAAGTACTTCAGGAACTCGACGGCCGAGGCGTACTCGTCCTTGTCGTCGGCTGCTTGAGCCGAGATCGCGAGTCCTCCGGCGGTGTCGCCGACGACGCTGTTCTTGAGGACGTTGATCTTGCCATCCTCGTCGGGGACGATGAACAGTCCCGCGTTGAAGTCCGGGTCGACCTTGTTGATGTCCATCAGGCGCCCGAGCCCTGCCGACGATGTCGCCATGACGGCCTGGTCGTTCACGAGCAGCGTGGTCGTCTGCGCATCGGCCGTCGACTGCCAGCCGGGCAGCACGTACTGGTCGACGATGCTCTTGAGCTCTTCGAGCGGCGCCTTGAGATCTTCCATCGACGCGTCGCCGGCGGCTGCGGCGTTCCAGAACCCGCCCTTGTCGCTGTACTCGGCGAACACCGGAGCGGCCAGCTGCTTCCAGAGCTGATCCGACGGCCACACCTCGGCAGCCGCCGTCGCGAGAGGCACGTCCCCGTTGTCCTTGATCGCCTTGAGCAGGTCGATGAAGTCGTCGTAGGTCTCGGGCACCTCGAGGTCGTGCTCCTCGAAGTAGTCCTTGTTGTAGATGATGTTCATGCCCAGCTCGCCGTTGAGGGCGCTGTAGGGAACCGTGTAGACCTCGCCGTCTTCGGCGGCCGCGTAGGCGTCGGGCTCGAGCAGGTCGGTGACCTCCTCGGGGATGCCAGCGAGCTTGCCGGCGTTGACGTACGTGAGGGTGTCGCGCATGTCGACGACCGCCGGCCAGTTGCCGGTGGCGTCGACCGTCTTCAGCGCGGTGGCGTAGTCGGACCCGGCAGGCAGCGGGTCGAGCTTCACCTCGGTCGTGTCGCTCTGCGCGTTGAACGCGCTGACGACCTCGTCGACCACGCTGTTCCAGGTCTCGTCGCCCGTCGCGTAGAGGAATCGGATCGTGGTCTTGTCGCCCGAGGCGCCGGATTCGCCGCCGGCGCTGCCCGAGCATCCGGCGAGGGCGATGGCCGAGGCCGCGATGCCGGCCGTGATCAGCAGAAGGCGGCTGCGCGCCGTCCGCGTCGGTGCGTGGTGCATGTGATCTCCCTTGATTCGTGCCGGACCCAGGTCCGCTACAGCGACGGTAGCCGATTGGATAGCGGTTTCCAAGCAAATTCTGTAACTAGTTGCATCTTTGCTCGGGATGGGCGAGTATCGAGCGTGGCGGTGTTCGGCGTGCCCGGATTCCGGTGGGCACGGCATCCGCTGTCAAGCCCTTAGCCCCTCATACCGCGGGCGCCTACCGTAGCGGGATGACAGAGACCCTCCCCGCGGCCGAGTCCCCCACCCGCCTGCGTCGTGCCATCACCGGCCCTCTCCTGTTCGCCTTCATCCTCGGCGACGTTCTCGGCGCCGGGATCTACGCTCTGATGGGAGTGCTGTCGGAGAAGGTCGGCGGCATGCTGTGGGCCCCGCTGGTCCTCGCGCTCCTCCTGGCGCTGCTCACCGCCGGTTCCTACGCAGAGCTGGTGACGAAGTACCCGCGTGCGGGCGGCGCCTCGGTGTTCGCCGAGCGCGCGTTCCGCAGCCCGCTGGTGTCGTTCCTCGTCGGCTTCTGCATGCTGGCCGCCGGGGTCACGAGCGCGGCCGGGCTCGCGATCGCCTTCGCCGGCGACTACCTCGGCACCTTCTTCGACCTGCCCACCGTCCCGGTCGCGATCGCGTTCCTCGCCGTCGTCGCCGCGCTCAACGCTCGCGGCGTGCGCGAATCCCTCGGCGCCAACCTCGTGATGACCGCGATCGAGCTGAGCGGCCTCGTGATCGTGATCGTCGTCGTCGCCGGATTCTTCGTCGCCGGCGGCGGCGACGCCACTCGCCTGGTGCAGACGCCCGAGGGGACGCCGGCCGCACTCGCCGTGCTCGCGGGCGCCGTGATCGCGTACTACTCGTTCGTCGGGTTCGAAACCTCGGCCAACATGATCGAGGAGGTCAGGAATCCTCGCAGGACCTATCCTCGCGCGCTGTTCGCGGCGCTGTTCACCGCCGGCGCCGTGTACCTGCTCGTCGGCCTCGCGAGCTCCGTCGCGCTCCCCGCCGCCCAGTTGCAGGAATCCAGCGGCCCGCTGCTCGCCGTCGTCGAGGCGACCGGCGTCAGCATCCCGTCGTGGCTGTTCAGCCTGATCGCCCTGGTCGCCGTCGCGAACGGCGCACTGCTGACGATGATCATGACGAGCCGGCTGACCTACGGGATGGCTGAACAGCACCTGCTCCCCGACGCACTGTCGCGCGTGCTGCCGCGGCGGAAGACCCCCTGGGTCGCGATCCTCGCCACGACAGGCGCCGCCATGCTGCTGACGCTGATCGGCGACCTGGCCACGCTCGCCGAGACCGTCGTGCTGCTCCTGCTGTTCGTGTTCCTCAGCGCGAACGTGTCCGTCCTCGTGCTGCGCCGCGACCACGTCGAGCACGACCACTTCCGCATCTGGACGCCGATCCCGGTGCTCGGCATCGCCTCGTGCATCCTGCTGCTCACGCAGCAGCGGCCGGTCGTCTGGCTGTACGGCGCCGGCCTGCTCGCGATCGGGGTCGCGCTTCACCTGCTCGCGCGGTGGCGGCGCTCGCGCTCCGCAGTGTCGGCGCGCTCTACAGCCACCCGTTCTTCTTGAACACGAGGTACAGCCCGCCGCCCATCGCGATCATGAGCCCGATCGCCATCGGGTACCCGAAGATCCAGTCCAGCTCGGGCATGTTCCGGAAGTTCATGCCGTAGACGCCCGCGACGAGCGTCGGCGCGAACAGGATCGCCGCCCAGCCGGAGATCTTCTTGACCTCGTCGTTCTGACGGATGCTCAGCTCGGTCATCCGCTGCATCTCGGCGTTCTGCCGTCGCGCGACGATGGTGGACTCCACCGTGAGCGCGTTGTCGAGGAGAGTGCGGAAGGTGGTCGCGCGATCGCTGATCAGCACGGCATGATCGAGCACGTCGCGCAGGTACTTCTGCAGCTCGTCGTCGACCGCGTACTTCTCCGATCCGCGCAGCAGCGCGTCCAGCATCCCCGCGAGCGGCTGCGTCGCGCGCTGGAAGTCGATGACCTCACGGCTGAGGTCGTAGATGCGCTGCGTGGCATCCGTGTCCTCTTCGAAGAGCTGGCTCTCGATCTCGTCGATGTCGTTCTCGAGGCCCGCGAGCACCGGCGAGTACTCGTCCACGACCTCATCGACGATCGCGTACAGCACCGCCTCCGGTCCGCGGCGGAGCAGGGCCGCATCGCCCTCGAGGCGACGTCGCACCCGCCCGAGGTCTGGAGACTCGGCGTGGCGGATCGTCACGACGAAGTCCGGTCCGACGATCACGTGCACCTCGCCGAACTCGACCTCTTCGACGTCGTCGAGGTAGCGCGCGGGGCGCAGCACCATGAACAGGATGTCGCCGTAGCGCTCCAGTTTCGAACGCTGGTGGCCCGTGAGGGCGTCTTCCACGACAAGCTCGTGCACGCCGAATTCGTCGGCCACCGCCCGGATCTCGTCTTCGCTGGGCCGGTACAGCCCGATCCAGCTCATGCCCCCGCGCTCGCGCATGCGCTCGAACGTCTCGTTCAGCGTCTGCGGGTTCTCGGTGCGCGCCCCGTCGACGTAGATGGCGTTGTCGACGATGCTCATGTTCTGGGCCGGCCGGGAGGGCGGATCACTCCACCGGGGCGACGCAGGGAATCGCGACGTCGGTGATGGCCTGGCCGTACTGCTCGGCCGTGAACGGAAGCCCGAACTCGGGCGCCGTCTGCCCCGACGCGGCAGGCGCCTTCGAGGCGATCGCGGCGAGCTCCCAGGCGAGGTACTGGGCGAACGTCGCCCCCGCCGTGGAGTCGTTCAGCACGACGGCGACCGTGAATCCGGTCGCAGGGTCGGCGTATGCGGCGCTCGCGTAACCCGGCGTCCACCCCTGCTGCCCGATCATGGAACCGGCGAGGAAACCTCCGCCGGTGGCCTGGAACCAGGACGGAGCTCCGTCGGCGGCCGGCAGCGGGGCGCCGTAGCGGGCGGGCTTCGCATCCTTGTCGCGCAGCACCTGCGCGGCCTCGGCCTGCATGTACCGGCCGAGGTCATCGATCGTCGACACGACGCCGGAGTCGGTGTACCCGCTGCTCGACGACAGCTCGGTGATGTCGACGGGCGCCGCGCAGTTGAACCCGCCCTCGACGGGCGTCAGGTAGTGCCCGTTCATGACGGCGCCGGTCGACGGCGCCGCGGCGGCCGGCGCCGGCAGAGACGTGCTGCTCAGCCCGAGCGGCGTGGTGACGTACTTGGCGATCAACTCGGCGGCGGTGAGGTTCGACGCGCGCTCGAGTGCGAGACCGAGCATCAGGTAGGCGGCGTCGGAATCACGGTACGTGGTGTGCGCGGCGGTGCGCGGCTGGCCGAGGCCGTAGGAGGCGAGTTCGAGCGGAGCCCACTCGCGCGCCGGAGTGTTCAGCCAGGCGGCCCTGGCGATGCCCTCGGACGAGCCGATCCCGCTCGTGCCGTTGCACAGGTCGAGCAGCGTGATGCCGTCCATGGCGGACGCGCCGGAGACGTACTGCTCCACGGGCGCGTCGAGCTTCACGGTGCCCTCGTCGGCCAGGGCGTAGAGCACGTCGCAGGTCATCAGTCGCGTCACGTCGGCGATGCGGAACGACATGTCGGTGCTGAGCTCGCCGCCTTCGCCTCCCGGCTTCTGCGTGCCGACCCCGGTCACCCAGGTGCCGCTCCACGGCACCCACACGCCGACGATCGCGCCCGAGGCGCCCGAGGCCGCCAGAGCGTGCGTCACGGCATCCTGCATCGCGGTGACGGTGTCGTCGGGCAGCGAGCCCTCGACCTGGGCCGGGGGCTCGTAGGTGAAGGTGTCGCCGGCGGCGCAGCCGGTGAGCAGAAGGCTGAGCGCAACGACGCCGGCCGCGGCTGCGCGCACGCGGCGCGACGAGAGAAGCTGCATGAAAGGGAACCCCCGGAAGACGTGTCTGCAAAGTCTAGAACGCGGA
>Ga0308158_10005624_pt1 | contig 10232 bp, 11 predicted proteins | sample PhyBR2_FD_201038 | JGI IMG/M metagenome (GOLD analysis project Ga0308158, IMG submission 201038) | Phyllosphere microbial communities from UC Gill Tract Community Farm, Albany, California, United States - DLSLB.R2 | ecosystem: Host-associated > Plants > Phyllosphere > Unclassified | place: USA... | reverse complement strand
CCCGCCGTGGCTCCAGAGGTTGGCGAACGAGGCCGTGCCCGCGTCGGACTGGAAGCCGCCGAAGATCATGACGAGGCCGGTGATGATGAGCGCCACGATGGCGACGATCTTGATCAGCGCGAACCAGAACTCCACTTCACCGAACGCCGCCACCGAGGGCAGGTTGAGCAGGAGGAGGACCACGACGACGAGCAGTCCCGGAATCCACAGAGGGACGTCGGGGATCATGACTTTCACATAGCCGGCGATCGCGATGACGTCGGCGACGCCGGTGACCACCCAGCAGAACCAGTACGTCCATCCGGTGAAGAAACTCGCCCAGGGGCCCAGGAGGTCACCGGCGAAGTCGCTGAACGAGCGGTACTTCAGATTCGACAGCAGCAGCTCACCCATGGCCCGCATGACGAAGAACAGCATGAAGCCGATGATCATGTAGACGAAGATGACCGACGGGCCGGCCACCGAGATGGTCTTGCCGCTGCCCATGAACAGGCCCGTCCCGATCGCCCCGCCGATCGCGAGGAGCTGGATGTGCCGGTTGCTCAACGCGCGCTGCAGTCGGGGTTCGCCCCCGTCGGAGATGCTGTCAGCAGAGGTGGTCATGGGTTCCTCCCCGTTCGGAAATGGAGCCATCGTAGCGTCGGCTATCCGCCCTCCCGCGCATTCTCCACCGCGCGCAGCGTGAGGGTTCTCTCACTCGCGCGAGCAGAGGCCCTCGCGTCCCTCAGATCTAAACTCCAGGCCTGTGGGGGTACCGTAATATATAGATATGTATATATAATCCCCCAAAGACATCAGAATCGTTTACCTAAGGATGGCAATGGCTACCCCGCCCCCTGTATCGCGCGCGTTGCGAACGCTGGGTCGCAACGTGGCCACTCAGCGCAAGCTGCTGGGGCTCACCGCCAAGATGGTCGCCGAACGCGCAGGCACCACTCCCGCCACCCTCAGCAAGCTGGAAAACGGCGAAGGCACCTCTCTGGAGATCACGCTGCGCGTCCTGCGCGTGCTGGGGCTCATGGACGCAGCCGTCGGCGCGACGGACCCCTACGCCACCGAACGCGGCCGCCTCCTCGCCGACGAGAAGCTGCCGCAGCGAGTCCGAGTGCGCAGCGATGGCTGACATCATCGACGTGACCACCGTGGCGGCGGGCAGAGAAGTCCATGCCGGGCGCATCTACCGCACCCGCACGTCTGGCGCTTTCGAGTACGACACCGCTTACCTTCGCGACCGCACCGCATTCGCCCTCACACCCGCCCTCGGGCTCTATCCCGGGCCGCAGGCACTCGCCCCACACAACCCGTTCAGCGACTCGGCGCCGGACACGTGGGGTCGCAAAGTCCAAACACGCGCGGCCGGACGCCAACTGGACGAACTCACCCTTCTGCTCGGAGTGAACGACGAAGGCCGTCAAGGAGCGACCCGCTTCTGGATCGACGGCGTAGCCGTTGCGGACGGCGACGGCGTCCCCGACGTCGCCGACCTCGCAGAGTTGCTGCGCGTGGCCGATCAGGTCGACCGGGGGGACAGCCGGATCGACAACACGGCGCTGCGTCGCCTGTACCGGGCGACCGGCTCACTCGGCGGTGCCCGGCCGAAGGCGAACGTTCGTGTGGGACGCGAAATGTGGCTAGCGAAGTTCCCGAAACCGATCGGTGACCACTGGAACAAGATGGCATGGGAAGCCGCGATGCTCGACACCATGGCCGAGGCCGGCATCGAGGTTCCGGAGCACCGGACCACGCGCGTGACTCTCAACGGGACGGCGCGGACTGTCCTGCTCCTGCGGCGCTTCGACCGAGCCGATGAGCGACGCGTGCCCTACATCTCCGGGATGACCGCGCTGGAGTCTCAGGACGGGGAAGGCGGTGACTGGGTCGATCTCGTCGACTTCTGCCGTCTGTCTGGAGGGGATCCCACGGAGCTGTGGCGACGCGCCACGTTCGGCGCAGCAGTGGGCAACCTGGACGATCATCTCCGCAATCACGGCTTCCTGCGGCGCAACGCCGCCTGGGTTCCGAGCCCCGCTTTCGACGTGAATCCGGAACCGCTCGCGCAGGGACATCAGCACGAGCTGATGCTCTTCGGAAACGCAGATCTGACGGTTGACTCGTTCTTCACTGCGGACGCCCTGGACCTGTTTGGTGTGAGCATCGCCGTCGCAAGCCAGTACCGCACTTCTCTCGCGACAGCGCTGTCCGCCGCAACGCGTGCGGCCGAGCTGCACGGTGCGGACGGTCATAGCCTCAGCATCATGAGGTCACGGATCGACAACGCTGTGATGCAGCTCGCCTGACGCGGGAATAGACACGGACGGCTGCGCGCTGACACACACCGAAACAGGATGTGCGATGTATGCACGCGCATGCCTACCCTCAGTGGACTCACCCCGAACCCTGGAGCTATGCCCATGTCACGTCGCAGAATCGCATCGACCCTCGCCCTCGTCGCGGCCGCCGGATTGATGCTCAGCGCGTGCGCGCCTGCGTCCGGACCCTCCGAGGGCACGTCGGATGGCTCCACCACTTCCGCGAGCACCGGCGGGGCGCTGACCTACGTCATCTCCTCGGACCCCACCTCCACCAACCCCATCAACCTCAACGACCGCTGGGGACTGACCTTCGCCAACATCGTCTACTCGCCGCTCGCGCGCGTCGAGGGCGACGGCACCGTCGTCAACGAGCTGGCCGACACCATCACGCCCGCCGAGGACGGTCTCTCGGTGACCGTGAAGCTGAAGTCCGGCCTGAAGTGGTCCGACGGCGAGCCGCTCACCGCGAAGGACGTCGTCTTCACCTACACGGAGAAGGCCAAGAAGGAGAACGGCAACGCCGACCTGCTGTGGGTGGGCGACAAGCCGATCACGGCGGAGGCCACTGACGACACCACGGTGGTCTTCCACCTGCCCTCCATCAGCGCCGCCGCGCTGTCGAACATCGCCACCGAGACGTACATCATCCCGGAGCACGTCTACGGCAAGATCACGGACTTCTCCACGTCGGATCTCGACCCCGCCGCCGTCGGATCGGGTCCGTACCAGCTGGCCGAGTACAAGCGCGGCGAGTACCTGCGCTTCGAGCCGAACCCGAACTACGCCGGCGACGCGCCGCAGGTCAGCGATCTGACGCTGCGCATCGTCAGCAATGCCGACACGGTCAAGACCGCGCTGCAGACGGGTGAGGTGGATGCCTCCTTCGTCACTGCCGCGCAGGTCGAGGAGTTCGAGGGCACCGATGTCACGGTGCACCCCTACGCCGAGGGCCGCGTCGCCTACCTCGGCGTCATCGCCGCGAAGGTCCCCGATGTGAACGTGCGCCAGGCACTGTTCTACTCGCTGGACAAGAAGCAGATCGATGACGGCGCGTTCCTCAGCACGGACTACTACGAGCCGGCGTACTCGATCCTCCCGCCGAGCAACCCGTTCGCCACGGAGGACGTCCAGAAGTACGAGACGGACCTCGAGAAGGCGCAGACGCTGCTCGCCGGAGCGAAGCCGACCATCACGCTGGGCTACACCGCGGGCGACCCGGCGCAGGAGACCGAGGCCACGCTGATCCAGGAGCAGGCAGGCAAGGCCGGAATCACCGTGCAGCTGCAGGCCGTGGACGGATCCGCGCTCTACGCGGACATCGAGAAGGGCGCGGGCTCCTCGTTCGACGCATTCCTCGGCGGCTACATCATGGGCAACGATCCCGACGCCTACTCGGCGCTGTTCCGCACGGGTGCTTCGGCGAACTACTTCGCCTACTCGAACCCGGCCGTCGACACGCTGTTCGACCAGGGCACGGCTGAGCTGGACGAGACCAAGCGGAAGGCGATCTACGCCGACCTGCAGAAGACCATCGCCGATGACGCGGTCTTCTACCCGCTGGCCGACAACCTCAAGATCCTGGCCACCGGCCCGCGCGTCGGCGGCGTGGATGAGGCCGTCCTCGTTCCGATCTACACCTTCGAGCACTGGGAGAAGCTGACCGTCAAGTAACGTCGGTTTCACCCTGTCACGCCCCGCGAGACGTCGACATGTGGGCGAGAATCAGCGCAGTGCGTGGATTCTCGCCCACACACGGACGTCTCGTGGGGTAGCCCGCTTCTGAGAGAGGATCGCCGGATGCTCCGCTACGTGCTGCGACGCATGGCGCAGCTCGTACCGATGCTCGTGATCATCACGCTCATCGTGTTCGTGCTCATCCACCTCGCGCCGTACGACGTGATCGACGCCATCACGACACCGTCGATGTCGGATGAGACCAAGCAGCTCATGCGCGAGAAGTTCGGCCTCGATCAGCCGATGATCGTGCAGTACGGCCTGTGGTTGTGGAACGCCGTGCGCGGCGATCTCGGTTTCTCCCTCGTCAGCCGCCACTCCGTCGCCGCCGATCTCGCCGAGCGCATTCCGAACACGCTGTCCCTCATCGGGCCCGCCTACCTGACGGCGTTCATCCTGGCGATCGTCCTGGGCCTGATCGCCGGATCACGCCGCGGGGGCCGTCTGGACAAGGTGATCGACGGCATCTGCTCGGTGGCCATCGCCACTCCGACGTTCTGGTTCGCGCTGCTGGTGATCTACCTGTTCGGGTATCAGCTGCGGCTGTTCCCGATCCTGGGTATGCACTCCGTGGGAAAGCAGGGCGATCCCGCCGACTTCCTCGCACATTTCGCGATGCCTTATCTCGTTCTGGTCGTCGCGCTCTTCCCCGACCTCACCCGCTATGTGCGGGCATCGACGATCGCTCAGTTCGACGACGACTACGTGCTCGTGCAGCGCGCCTACGGCGCGGGCCGCGGATTCATCCTGTCCCGTCACGTCAGCCGCAACGTGCTGCTGCCGATCATCACGCAGCTGGGCCTGGCCCTTCCGACCCTGGTCACCGGCGCGATCGTCACGGAGAGCATCTTCGGCTGGCCCGGTATCGGGCAGTACATCCTCACCTCATCGGCCGCGCTCGACTACCCGGTCATCCTCGCCGTCGTTCTCGTGTCCGCCGTGCTCACCGTGCTCGGAAACCTCATCGCCGACGTGTTGTACGCCGCCGCCGATCCGCGCATCCGGCTTACCGAGGGGGCGAAATGACCACTGTGCGCTCCACCGATGCCACGGTCTGGCGCCGTTTCCTACAACGGCGCGGATCCGTCGCCGCGCTGATCATTCTCTTGGTGATCGCCGTGGTCTGCGTCGTCTCACCGCTGTTCGGTCTGGACGGCACCACCTCGGACATGTCCGACCGCTGGGCGGCTCCGAGCCCTGCTCACCTGCTGGGCACGGACAATCTCGGGCGCGACTACTTCGCGCGTGTCCTCAGCGGCGGCGGGATCTCGCTGTTCGTCGGCTTCTCCTCCGCCCTCGCCGCGACCCTCATCGGGATGATCGCGGGACTCACGGCCGGCTACTTCGGCGGCATCGTCGATGACCTCCTGATGCGACTGGTGGATCTGCTCTCAGCGATCCCATGGATGCTCCTCGTGATCGTCGCGAGCGTGTTCTTCCGCCCGGGTTTGTGGACCATGGTGCTGATCATCGGAACACTGTCGTGGATGACCACCGCACGACTCGTGCGGGCGGAGACGCTCTCGGTTCGTGAACGCACCTTCGTGGGCTACGCGGCGTTCATCGGCGTTCGATCGCCGCGAGTGATCCTGCGTCACGTGCTGCCTGCCGTGGTGCCCACCATCATCGTGGCGGCGACTGCCACGATCTCCGGCGCCATCCTCACCGAGTCGGCGCTGAGCTTCCTGGGGCTGGGCATCCAGGCACCGCTGGCGTCCTGGGGTTCACTCCTCACCACGGCGCAGGGATCGCTGCAGAAGGCGCCGCTGCTGGCCGTGGTGCCCGGACTCCTGATCGCCACCACCGTGTTCTGCGTGAACGTCGTGGGCAACGGCATCCGTGCCGCCGTCACCCGGGAGGACGAGCGATGACCGATCCGATCCTGCAGATCCGCGGCCTGAACGTCGACATCGTGCCGCCTCGCGCCGATCGCATTCCGATCCTCCACGACGTGGATCTCACCATCGAACGCGGCACCGTGATGGGCGTGGTTGGCGAGTCCGGCTCGGGCAAGACGATGCTGCTGCGTGCGCTGATGTCTATCCTGCCGCAGCGTGCGGAGCGTCGCTGGGACACCTGCCTGGTGGACGGCGTCGATCTCACGGCCCCCAAGCCCGCTCGTCCCGCGATGGCGATGGTGTTCCAGGATCCGCTGACCTCCTTCAATCCGCTCCGCCGCATCGGCGGGCACCTGCGCGAAGTGGTGCGGCGCTTCACCGCGCTGCGCGGCGCAGAAGCGGAGCAGGCGTGCATCGCAGCGCTCACCGATGTCGGCATCCCCGACCCGGCACGGGTGATGCGCAGCTACCCGCACGAGCTGTCGGGGGGTATGCGCCAGCGGGCGATGATCGCGATGGCGCTGCTCGCCGAGCCGGAGCTCCTCGTCGCAGATGAGCCGACCACCGCGCTGGATGCCACCGTGCAGGCACAGATCCTCGCGCTGATCAACCGCCTGCAGGCACAGCGCAACCTCAGCGTGCTGATCGTGACCCACGATCTCGGCGTGGTGGCCGCGCTCTGCGATCAGGTCACCGTCATGAAGGACGGAGCCGTGGTGGAGACCGGAGCCGTCGACGAGGTGTTCTCGGCACCGAAGCACCCGTACACACGTTCATTGCTGGCCGCGTCCCCCGGCGCCGCAACCCGAGAGGCGGCGTCATGACCGAGCCCCTGGTGCGCGTCAGCAGCGTGGTGAAGGACTTCGCGATCCGCGAGCGCGGGCGAAAGCGCACGGTGCGCGCTGTGGACGACGTGAGCCTGGACATCCGTCGAGGCGAGACGCTGGCCCTGGTGGGCGAATCCGGCTCCGGCAAGTCCACGCTCGGCAGGCTCATCCTCCAGCTGGAGTCGCCCACCTCCGGATCTATCCGTTTCGACGGGCAGGAGTTGGTGGGCGCTGGGCGCGCGGCACGCCGAGCGGCGCAACGCTCGATGCAGGTGATCTTCCAGGACCCGTATTCGTCGCTCAATCCGGTGCGTTCCGCGCTGCTGCAGGTGGCGGAGCCGGTGAGTGTCCTCTCGCCCGAGAAGGATGCCCATGCCATCGCGACGGCAGCGCTCGCTCAGGTGGGGATCACGGGCGATGCCGTGCATCGCCTCCCCCGCTCCTTCAGCGGGGGTCAGCGCCAGCGCATCGCCATCGCGCGCGCTATCGCTGTCGCACCGGCGCTGATCGTGGCCGACGAGCCCGTCTCGGCGCTCGACGTGCAGGTGCAGGCGCAGGTGACCGCCCTGCTGCGTGACCTGCAGCGCGAGCTCGGGTTGACCTACCTCTTCATCTCGCACGACCTCGCCGTTGTGCGAGAGATCGCCACCCGAGTCGCCGTGATGTACCGCGGCCAGGTCGTGGAAGAGGGCCCCACGGCGGAGATCTTCGATCATCCGCAGCATCCGTACACCCGCAAGCTCCTGGACGCGGTGCTGGTGGCCGACCCCGCCATCGCTCGCGCGCGCCTACGCCAGATCAGCGACGCCGCCACCGGCACCTGACTGTTCCACCGCGAGAAACCATCCGAGTCCGAGAAACCCTGCAACGCGGGGTGTCTCGGACTCGGATGGGTTTCTCGCCGATGCGGGGCGGCTACTCGGCGCGCGAGAACGCGGCGGCGCGAGCTACCTGATCCGCGGTGATCGCGGCACCGGTGTAGCGCTCGAACTGTCGTGCCGCCTGCTGGGCATGGACCTCGGCTCCGGAGATCACCCGCTTGCGGGCCGACCGTGCTGCAAGGATAAGCGGGGTCTCCGCCGGGAACGCCACCACGTCGAAGACCACGCTCGCTGCGGCGATCTGAGCCACCGAGAACGACAGAGCGTCAGCCGCGTCGCCTGTCATACCGAGCGGAGTGACGTTCACGATGATCTCGGCACCCGGATGTGGTTCGCTGTCTCGCCACCCGAAGCCGTACTGCGCGGCCAGTGCCTGGCCGGCGGCTGCGTTGCGCGCCCACACGGTGACATCGGTGAAACCCGCGTCACGGAACGCCGCCACCACAGCCTTCGCCATACCGCCGGACCCGCGTACCAGGACGGACGCCGCGGGATCGAGCTGGTTTGCCGCGATGAGCTCGGCGATCGCCTCGTAGTCGGTGTTGGCGGCGACGAGGCGCCCGTTCGTGTTGACGATCGTGTTCACCGACTGGATCGCGGCCGCCGACGGCTCGAGCTCGTCGACGAGGGGGATGACGGCCTCTTTGAAGGGCATCGAGATGCTCGCCCCGCGAATGCCGAGGGCACGGATACCACGGACGGCACCCTCGATGTCATCCGTGGTGAAGGCCTTGTAGATGAAGTCGATGCCGAGCTCGGCGTAGAGGAAGTTGTGGAAGCGGGTGCCGAGGTTGGAGGGACGGCCCGCGAGCGAGATGCAGAGCGTCGTGTCCTTGTTGAGGGTGGGCATGGTCCATCTTCTCCCGCGATGACATGCAGATGCCCTTCGCCTCGGCGGAGCCGAAGCGAAGGGCATCCCGGATCAGCCCTCGCGGATCGTCATCCGGGTGATCTTGTCACCATGCACGTCGAAAACGAACTTCGACAGACCGTTGGCGTAGTTCGAGCGCCAGTCGCCGATGACGGTGACCTCACCATCGGCCAGCGAAACCGACTCGACAGTGAGGGTGCCGCGAGCGCCGATGAACTCCTTGTCGCTCCAGCCCTTGATGGCGGCGCGACCGGAGAACACCCGGCCCCAGTCGTCTACGGCACCGTCTGCGGTGAAGGCGTCGAGGAATCCATCCTCGTCCTGTCGGTTGACGGCATCGATGAAAGCGGCGATCGGCTCGGGAACGTTGCTGCTCATGTCTCTTCTCTTCCTGTCGGGGTTTATCGGGTGGTGTAGCCGCCGTTGGCGAAGATGGTCTGCCCCGTGATCCACCAGCCGTCGGTCGCGAGGAACGTCACGATCGGGGCGATGTCCTCGATCTGGGTGAGCTGGTTCCCCATCGCCTGCGACTTGTGGAACGCTACGCGTTCGGGGGTCTCCTGGCCATAGAAGAACGGCGTGTCCATGGGGCCGGGAGCAACGGCGGTCACGGAAATGCCCCGCCCGGCGTACTCCTTTGCCGCGGCGCGGGTGAAGTGCTCCACGGGGCTCTTCCCGCCCGCGTAGGTCGAGTACCCGTCCGTGAATGCGGCGAGCAGCGACGTCACGATCGTGATGATCTTGCCGTCGTCGGCCAGGCGCGCCCCCGCCTCCTTGAGGAAGAAGTACGCAGCCTTCGCGTTGACATCGAACATCTCGTCGTACTCGGCCTCGGTGGTCTCTGCGATCGGCTTGCGCAGTACCTTTCCCACCGTGTTGACCGCAACATCGATGGTGCCGATCGCGGCCTCCGCCGCGGCGAACAGCGCGGCGACGTTCGCGGGAACGGTGAGATCGCCGGCGAGGACGACGCCGCGCGCGCCAGCCGCCTGCACAGCCGCCAGAGTCTCCTCCGCCTCGGCTCGGGATGATTCCGAGTTGTAGTGAATCGCGATGTTCGCGCCTGCGGCCGCCGCCTGCCGCGCGATCAGGCCGCCGAGGTTCTTCCCGCCGCCCGCGATCAGGACGTTCTTGCCGTCGAGTGAGTGCTTCGTCATGCGCGTTCTCGCCTTTCGCTTCGAACCGTCCGCCCGCTCGGCCCACGGCGCCCGGCCCGACCATAACGAGCCGGCGACGACGACGTCGCTCCTCATCCACAGGTGCCCGCAGCCACTCGGGGCTCTAGGCTGGCCGCGACGTCCCCACGCGCACTCGCGCGTCGTCCCGAACTGGAGTCCGCATGGTCCGCTTCCTCATTCGCGCCGGGATCTTTCTCGGCACCGCCGCCATCGCCCTGCTGCTGATCGCCCTGCTGGTCCCCGGAGCGAAGCTGTCCGTCGCCGGATTCATCATCGCGGTGCTCGTGTTCGCCGTGGCGCAGAGCCTGCTCGCCCCGCTCGCGGACAAGCTCACGCGTGAGCACGCGCCGGCGCTCATCGGCGGCGTCGGACTCGTGTCCACCTTCGTGGCGCTGCTGATCGCCTCGCTCTTCCCCGGTGGACTGGTGATCGCGGGCATCGGCTCCTGGGTTCTGGCCACGGTCATCGGCTGGGTGGTCACGGCGCTCGGGTCGTGGCTGCTTCCGAAGCTCTTCCTGAAGGACAAGCCCCGCAAGCGCTGAGACGCGATCACCCTTCATCGTGCGGACGATGCCGCCCTAGAACGAGAGC
>Ga0308158_10005620_pt1 | contig 10237 bp, 11 predicted proteins | sample PhyBR2_FD_201038 | JGI IMG/M metagenome (GOLD analysis project Ga0308158, IMG submission 201038) | Phyllosphere microbial communities from UC Gill Tract Community Farm, Albany, California, United States - DLSLB.R2 | ecosystem: Host-associated > Plants > Phyllosphere > Unclassified | place: USA... | reverse complement strand
TTGCCTTTCATAAGCAGGGCGGCACCTCCGACCAGATCAAGTCGCGGCGCTACGCCTATATTCTGTCAAGCAACATGGTCTATGTCTGGAAACACCGTCCTTTGCATGAGGCTTTGGTCGTGAGCGGGGTGACTTTGCTTGGGGAGCCGGTGTCCCGTGCGGCGCGTTTCTTGGTGCAGCGCCGTCCTGCCGATGCTTGGGCTGCGCTTCAGGGCGTCGGTATGCTGTATACTGGGTTGCCCGACGTCGTGCGCCGCATCCGACTGGCAAGACGCTTCAAGGCGGTAGCGCGCGGCTAAACCGGGTAGCCGACGGCCGTCAACGTCGCTAGCGTCTCCTCACGCTCGGCGACGTGCGACAGCTTGCCCAGTAGCGAGCGTTTGAGGAAGGGAAAGCCTGCAGCCACCAGCGGCAGCGCAACCTGGAGCGTCGGATCCTCGATTTCAGGTGTGTCGGCATACAGGAACGATCCCACCGATATCGATTTGGCCGCAACCCGCGCGAACCGCGTTTCTTGCCATAGCACGACCGCCCAAAAGTGGTTGAAGGCATGCCGCCTGGGCATCACCGAGGTGAGCGCGCCGAGCCGCTTCTGGGTGACGTCACGCAGATGAAAGGCATAGCTTTGAACATGGTTCTCGACGTTCGACGTAGCGGTGAAGCCGGTCAGGTCCCAACGGGCCCGGTCGAGCCAGGGGCGGAGATCCACCAGCGGCCCGAACGTCGAATCGTTGAGCACCAGCGCATCGCTGCCGGGACAATGCTCGGCAAGAGTGCGCAACCCCAGCGCATAGGCGGAGAAGTCGAAGCCGGGAAGTGCCTTCCACAGCAACGCATCGGCCGCGCGTGACAGCTCGGGGGGAATGGCAGCGGCATTGGGCGCCGCGCACACCACCAGCAGCCGGCGTCCGAGCGCGCGTAGCCGATCGAGCGCGAAACGATGGGCCGTGTCGAGCCGCCCTTCGGGCAGATAGACGAAATACACGATCCACGCCCCTTCGCCCTTGGGGGGCACGAGCACTTCGCTGGCCGGAGCGGCGACGCGGCCGCGCAGCCGCTCGCGGTGCCTGGCAATCTGCACCCGCCAGGGCGCGGTTGTGGGGGTAAAGGTCCAGTCCGGCTGAAGCGCGGCTAGCCGCGGGGAAGACATGAGATCCATGATGGTCCTGTGGCGGTGCTCTGAACCGATGTCGAGCCGCACGTTCGGCGAAGGCGCGATGCGAAACGGAGTGGCTGGAAGTTCGCCGGTACCCGGCCTACAGCGGCTTCATGGAACATGCGAGCGAGGCGGCATTTCCGGCCGCCGATCCGCGACACGTGCCGGCGACGGGTGTGGATGCGGTGGATATCATTATCGTCAACTGGAATGCAGGCGATCAGTTGGTCGATTGCCTGCGCTCGATTGCCGTGCATGGCGGACCGGCCGTACGCAGCGTCGTCGTCGTCGACAACGGATCGACCGATGGCTCCGCCGACGTGGCGGTACCCGGCCTTGCTCTCAAGATCATCAAGACCGGGCAGAATCTGGGCTTTGGCCGCGCCTGCAACCTAGCCGCGCGGCAATGCGTGGCCCCGTTCCTCTTGTTTCTTAACCCCGATGCCGAGTTGCATGCGGGGGCGATCGAAGGGGCACTGGCCTATGCGACGTCGCGCAGCCAGCACGTCGGCGTAGTTGGCATTCGCCTTGTCGGGCGCGATGGTATTGCCCACCGGCATTGTGCACGCTTTCCCGATTGGCACAGTTTCATTGGTAACTCGCTCGGGCTTACGCGGATCGCCAGGCGCTGGTTCCCACCGGTGACGATGATCGAGTTCGATCATCTGGAGACACGTCCCATCGAGCACGTCATGGGTGCCTTTTATCTGATCCGCCGTGATGTGTTCGAACAGCTGGACGGCTTCGACGAGGACTTTTTCGTCTATCTCGAAGATCTCGATCTGTCGCGCCGCGTCGCCAATGCGGGCTGGGAAACGCACTATCTCGCCGACGTCACCGCCTATCACAAACAGGGCGGCACGTCGGAGCAGGTGCGTGCGCACCGCCTGTTTTATGCCCTGCAGAGCAACATTATTTATTCCTTCAAGCACCTGCCGCGCGCTCAAGCGTATTTGATTACCGGGGTTACCTTGCTGGTCGAGCCTGTTTCGCGCCTCGGACGCGCCGTGCTGCGCGGGTCGCTGGACGAGTTCCGTTTTACGCTGCAAGGCTTTGGCATGCTGTACCGTGCTCTCCCCAAGGTCCGTTCAATCGTCCGCAACAGCCTTTCACAGCGGTCGTCGGAGCGCACGCGGTGATAACTGCTCCGCGCATTGAGACAGTCTATCCTAACGAAGCCCGCGACGCTCTAGCAAAGATTGCGCGGTTTTTCTTATTCTTGTCGTTGGCGATGGCGACGGTAGTGCCGCATTCGTTTCAAGCCGTCGAAGCCGCCACTTTTTTCCTGACTATGCTGATCTGTATCGTGCTAATTCGTCGCGATGCGTGGCTCGATCAGGTTATGCTGACCTTTTTTCTTGGAGCGGCGGTAACCGCACTATACATCTGGGTGGGCTATACCAACGGGGCGCCTCGCTCGGCGTCGAACCAAACCTTGTTCGTCTACATCATCGCGCCGTTACTTTGGATCGTGATGTCGACGGCGTTATTTCAGTTTGTTGGGCTAGTCCGGGTTACTATCTGGCTGGTATGGATGACCTGGGCCGCGGTCGCGTCAGTGGCGGCGTTCTTCTATCTCTATCTGACTTTCGGTAAGGGCGCAGTGGTCTTCCTGACGGCTGATGCCAACGTCAATGTGCAGGGTGGGTTCGCCGCGGCGACCATGCTGGTTTATGGATCGATGATATTCTTGGCGGGCGCGATCTTTGCCCAGCCGTTGATCATCAAGGGTAAGGTAGCGCGCATCGTTCTGCCTGGGCTGATGTTTATCGCGGCGCTAACATCTGGCCGCTCGGCGCTGATCCTGGCAATCCCGATCGGCTTCCTGACGGGCTTCGTTCTACGCAGCCGTATGCGTGACACCGAATTGACGGAGAATACCCGCTCGGCGCTGCTGCCGATGTTTTTGCTCGGCCTGGGCTGTCTGCTAATGCTGGTGGTAATCGATATCCTGTTTGATTCCGTTGATCTTTTGCTGATCGTCACGCGCTTTTGGGATGAGCTGACCAGCGGTGGCGGGTCTGAGCGGACCGAGCAGGCTAGCGCGCTGTGGGAAGGCTTTCTTGACAGTTACGGGCTAGGCGTCGGTCACGGCGTCGGCGTGCCGTATATCCGCAACATGCTGTTCCCGTGGCGCTACGAGGTGATGCCGCTCGCGACGCTGCTGCGTGTCGGATTGTTCGGCTTCATTGCCTACGCCTCGACCTTTTTGCTTTACGGTCAACGTTTCCTGGGCCGCTGGAGTGCGCGCGATCTGCGCGCCGAGGACATCTATATGATTGGCGGCTTGGTGCCCGCATTGTTGGCAACCGCCACCAATCCGTACATCGAATCCTTCGTCTTCCAGTGGATGTACTTCCTTCCAGTCATGGCGCTGGCTGTTAAACCGGTGGTACCCGAAGCCGAAGGCTGAAGCCCCGGTCAGTTGAACAGCAGCATGTCGGCCAGCTGGCTGCTTTTTACCCGCCCGTCCCAACGCTCTTCGGCCAGTCGCCGACTTGCCAGTCCCATGCTGACGATCAGTGCCGGCTCCTGAACAAAGCGCGTCATCGCCGCGGCCAGCGCCGCGACGTCGCGGCCCGGAATCATGAAGCCGTTGATCTCGTCGACCACCGTGTCACGGCATCCGACCACGTCGGTCGTGATCACCGGCTTGGCCATGGCTGCCGCCTCCTGGGTAGAACGCGGCAGCCCTTCGCGGCACCATGCCGGTAGCACGAACACGCTGGCTGCCGCCAGTTGCGCCCGTACATCGCTAACATGGCCTGGCCACTCGATCACGCCGCGGTCGACCCAAGGCTGCACTTCCTCACGCGTCAGCGAATCGGGATTGGCGTCGACATCGCCGAGCAGCACGAAGCGCGCTTGCGGATAGCGCGCCTTTACGCGCGCTGCGGCCTCCGCATATTCGAGGATGCCCTTGCCGCGCAGCAGCCGTGCCATCAGCAGGAAGGTCGGTGGATCGACCACGGGCATGGTCGGCGCGAAGGCCTCTAGATCCACCCCGATTCCACCAAAGTTGACGATCTTGTCCGGTGCTACCAGTCGATCGCCGCGGAACACCGCCTCGTCCTCGCTATTGAGGAACAACACTAGGTCTGCCCGGGAAAATGCGGCTCTGTACAGGAGCTTGGCCCCTGACGACACCAGCTTGGCCTTGGTCCCCGCCAGCTCGCTGCTTTCGAATGCGAAGCCCAGCCCCTCGACCATCGCGACCCGCCGCTTCACTCCCGCCATCCACCCGGCCAACATGCCGTAGGTGTTCGGCTTGGCAAAATAGGTCAGTATCGCATCGGGGGCCTGCCGCCGCAGCAGCGCCGCCATTTTCACCATATCGTTCGCATCGCGCACGGGATTAAGTCCGGCCCGCGCCATTGAGATATCGACGGGTTCGGCCCCCAGCGCCCGCGTTGCCGCACGCGTGTCGTCTTCCCAGTCGGGCGCCAGCGCCAGCACCTCGGCGCCGCGTGCCACCAACTCCTCAATCAGCGTGCCGCGGAAGTTCGGCACGGTCCGCGCCCCACTGGTAATGAATGCGACACGTGTCACGCCATGAGTTCCTTAAACAATGTAATCAGCTTCGTCGCTACCACGTCGCGCGCGTAATGCTGCTCGACCCGTGACCGTCCCGCTCGCCCCATCGCCGCGCGCCGCTCTGGATCACCGGCCAGCGTGCGGATCACGTCCATCCAATCCTCAACACTGCTTGCCAGCAGTCCACAGTCGGGCGTGATGATGTCGGCATTCACGCCCACCGGAGACCCGATCACAGCGCGCCCTGCAGCCATGTACTGGATCAGTTTGTATCCGCATTTGCCGCGCTCGAACGGGTCGTCGACCAGCGGCATTACCCCAACGTCGATACCCGCCAGCAGCGGCCCTTCGCTGTCCTCGCTCCAGGCATGCGCCTCCTGCGGCACCGGCAGTCCGGGCAGTTCGGGCGCGCCGATCGTCACCAACGTCACTGGTACCGAGGGGCCGAGCCGCCGTAGCGCTTCCACTACAACATCGAGATAGCGAGCATTGGCGGGCGTGCCGATCCACCCTAGTCGCAGCCGCTCACTTACAGGGGGCGCGCGCAGGGGATAACGGTCGGGATCGACTACGGTCGGCACATCGACCACGTGCTTTGCCCCGTGGCTGCGGGCATATTCGACCAGATACGGGTTACCCATAGTTGCCGCCCCTGCACCGCGCAGCAGGGGGACCAGCTTGCGGCCGAGCATGCCGCGCACCGCAGCGCTGCGATGCATGTCGTAACGGTGGAACACTGCATCATCCATGTCGACCACATATGGAATGCCGCGCCAACGTAGCATGGTTTCGAGAGAACCGGGCAGGAACGGGAACAACTCGCGCTCCACCCACGCCATATCAGCGCGCGCCGTCGCAAGCAGTCGCATTCGCCGACTATAGCCTCGCAACGCCGCTGCCCGTGATTGCTTGCCTGATCCGAAGAACCCCATCAGATACGCGTCGTCGAAGAACGGTTCGCTGCATACCGTTGCGCCCGCCGCTTCCAGCAAGGGCACGAACTGTCCCATGCGCAGCCGGCTGCTCGGCCCGGTTGCTGTGTAGCGCGGCAGCAGCAAGATGGTTTTGCCGGCCAACGGCTGGGATCTTTCAAGCACACACCACCTCGTCCAGCCAAGCGAGTTGCCGCGGCAGGCACACCGTCGCTAGGTCATATTGTTCCACCGCCGTCTGCCGTGCCGCCGCGCCTAGCCGCGCTGCCGGCATCCGGTCCTCGAGCAGCGTACAGGCCGTGTCAACCAGCGCATCGCCGTCGAAGAAGTCCATGAGCATGCCATTCTCGCCGTTGCGGATGAACTCTTCCTTGGGGAACACCGAGAGCGAAGCATGGCTGATCGACCGCATCACACCCGAGATCGAAGACCGTACGCTGCCGCTGATCACACACCGCATGTCGTTGCTGCGACTCGTCGACCGCATCGTCCTGATGCGCGACAGCAAGATACTAGCCGATGGACCTCGCGATGAAATCTTGCGCCGTATGAACCCATCTTAGGCTGCATAACGTGTCGCACACCCCTCTCGAAGACCTCACCGATCAGATCAGGCCGCGCTCGGCATCGAGCATGCTTCTCTAGGCGATCCTGGCATTCTTTGCCATATTCTTTGTCTGGGGGATGCTCACAAAGCTCGATCGCACCATGCATGCTGTCGGCCAGATCGTGCCAATCGCCCAACTCCAAGCGATGTCGAACTTGGAGGGCGGCATCGTGCAGGAAACTCTGGCCAAACAGGCACGGTCGTACGTGCCAATGATCCGCTTATTCGCCTCGATACGACCGCGTCGGGCGGGGACTTCGATGCGAACCAGTCTGCGTTCAACTCGCTACAGGTCAAGGTCTCGCGGCTCCAGGCCCAACTGGCTGGCCGTTCGCCACAGTTTCCCGCGACCCAGGACGTTGCGGTCACGGAGCAAATTGGGATCAAGCGGCGCTGTATCTTTCACGCCAGCTCGACCTGCAAGGGTTGACCTCTGCCGGCCAAGCACGCCTAATTCAGGCCGAGCGCGCCGTCGCCGAAGCGGAAGCCAATGTCGATGCCGCGGTGGCGGGACCGATATGCTGCGTCCCCTCGTTGCCAACGGCATCGAGCCGCGTCTGTCATTGATCCAAGCTGACCGCCAGGCCTCGGTCGCGACGAGCCAAGGGATGCAGGCGCTCGCGGCCGTGGCGCGTGCGCAATCAAGCGTGGTCGAAGCACGCGCGACGCTCGCGCAGACGCGTCAGGGTTGGCGTTCGAAGGCCGCCCAAGAACTGGCGGCGACCTAGGCCAAACTGGCGGCAAAGCGCCAGACGTTTCCGGCGCTGCAAGACAGGTTCAATCGAACCACGGTACGTGCGCCGCTTGTCGGCCGCATCAACCGCGTGCTGTGGCGACAACGGTCGGTGGCAGCATTCGCCCAGGCGAACCGTTGGGGAAGATCGTCCCGGTCAATCATGGGCTAACCATCGAAGCGCGGGTGCGGCCATCCGATATCGCGTTCGTACGGCAAAGGCAGCGTGCGCTGGTTAAGATTACCGCCTATGACTATTCGATCTATGGAGGCCTTAAGGGCACTGTCATCGGCATCTTACCAGATGCGATCCGAGACGAACGAACCGAAGAGACCTATTATACAATACGCATCATGACCACGAGTGACGCCTTGCGCGATCAGAATGGCCGCAAGCTGCCGATCAGTGCTGACATGGTCGCCAACGTCAATCTGATCGGCGATAAGCGCTCGGTCATGAGCTATCTGCTGACCCCATTCACGCGACTTTCCAAAGAGGCTTTCACCGAACGATGAAAATTCAAAGCGGAGCCTCTGGACCTGTCAGCGCGCTGGTGCGGCGGCAGGTCGTCGCCGGCATGGTGTTGGTGCCGATGCTGGCAACCGCCGCATGCGGAAAGACAGCGCCCGCAAAGGGCGTTTCGTTGCCCGACTTTCGCCAGCCCGGCGATCCCGACGACACCGCCGCGCTCGCCCGTGCTTTTGCCACGGGCAAGCCGGTGCATGCACCGGCAGGACGCGGCAGCGGCTCCGATGGTCGATACTTGGTCGGCAATGATGCGAGTGCGTCGCTGCCATCGGGCGCCACGCTGTCCGGAGACGGCCTAGACAAAACGATCTTTGCCCGTTCTGATGTCCGCAAGTCCCCCTTCATCCTGCATTGTGACAGCGGCTCGCCGGATCCAGCGCGCAACATCACCGGATTGTGCTTTCGCGATCTCAGCTTTGTTGACGATGTTGCGCGGCTGGGCTTTAGCGAGTTCTCATATCTCGTGATGCTGAACGGCGTCAGCGAAGTGCATTTCGACCGAGTCGGCTTTCGCGGTTTTCGCGGCGATGGTTTGCATCTGGGGTCGAGCGTCACGGCCCGGGTCGAACGGCACAACCGGGGCATCACCGTCAGCGACTGCATTTTTGACGGGGTCAACGCAAACAACCGCAATGCGATTTCGGTGATAGACGTCGACGGCCTGATAGTCGAGGCGTCGCGTTTCATTAACGTCACACGGCGAGGTGACGGCAGCGCCGGTGCCGGGGATCCGATGAACCCCGCCACCGGCCTCGGGCAGCCCGGCGCGATCGATCTGGAGCCAAACGGCGACGCATTCGCCATCGTTCGAAACGTGACTATCCGCAACAATCGCTTCACCGGCGGCGGTGGCTTCGCAGTAGCGCTGTTGCTGTCTTCGAACGATGTCCTGCGGAATGCGCAACGCAATATCCTAATTGAACGTAACGTAATCCGTGATCGGGCCGGGGGATTCGAAGCATTCGGCTTCGCTGGAAATGCCGCCATGACCAGCAATCGTGCCTATAACATCATGATCCGCAACAACCAGGTGGAGCGTTGCGACAAGCCCTTCATCATCAGTGGCATTCGCGCAATCACGATCGCCGGCAATCAGTTTCGAGACTGTCACGGACATGCCGAACTCGGATACCTAACGGCGAACGCACAGGCGGTGGTTGCAAACAATCTGTTTGAACGCGTAGGTGGTCTGGTACCGGGGTATGCACTGTGGATTCGGGAGGGCCAAGACATCAACCTTGTCGGCAACCGGTTCATCGATGCCGGCATACCCGGTGGTCGCGACGGCGTTGCGATCGCCGTGGTCGCAGGAACCGTGCGCGGTCTGACCATGCGCGCCAACACGTTTCGAAATATTGAGGGCCGGACAGGTCAAGCAGTCCAGGTGTTCAGAGAAGCAAAGGTCGATCAGGCATCCCTGCGCATCGAAGGAAACGGGGCGCTCGGCGTTCCGCTTGCCCAGGCTCTCAATCCTCCGCGCTAAGCCTGATTGTTGGAGTTCGGTTCCAAGACTTTGGTTCTACCTAGCGCCGCTAGCGCTCTACATACGATAAAGAACAGAACCGTACGGATGCGGCGCGGCATGATGCTCTTCAGCGAATGGCCGACCTTGATCAGGAATCCGAGCTCTTCGACGATTACGCTACCCTCGATCCTCCTTGATCTTGGGATGCACACCTTTCTAGATCCAAGGCGCTGACCATGAACCATCGATCAGGACCTGACACCCCAGACAACGCCGCTGACCAAACGGCGGTGGAGACGGTCACGGTGCCGGAACGTACCGCATTGCAGCCGGCCGACCACGAAGCATTTTTTGCCGTGCTCGACAGACCGCCCGTTCCAACCGAAAAGCTCTGTGAAGCGCTCGCACGTCATCGCAAGACGACCATCAACCGGTAAAGACAAGCAGGTAACAAGTGCTGTACAATCCAGTCCATACCGCAACCGACTTCTTCGCTGCAATACGCAAGGTATACGCGCTTTGAGCTGCTGCCGGTTTCGTGAACACCGAGATGAGGTGTTTTTGGAACCGGAGGATAGAGATGCAACGACGGAAGTTCAGCCGCAAGTTCAAGCTCGAGGCGGTGAAGCTGGTGCGGGAACGCAGGGTATGGGTATCGCAGGCGGCGCGCGATCTGGACCTGCACGAGAACGTGCTGCGCAAGTGGGTGCGCGAACAGACGGCGGACCCGGGATCGGCGTTTCCCGGACACGGGGTGCTAAAGCCCGAGCAGCAGGAGATTGAGCGGCTGCGCTGCCAGTTGACTAGAATGAAGGCCGATCGCGACATCCTAAAAAAAGCTGCGGCCTACTTCGCCAGGGACTCGATATGAGGTTCGAGTTCATCGCGAAGCACCGTGACCCGCCCCCGCGCGGCACCGCATTGGTGCCGCGCGGCGGTCACGCCAGCTTGACCGCGTGCAAACCCGTCTTGGTGGCGATAATTAGATAGCCGTCGGGCGTGATCGCCAGATTGCCGCCATAAGAGGTCTTCCATGCCACCGTATAGGCGGCGCCGCCCAAATCCACCGCGAAAGTCGTGGCGGCGCTCGCGACGAACAAGTGGCTATCCGAGATCACGACGTTGCTCTTGAGATTCTCGCTACCCCCGACGTTAATCGACGCCGACACCAGCCCGGTCGTCGCGTCGATCACGTCGACGATCGTGCTGGAGGAGCGGACCGCGTAGAGTCTGCCGCCATGCGCGGCGGGCTGGCCGGTGTAGCTGTAGCTCGAGCGCCAA
>Ga0308158_10005617_pt1 | contig 10239 bp, 9 predicted proteins | sample PhyBR2_FD_201038 | JGI IMG/M metagenome (GOLD analysis project Ga0308158, IMG submission 201038) | Phyllosphere microbial communities from UC Gill Tract Community Farm, Albany, California, United States - DLSLB.R2 | ecosystem: Host-associated > Plants > Phyllosphere > Unclassified | place: USA... | reverse complement strand
GTCCAGGCGGCGGGCTACGCTTTCCGGCTTGGGGCGCCGCGCCTGATGGAAGAGTTCTATCACAAGGGTCCCCTGCTCCGCCTGCTGCTGCGCTACACGCAGGTACGCCTGACCCAAGTGTCGCAACTGGCGACCTGCAACAGCCACCACACGACCAAACAGCGACTGTGCCGCTATTTGCTGCAAATGCTGGACCGCTCGTCCTGCAACGAAATGGATATCACGCAAGAGGAAATCGGCGCCATCATCGGCGTGCGCCGCGAGGGCGTCACCGATGCCGCCCGCTGGCTGCAGCAAATCGGCGCCATCAGCTGGCGCCGCGGCCATGTCACGATCCACAGTCGCACGGCCCTGCTCGACGGGGTGTGCGAATGCTACGACGTCGTCTGCCACGCTACTGCGGCATTGCTGCCCGAACTCGCCTCGGCGCCAGTGACCATGAAAAGCGCCTGGCGCACCAGCGGCGGGTTGCCACCGTTTCACTTCTGCGGCGATGAACGCCGACAGCCGCCGCCGCAAGCCGCGGCGCCCGAGGCCGAAGAGGGGCAGGCCGTGTTTGCTTTTGCCTGACATGGGTTCCCATAACAGCCTCACCAGGCGGCCATTCAGCCGGTAACGCCAAAAGCCGCGCCGACACCGGCAGCGGCGGCCATCGACAGGGCACTCCATCCAACCACCCGCAACGCGCCGATGCCTGGCGTAGCACCGCCGGCCCGGGCGGCCAGCGCACCGAGCGCGCCAAGACAACACAGCGACGCAATGGCAATCGCAGGCTGCATGAATGCCGCCGGCGTCAACAAAATCACCAGCAGCGGCAGCGCCGCGCCGACCGAAAAACTCATTGCCGACGCCACTGCTGCCTGCACCGGCCGCGCGCGCGTGAACGCATTGATGCCCAACTCGTCGCGCGCATGGGCGCCGAGCGCGTCGTGCCGGGTCAATGCAAGCGCGACCTGCCGCGCGAGTACGCAATCCAGTCCGCGCGCTTCATAGATCGCCGCAAGTTCCGTCAGTTCGTCCGCCGGCGCCGCGCGCAATTCCCTGGTCTCGAGCGCCAGCGCGGCTTTCTCGGCATCGACCTGCGATTGCACGGACACATACTCGCCTGTGGCCATCGACATGGCCCCGGCCACCAGGCCCGCCACGCCCGCGATCAGAATGGCGCGCGGCGTCGCCTGCGCCGACGCGACGCCAAGAACCAGGCTGGCAGTGGAGACGATGCCGTCGTTGGCGCCGAGGACGGCGGCGCGCAGCCAGCCGACGCTGCCAAGGCGGTGCCGTTCGAGGTGGCGTTGCAGTTGACATTGCGACATGTGACGTATTCCTTATGGTGCGTGCGCCAGGACCGCTGACGCTAAATGGCAAGGCATGGCCCGGACAATGCCTGCCGCGCCGCACGCCGTCTGTGTGGCTGCGCACTCGGGTGGCGGCCCGGCGGGCCAGCCGGCCCTGAGCGCGCATCCACACAGACGCTCATGCGCAGTCATCCCATCCTGTCACTCACTACCCACACCCAAGCGCCACTGCCACGCAATGCGCAAGCACCGGAGATCAACGTGCGCTACAAGACCATCCTCGTTCACCTGCAACTGGGCCAGCCACATGCGGCATTGCTGCATCTGGCTGCCAGACTGGGCGAGCGCTTCGATGCCCGCCTGGTAGGTGTCGCGGCCTGTGAGCCCCTGACGACGCTGATCGCCGATGCCAGCGCCAACGGCGCGCTGATTCAGGATGAACTGGAACAACTGCGCTGCGAGATGGCGATGGCAGAGCACGCTTTTCACGAAGCGCTCGGCGGGCGCACGGCCGGCGTGGCGTGGCATGTCAGCAGTTGCGGCGTGTCGATTGCCGACTTTGTCGCGCAGGTGGCACGCGGCGCTGACCTGATATTGACGGACTCGGCCACCGGCGGTCATGGCGATGCGCGGCGCCAGTTGCAGATGTCGGCATTGCTGCTGCGGGCCGGGCGGCCGGTATTGATCGCCCCGGCCGCAGCCGGCACGCTGCTGTTCGCGCACGCACTGCTGGCATGGGACGACGGCCGCGAATGCCGGCGCGCAGTGGGCGATGCGCTGCCCCTGCTGCGTGAAGCGGGGCGTGTCAGCGTCGTCCAGGTCGCACCGGGCGACGATCACGCCGCCATGCTCGGACAACTCCAGGACGTGGTGGCCTGGCTGCATTCGCACGGCGTCGGCGCCCAGCCGGTGCTGCTGCCGGCCTCTGGCAGTCCACCACAGCTGGGCACCATTGCGCTGGACCATACATGCGACCTGGTCGTGGCCGGTGCCTATGGTCACAGCCGCCTGCGCGAGTGGGCACTGGGCGGGGTCACGCGCGCCCTACTCACCCAACGGCAAGTCGCTGTCATGTTTTCGCATTGATCCGGCACGCAATGCGCCCCACTGAACAAGCCGTACCCCGGCTCCACCGTCCAAAGGATCGAACATGACCGATATCAGCCTGCCCGCACTTCCCGCAGCGCCCGCCAATTCGGATCTGCCAGCCAGTGCCGCAGTGCCGGGCGCTCCCGTCAAGGCCAGTCGACCGCTCAACTTGTTCTCGATGACCCTGCTGGTCATTGGCGCGATGGTTGGCGGCGGGGTCTTCAACCTGCCGCAAAACATGGCGCAACACGCGGGCCTGGGCGCCATCGCACTGGGCTGGCTCATTTCGGGCGTGGGCATCTTTCTGGTGGCGCGTACGTTCCAGGCGCTGGCCGAGGTCAGGCCCGATCTGACGTCGGGCATCTACACCTATGCGCGCCAGGGGTTTGGCAAGTACGCCGGCTTTCAGATTGCCTGGGGCTACTGGCTGTCTTCCGTGTTCGGCAACGTCGGCTTCGCCGTGCTGCTGATGGACACACTGAACTACTTCTTTCCCCCTTATTTCAAGGGCGGCAATACCTGGCAAGCAATCCTGGTGGGCTCGACCGTGTTCTGGGTCATGAACTACCTCGTGCTGCGCGGCGTCAGGAACGCGGCCACCCTGAACGTGGTCGGCACCATTGCCAAGTTCGTGCCGATCGCCGTGTTCATCGGCGTGCTCGCTGTCTCGCTCGATGCCGGGCTGTTCACGGGTGATTTCTGGGGCCGCGTTGCGGACAACGCCAGCGCCGCTGCGGCGCCAGGCAGCGTGCTGGCGCAGGTCAAGAGCACGATGCTCGTGACGCTGTGGGTATTCATCGGCATCGAGGGCGCCGTGGTCATGTCCGGCCGGTCCGATGCCAGGACCGTGGGGCGTGCCACCGTGCTCGGCTTCCTGGTCACTGTCCTGCTGTATGTCCTGGTGTCGGTGCTGCCCTTCGGCGTCATGCCCCGGGCCGAACTGGCGGGCATCGCGCCCCCTTCGATGGCGCACATCCTGGGGTCGGTGGTGGGCAAATGGGGCGAATACCTGGTCAACGGCGGGGTGCTGATTTCGATCCTGTCATGCTGGCTGGTATGGACCATGCTGATGGCCGAGTTGCCCTGGGCCGCGGCCAGGGATGGTACCTATCCCCGCATCTTCGCCCGTACCAACCGCAACGGCTCGGCCTCGTTCGCGCTGTGGGCATCGACGGCCGCGATGCAAGCCATGATGATTCTGGTGTATTTCTCCGACAACGCCTGGAATGTGATGCTGTCCATTACCGGCGTCATGATCCTGCCGGCCTATCTCGGCTCGACGGGGTTTTTGTGGAAACTGGTGGCCACCGGCCAGTACCCGGCAAACGCCAGTATCGGCAAGGCAGGCGCGCTGGCCAGCAGTGTGCTGGGCACCCTCTACGGCCTGTGGCTGGTGTTTGCCGCCGGCCTCGACTACATGATTGCCGGGGCCGTCTTTTTCGCGCTGGGCAATCTCGTGTTCATTTGGGCGCGCAAGGAGCATGCGCCGGGAGAACCGGTGTTCACCCGCAGCGAACTGGCGGTCGCACTGGTGCTGACGGCCCTGGGCGCAATCGCGCTCTGGATGCTCTTCACGAACCGTCTCACCCAGGTGTTTTCGGCATGACGCATATACCAACCCTCCCCGCCCCATCTTCACGACGAGACAGGAACACCATGACATCCGCGCCCGCACTGACCGCGCTGGCACTTGCGCTTGGCTTGTCTGCCATGCCGGCGCAGGCACAGCCACAGGCACAAACCGATGCAGCACTGCGTGCAGAAGTGCGCCAGTTGCGCGAAGAACTGGCGCAGATTCACGCAGAGATTGCAGCGCTCAAGACCACGGCGCCCGTCCCGGCCACGGCCGCCGCACTGCCGGCACCGGCACCGGCGCTGTCGATTGCCGCGCCGCCGGGACCCGTGATGGCGCAGGACATCGGCGCACCCGACCCGCGCATCAAGCCAAGGTATACCGAACCGGACGCGGTGCCAGTCAGCGCCATCCCCGGGGGCATGATTGTGCCAGGCACGAATACCTCGATTCACCTGTACGGGTATGCCGAAACGGCCGTTGTCCACGACTTCAAGCAATCGAGCAGTCCGGACGTGTTCACCGACCTGATGTTTCAACCGCTCGACAATGCCGGCGGCGTCACCCGGCGCACCCAGTTTTCAGCTGAAACCTCGCGCATCGGCTTTGCCAGCTCGACGCCCACGCCGGCGGGCATCTTCAAGACAACCGTCGAGGCCGACTTCTATTCGTACGGCGCCGACAACCGCAAGCTGATCCGGCTGCGTCATGCCTACGGCGAATATGGCGGCTGGCTGATCGGTCAGACCTGGTCGACGTTCATGGACGTCGATAACCTGCCTGAGACGCTCGACTTCAACGGCCCGGTGGGCGCGCCGTTCTCGCGCCGGGCGCAGGTACGCTATGCATTTGGCGATGCCGGCAGCAGCGTGGGCGTGACGCTGGCGCTCGAAGAGCCGGCCGACCAGTTTGGCGGCCCGAGTGCCAACGAGCGCTTCCCCCAGCTCATTGCCCGCTTCGACAAACGCTTCGCACGGGGCGCAGTCAATCTGCGCCTGCTGACGCATGAGAAGCGCTCGCCGACGGAGAGCCGGCGCGGCTACGGTGTGGCCATCGGCGGCAGCTTCAAGCTGAGCCCGAAAGACCTGCTGACAGGCCAGTTCACACGCGTCGACGGCGATATCGACCAGCTCTACGGCGCCAACGGTTATGCCATCGATGCCAGCAGCGGCGCGATCACGTTCGACCGCAACCGGGGCCTGGTACTGGGCTACGCCCACTTCTTCAGTGACAAGCTGCGCGCCAATGCCTCATTCGGCATGAACCGCGGCAAACATGCGCAGACCGCGGACAACCGCGCCTTGCGCGAAGTGTTCTTCAATCTGATCTATTCGCCGATCAAGAACATCGATCTGGGCGGCGAGTGGGTACTGGGCGAGCGCGAGACCTTCGATGGCCAGACCGGCACGCTGTCACGTCTCGGACTCATGGGGCGCTACAGCTTTTACTGAGGCGCCGGCAGCTCAGTCAGGGACGATTTCAGTCCCTGCCGTACCGGCAAGCATGGCATCGATCCGGCCGATCGCACCAATCACGGCGCGGCGGCCAGTGCGCTCGACAAAGCCGCAGGCCGCCTGCACCTTCGGTCCCATCGAACCGGCACTGAAGTCGCATGCGGCCAGTTCGCGCGGCGTGGTCCGGCGGATGGCCCGTTGCTGCGGCTGCCCCCAGTGCAAAAACACCGCTTCGACATCGGTAGCGACCATGAAACAGTCGACGCCGAGTTCGCACGCCAGCAGCGCGCTGCAAAAATCCTTGTCGATGACGGCATCCACACCCGTCAGCGCGCCACCGTCCTTATCGTCATCGTTGCTGCGCGCCACCGGAATGCCACCGCCGCCGGCCGCGATCACCAAGGTGCCATGCGCCAGCAGGCAGGCAATGGCATCCAGCCCCAATATGCGCAGCGGTTGCGGCGACGCGACCAGACGGCGCATGCCGGCGCCATCCGCCCCCATCGGCCAGCCATGCTCGGCGGCGAGGCGGCGCGCGTCCTGCGCGTCGTACACCGGCCCTACCGGTTTGGAGGGATGGGCAAAGGCCGGATCGGCCGGATCGACCTCGACCCGGGTGAGCAGCGTGGCAATCTGGCGCTCTGGCGGCAGCAGGTTGCCCAGTGCCTGTTCGAGCAGGTAGCCGATCATGCCATCGGTTTGCGCACCCAGCACATCGAGCGGATAGACCGCCTGCGCATCGTAGGCCATCTCTTGCAGCGCCAACAGGCCCACCTGGGGGCCATTGCCGTGCGTGACGACCAGCTGGTGCTGCGTGGCCAACCGCGCCAATGGCGCTGCTGCAACCCGGATATTGGCCATCTGGTTTTCCAGGCTCTGGGCCTGGCCGCGCTGCAGCAGTGCATTGCCGCCCAGTGCAACGAGCAGCTTCATGCCAGCGTGGCCACCAGGACGGCCTTGATGGTGTGCATCCGGTTCTCGGCCTGGCTGAACACCACCGATGCTTCGGACTCGAACACCTCATCGGTCACTTCGATTTCCGTCAAGCCGAAGCGATCATGGATCCGGCGCCCGATCTCGGTATCGAGATTATGGTACGACGGCAGGCAATGCATGAAGCAGGTGCGCGGCTTGCCCGTGGCGCGCATCAGTGCGGCAGTCACCTGGTAAGGCAGCAGTTGCGCGATGCGTTCTTCCCAGACGGCATCGGCCTCCCCCATCGACACCCACACATCGGTATACAGAAAATCGGCGCCGGCCACCGCCTTGACCGGATCGGTCTCAAGCGTGATGGTCGCGCCCGTGGAACATGCCAGCTCGCGCAGTTGCGCCACCAGCACCGCCGGCGGCTGCAAGGCGAGCGGCGAAGCGATGCGCACATCCATGCCCATCTTGACGCCGCCGATCAGCAACGAGCAGCCCATATTGAAGCGCGCATCGCCCAGGTAGCACAGGCTCAGCGCGTGCAGCGGCTGTTCGCCGAATTCGCGCATGGTCAGCAGATCGGCCAGGATCTGGGTCGGATGCGATTCATCGGTCAGGCCGTTCCAGACGGGAATATGGGAATTTTTTGCCAGCTCTTCCACCGCGCCCTGGTGGAAGCCGCGGTACTCGATGCCGTCGAACAGGCGCCCGAACACGCGCGCCGTATCCTTGAGCGACTCGGTGCGCCCGATGTGCGAACTGGCGGCGTCGATATAGGTCACGTGGCCGCCCTGGTCGTGCATCGCCACCTCGAAGGCGCACCGGGTGCGGGTCGAGGCTTTCTCGAAGATCAGCGCGATATTCTTGCCCTTCAGGCGCTGCTGCTCGGTGCCGGCGTATTTCGCCCGTTTCAGTTCGCTTGCCAGATCGAGCAGGTACGCGATATCGCGTGGCGTGTAATCCAGCAGCGTGAGCAGGCTTCGGTTGTGCAGGTTGTAACTCATGGTGTTGTATCTTCGCAGGAGGTGTTCAAAGGGCGTCGCGTTCGATCGGGCACGACATGCAGTGGCTGCCGCCGCGGCCGCGGCCAAGTTCGCTGCTGGGCATGGTGATGACTTCCACACCCGCCTTGCGCAGCAGCGTGTTGGTATAGACGTTACGGTCATAGGCCATCACAACGCCGGGGGCAAGTGCCAGCAGGTTATTGCCGTCATCCCACTGCTCGCGCTGGGACTGCCAGGTGTCACCACCGGTGTCGACCACGCGCAATGCTTTTTGTCCGATCGCCTGGGCCACCACCGCGACCAGCGGCGCCGGCTCCGCGCGCACATCGAGCGTGCCTTCGCGCGTGCCCGGGCGCAGCGAGAACACGCGCGCCTGGTCGGTCACTTCGGAAAACACCGTGACCAGGTCGATGTCGCAAAAGGTAAAGACCGTGTCCATGTGCATCGCGCCGCGCGATTTGGGCAACTGGACCGCCAATACGCGGCTGGCAGCGCTGCGGGCAAACAGGATGCGCGCCAGCTGGCTCACCGCCTGGGGCGAGGTGCGCTCGCCCATGCCGATGAGCACGACGCCATTGCCAAGCACCATCAGGTCGCCGCCTTCGAGCGATGCAAGTCCGTGGTCGGTGTCCGGGTCGCCCCACCATGGTTCGACCTTGCCGGCGAACATTGGATGGAAGCGGTAGACCGCCGCCGTCAGCAGCGTTTCTGCACGCCGGGCCGGCCAGAACATCGGACACAGCACGACACCGGCGCCGATCCGGCACGTGCTGTCGCGCGCGAACAGTGTGTTGGGCAGCGGTGCCAGCAGAAAATCGGATGGCCGGGCGCAGCCGGCGAGCAGGCCCGGTACATCGAACGGCAGGTCGACCCGTGCGACCCCGCCGATCAGGTATTCGGCAAGGTGGGCCGGCGGCAGTGCTTCGAGCCAGGGGCGCAGCAGCAAGGCCGCCTCGGCGTCGACGAACCCCGGCGCCAGCTTGCGATCGAGCAGCCAGTTGCGCGCCAGCGGGTCGGCCATTGTCCCGGCAAGCAGCTCATGCAGCTCGAGCACCTCGACATCCCGTTCCGTCATTGCCGTGGTAAAAGCATCATGGTCGTTGCGGGCCCGTGATACCCACAGCACGTCATCGAACAGCAGTTCGGCGCAATTGGTGGGTGTCAGGCGCTGCTGCGCCAGGCCAGGGCGGCATACCAGGACGCGCCGCAGGCGTCCCAGCTCCGAGTGAATGCCGCGTGATGTGCTCATATTGATTCCTTGCTGTTGTCGCTGCCACGATCGGTGGCGCTGCTGTGTAAGTGCAAGGCGCCATCGTCCCCCCGCCCGGGCATGGCCTCAGTGTGTCTTCGCACACAGCAAAGTGCGTCTGGCTACGCCGCTGGTGGCCCCAGTCCGAAATCCTGTGCCAGTGCACTGCCCTGATCCTCGAACACCACCGGGTCATCCGCGCTGGCGTTGATAAAGCGCACGACATACGGCTGCGTGGATGCCCGGATCTGCGCCGGCGTACCATGCGCAACAATCTTGCCTTCGGCCAGAAAACAGAGTGCATCGGCCAGTGCCAGGGCAGCGCCCACGTCCTGCGTCACGACGATCGACGTCAGGCCCAGCGTGTCGTTCAGCGTGCGGATCAGCCTGGCAATGACACCTTTTGCAATCGGGTCCAGCCCGGCAAACGGTTCGTCGTACAGCACCAGCGGCGGGTCGAGCGCCGTTGCCCGCGCCAGCGCCACCCGCCGCTCCATGCCGCCCGACATCTCGCCCGGCTTGAGGCCGGCGGCATTGCGCAGGCCGACCACTTCCAGTTTCATCAGCACGAGATCGCGAATCATGCTTTCGGGCAGATTCGTCTGTTCCCGCATCGGGAATGCGACGTTGTCGAAGGCAGTCAGATCGGTAAACAGCGCGCTGTGCTGGAACAGCATGCCCATCTGGCGCCGCATGGCGTACAGCAGCCTGGTGTCGTCCGTGTCGAGTACGGTGCCGTTGATCAAGACCCGGCCGGATTGCGGCGTCAGCATGCCGCCAATCAGGCGCAGGATCGTGGTCTTGCCGGAACCCGAACCGCCCATGACGACGACTACCTTGCCGCGCGGGATGGCAAGGGACAGGCCGCACAAGACCTTGCGCTCGCCGAACGAAAAATCGATCGCCTCCAGTTCGACGAAGTTGTCGGCGTCGTCAGGGATGGGATCGGTATTGGCCAGCGCCGTGGTGGTGGCGTCAGCGCATGTCGGGATGGTCATGGCACTTCCGGATGGATGTCCAGGGCGTGGCGCCGGTGCGGCCGCATTACCCGCTTGCGCCGCGGCGTCACTGCGCGACCTATGCAGCCTTCGGCGGATGTTCGATATCAATTGCCACCGGATCGCTGGCGGGAAAGCCTTCTTTCAGTGCTTCATCGAGCGCTTCGTCGAGTGCTTGTTCGACGCCAGTTGCAGCCGCCTCGTCGATGGTTGACGCAATCGTGTCGTGGGGATTGTTCATTATTTTCCTCGGTGGGACAGAAAGGACATGGCAACGCCACCCAGGCATCCTGCGCTGCCTCCCGCGTTGACTCAGTGTGTCTTCGCACATTGACGTGACCAGCCACGCAGGTGGCATACAGGTGGCACGCAGTCGCCATGTTCTGGCGCCAGGGTCTTAAGCGCGAAGACACACCGAGCCGGTGGCATGTTGCGCGCAAGCTGTGGTTTCACTCACACACAACGAGAGCCATTCATGAAAACCGATATGCAATTACAACAAGATGTCCTGGCCGAACTCGACTGGGATCCGTCCGTCAATGCCGCCGACATTGGTGTCGAGGTCAAGGACGGGATCGTCACGCTCAGCGGCCACGTCCCGAGCTTCGCTGAAAAATGGGATGCCGAGCGCGTGGCGCGCCAGGTCGGTGGCG
>Ga0308158_10005616_pt1 | contig 10239 bp, 9 predicted proteins | sample PhyBR2_FD_201038 | JGI IMG/M metagenome (GOLD analysis project Ga0308158, IMG submission 201038) | Phyllosphere microbial communities from UC Gill Tract Community Farm, Albany, California, United States - DLSLB.R2 | ecosystem: Host-associated > Plants > Phyllosphere > Unclassified | place: USA... | reverse complement strand
AGGAACTCGAGCGCCTCGACGCCGAAGGCCGCATCAAGGGCGAGGTGATCCTGGTGCCGGTGGCCAATCCGATCGGGCTGGCGCAGGTGATCCACGGCGCGCCGTTCGGCCGCTACGACCTGGCAACGGGCACCAACTTCAATCGCGCCTACCGCCACGTGGCGCAGGATGTGATGGCGGCAGTCGATGGCCAGCTGGGTCAGGACGCCGCCACCAACGTCGCGTTGATCCGCGAGCATGCACGGCGCTCGGTGGCAAGCTGGGAGCCTGGCAACCCTACCGCCACGCTCAAGAAAACGCTGCTCACGATGGCGATCGACGCCGACATCATGCTCGACCTGCACTGCGACACCGAGGCGGTGCTGCACATGTACGCGGGCACGCCGCTGGTCGAGGCGGTGCTGCCTCTGGCCGCGCTGATGGAAGCGCGCGTGCTGCTGGTGGCAACGGAGTCGGGCGGCGAACCGTTCGACGAAGCGTGCGGCCGCCTGTGGTGGGACCTCGCACGCCACTATCCCGATGCCGCGATTCCGCCCACCTGTGTGGCCGTCACCGTCGAACTGCGGGGCGAGAACGACGTCAATTACGACTACGCGCGCAAGGATGCCGATGCGCTGCTGCGCTACCTGGCGCACCAGGGCGTGCTGGATATTCCGGTTGGCGACATGCCCGCCTACGCCTGCGCGCCGACACCGCTCGACGCGGTCGAACCACTGACCGCGCCGCATGCGGGCGTGCTGGTGCTGCGCAAGACGCTGGGGGACCGGGTCGAGGCGGGCGAGCCGATTGCGGACATCGTCAATCCAGTCAGCGGGCAGGTCACGCCCGTGGCGGCGAGCCGGCCCGGGTTGCTGTTTGCGTGTACGGCGCACCGGCATCTGCTGCGCGGGATGCACGTGTGCAAAGTGGCCGGGACGGACTCGTTCAGGATCGGGGATTTATTGTCGAGTTGAGGTCGCGCGGTTTTTTGCTGACCATCATTGCGGCAAGTACTGCTGTCAATGCGAGCGCTGGCAGCAGCCATGCGTGGCCGATCTTCAACTCCATCAGCGTCGCGCCGCTGACCAGGCACCAGAGCACCGGGACCAGCCAGAAGATCACAGGCGCACGCCATGCGAGCAGCATGCCCAGGGTGGCAACGACTGTGGGATCAGGGACGATGCCGAAGACTTCTGCCTGACGCCATTGGCCACCATCGCGAGCCAGCGCCAGCAAGGGATAGGCGAGGATGGCCAGGCCAGACAGGCCGAGTGCTAGATGTTGCGGTGCTGGCGCTGCGTTAGCTGCGTTAGCTGGCCTGTACGCGAGCCAGCACAATAGCAGCGCCTGCGCTGCGAACGCCGCAGCAAAATACGGTGCCGCCGTGTTGATCTCGGCATAGTGCTCCAGATGATACGCCCATGCGACCCAACCCCAGGTTGCAGCGAGCATCAGCGCCGCTGATCGTTGCAGGTGCTGGTGTGGCCGCGCAATGGCACCGATCACGATGACGCCCGCTACCAGCGCCAGCAGATGTGCAGGCCAGATCGCGGCGTTGTAACTCTCGATGAGCCGGTAGTAGCTGCGGCTTGAGAACATCAAAAAATCGGACAGCGAATACGTCCACCACTCGCTCATGCCAGCCTTTCAACATCCTGCGCGATGCGCTTGCGCAGCGTCTCGTCCGGCATGCGACCGGTGCCGGCCAGCAGATTCTCGCGCACGTGCGCGACGCTGGATGTGGCCGGAATCGCGCACGTGACAGCCGGATGCGACACGATAAACTTGAGCAGCGCCTGCGCCCACGTCGTGCAGCCGATATCGGCCGCCCACCCCGGCAACGGCTTGCCGGCCAGCGCCTGCGTCAGGTCGCCCTGGCGAAACGGCCGGTTGACGATCACGCCGATCTTGCGCTCGCGCGCCAGCGGCAGGATGCGCTGCTCGACGTCGCGATCGAGCGCGTTGTACGAGATCTGCACGAAGTCGATCGGCTGCGACGCCATGATTTTCTCGATCTCGGCGTGCCGGCGGCCTTCGGACGTGGTGATGCCGACGTAGCGCAGCCGCCCTTCCCGCTTCATCGCCAGCAGGATTGGCAAATGCTCTTCCGACGACAGCAGGTTATGTACCTGAAGCAGATCGAATCGCGGGACGCGCCACAACTTGCGCGATGCCTCGACCTGCGCCACGCCACGCGCGCCGCCGCTGACCCAGACCTTGTCGGCCGAGAACAGCCGCGCTGGCTTGAGCGCTTGCACTGCCTCGCCGATCACGTCCTGCGCCGAGCCGTACATGGGCGACGAATCGACCAGCCTGCCGCCACCGGCGAAGAACTGGCGCATTACGTCGACCGATTCACGGCGGCCTTGCGGGTCGCGACCGACGTTGAAGGTGATCCAGCTGCCAAGGCCGATAACGGGGAGTTGTTCGCCGTTTGAAGGGATGGGGCGGGTGAGCAACGGGGCGGGTGGTGCAGCGGCGAGCAGCGGTGACAAGGCCAGTCCGCCCGAGGCGGCAATCATGGACGCCAGCAGATGGCGACGTGATGGGGAGGTCGGTGGCATGCAGAGCGCTCCTTGCTTGGACGGGTGACATGCAAGGTTACGTTGACTGGCCAGAACGTGGCGCAGCGCTACGCCGCGGGATGCTGGATCAGGCATCGTCTACACTACATCATCGCCCTGATCCGACAAGCACGTGCCGCATCCAGTTTGAACGAAGCAAACGCCCAGGAAGTCAATGCCAAGCCAAATCTCAGGCCTGGAACGATCGTTTCAACACCGAAAGAAGACGCAGAAATTACAGCCGCAGCAATGGATGACACTGACGCGCGTCCATTGTCCGATAATGAGTGGGGGCTGGTGAAGCCGATACAAAGCGGCGATGTGCCTGTCGATTCGGGGAAGTCTTGAATCCAGGCGTTCGCGTTAGGTCATGACTGGAGCGGGTGAAGGGAATCGAACCCTCGTCGTAAGCTTGGGAAGCTTCTGCTCTACCATTGAGCTACACCCGCGTGTGCCAGCATTCTACGCGCGTTTGCGAAGGTTTGACAAATTCCCACCGCGGCAGCTGTGATGGAAAATGGGATGGCCGCTTCGTCCGAGGTGTAATGGCTGTAGACAGTCGAGTGAAATCCCGTTGCCGCGCTGCTAAGGGCACCTCGAAAAACCGTTGCGAGCGGCAGCAGTTTTGAGTGAGAGCAGCAGTCGTACGGACGTACGGACGTACGGCGAGCATCGCAGACCGAAAATGAAACGCGTAGCAGGTTTTTTAAGTGCCCTAAGCAGCACCTCTTCAACGTCCCACCGATGAGCAGCGAAAATTCATCAATAAGCCAGCATAGATTGCTATTAGCCAATCTATGCGCTACGCTTCAGCAAACTCATCTAATAAATCGGCCATGCTGAACATTCTCACAAAAACTAACAAACCCAATGTAATCCTGTTCGTACATGGTTTCTGCGGAGGTGTGGAGACATGGAAACACGAAAACGGATCATATTTTCATCAGCACATCCTAAAATCACCGATAGTCTCGGAAAATTTTGATATTGCGACATTTGACTATTTTTCGAAATTTTTTAATACCCCTGTAGCTGCGAGCAACATGCTGAGCAAGATACAATCATTATTCAAAACCTCATCCAAGAAGAATGCCAAAAATATCGGGATTGACGAAATTTCTGAATTGCTTAAAACCCACATTCGGTTTCAGCTAGATGATTATAAGAATATTGTTGTGGTTGCTCATAGTATGGGTGGACTTATAACAAAAAGTTGCATTGCAAAAGAAGTCGTAGAAACCGGCAATACTAAAATAAAGCTTTTCATGTCACTAGCTGTCCCCCACTTGGGTGCTGAGTTAGCTACATACGGAAAACTTTTTAGCAACCACGAACAAATCAATGATTTAGGCCCACTAAGCGACGTCTGCCCAAAATTAAATCAACAATGGATTAAACTTTCAATTAAACCACAAACCAAATATTTCTACGGCACCTATGATGATGTCGTAAAAAAAGCAAGCGCGACTAGCATAGAGCCTGACGAAAAAGACGTTATTGCATGCGACGATTCGCATGGATCAATCTGCAAACCCGAGTCCGAATTTTCCACCGTTATCATCGCAGCGAATAAATTCTTGAAGGAATTCATAGAAGGCAGCGGCGAAATAGAACTTACAGTCCAAAAGCTGGAAAGTTCAAGTCAGTTTGACGACGAACATTTCGTATTAAAGCTAATTCTCGCAGATGTCCATCACGCGACTATAACTCATTCTAAAGAGCATTTTTTGAATGCGGAGTATGCAAGGAAACTATTTAGCAGCGCATCAGACCAAAAGAAACTTGGCGATCTCTACTCCCGAATTCGGACTCTATATCATGACTCCTACGACAAGTTCCTTCATACTGAAGAAATGACACCAGGAAAACTGGTGGGCGAAATTCATGAGAAGATCATCTCCGAAGACTCACTTTATTTGAAAAGCGCCCTTCCTCTTATTCATGGCCTGCATAAAAAGGGGATGCTACACCAGTTAGCCAATGATCTATCGGACGACATTTGGTGGACCGAAGACTGTTCCATCGCGGCACTGGATAAGGTCAAAGCATCACTAGATCAATAATTATGGATAAATTACCGTTCATATTGCCAGACAGAGACTTAAACTTAAATCTGGCACTGGTATTGCTAATTATTAAACACTTAGGCTTGTCGCCTCGGGGGATTCCTCTCTTGAACAATGAGAGGATTTCGGTTTTCTTCTATTTTGTCAAGAACCCTACCATTCTCGAACGAACCCTTTCCAGATACGGTAGAGGGCATGTTGTCCTAAATTATTATGAGGCAACATCCGTTAATAGCATCGCCGTAAACCTCGACTCGCTATTTGACCGGAAATGGATAAAAACTCTTGTTAAACATTTAATAGCAAGAAAATTTATTGAGCCGGTGTACAGGCAAAAAGATGGATTCCTCTTTCAACTTTCAGAGAGTGGTAGTGCGGTCGCAGATTCACTGAGTAGCGAATATTTTTTAAGAATAAGCTATTTCTTATCAGAACTAACCCCCCTGAAATCGGAATCGACGTCGGCTATTCACAAAATGCTTAACCAGACATTTAGAGAAGAAGTCCCAAATGCCCATCAAGCCTAGCATATTAATAGTTCAACTTATACTAGTTGGCCATCGAAAAAATTACGTAACTCGTTTTAATCCTGGTGTGAACATTATTTATGGCGATTCCGCTACAGGAAAATCGAGCATTCTTGAGCTAATCAACTATGCTTTTGGATCGAAGAATTTCATCTACGAGCGAGAAATCGAAACATCGGTGAAATATTTGGCGCTTGAACTATCGCTAAATAACATTACGTTCGTCATCAAGCGGGATATTTTTTCGCCACAGAAAAACATTGAGGTATATCAGTCTACTTTCGCAGAGATAGATGCGGTTTACCCTAAATTACTGGCCGCAGATTTTTCGTCAAATGAAGGTCCCGATGGCTACATCTCCGATTTCCTCCTCGAAGCGCTTAATTTGCCGATACTTAAAGTTAAGGAAGCACCATCAAAGGTAGACTCTCCGATGGTGAGGCTTAGCTTTAGGGATCTACTCAAATATAGCTATCTGAAGCAAGATGATGTAGGAAGCAAAGGTTTTCTGGGTAATGGAAATTGGCCGCTATCAAACAAGAATAAACAAACATTCAAATATATATTCAATCTACTGGATTCAAATATCAGCGCCCTCGAAGGTGAGCTGGGACGAGTAACAGCACAGAAGAACCGTTTAGATATGAAATATGATTCAATTTCCGAGTTTCTGAGGGAGACAAGGTTTGAATCATCCGTCGAATTACTGGATTCACAAGATGAGCTAACACGCCAAGCCACAATTCTTCAAGAACAACTGCAACACATCAATAGTTCCATCACATCAGATAATCAAACATATAGCTATCTCAAAGGAAAACTTGCTGAGGTCTCTGACGCTATAAAATTGAATAACTATCAGTCAGAGCACAGCATTAGTACTATCGATCGATTCTCTAGACTGAAAAACGACTATCTTATTGATGTAGCAAAAATTAAAAGCATAATAGAAGCAAACACACTTATTGGGGGCGTTGTGAATAGTGCTTTTCCGTGCCCCATATGTGATAACACCATCAATTTGAAGGACGTCAATGACGAATATCAGATGGATGAAAGTAAAAATGCTTCTCAGGAAATAAACTCGATAAATCGGCGAGTCAAAGATTTAGATATTCTTATTCAGCAAGAACGAGAAAAACTTTCCGTTTTGAAAAGCGAATTGAAAGATTTGCAGGATGATGAGGAAAAGGCAAGGCGATTACTGGATTTAGAAGCTGGCAATATGATTTCTCCTTATCTTGCTGAGAGAGACGGAATTTTTTCTGAATATGCGACCGTCAAAGAAAAGATTAGACAAGTCGAGAATAATTCAAAGGTTCGTCGACAGCACAAGATAATTTTCGAAGAAGCAAAGTCTCTAAGCGAAAGCATAGATAAACTTAGTAACCAATTGGCTGAATTGCGTAAGACTGCTCCTTCGCTGGACGAAGTTCTTGCTACGCTTGGAGACTTGCTGGCCACTTATTTGGAAACCGTTAACATTAAGGACCGTCGTGATATATCTATTTCGAAAAGCACCCTACTACCAGTACTGCGTAACCGGGACTATGGTGAAATTACCTCGGGTGGGCTACGAACAATATTGTCAATCGGGTACCTTGCGATATTGTTTAAACTCTCTCTTCGGAAAGATATGAATTTACCCGCATTTATTATGGTAGACACAGTTGGAAAATATTTAGGAAAAACGCAATCACAGTATAAAGAGACCGATACAAGAGAAGATAGCAAGGAAGGGGTTTCGGACCCAACAAAATATAAAAACATGTATGCTTACATGCTATCTCTCGCTGAATCGGCAGAGAATTTGAATATTCCCTGCCAAATATTGCTTGTTGATAATGATGTACCTATTGACATTCAACGCGATTACTCAGGCTTTGTCGTTTCCCATTTTAGTAGCAGGGGTGAAAACGGTCTTCCCTTCGGACTCATAGATGACGCTCACTTGCACTAATGATGAATAGTATCTCAGCAATACTAAATCAAATTAGATTAAGTTTTAATTATAGACGTAGCTAAAATCGTTAAAATAACGTTGCCACTGATAGGGGCAAATAGAATAGTTAGAATTCTCGGAGCTCCTCTCGCACTGGGTTGAGAAAGACCAATTACATAACTGTAAAAACCGCCGAAGTTCTCATCTATAACCATGTGACTGTAGAGGTTGGCGTCGTCTGGATCAGGTATTGCGTTACCGTACAGTGGCATAAGACAATGGCTCAGGCTCAAAAACAAATGGCACTGATGCGTTAAATCACATCAATATGGATGTCGTTGTGGCGGAGCGCAGCTAGCTTAGCTTGCCAGGCAAAGCGATCCACGCTAGGCAATGTTGCGCAGCTTGTAATAGTTTTCGATGTCCATCTATGCCTATTCCTAGGAAAGCATTGCTAATTCCCGGCCTCTTGTTCCCGCCGGGGCACCGCCTGAAACAATAATGCTACGTCCCCATACCGCCAGCGATCATGCAAAAGAGTCGCTCTGACCTCGAATGAGCTGCCAAGAAAACTCACGCGGCTTAGGTCGTCCGCTCTATCAAGCTTGCACCCAAGCTTCGCATTTATGTGGCCCAACGATGTTTTTGTTTGTCGGGGAAAGCTATTGAGGAGACTACCTAGAAAGCAGTCAAAGGTACAACACTTCAGCTTTATCCCTTGCCTCGCGCATCCTATTCTTTGGATAAACCATAAATCAGAAAGAAATTTCCTAAAATGCCGCTCTACGAATTTTCCCCATCCTCGATAACTAAAATCCCGACTGCCACCTACGCATCACTTGGGCTTCGCGAACGGGAAGACATGCAGAAAGTTTTACGTGAAAATATAGAAGTTATCTCGCCGGACACCCTGATACTTGCTGAAGAGTTTGGGGAATGGAGCGACTCCCGCAGGCGCATTGATTTACTCGGGCTAGACCGTGATGGTTGCATCGTCGTCATTGAGCTAAAGCGGTCAGAGGACGGTGGCCACATGGAACTTCAAGCTTTGCGTTACGCTGCAATGGTCTCTACTCTCAAGTTTGAACAAGCTGTGGATGTTCACAGAAAATTTAGGGAATCGCTTGGACTTCTTCCCGATTCTGCAGAAACTGTAATTCGTGAATTCCTCGATATTGCTGACGGCCCAGTAGCGTTTAGCAACAAGGTTCGCATAATTCTAGCATCGGCCGATTTTTCGAAAGAAATCACATCAACCGTTTTATGGTTGAACGCGCAGGGACTTGATGTGACATGCGTTAAGATGCGTCCCCACTCTTTTCAAGGACGAGTGTTACTAGATATTGAACAGGTAGTTCCGTTGCCCGAGGCAGCTGCATACCAGGTTGCAATTCGCGAAAAATCGCTTGCACAGGAAGCTGTTGCGACCGCTGGCCGTGACTTTACTCGATACCGATTAACAACCCATTCGGGAGATGTAATAAGAAATTTACCAAAACGACGGTTCATATATCACGTTGTTTCGGAGGCAATCAAGCTCGGAGTTAAACCAGAAGATATCCTCAGAATTATATCTTGGAGAAAGACAAATATGTTTCGCTCGGCGCCCGGTCGTTTGTCGGGATCCGCGCTCATGTCAATTGCCTTCGATAGGTCGCCCTCACGTTACTTTTGCGAGGACGACGAAGTATTCTATATCAACGACCGTACATACTCGGTGAGCAACCAGTGGGGGACGCGTACTGAGGAAGCGGTAAAGAAAATCCTTGAAATTCTCCCGGGTGATCACGGCATATTTTATGAATACGAAGAATAATTCGACTCCGAGTTGGCCAGCATAGATTTATTCATTCCCTTCAAATCGCAATTCGTTGAAATCAACGACTTGCGCGGGAACTTTTTCGAAAGATCGAATTAATCAGCAGCAACTTAACGTAAGCACAAGCTGACAATAAAATCGATTTAGGGCCGCCTTGAGCGATTTAATTATTCGACTGAGCTCTGATGCATGTTGACGGTAATCCACGAGGCAGCTGCGCTTAGAATCGCTTAAATCGTGGCCTCAACAGCGAGGTGACTTCGCCTGCGAGCTACGTTATCTCCTACTGATTCGATTCAACTCTCAGATGAGAAACGCAAGACTCTAATGTGAAACCAAGGAACCACGCACCATCGAAACGCATAATGTCATTCGGCCTTTCGAAAAAAGATTCGATTTTAGATACAAAGAATCTTCTCTATCGTAGGGAACATCAATGTAGATTTCACTACGATACCGAACACTTCCAAATCCGCTCGGCAAGCTACTGCATTCCCAATGAGGGATTTCGTTAGCCAGGAGCCAGTTTATGATTTCGTTCGTGAAACGCTCGCTTGGTAATCGAAGCGCTGTTGTAGGTGATGAAACTCAACAAAGATTACGTCATGCTGCATTTCTAACGCAATTTCGTCGATGTGGTGAAGTAGTTTTGGCACAATTGTTCCGTTTGTCGTTTCAAATATTTATGATGAAAACTGAGCTGTCGGCGCAGGGTTTATTGAATTTCAATGCGTAGCTGAATGTCTCGTTCGGGCTGTAGACCGTTTAACGTTCTGGTCCATGCCCGACTGTGATTGTTCCCGCTCAAGGCGCAAAAATTCAGGCATTGTGGGTTTAAGAAGATGAAGTTAACAATGAGGCTGCGACTGCTTTCGATCCCAGGGAAGCGCATGCGGCAGCATCACATCATTCAGGCGACTCGACTTCATACCCCTTCGCCACCAGCGCCGCGATCACGCCTTTCGGATCGAAAATATCGTCCATCGACAACAGCGCAAACGTCGAAGCATTGGTATCCAGCGCCTTCTCGGCCGATGCAATCCACTTCGCATTCGCACGCGACTTCACGTTCTTCCATTCAGGCTCCGTATCGAGCGCAGCGCTGTTCATCAGCGCGCCGAAACACGCTTCCTCGCGTTCGGCGTAGTTCAGCTTGCGCATCTCATCCACGTCCCCCTTGGCCCAGGCATTGGCGCGCGCTGTTGCGCCGTCGAGATCCTGCTTCAGTGTGGCCATCGTTGTCCTCAGGCAGGCGGCGTCAGCCAGATTCGACTTCTTGAAGTTCTTGATCAACGCGCGCGCATTGTCCGTCGGTAGTTCAACCTCCGTCGACGTCTGTTTC